>Ga0137358_10000786_pt1 | contig 15737 bp, 23 predicted proteins | sample Mad1_20_16metaG_FD_105551 | JGI IMG/M metagenome (GOLD analysis project Ga0137358, IMG submission 105551) | Vadose zone soil microbial communities from Angelo Coast Range Reserve, California, USA - Mad1_20_16 metaG | ecosystem: Environmental > Terrestrial > Soil > Vadose zone | place: USA... | reverse complement strand
TATAGAATGCATGAAGCAAGACTAGCGAGTCATGTACTTTCCCTCCGGAGGAGAATCAAATCATGGGCAGGCCGGCTAAGGTTGCCAGAAGGAACGTATACAAGCCAAGCCGATGTTAGGTCTGGCCTGACTTGGTCACACGACGGAGCGGAGCGCCCCCATCGTTGATTGGCACGTCGCACGCTACAGTACCGTGATTGCGATCTAGTACGTCTTACTACCTACACTTTCTATGATTCCTGTCCCGGGCGTAGAAATTTTTCCAAGCAAACAGTCATCCCCCGAGCCTGGACTTCACTTGATGTTTCGGCGTCTCTAGAGAGGCCCGGGTGGGAATTAAGTTGGTCTCCAGGTCAGGCCGCCTCCGATAATATGACCATTATCAAGGCGCAATACGATGGCCACTATGATTCAATCAAAAGTCAGGTATAGCCATGATGACCTGTTTCAGTAATCAGACGAGGTAAAGGTGAAAGCAAACTCGACGTCAAAGTTGATTGACAGCTTCCAAGACTCGTATGACGTCTCGCAAAAGTCGATGATGTCCCCGTCAGATACAAAGATCGCATCATATCTTGCCGCTCTCGGTAACTTGAAACTACGACAATTTCTTCGTTGACGCTTCCGCCCCGCAGGCCCACTGCACATCGGAGGTCGGGAGATGAACACAATACAACACAGCAGCGACCTCGACCGATGAGTACATTGTTCAGTCACAAGACACCATGGCACCACGAGAAAAGGATGATAGGCCTAGCCCTGCTTTACCGTTCAGGGTGTCATTCCTCTTCGACTGACGGGAAGGTCCTACTTCGGACGGCCTCGGTGTTCTCACCTCGACATCGGCGTCCACCACCCGTATACAGTGGAATGTCGTAATGGTATCGGATATCATACGTAGACGCCGCACACTCAGGCTCATCAATCCTCATGTATGTATCACCATGACATGCTCAATAGAATTGAATGATATAGAAGTAGAGCGAGTGTCAGTTCACAGCGGCAATCATCCTAGATGAGATCAGGACTGCGCTAGACGATGCATGCTTAATAGCCCGTGAACGGCCGCCGTAACCCTTGATGAGCGATCCTCAACGACCTACGCCCACTCTCACAGCAAATACAGTACGGACCACTTTTGACTTTTGATGATATATCACTTGTATCATCAGTGGACGATGGTTACTACCCGGTGACTTCGGTGGTAGAATCAATTTTGCTACTTGTTCATTTTCGAAAAAATTGTACACCGAGCACGCCTATTACATGCATATCTCTACAACTTGTTTCCTACTCCCGATTCGGGTTCCGAGATAACTTGGACCTGAGCCTAAGGACACGATGAATAAATTAAGATGGTTAAAGTGAGATGCGGAACTACCGCACCTTATCAAACGCATATCTGCCTTTAATTTCGAATTTGGAGGTGGGGTTGGGATAAACCCTGAGAACACCACTGAGTCGGGTCCACGCAAAGGAGGTAAAAGCACTAACCAAGCAATGTCCTTCACGAGCGTTCCATTGACCTTTGCGCTGTAATATGATGCATGCCTAGAGGGACATACAGTGGGTGACAATGCCATAGACGAAAAAGTGAGACTAGATACCCTTTATAGGCACAAGTATAGCTGAGGAATGGAAATGAGTGTAGAGAATATGGCATAGCACACTGACACGCTGCCATGGGCTGGCTGTCTTACGTAGTATCGGAGATGGACAGATCGGCCTTGATGGCCTCAGGAGGGAAGTAGTGGTTACCCTCGATGAATACCGTTTCAGAGGACTCGGCCACAACGGTGTCATTGATGATTGCCTTCACCATAGTAGAACGATGTTTGAAAGATGGTAGTGTGTGAGTATCAAACTGGGGTGAGGAGGCGCACAAAGATTCCGAATGGATATCGTGCCATGATTTACACGTGATGGGACGTTGGCATGGGCTCTTTGGGATTTGGAATCAAGGCAGCCGCGATGCCATATTGTATAGCTGCAATCAAGTGACAGTTTTTTCTGGACGACATGTCGGGTGCAGTCCGGGTAATCGAGCCTCGTTTTGATGTCCAGCACGATGGTTAATGGTGTCCGAATTACCACCCTAGCCTCAGGCCGTTCTCGGACAAAAGCGATGTGAGCACGTGACGACCGAGCCAGAGGGTGAGTGTATCTCCGAATCTACTGCTAGTCCGTGCACTAGCCTACCTCTGGCCTCTACGCAAATTACTTCCTTATTGATCTGACCATTGATCTGACCCGTACGACCAGGTCCCCGCTTCTGCGGGGGAGAGCTATGCAATCAACGCGACAGAAATGGACCGCTAACAGCATGATAGGTCCGCTCACCTCGGTCGTATCCCTCCTCCCGCTCCTAGTCGCTCACCGATGAGACCCTCGCAGCTGGCGCGGGCGGTGGTCTTGCCGCGAGTATTGCGACCTGTCCTCTCGACGTTGTCAAGACAAAGCTCCAGGCGCAGCGAGCTACACACGGTCAAGCGGACTATCTCGGCATATCCGGTCAGTATCACCCGCTTCATTATTACATTTTATCGTCCTAGTCCTATCCTAATCCAGACTCCCTCCCTTCTACGGTTCCAAACCCTTCCTGAACTTGCGCTTCTCCGAAAAAAAAATCATCTTTTGTTTCGTTTGTTGTTGGCACATGGATGCACGCCGGGTGTTGTCCAACGAACAGCCACTTTTCGTAACATCATCATGCACGATGGTTTGCGTGGGCTATACCGCGGTCTCGGGCCGACCATCCTCGGCTATCTGCCAACGTGGGCCATCTACTTCGCCGTGTATGACGGGATTAAAACCCGCTTCGGCGAATTGCCATTGGGCGTCGATACCTCGGTCACAAAGTCAGAACGGCTCTACCCTGCACCGTCCGCCAAAGGTTATCAGCCGATCGTGCGCGAGCATCCATGGTCCCTCCACATTCTCTCAGCCATGGCCGCTGGCACGACCAGCACCGTCTGTACTAATCCGCTCTGGGTCATCAAAACGCGCTTCATGGTACGTTTTTTCTCTCTTTGGTCTTTCACAGCCCACCCGTCTCCGATCTCCGATCAAATTATTCACGATATCTAGACCCAATCACGTGACGAGACGCGATATCGTCACACCTTAGACGCCGCCATCACCATCTACCGCAGCGAGGGCATCCGCGCATTCTACCGCGGACTTTTACCCAGCCTTCTAGGCATCGCCCACGTCGCAGTACAGTTCCCACTGTACGAGCAACTCAAGATCATAGCGCGTAAGTTACACACTTCGATTCTTTACCCCATCAAGGCCTTCGTGAGGTAATTACGTACTACTTACCCCCTTCTGCCGTTATACAGAACGGCATAGCCATGATCGGCCAGTACCAGCCCAGACAATTCTCATTTGCTCCGCGGTTGCAAAGATGACAGCCTCGGTGGCGACATATCCACACGAAGTGGTACGAACGCGCCTGCAGACACAACGCCGCCTGCTGCTGCCTTCAGGCGTACCACGCAAGCGATTGGGGGTCATGAACACCACGAGGAAGATCCTACACTTTGAGGGATGGCGCGGTCTTTACAAGGGTCTCTCGGTCAACCTTATCCGCACCGTACCTAACAGTGCCGTGACGATGCTGACGTGCGTGTTTGTGTTGCTCCGAGTTGCCCTGAGCGTTGATGCATATTGTTTTGATCCCCTCCCCCACAGATACGAATTGTTGATGCGCCAGCTTGCCGCACGAAGGAGATCATAACATCAATTCATGGGCGCCCCCTTCACCTGCACCTTCACCTTCACATTCCCCACACCCCGCTCTCCTCCGCCCCGCCCCCTCCTAACCCTTCCCCGCGGGCGTTTACCTTGACGGACGCCACCAACTCCATATTTTGGAAGCAATATGACCTATACATATCCGCAGTAGCTTGCATGTACTATTTTACGTTGTTTCTTCGGCTTTCTCACGTGCAAGAACCCGATGTCGTCGTGCATGCTAACGTTAGATATAGCATAGCTAGGCAGCGATGTTTTCTCAATACCAATGAAATTATATATATATCGACGTAAAAAAAATTCGATTTCGGATCGCTCTCAGGCTGTGTGATACCGTGACGTTATTGTAATGGCACCTCTTAAATATCACTGGCCGTCTCTCCTCTTTTAACACGGCAGCGAAGCGAATTATTATCTGTCCCTCGTGTGGCGTCACCTCGGACACTGATCGGTGGATTCGTCATCGTGGGATATATTTTGTGAAAATAATACAAGGCCAACATGATCTGGACGCACTGTTCCGTTCACAGCTTTGCGGTGGGGAGAAGAGAAAGAGGGTAGGGAAAGAGAAGGTAAAGGGGTGATTCCATCACTGTGAGTCTGATGCGTAAAGTAATGTTGAGAAGAAGACCAGAGGCAGTTAGAGAGGCAACGGAGGAAAGGCTAAATGGGAATAAAGTATGAAAAAAAAAGTTGCGAAAAAAAGACCAGTGGATAATAGTAGCAGGTCTGGCATTCGAAATGCAACGATCGAGAAAGTTTCAATGGCAAAACCGGATCCGTCCAATCCCAGGTGTTTGTTGAAAGGTACAAATCGCATAGCCCGCGGAGGAAATTCAACAAATGGGAACCTCCATGGACAGTAGCGTGACGATCACTTGCAATGAGGGCGGCTATCACTCAGTCCCCCGATATTGCGCAGTGGCGCTGGACCAATCCAGCATCGCCGTGAACGCTGAAATACGCTCAGGTGTATACAACGCTCGAAGCTTTTGCATGGCCTTGGGAAAGGAGAAGAGCGGGCGGTGTTAGGAGGGGGGAGGAGGGTTAGCGGGAAAGAAGTAAGAGGTAAAGTGGGAAGGGTGTGCACGTAATAAACAATACAATTTTAACGAAAGTGCGGCGCTCACGACTGGCGTAGCAAGCGAGTTGAGGTATATATGTGTCATGAAGGCGTGAAGCAGAATGCACCTGCGCAGATGAAAAAAAAAGCCCGAGTTAGTGCAGAAGGCGAAACGGGGCTCTCGTATGCACGGGAACTAACCGTCGTATGCGCCGAGCAGGGAAGGGGCGGAAGTAAGTAGAGTAATCGAAACTATAAGAGACTAAATATAGAGTCGAATGCAACAACTAAAATAAAGGTACTCCGCCACTGAAGGCTGTGCGTGTGCGGGATCGCCAAATCAACGTGGGCCGCAGAGCGGATGGGCGAAAATGTGGTTAATGATCATGGAGTCGAGGATAGTGCGCATAAAAAATAACACTGATTGCCGAAGGGTAGAATATTTGCACAGAGCATACACAGTCCTCTCAGACCCTGAAAAAGAAGCGAAACGGGAAAGCCAGCCAACAGAAGGGGGTCAGCGAGGTGGATCGTTGACTTTCTCTTCTACATCACTAAGTGTCTCCACCCGTACATCGCGCGACGAGTCGACACTCCGGATATCTCGCCCCTCTTCTGCAAGTTCACGACTGAGTAACCGGTGTTCTTTCTGCTCTTGAGTTTCTGGACTGTCACCCTCTTCGATCGTACCGCCAACAAAGTCCGGTTTTCGTAATGCCTTGCGAAATGCATCGGCCATGATCGCTGCATCAGCGCCTGAGAATGGCGTCTCCGTCGAGTGGGAATGAGATATTGAAGAGCCGTCATTCGGTGAGTACAAAGATGATGGACGTGGCGCTGGTGCTTGCTCCATCATAGGCGATTGCGGTGCAGCACCTGGGCCTGTGATCATGGGCGAGGCAGAACCGATCGAAGCACGCCGTGAAGTGCGAGCACTTTCGTTGCGTCTTGCTCGACGTACGAGGAGGAAGCCAAGAACACCCATAGCGAGAATAGCAAAAAAGCCAAGGACAACGATGACAGCTATCCCCCAGTGGGGAAAGTTGGAGTGTGAGCTGGACTGTAAGCTCCCAGGGGTTGCAGTGGCAAGGAATCTTGAACTAGACGCGGCGGCGACTGATGCAGAAGCAGCCGATGCTAAAGACGCTGAAGCAGCAACAGCAGACGATGAAGATGCCATGGACGACGTCACAGAGTCGGCATATGTTGTCTCTGCGAAGCATTGGTCTATTCGCGGACGGGACGCACGGACAAAGGCAGCACTTACGAATTGCACTGAACGTTGCTTGAGGGGAGTCGGCGCCATTCAACGTCTCGTCCGCACGAGTTATCATCCAATAAAAAGGATATGAGATCGGGGTTCCATTGTAGTTGACACCTCCGTTTGGAAACCACGAATCATTGACCTGCTTCGCTATTGAACCCGCACGACCGAAAGGGTTGGTCTGATTCGTGACGCGCAGTACTTCAGAGCCCGAATCTGCGTGGAAAAGGTAAATGTTGACCAGGTTGGTCTGGGTCAAAGCAGGAAGGCGGCTGTTCCCTAGAGACGATGGCGGTAAATGAATGCCGAAAAGGGGACGGGACGGGGATGGTACGCACATACGAAGGTTGCCCACTCGTGCTGAGGGACGACTGTGTCAGATGTGGGAAAACAAGATTGCACCGAGTTTGAGGAGTAAAACTGGCATCGCTGGAGAGCCTCAGCTGAAGGGGATAGTACATTGATCAGATCAGGTCGAACGGAGAAATGAATTGAAAGAATGAGTGGAAAAGTAGGCGGGGGAGAAGATTCTTGATTCTTGCCACGAGGAAAGGTATTTCAGCGAAGGGAGGAGAAGGACGTACCAATGCCAGATTGATTGAAGACCTCCTGCCTTGCAGAAAGCGAACGACGTTCTAAGGAAGAAAGGTACCTGCGATTGTAGGGTTTGGAGGGCGGTTGAGTCTGCATAGGCCACGGAGAGTCATTCGAGAGAGATGGCGGGGACATTAGGGCAGACGAAAGTCGGAGGAAGTGTATGGGAGGTTGTTGGCGGAGGCGAAATGGGAGCGGGGAAGAGAAGAGGTGAGATGGACGATTAGAGAAATGGGGACGGGAAGGGGGGGAGTAAGGCACAACGGTCGAAAGGCACGAATTTGACAGCAATTGGCATTATCCGGAGGGGTATCCGTGAGCCGATAGGCCGACCAGAGCAGCCAGGGAGCAAGGAGGATGTCGAGGGCAGAGGAGAGAAGGAGCGAACGACGCAAGAAAGAGAATTGCGACGGCGTTGAGGCGTCTTTAGAGGAACCAACGGGAAGAGAGCAACCACGAGTCTCCGTGAAATTTAACTTGATTATTTTTAGGGTCCATATCCAGCCAATTACCTAAGCCATTCATCTCCCATCAGCACCTTCCCCCACCCGTCTCCCGGCTCTTTATCAAATTTCCGGACCGCGACCACGATCCCATCTCCCATCCGCGCCCATCTCGTCTTATCCTGTGCATACATGTGTACGCATCCCGGGTCTCCCCATACAAATCGTGCCTGTTCCCCACGTGCCACCTCTGTGTCCACACGGAGCAACCAGATGGTCGTATATGACCCAAAGAAGAGCGCCGTCGTCTGCGGCACCTGCCACCCAACAGAGAGGTGGATGAATCCATCTTGTCTGTCCAACGGTGTAAGGGGCAGGGCGTGTGGCAGCGGGTTTGGCGGTTCCTCGCTCAGGATTTTGTAGACGTAGCGTGGAAACGGCAGATCGGTCGTCGTGGTCATTGCTTGAGTTGTATGTACAGTCCGGGCCGGACGTATCTCAGACGATGGCCGCGATCCCACCGAGGGAGTACACCATCCTGCTCAGTCACCTTCACAGGCCATCTTCCTCTCTTCCTCTTCCAACTCACCAGTCACTCATCTCCCATTTTCTCGCTCACACCCCGACACCCACCCCACTCACCGCAACCGTCGTTTCCTCGCCCCTCTTCCGGCCCTTTTCTCATGCCAAGCTTGTCACCCTCGTCACCGCTTTCAGACATGCCGTGCACCTCAGGCTAAAGGCCTTGGAAGACGAGGAAATGACCTTATTCACCAGAGGTATACAGCCCAGGATGGCCGAATGGGTCCGTGGCCTAGTCAAGGGCTTCAGAGGCGGTCAAGCCGTCATTCGATTTGTCTCCGCGGGGGGCATCCTTATCGGCCTCGACGACTTGAAAGAAAAATTGGGTGCCAATCTTGGAAGTGGCAGCGTGAGAGCGAGGACAGAGGATGAGCTCATTGTCGCTCTCACAGAAATTATGGAGCTCTACGGCGCGCCCAAAGATAGTGCCTGGGAGAAGGAGTTTCAACCAGAGACTGAACATGGAGAATGTAGGTTACGCGTGCTCACCTACCTTGTTCCTGAACTAACCGAGGCCAGTGGACGCCCTTTCTCTATCTTTGTTGTTTGCTGCCCAATTCTTGCCCCATGTCTTCTCGGAACGCATAAAGGTCTTGCCACTCTCCGTACGTTTCCCATGACCATGTGCGTTTTCCATAGTCAAGTGACGCTTTTACGCTTTCAGGCTCTCTCTTCCCACTTGGTGACTACAATTGAGACTACGTTCGCCTCGGGCTCCTTTCTCAGCTTACTTCCATCATCATGTAGCACCACGCCCAGTGGACAGCTGTCACTGACAGCATCTGCGGGACCAATGGAGCCCTCGTTCCCGTATGGTGGACCAGGACCTTGGAGACAATCCACTCCATTGTCTAGTGCACTCAAAGTCTTGATGGGTTCCCCACTGTTCTCTGCTATCCCCTCGTTTGCCTCTATAACTGCGAGAATTCTTCCATTGCTGACAGAATCTTCCCCACTGGATGGTTGGAGCACCTTAGAGGTAGTCGTCACCCGCCTTGGTCAACTTGCTAGCAATGTGGAAAATGACTGGGCACAAAGCGTGCTAGCTCGCATCGAAAATGAGGATGATATTGGTAGGTCTTCGCTCAACTCCGTGCTGCTCCTTGCGTCTAACACACGAACATTGCAGCATCCGACTCACGCGAGGTTGCAATGAATGTCTGGACAGTTCTTAAAACGCTCCTTTTCACGATGGTTATGATCTTACAATCCATTCTGTCCACTATCACCTACACTCACCCCATGGCTTCCGCTGTATCTCCACCCAAGTCCGAGGGATCTTTCGCGCATCTACCCACCCACTCGTCGCTGGCTCAATCGACCCTTCGCACGCTCTCCCATCTGTCATTCGTGATCACCAAGTTCGGTGGGGTCACGTCGACGAGCAGCGCCGGCTTCGCGGAGTTGAAGCGGGTGTTTTATACGGCGCTGGATGTGTTAAGTGGCGACGTCGAGGCGAGTGAAACATTTGTCAAGGCTTCAAGTCTGCATGGTCAGTCCACGTGGATCTTATGCTATGACACGTTCGCTGATTTGTATATTCAAGCCGCTGCAAGCTCCGGCACGGGCGAACGTCCAGTAGATCCTCTCACGCGCGCTCGCCAAGCGTTTAATCTGGCATGCGTCGAACAACTCGTCCCCCTGCTCAGCCTAAACACGATCGAATATAGTGTCTTCCCTTTGTGTCTTCCGTACGCACAAGTCGCCCTTTTCACTTTTTTGTTCTGATTTGTTTGCTTTCATCAAGGCATCTTAATGACGCGTCTCACCGGGAGACTTACGAGTCGGCGCACTCGGCCATCCTGGCAATATTCTCTGCGCAGATAGGGTCGACGACGTTGGCTGAGGTACAAGGTACGGACGTGGTACGGCCAACATTTACAGAGAAGATTGTACCGTTCTACATACGGTGTCTCCTCGAGGTGCGTCCAACTGTGTTGTTTTGTTTTCCGTGGTCGTTAAGAAAGTATGATATATGATATACAGAACTCGGTCAACGGAAAGCTCACCACTCCGCAGCTGCGCCTCGCGTATAACACACTCACGAACAGCGCGAGTGAAAATGCACCAGCTATGGGCCAGCTCTGCCTGTCCTCTCTCGTCTCGTTGTTGACGAGGCTTTCGGAAGCGGACGATGCACAAAGGCGACACCGGCTGCGCCTCGTTCTCGTGTCGACATTGTCTGCACTACCGGCTGCGGTGTTGCCGGACGGCCTGAATGCCGTGTCGGACGCGATTCAAGGTTCAAAGGATGAAGAACGGTGGGAGCTAGTGAGGGAGGTGTTCAAGGAGATAATGGAGAATATGGGGGATCGGGAGAAGGAGTATTGTTTGCGATGGTGGGAGGAACAACGCGATGGGTTAGAAGGGAATATCGAGATGAAGAATGACAAAGGAAAGCGGATCAGGGAGGCGTCATCAGTTGCGAGTCGGTTGTAGACGGACGCGTCACCCCGCGCATACGCGTTCTCATGTACTACTGCGAGAGTATTTATTCAACACCCCTTCTACAACACTCTTCATTATCGACATGCCCTCTCCCGTGAAGCTATACGTATACGATCTCAGCAATGGCATGGTCAGAGCAATGTCCATGCAGCTTGTTGGGAGGCAGATTGACGGCTTATGGTAATCTTATTATCACTCACTCATCGTCGTAAGGTCTTCTGACGCGTCGCTCCTAGGCATACCTCCGTCGTCGTCTTCAACAAAGAGATATTCTATGGACAGGGTATTCAAATCACCGCACCTGGATATTCGCATGTGTGCTCTCCCACTATCATGTTTCACTTGCAAATCTAACATCCAGTCAGCATGGACAACCATCACAGGTTATAGACATGGGCGAGACTGCTCTCGACGAGCAGATCTTCGAAGAATACCTCGCGGAGATGAGGGACCACTATACCGCTGACAAGGTATGCTTTAAGACTATGATTGCTCTTTCCGCACTCACCCTCATCTCATAGTACCATATCTTGAGTAATGACAAATCAGCATGCGAATGTGTCAATAGCAGCTCACTCATGATATCATTCCCCGGTAGATTTCAACTGCAACTCTTTTACGAACGATTGCATCGGGTTTCTGACAGGAGGATCTATCCCATCATGGATCAAAGGCGCGTTCGTTTCCTCTTCCCCGTCTCCTGTAGACTCCCCATCGCTAAAACAGATATTCTACACGATTAGATCTGCCCTCCGATTTCCTTTCGACGCCTTTTGGCGCAGCGCTACGTCCTACTATAGATGCCATGTTCGGCGGCCGTCCGACAGGTCCAACGACCACAACTACAACTCCTCCTCCTCCGGCGGCCCAACAACCATCCACCTCAACCCCACAAACCGTCTCCAATCGCGCCACCACAAGCTCACAGCTCGCAGTCCCGGCTCCAGACTCGGGTTACAACTCGCCCTCGACGAGCGCCGCCGCCGCCGCGGTAAGCGCGAGCAGCCCGATCCACCCCTCGACGGACCCAGCGTCGTTCCGTAGCTTGTTGAGCACCAATCGTGCGGTCGTCGCCATGTTTACTTCTGCGACGTGCGCGCCTTGCAGGATGATCGAGCCTGTATTTGAAGAGATCGCGCAGGCGATGAACTCGAACCCGAAGGGTCGCGGCGCCGGCGGGAAAGTTGGAGTTGGGGGACAGGTCGCATTTGTTAAGGTCGATTTGGGCGTTGGGATGGGTTCGATGGTCGCGCGTGAGTATGGTGTCACGGCGACGCCGACCTTTGGCTTTTTCTTGGACGGGAAGAAGGTCCGTGTGGCTTTTCCTTTTTTTTCAATGTGGCTGAGGAGTCACTTCGTGCGCAGATTCACGAACTGAAGGGTGTGAATGCACCGGAATTGCGTACGCAGGTCGATCTTCTTTTATACCAGGCGTTCCCTCGTGGGTTGATTTTTTAGTTGTGCGAGTGATGAGCGATAGTATTGATGAATTCTCACAGCCCACCCGCACGCGTTATTGAATCTCCCGTCTATTTCCTCCGTCTCTACCGAACCCATCTTATTCACTCAAGTGCCAGCCCTTGACACAGTGCACGATAAAGTCGTGTCCTTCGTGGATGGCGTTCCCTCGCTCGCAAATTCCAGTAAGATCAAGGACGACCTGATGAAGGATATATTTCCCTGGCTCAAACAACGCTATGTACAGAAGTCGAAGGCTCCAACTAGCCCTGCGGTAGTCGCTGCGTTCGGTCGGACAATAACAGCACTGGTGGCAGATCTGCCAGCTACTTCCATGTTCCCTCTCTTTGACGTCTGGCGTCTAGCCATCCTCGAACCAACAGTTGCCCAAGTTACGCTGACGCCGCTCATCAAAGTGCTGACACTTAACAGTGAATCAGTGTCATCTTCACCCCGCGCGACACTCCTTACATTGTTGCGTCTGACAACCAACGCCCTCGGCACGTCACTTTCCCGATCACTACTTTCCCCGGAAGCTCAGGAGGGGAGGACAGCACTTACGAGCGTGCTCGTGCAGACGCTTCTCCATCAGGATCGACTTGTGCGTGTGGCGGCTGCAAGCTTGGCATTTAATGTCGGTGCTTGGGTGCAGAAGGGCCGAGTTGCTAGGATGAAGGGGGAAGAGGTAGTAGATGGGATTCGTGAAGGTGAAGAGGACGGAGAGTGGGAGGTAGAACTCGTGAGCGCCGTTGCGGAGGCTCTCGCTGGCGAGGAAGAGAGCGAGGATGCTCGTGAGTTCCTTACACTCGCCCGTGATCTCGATCACGGGCCTTGAGAGACGATGAACACCAAGTCGCTGACCTCACTAACTAGTGCACCGATTGACGGCGACGTTGGCATTTTTAATCCGGCTATCGCCTTTCTATGAGGATCAGCTGGTCCCGCTACTGGACGTATTGCAGGTGGGTGAGAGGCTGAAGGGCAAGCTGGGGGGAAAGCTGAAGGTGCGAAAAAAGGAGGTGAGGGCGTTGGTAGGGGAAGTGGCGGATGGATTGTGTTTGTCCAGTCCGGTCTGAGACTGTCTATGCACTTTGTAATAAAGCCTGTCCGCTTTCAAGCCAAAACTAATTCGTACGTTTGGCGCCTGTAAGTCCGCTCATTAGCTCACTGCCATCATGCTCGCAATCCGACACTTGCCCGTCTCTCCCAGCCTTCTTTCTAATGTTGACTTTGACTCTGCGAGCTAGGTCATACTCGCACACCCCTCGTTTTTATGTATGTCTTTCTGGCCCTTTTCACACATGCAACGCATACATGCCGCTCACATCCACGAGATCAGCACCCACTAATGACGCGCCGGCCCACGCACTCTACCAGTGGCGCCACCCGTACGGGCAGTAACCTCTCAGAAGGCTACGAAGCCGATCCAAACCAAGGCCCAATGCTCCGTTACCAAGCCTCACTGCCACACCTGCCAGTCCCACCACTCACATCCACACTATCCAAATACCTCGAAACGCTCCGTCCACATCTCACGCCCGCCGAATACGCACGCAGCGAATCCACAGTGCGCGCATTTGGCGCGTCGGAGCAGGCGGAGGAGCTGCAGAGAAGGCTCGAGGCGCGCGCGGCCACCACAGAGGTAAACTGGCTGGCGGACTGGTGGAACGAGACGGCGTATATGGCTTTTAGGGAGCCGGTTGTCGTCAATGTGAGCTACTTTTATGTGCATGTGCCCGACGCGGACGAGGCGATCCGTGATGCGCCGGCGTCGAAGCGTGCTGCTAGGTTGCTCAAAGCCATGCTTCCCTTCCGGACACTCGTCGAGACGTGCGTGAAGGTTTTTTTTTTGGAGGAAGGCGGGTATATGCTGTGTTGATGACCTGTTTTCTTCTGTTTCAGTACTCAGTTGGAACCTGACAAGGTCCGCGGGGTGCCGCTTTGCATGGATTCATACAAGTGGCTGTGAGTGTTATTCTATACGTACGGTTCGAAAAGCTCGGAGACTGCGATGCTCATTTCCTTCGTACCAGGTTCCACGCCAGTCGATATCCCGCTACCCCTAAGGATACCGCTCACAAATTCGATCCTGCAACTCACAATCATGTGGTCTTCATTCGTAACAATAGATTCTTCGAGGTGCAGCTCGCATACCCTGATGAGACTGAACTGAGCGGGGCGGATCTAGAAAAGTGCGAGCTTCACTTTGACTTTTTTTGTTTTTAGATAAAGACTGAGGACGGTTGCCGACATACTAGTTCCATCGCTGAGGTCATCCATCGAGCAGATAAGCATCAAGGTGTTCCGTTCGGCGCTCTTACCAGTGAGAACAGGGATACTTGGACACATGTGCGCTTCTATCTTGCAGTAGTCTCATTCCGCACAGGTATTGAGAGAGCCATAGGCGCGCCAACGGTTGATCGAGGCCTCGCCAGCCAATAAAGCAGCTTTGAAACGCATCGAGTCCGCTATGATTGTTGTGGCACTTGACAACTCTAAGCCTACCAGTCGCGAGGACCTGTCTTGGGGAGCATGGGTCGGAGACGGCTGTAACCGCTGGTACGACAAGCACCAGCGTATGTGTCTCTCGCTGTGTGAACCTACGGCTCCATTATTTACTTATTCTTGTCTGCTCTGCAGTCATCGTGTGGGATAACGGTCGCTCGGGATTCCTCGGCGAGCACTCTTGCATGGATGGTACTCCCACTCTTCGCATGAATGAATTTATGCTTGGATCCCTCGCCGCGAAGAAAATAGACTTTGGAAGTCCGTTGCCAAGCACCTCGCTCGCGCCTCCCAAGGAAATCGTCCTCACTGCCAACGATGCCGTTCTTGCCGATATTCAGGAGGCGGTAAGGAAATTTGACAAACTTGTCGCCGCCCATGACCTTTGCGTCCTGCACTACGGTGCCTATGGCAAGAACTTCATCAAGCAGTTTAAGATATCGCCCGATGCGTGGGCACAGCTCGTGAAGCAACTCGCGTTCAACACGTTCAAAGGGCGGACAGGCGTCACATACGAAAGCGTGCAGACGCGAAAATTCCAGCGCGGACGAACGGAAGTGATCCGAGCGGCAAGCTCGCAGAGCAAGGCGTGGGTTGACGCGATGGTGGATCCCGAGGCAACGGTGCGCGTAGTTCCTGTCGCAACGTCACCTTTTCTCTAATCGACGGGATACTTGGACGCGATTAGGACTCACGACGCGCGGCGCTCTTCCATAGGGCTGCTGCACGACATGTGCAGTATGCTGCGTGGGCTGCAGACGGCCAAGGCGTAGATAGGCATCTGTTTGGGCTGAAGAAGATGATCAAAGATGGCGAAGCGTTACCTGGGCTCTACCGAGATCCGGCATACTCGCGTACGAGTCATTGGGAGCTCTCGACGTCGCAGTTGTCATCCAAGTACCTCGACGGATGGGGATACGGTGAAGGTCCGTGCCCCGTACTACCTCTATGATCCATGTTAGCGTTCTGTCGTATACTTACCCACTTCCTTGTGCAGTTGTGCCAGATGGATATGGCCTGTCCTACTCGATCGGTGGTGACTACATTCGGTGGACGATCACAAGTCTTAAGCTCGAAACCGACGAATTTAAGCGCTGTCTTGCGGAGGCTGCGGCGGAAACAAGGCAGATGATGGAACGGGCGAGAGGGATGGAGGGCACGAAAACAAAGCTATAGCTCTATAATAGTCGGTCTCGCCTCACCATAGGACTCGCGCAGAGTACGACGCAGCGTTACAAGGATTGGGACATACAGGTAATCATAGTCTACTGTGACGATGTGTAGCCTAGCCGATGTCACACAGTGTAGCGCCGATGGAACGCGCGAGTGAGTCCGGGAGGAGAGAGGAAGGGAAGCGTCCTGAGACAGCTGGCACACACAGAAAGCGAGACTGAAAGGGGGTCTAAAGAAATCTATCTGTGAGATAAGAGTCGGCTTAAATACATCAGAGTCGACTAATTGATAAGAATGAGTGTTGTGGCGTATGCGTCGACATTGTACTGGAAACATAAGGAATTGTGACTAAGCGTCAATCGCCGTTGTCCAGAGTATGATAAAAGTGGGATAAGATAAAGGGAGGAGGCAGTGAGGGAAAGAAAAAGGGAAAACGTGTTGAACGTGAGGC
>Ga0137358_10000784_pt1 | contig 15742 bp, 16 predicted proteins | sample Mad1_20_16metaG_FD_105551 | JGI IMG/M metagenome (GOLD analysis project Ga0137358, IMG submission 105551) | Vadose zone soil microbial communities from Angelo Coast Range Reserve, California, USA - Mad1_20_16 metaG | ecosystem: Environmental > Terrestrial > Soil > Vadose zone | place: USA... | reverse complement strand
TTCGTGCGTCCACTCGCCTTTCCACAATTCAAAGGCTGCTACGCTTTTAGCGCCCGTCAGGTCACGATTTCCTTTTTGATTCTTGCCTTCAGTTCCGTGCCGCTGCTAGTCGCCGGAAGAGGGAGCAGGCTGACACATATTGGAGGGCCGTGTTGACGGAACTCGAGACCGGTTGTACCTGCGTCACATTTGACACTCAAGGCAAACCGAGCGGCAGTGTCTGTGTTTGTCGGCGCCTACCTACGCCGCCGGCAGATCCCATCATTGCGTGCCTACCACTCCGCCGGAGATTGACTCTCCGGATGCCTAGCCGCATTCGGCCCTTGCTCCACGAGCTCCTACTGGTCCTCTTATCCATCATCAGTCCCCAAACGGCGTTGGTCTCCACTTCCCCCCAAAGTGGCAGGATCAGTATCCAACAACGTCGGAAACAGCAACAAGAGCAAGCCCAGACTTTGCGCGCTGTGCTGGACGTCGACTTCATTGAGCAGAGGATGAGGCATGGACTGTATGACCCTTCGGGTGCGTTTGAGGTGATCGGCCAAATTTTGAAGTCCCACTGTGCGCCTATGCGCGATCCGGCTGTTGATGCTATGGTACAGCTCGCAATGACTTGTGCCCCCGGTGGTGGAGGTGGCAAGGCAGAGGCTGTTCGTGCTATCCGAGAGTGTTTCGAGCTGCTTGAGCTCATGAAACTCGTAAGCACTTGTTTTATTCCTCCCGTTGCCGCATGTTGTTCACGTGTCGAGCAGGATATTGCGAACCACCAAATGCAGACGTGCCGGCCGCTTATCATTCATACCTCGCCTGGGTTTGAGTTGCGGACTTTCAAGGAACGTCCAAATTGCGGTCAGGCGCCCCTCAAAATCACTGAACAGTGGTTGATGTCCTCTCATCGGAAACTGGCTGATACCGAGTACAAACTCAGTCTACCAGACCGACCGCTTGTCTTCAAGACGCTAGGAAAGCGATCGCGGGTCATCCTTTCCGTCATCGAAGGTTTGGTCGACCTAATCTTTAATCCGCCCTCACCGGTGCCGCTAGCATCTCCCATCGTTACGACCACATCTCCGTCCCACCAACTCGTACCTAATATCATCACACAACTTCCGGATTATCCTGAGACCCTTTTCCTGGATCATTCTCGGCTCATCCAGTTGACGAAGGATGCGGCCGATGTGACATCCGTGTACCTTCTCCTTATGCTACATCGGCAATTGTTGGTCTCCTCCTATCAAGATCCTTCAATTCCGAGGAGAGAAATTAACCCCGAGGACGTGGATATGCAACTCATAAAAAAGGAGATCTTAGAACTCGCGCCACGAAATATCGGACGTTGCTTTCTTCACGTCCGCCATTCATCTGACCTACAGTCATCGCAGGCCGAAGCACGGGAACTGGAGAAGTGGAAGTCTGGGATGCAATCTGTTGTCCTGCAAATCGCTTCACGGGCATCTGAGACCCGTCGTCGATCTCCGAGTGTGGCCGCTTCTTCCAATTCCTGCCTTCGGGCGCCGGAACCACATCTTCTCCGAGTGGCAGAGAGCTGGTCGGAAAATAATTTCAGGCCGGAGTCGCCTTTGAGCACGCTCATGCGTGATCGATTACGTGACGCTGTGCTTGAAACTGTCGTGCAGACAGTGCTTATCCGGGGCAGTATTAGCCCTCTCGCTCCTCCAGTAAGCGGGTCCTCCCTACCAGCTACGCGAAAACTCGCAACCGGGTTGGAGCCCTTGGCACCGGAGATTCGTCAGCTCAGCGAGCGACTGTCGAAACTGGCCGTGCTTCACTTGAACGTGTACCAGACTATGTATGAACAGGACGATTTTTCAACGGAGTGGTGATTTTTGATTCCCCCTCATGACTTTTCTTTCCCCATTGCGTTACCCCTCAGTTTCAACCCTCACACGCCATAATTGCAGTCAAGCATATACCCCCACTCGTTCCATAACCCTACGACCCTCAGTATGATAATTCGCTTTGTGTTGCCTTGGCCGGCTTTTTTTTCTGTAATTCATCGGACGACAGCCGTCGCAGCAAGCGATCCCATTCGGAGACGGATTATGATAGCTACCCAACTATGCTCTTTGTATACTTTAGTGCCGGGGGCGTGAAACAAAGAGGTACAAGAAGGTGAAATAGAATTCTAGTGCATACGACGAGTACAAATGTAGGAAGAGTATCATAAAACCGTACAATGGATATTGTATTCAGCATATTGAGCGGGATTGGGTGTGTCTCCTTGCTGACTCAGCACTTACAATATCGGGAGGTCGCACTGGTTTGACTCCTTTTGTCGAACTTGCCATGTCCTCCCCGTCAACAGCGCCGACGGTCTCCTCGGCCAACCCACCTAGCCCAATATTCTCGCCCACAGTTAGTCCATCACAAACCGGCGATGGCAATGGAGGGCCATCCTCATCACTCTACCTGTATGGCACCCAATCTCACCATAACCGAACCGTTATCACCATTGCTCACTCGTTCTTCTTGTCGTCATCGTGCACGCGGGGACTGTGGCGTTTTTGCTCCCCTCTACGTCCGGCGATGACGATAATGCAGGTTCACCTTCCTCGCGACGTTATTCTTATTGCTATTCGTCTCGTCCGCGATTATACTCCGATCTTTCATCCTTCGTCGTCGGTTCAGGAGGCGCATCGAAGAGGCTATCCTCGCAGGCGTCATACCGCCTCCTCGAACTAGCCGCATGAGCCGCCGTCGGATCATTGGTGAGAAACCTAAGCTCTGGGAGGCACGCGTGTACCCTTCATCCGGTGACAGATGGGACGCCATCATCGTACGTTTCCTCTCGCTCTATTTTTAGACTCTAAACCCCCCGTAATCACCCTCTTACTCAATTATTCCCTCCACTCCCCCGCCTCTCTTTCCTTATTAATCCATTCACATTATTTTTAGCCTGTTGCTATTCAATCCACCATGTCCGGCGGACATGCGAAGGCATTGACTACGAATACGACTGGCAGTGAGAGACAAGCAGCGCCAGTGTCCGCGCCTCTCTCGCCTCCGACACAGGACTATTCACGTCCTCTTTACCGACGCTCATGGTTACCCAATTTGTTTTCATGGCGACGCGGAGCTTCATCGTTGCCTACGAACCCCCCTCCAATATCAGGGCCGTTCGAGAATCCCCATTCTCCTGCCCTCCAGGGACAACATCAGCCTTCTTCCACGCAGGACCGACTGCGAGTGACGGTACTCATTGCGATGCCTGACCCGCGGCGACCGCACGCGGACGGAGCGGTTTTTGCGGGCCAGTCGAAAGGGAAAGAGAGGAGTCTTGATTTTGATTATGAAGAAGACGATCTTCCAGAGATGGCCCTCGGTTTGACAGAGCTACAGTACAAGGACACCATGACGATCACGACTCCTAAGTTATCCTGACTCTTACCTCCCTCTCCCCGCGGCCAGTGCAGAAGCTATTCGTGGACTGTTACCGGTTCGATGAGACCCAACACAGTTGGGGTAGGATTTATTAGCTACATTAGATGTTCATTAGTGACTACTAACATGTCAGTGACGAGGGGGATGTCTGTACGATGGATCATTTCAATGTGCACGATTTTGGATGTTTGTAACGGGCCTGAATAATGGAAAGAGAAAACGGAAGAAACGTCTCTACGCAACTGGATCATCGTCGTCGACCCACTCCCCTGGTACTCCGTCTGCGTCTCCCTCCCCTGCAAGGGCAGCATTCCCCATCTCCTCTTCGTCGAGTTCAGTAATGACAGGATCGTCCTCATCCTCATCCTCGTCATCCGAACCATCGAAAAATTCAAACGTCTCGACTTCCCTGCGGAGCCAATCTTCCTCCTCAATATCGACGTCCGCCGCCGAGTCCATTAGCACGTGCTTGAGGGGCACCGCCTTGCGCTTGGACAACAAGTCGCGCATCTCCCCACCACAAATACCCGACGTCGTGAGCGTTTCGAGCTTTGGCAAATAGCACCCTGCTATCTCGTCGTCGTCGCTGAGACCCGGATACAGATACTCGAAAAAGAGGCGTGGTATGTGATAGCAGTTGAGGTTGAGCGAGACAAGGTTTGGAAGCGCGGCGTAGAATGTAGCCAAGGCGGCCGGTAAACATTGCATGCCGGAAATCTTTAGATCGACGAGGTTGTGGCAGAGGGAGTGACGCTGGTTGGGCGCCGGCCTGGTCAATTGCGCGAGGAAAAGGGAGTAATCGAATGTGTCAAAGTCTAGGGCGAGGGTCGACAAGTTTGGAAACACGAGGCGTTTCATGAGCGCGGATGCGTATGACGGCTCAATGAACGCGAGGATGAGGTGTTTCACGGAGGGCAGTTCGATCGCGTCTAAAGGCCAATCCTCAGGGTTGCCGGCAGGACCAGACGCGCAGAGGGTGAGGATGTGTAGATCGGGAGATCCTTCCAAGATGCGGAAAAAGATCTCGTATGGTGGGCGCACGTCCTTCGCGTGGTACGCGAGTTCAAGCTCCTCTAGGCCGCGCAGGAACGCGCATGCCTCCCAGTCAACGTGCACACCCCATAGTGCAACTTCTAATAAACTGGGTGCACGCCCACAAAACGGGGCAAACGGCTGCTTGAGGTGCGGTGGTCGGAAATGATCGTAATCGTCATTGTCATCATAATGATAGAGCCGTAGCACTTGAAGCTGGGGCGCCTCGGGGATAGCAGCCAGAGTGGAGAGGATGCCGGACATAATTTGATAATCGTTCACCATGAGCTCGAAAACGCGCCATCGCGCCACGTGCGGAAGAATGAGATCTCGTACGACGGGGAGGTCGGCAGGGGAAACTCGGCCCAACGACCTGGTCTCTTTTGTCTTGACGGGAGCGGGGCCACCTGGCATCGCAACACGGTCCTCTGGAGCAACGAGCTCATCACTTGAATACACGTCCGCGTCCGTGCGGTCATCGGATTCGTCAGAATTTGCATCGTCTTCATCAACGGTACAATCGAGCTCTATATCCAACGGACACCCCTTCGAACGCTCGATCCATGTTCGCGACTTTTCGAATGGGGGGCCCTCAGCGAAGTCAAGAAATGTCCACAACGTTGAAGTCTCGACGGAAACAGTACGCCAGCGTCTGCAGACATGAGACACGAGCACTTTGAACGGGAGTCGCAGTCTATGTTCATCTTTGGAGACTTCCTCATCATCATCTTCGTCGTCGTCGTCGTCGTCGTTGTCGTCACCCTGTTCCTCGGCCCCAGATCCCAAAGTAAAAATGTATGAGAGAAGCTCGTTTGGGAGAGCGTTGATAGGCGTCCCCGACGTTGGAGGGACGAACGGAGCCTTCCTTCTGGCGGCCTCGCACTGAAGATTCTCGAGATGTTCCTCGATGCTAAAATTGGGGAACTGTATCACCCGAATTTCCTCGCCGTTGATATTAAGTGCTTGCTCGACGATGCCCGAAGATGAAGGTGGCTCGGAAGAACTGGGAGGTTGCTCTGTACTGGAGGTCATTCGAAAAGATGGGCGCTAGAGATTGCCAGAGCGCGCCTCAAATCCGTGACCGAGTCATCACGTGATTGCGCATCAAATTTTCGGTCACAAATCGATTGAAAATCAAAATCAAGATTCCCGAGCACAATCATGGCAAACGCCGAAAAAAAACTCATACTACCGTACGTAATGTCACGTCGGAACCCCTGTCACACTTGTCACTTCCGGAAAACCCCGAAGTTCAGGAACCAGTTTTTTTGTTGCCGCCTCAGCGTACTGTCTAAGTGCGACTCTGGAGTGTTGAGTAGACGATTGATGCCTTGTGTCAAGTCGTGGTTTCTGATTGACAGCTAACCTTGTCCACTGGCGTGCTTAGCAGAGTCTTCTCGCAATACAAGCGAGCGGTCTTGAAGAAGGTCGAAAATATCATTATTATAGTAGCCCTGAACGGCCTGAACGTTGAACCCGTGTTGACTTCTAACCGACTACAATCCCGGCAGGCTACTGTAAGTGTGATATCTTCCCTAATTACAGTAATTTGAGCTATCATCTCGCCCCACGAGCTAGGCTAGCGCAGAAAACGTTCAAGGAAGCACATGCATCTATTCGGACGGCCAATGCACCGAGCGGAGATCCATTCAGTGGTCACGAGAACGCCGGTGGCTGGTTGGTGGCCCGAAAGTAAGTGCACGGGAACGTACTCGTACTGTACACCCCACCCTGTGAGCTGCGGGGATCCTCGTTCTCAAAGGCGTTTTGCCTTCTGCGGGAAGCCATCTATCTGCTTCGGGGATTATCATACGACGGAGTGATATATCGGGAACTTTGAGGTCCATCGCTTCTCCGCTGTTCCAGGTCACCTTATTTCCAAAGTAAAACAGAAGGTGCCACACCCATTCGCGACATGACCGCGGGCCAGGGATTTCAAATCGTCGAAACGTTCGGTGCAACCACACGACTTGTAAATTTTGCTTTCTATTTGACCCAAGTAACCGACTGAGTTGTTGGACCTGAGGCCTGAGGCTTTGAAGCTTTGCAGAGCTAACATCTAGAAATGATCCTCATCAGTATGATAGGCCACGAAGGTCGGACCGGGTTTCGATACTTCAATTGCATATCTTCCTTCAACACGAATGCACAAGTCCTTCGGCAGCGGTGAAATTCATTGGGGAACAGGCCCCCGCAGCGCACGCTTCGCGCTTCCTGAAATACATCAGACGCCGAGAATTTGGGAGGTTTCAACTACCCGACGATGTACAGCATCCTATTGTCATATTTGTCACGCGGTAATACAGTATATGAGTTACCAACGCATTGCTGGAGAAGAGGCCGTAACGCCTTCAGACTTGCGTAATTTCCGCCATTCAAGTGCCGATAGGTTCCTCGTGTCCCACCCAAAACCAGTGTTCCGAAGCTTTTCGCGGTGACACATATGATGTCTGATGGATCGATGGCCAAGTTAAAAAAATTGCTGAGGAAAAATACCCCAGAGCGAGATCCTAGCTCGAATGGGATGAAGGATATACATGGGCGCGGGTGACGGAGCGCATTTGCATTTACCGTGGGAATGGAAAACTTAGTGTGATAGATGTCTATTCGGTTCACACACAATGTCTCGACCAGAATGGAGATTTCGGTATCACAACGTGTGCCAATATATGTGTGTGAAGGGCGAAAAAATCGGAATTGGAATGGTATTAAGGGGCTGGAGGAGCTGAATCGGCAGGGAAGATGACAAGCAGAGAGCGAGAAGTGTCAGTCCAATGACGCCGGGCTCGATGCAGATCGTATACTGCATGTCTATCATCCTCTAAAACCCTCACGGTCCTCGTTCTCCACCCCGCGCTCTTCTCTCCCTCCCACCCCCCACTCCCCTCTCCCCTCCTCCCCTCCCTCCCGTCCGTCCCCCCTGCTCCCTTCTCTTCTCCCTCGACATGAAACAGCTTACCTCTCCCCGCGCGCCTCTATCTCGGGATAAGCAACCAAGAACATTTCGCCTCACAATAAACGCCTTACTTTCCTTACCCGTTAGTATTGAGATCTTCGCACACTGTCTACTCCTCACGCCTTCCCACAGTATCGTCTTTGCAATCCCCCTCCTGCTGTAGGCAAGGTTCGCTCCTGCAAAGGTGGGTTTATCTTGACCAATAATCTTTTCGCGATCAAATGTTAAGCGCGCCGACACGTAGTCACCCCGATGTTCAAGGTTAAATTGGATGACGTGCTGAATAGGAAACATCTACCTCCACTTGGTAGTTACTTCCGCTCGCTCGTCTCATCTCAGGCCACGATTAATCTTCCTATTCTTATCAGGTCTCAAAGACTTTGAGGAGTGGCTTCTGTTTGTCGAGGGTTGTCCTGAGAATCTGTCTGTCTTTTGCCCACTTTCTTTTGCATCTACTTACACTTTACAGTTACTTCATTCTTTGGCTCAAGGAATATGCTTCGCGTTATGACCAATGGGTTACACAGACCCGTTCGACCAAGAACGAGTCCAACTCCAAGGAGCAATTTCGATTTTCAAACCAAATCCAGCACTCCACTGGCCTGACTCTCTTTTATCTTCGTGCCAAGCAAACATTCTTTACCCCTGGTGCTGATTATGAACTCAACATTCCGTCTGATGTCCTTTCTCCATTCCACACTGGTCACTTTGTTTCTCCACATCCAGATCCCATAGTCTTTTCCGACGTCGCTTGGCAAGTTCACAATATGCTCAAGGACAGCCTCGATCGCTTTGTCCTTGCCTCTTACTACAACGTTGGCACGAATCGTGCCCTCTGTGGCATGATCGGTGGCACGTTTATTTCACTGGCGGGATTTGTTCCACCCATAGCCGTCAACTTCGCAAATGGCCGCGCGAGATGGCTCCGTCTACTCGCTTTCCCTGGGTTATGGCTTGGACTCACCATCCTAATTGCCAGCTTGAACGGGGTTAGATCTATTTCCATTCATCTCATGACAACCACACAGGTGCTAATTTTCCCGGTCAGGTCTGCATGATGGTTTATATTTTCGGGGACCTACGTCAGTTACGGAAGTTCGAGCTTTCTCGCCCGCGCATCTCGGCACCCAAGCCCCTTGGTGCATCCTCCTCCCGTCCCAACATTTCATCGCCGGTTCCCATGTACAACTCTGACTCACATTCTTCCTCTTCTTTCTTGCCCTCGTATGCTTTCAGGCGTCCTCATTCTACTCCGACCCTAACCAACCCCCCCGACCCTCCCCTGATCATTGCCATACCCGAGCGTCCACCTGCTGCTGCTGTTTCCCCGAGACTACGGGATTCATTGGCCAATTCCATTGCGTCAACGCCGTATGACTCGGCCTCGCAGTACTCGTCTTCAACGTCATCTTACAATGGTGCTTTTGTCGATGGTGTCGAACCCGAGATTACCGTATCACCTGCATACTTTGATCCAGATCCAGCACCAGAAGGTCCTGCTACCCGTACAGGTCCTGATGCTCACCCATTTATCACAGATGGCATTGCTCTACCTAGCCCCGCGTATCGTTTTGGTACGGCTAACGTGCACAGCGAAGAGTGTCGTTTCAACCGGACATGCTACAACAATGCCACGGCCGGTTTTATCGCATACGATGATGATGACCTCTATGATCGTCCTACCGGAAAAGCTGCCGAGGAAGGTCGAGCAGCCACTTTTGACTTTGATTCCCTTCCAGTTCGAGATGGTGAAGATGCACCGTGCATTTGCGCAGCAGTCCCCGCAGTGCCGTCATCCGTTGCTCTTCCTCTGAGCCATCCTCAAGAGGAGAAGCAGCCGGAGCTAAAGCAACCGTCGCCGCCACTGCCAGCTCCGGTGGTTTCCGCGGTCCCTGATAGTGATGTACATTATCCTCAATGCACGGAGCTGAAGTCGCCATCTGCGTTCCTTCGCCGCGCACAATACAAATGTAGCCGCAATTCGGTCATTGGTCTCATCCCCGCTGCTATTCCAGCGAATCAGAGGTACAAAAGCCAGGCTACCCAGCCCCGGGTTGTGCCGCCGCATACAATCGAAATCCAACATCAACGCGTACGCCACGTTCCCGCATTCGGTCCCCTTACGAAAGTACTCAACCCCGTCGTCACCCGCGCGCAATGGGAGATTGTCGTACGCAGTGCTTTTGCCGCTCTCTTCATAAGCTTGACCATAGTTGGTTCCCTTCTCACCGTACCAGTGCGACGTTGATCGCTCTGGAAGAGATTTGAATTCATTACATAGCAGATTCGCCCCCTGATATCTTGATAACCATCATGTCTTGTGCCGTGCCCAATACCTTGTTCTCTGGTCGTCGCCATTCTTTTAAGGTGTAGTTCTTGGTAAATGTTGCTCTTCTTATAAAGTAGTAGTATTCTTATCACCCATCGTCACTGATACACGCGTCCACTTCGGACACTTCTGTAATGCTACTGCAACTACTTTATCCTTGACATGTACCTGTACCCAGTAGCGCGGAAGATTTCTAGCAGCCCGAACGGGAATTTTTTTAGGGGTGGGCGCTTCGCGAGAACTCAGCGGCAACCTATCCAGTCGCTCTGAGTGTCCTTCCATGAAACTTCGATGGGACGCCAAAATTGCCCAATGCACACAAAGTTCGTAAAATTTGTCTGGCAGAAAATGCATTTTGAGTGAGAACTAACTAGGGACTACGTTCGTCTAATGGAGAATGCGGCAGCAGTGTGTTCGATTGTCATTTGGGGGGAATGGGATACCTTGTCTCGCCGCCGACTCTTGAAGTAGTTGCCGCACGTCCCCAATCCGGTCTGGTCGCGGCTCCCATGCGCCCCCTTCCCCGCTTGGCTCACCCCAATGAAACGAGTGGAACGAATCCACTTCTCGGCCCTGGGCCCACTGCCCTCGCACAAACTCTGTGTCGAAAGGTGGCTGCCATATCCACCACTAAAGGGGTAGAAAGAAAAGAAAAGACCAGTCAGTCACTTCAACAAAACTGGTGGCGGGTGTACATACATGGTCTACGAAGAGGATGTCCTCATCTGGTGGCAGGGCCAGGTGTAGCGCGGTGGGCGCTGCGATTTCGAGAAAACAGTTGGTTTGGAGGAATAGCGCAAGGGTGGACATGAAGGTGTCACGGTGCCGTCCGGGGATGTACATCGTGTCTGCGGACCCGCCGATGAAGCGATTATGTTCTCCTGTGAGTCCAGCTAGACGATCACGCTGTGCCTCAGGAATTTTATTATACGCTTGCATGCAAACGGATAACCCGACATAAGGTGATCTGCAGGTTGTCAAAGCCAAAGCAAAAATTAGAATTTACGGAGCTGGGAGTGAGAACGAAAAGTGATGCGTACCCCCACCTGTTTGTGTATTTTTAACACGCGGTGAGCAGAGTAAGCCTGAGAGTGGAAGAGGAGGACAGTGGAAGTTGCGTACCACCAGTCTTCACTCCAGCCCTTCCAGGGCGTGGTCATGTTTGCAGGGTCAGGCGAGATGTTCGCCGGGGGAGCGTGGTAACTTGAATTTCTGGCTGCGGAAGGATCAAGTGCCGGGTTAGGAATATATCGGCCGAATGGCGAGTGGTACCAAAATTTGTTCTGGTCGAACAGCTGAAGGCGCGGTACGTTCAGGAGCGTGTCGAAGGGTGCCCAGAGATAGCCATCGTAGCACGGGTGCTCTTGCAACGCAGTGTAGAGCATATGGTGCGCCATTCGCCCGCCTATCTTGTAATCTTCGAGGTCGCCCAGATCTTCCGTGGTTTGATACGTGTCGACAAGTACATCGTAAGAATGATCGAAGCCAGAATCTTCGCGGGTTGCAGGACCAATGAATAATATCTGCAAAAAGAAGAGGGTACACGACAACGATGAATATTCCAAAGCGTCCGGTATAATTGTGTGATGGAGCGTAACTCACATTCGAAAAGTATTCGGAATATACTTCGCTATAAAAGTCCAAGTTTGTATCGTAGCGTGGATGACTGAAGAAGACGATCAGAAGGACATTGTCGAAATGCTTGTATTTCCGCCTGTCAGAGACATGCGGAGGCGAAAAGCGCAGCGGTCTGCGTTGGCAGACGGGTGATTGGCCCGGAAAGGAAAAAATGTCAAAGGCGGCGGCGAGAGACTTCTCCGAGCGGAAGGGAGCTGCCTCGATGGCACCCGAAGTAGAGCCGAGACCGAGAACAGTGAAGACGGCCCAAGCGATAAATCGGCGGCGACGTGTCGGAACAGAATAGTCAAGTTCCTGGAATGTCAATCGTAGGCGGGATGAGGAAATGCCCCGAGTTCCAATTTACGTACTGCAGTGACACATACCTGATGGCTTTTATACAGCTCTTTTGATACGTATGAGATGGAAGCCCATAGAGCCACAACTATGCCAGCTATGAGCGTAAGAGAGAATAATTTATTGTGTAGTGAGATAATAAAGAAGAGCAGTGCCAAGCTGAGGGAATACAAGACTCGTTCAAGGACTGCGTCGTGATCTCGCAAATAAACATGAATCAGATTTTCGTAGAAAGGCTCATAAAGGGACCTTACTACGGATAACGGAAAGGATTGTCCAATCAAGTCCCGCTCTTATGACGAGCGTACATAAATGCTGTAAGGACCAATCTGGTATAAATGCCGCAGGGAAAGAGGGTATAAAGATTGCTTGAACTGAGCAAATGATAAGATGAAGGACCAGTCCAGATGAGAACAAGTGAGTGTTCAGCCTTTTGTCTAGGGTTGTTGCATGATGACGATAGATCTACAAGGCCGTCAATGCCTATGCCAGCAAAGAGGGAGTAAATGGCACATTATCAATGAGGAGGACATTACAGGCATTGGTAAAGATGACGGCGAGCAGGATGAGTGACGGAGCGACATGTGACTGCGAAGGAAGTGAAAAGGTGGTCTTGGCTAGCAAAATGCCAAGAACCTGACGGCCACAGTGATGAGTAATAACCAGGGAAATAGAGGGGAAACGGTGACGGACCTGAAGAACGATGTTTTGCGAGACCGCCACAGTGACCCCACGCCCTGCAAACGCGTAAAGGCCGTACAAAACGAGGGTAGTTGTAATGGCGCTAGCGAAGTGCACAGTTATGGCGTCGAAATAAACCAGGGCAGAGGAAGACTGTGATATGCCTTCCATCAAATGCTTCCCCATAATCAATCCAATGAAGACATACAACGTAGGTGGTGCTCGCCCAAACGATCGAAGCAGACACGACAGTGAGCCACGAAGGCGTCGTGAGCAAAGCATTCGTGGGTTCTTGGGCGACAACTTCCCTGGCGGAAACAGTAGCTTCCTCACACTCTTGATTGTCCATGCTATGCAGCGGCTGCTCTTCAAAATCTCGCGAAGCGTCCCACAGCACGGTTCTCCTCGGCGTTTGACGGAAGTCATCCTCACTGAACTTGTAACGGATAAGCACATCGAACGCCAGTTTCAGAGCCTCGATCACAGCAAGCTCCGACGAGGAGAACGATAGTCCATTCGTCCTCCTCGAGCGAAAGTTACTGAAGATCTGAAGCAAAAGGAAGAGAACCGGATAGGTAACCTGGATGTGGAAGTGTTTTTTTTTGGGGGGGGGGGGCGGGCGAGTGAAAAGTTGAGTTGACAAGTGAGGGCTAAGCAAAGAGAGATACGCACGACGGAGAGCCAGTCCTTGGATTTCGAACTAGAGGTGAACAAGGCGAAAGCGCGGATGGACATAGCGCATTGTTGTGGTTGCTTGATGTGAGCTGTCGGTGAGGCATGCCTCACTGCGCAGTACTAAGCGCTGGCTGCGGGCCCGGGCGCTGCCCGTCGTCGCGTCGAAAGCCGCGGGGCGGTCTGGTCTCTTTCCTGATTCTTCACGAGCTTCAAGCGATCAATTTCGTAGTGCCGCGGCGCAGCCCTATTCACCCTCTTTGCCAGGAGATATCCACCCTCGCCACTGGAAGGGGAGGCTCGGAATCATTTTGACTTATTTAATCGCAAGGTATCGTAATAACTTCGAGATCGGGTTCGCAATATCTGACTCAACCGCCGCAGCACTGATGCTAGTAGCTCGGCGGCCAATTGACACTGTTTCTTCTTTCCCCGCTCAACCTACTATAATATAATTTACGTGCGACCAAATTCGTAGAAAGAAATGAGTGATTTTATCCGTGTGATCGTATGTGGCGTCAAAACCGGGATCAACAAATTCATGTCGTTACAGTACTTGCAATTAGTAGAGCCATCACCGAGTCACCCGCACGAAACTAGCCATTACCTGTGCAAAGCACACACAGATGGCGGCCAGTTAGACGCAACTCATCCAATGATGACAGATGGGCCTTGGTCCAGCGCAGACACCGTCTTGTGCACGTTTCGAGAGGGGCAGAGATGGGGAATTGTCCATAACACCTGATTAGTGGTTAAGATATTTCTAGACCGGTAGGATATAGACAAAACTTTTGCTTTTGAGCCAGATGAACAAACGTCGCTGTTGTGGTCGAGGGTGGTGATGCCACGAAAGATATACTGTACACACATCCAAAAGTTGCTGTTGTTAACTTATGTGTAGATTCCTTTTCTCAAGCGAGAACTGGCTTGTTCTATGGCACGATACATGTTCGACGCCGTAGATTCGGGTAAGCCATATAGCCCAAGTATTTGTGGGACAGCATCACGCTTGAGGAGCACCTTCTTTTCCTCCCTCGTCCCTTCTTCACCCTTTCCGGGCCCAGAACTAGATTTCATTGCATCGTGGAGCGTGTTCGAGGGGGCATGCTTGGCATAAATGCTATCTAAGTTTGCATCCGGGTGTGGGACAATAGCACCACGCCGCAACAGCGACTGCAGATAGTCGGATGCTTTGTATGCTGCACCCTGTAAGAAGGACAGGACGCCAAGCGAAAAGAAGCACGGCACCTCTATAGTGTGACCACGATCGCCATACGCAGAAGAAAAATGGGAGGTTCGGTATCACAGCTGTGGACAGAGTATGTTGAGGGAAGCAGGACGAATGGGGATTGAGACGTACGAATTAACATAAACGGTGCGGTCAACGGTGCTAATAGCATCCACGTGTAGAATCCCTTGCGATGTCGTGGCCCTCGTCTTGTAAGGATCGCCTCTATTCGAGCCAAAAGAGACGTTCCAACAATCTTTGGGCGAACGAGCGGGATCTGGGTCAAGTGTAGTGCTCAGCTGTGATCGTCCTATATTTGACGGTGAAGATACAAGTACCGTTTTCTTTTGGTCCTCAGGCTCGCTCGGGCCTCTTGGGTGAGATATTTTGGGACCCAGTGAAGGATCCACGCCTTTGAGGGCCAGCTCCTCAAAGTCAATGCGATCGACCAGCGTCTCACCATACGTAAATAATTTGAACTATGTTGCAAATGCACCAACGTGCACCATCAGCATCCACACCAGCGTTCGAGACAAAGGCTCAGACAGACCTTCCATGAGTTCTCCGGAGCTTTTCCAAACTGCGCCCAAAAACTGGTTGCCTTGCCTGTCGCCCAATCGGCCCATCCGACCCGCCTGTTCTCTGCCTTGGGTTGCATCTGGAAGTGATAATATACTAATGGCGAAGGTTGTTCTGTATGTCTTGGGCCGCGGACGGGGCCAGTCAGTGGCAAGGCAATGATGCGCATCGGCAACCTGGATTTTGGTAAGATGGACATGGTTTTTATGTTCTTGCAGGGGCGTTCCAAGACAGTTAAAGACAGAGGAATGAATATTATATGGCGGCCATCGGAATCGCGTCTACGACACCGTGCGGCCCGGCTCTGTCATTCACATTACGCCTGCCAGATCTGGGTTAGGGTTACCGTGCAGTGTAGTGCTCAGCCATGAACTCGCCCCTCGAAACAGCATCCCCTGCCTCGTCCTCATCGGAGTCCCTTGAGGATGATGTACCCATGTCCCACGAATACGCCGCGTCACCTACTCATGAAAAACCAGAAAGATCGGGTTTCCTAGCCAACCCGTTTGCCTTTGCAAAAAGCGTCGCAAAGCGCCGTCTACCCAGTTGCGCCACCAAGACGACTAGCAATCGCGACTCCAAGGCGCGACGCAGAGAGGAGGGTAGTCATAGGAAAGGAGGGCCGTTGGATCGGAGAGATCTTACCAAGAGCAAAGATGACCTCTTGGACGTCACTCTCTTCGAAAATTTGAAGAAAAGTATGGCCGTTTTGTTCGATTGTCCCCCAGTACCAATGCTTTTCACAGAAATTGGCGATCCTATCAACGATGAAATGATCAAGCGTGCAGCTTGAGGGCTCCGCTCTATGACCGGAGGATGCATTGACGAGGGAATTGCCTCGCTGTGGCGTGCATGCCCTGTACGGTGATGCGTAGATAAACTGTACCGA
>Ga0137358_10000782_pt1 | contig 15743 bp, 18 predicted proteins | sample Mad1_20_16metaG_FD_105551 | JGI IMG/M metagenome (GOLD analysis project Ga0137358, IMG submission 105551) | Vadose zone soil microbial communities from Angelo Coast Range Reserve, California, USA - Mad1_20_16 metaG | ecosystem: Environmental > Terrestrial > Soil > Vadose zone | place: USA... | reverse complement strand
TGATGCTGAACGTGCCAAACTCGGAAAAATGGCCGTCGTCAAAGCCCAACACAAAGTGCGCTTCCTCCTTCCCGATGTTTTGTAGCGCGTGTCCGTGGCCCTTCGGGAAGTACCAAATGTCTCCCGGCTCAAAAATATCCGTGGCAGGCTCCCCATTCGGCGCAATTACCGTCGTCAGCACGGTTCCCCTCAGGACCAGGGCCCACTCCGCCGCGATGGCGTGCCAGTGCAGTTCGCGGATTCCTCCCGGCTTCAACCGCATCGAAACTCCGGCAATGTGTTGCGAAGCGGGGAACTCCGCAATCGTGGCCTCTTTCGCCGAGCCCGCTTCTCCCACCCAGCCGCGCGTAGCTTCGATATCAAATTTGAAATCCGTGATCGGCTCGTGTTTTCCCGGATCTTTTCCCACCTGGTACGACTGCGGCTCCTGGGCTCGCAGTTCCGGCGCGGATAAAAACGCCGTGCCGATTCCCGCAAGCGAAGCAGTGCCCAGCAAATCCCTTCGCGTCAGCTTTGTCCCCTTTTTGCCATCCGATTTCATGCCCGCTCCTCGAATTAAGATTTCTCGACGAAACGCTCTCTTGTTTGTGCGCATTTTACATCGAACGCGATTCTTTGGCGCTTGTGCCTCGTCCCCTCCGCGCCCATCCAGTTAGCGTATGATCAAATTTGGAAGGCTCGCCCGCCGTTTCAGAGGTGTCTTATGAACTCCCGTTTTGTTCTTCTCCCCTGCATGCTCGCTACCGCGGCATTTGTCTCCGCCCAGGAAACTCCGTCGCCCGCGCCAGCTCCCACCCAGCGTAGCCACATGCATCGCGCGAATGAACAAAGCGGCGGCTTCATGCAAGGTGGATTGCACCACGCGATGGCCACCGGCGTCGTTCTCGGCCAGAAAATTGACTCGGCTTCGCACACCATCACGCTCCGCGTCGGCCCCCTGAATCTTCCCGCCAGCACTTCCCACATGAAAATGCCGCAGCCTCCCGACTTGCTTTGGACGATTCCCATGACCGGCTGGCTGCTCTCTTATCACCCGCATCTTGTGGACGCGTCGGGTAATCCCATGCCGGGCACGGTGCTGCATCACGTCGCTTTCTGGAATGAAAACCGCTCCGATTTTCTCTGCCCGAATAAGGAAGAACACATTTTCGGCGCCGGCGGCGAACTCACCGACTGGGCGCAAATTCCTGGCTTCGGTTACCGCGTGCAAAAAGATGATCGCATCCGCGTCGAAACCATGGTTCACAACCCGACGCCTACGTCTTACGACAAGGCTTTCCTCGAAATCGAAATCCAGTATCTTGATGACGCCACGCCTGCACCCGTGAAAAATTTCTATCCGGCGTGGATGGACGTTTCTTCGTGCGGCAATTCTGGCTACGATTTGCCCGCGGGCCCCAGCGAAAAATCCGGCACCGTCGCCGTGAAATACGAGGGCATCCTCCTCGGCGTCGGCGGTCACATGCACGATTACGCGAAACAAATTGTTCTGGAAGATGCTTCGAAGAAACAGACGATTGCTACACTCGCTGCAAAAACGGATAACAAAGGCCGCCTGCTCAGCATGCCCGTCGAAACTTTTTACGCGACAGGTGGACGGCCCTTGTCTGCCGGGGATCAACTCAAAATCACCGCGACCTACGACAACAATTCCGGCAAGCTCCTCCGCCAGGGTGCCATGGGCATCGTCGTCGGGTATTTCGCCCCCGCGAACGACTCAGCCCTCGCCCCGCTTCGTCATCCTGCAAAAACACCCATGCATGACATGAAAGACATGCCCGGCATGTCGCACGACCAATAGACGCGCGTCCTTTGCAACCGGATTTACCGGTGTCATTGCGCCGCGTGGCTGTTACGCGTCAGGCGCTCCGTAGATTTTCTTCAGCGCCTTCGCTCCCGGCTTGGTGAAAGTCAATCTCCAAAACTTTTCGCTCGGCGAAATGAATTCCACGCCGACATATTTATGCCCATTGCGATGGCGGCGCGTGGATACGATGCGCCCTTGCGCCGACTGCCTCGTGTGCTCGTTCATCAGCACGAGCGTCTGGTCAACAATCACCTCTTCATCCAGCTGCAGCAGGCAGCCATACTGGCTCAGCGCATAGGTGACCGTGCTGACGATAAACTTCTCTCCTTTGATGTCTTCCCCGTCCACGCGAACGGGCACGGCAAGCGTCACCCGGCTCGAGCGCCTTTTCTCTCCTCGACGATAGCTTGGAATTGCCACGTTCGTCCTCGGCCAAACCACACCAGCCGTTCTGCCTTCGGCCGGCGCTCCTGCCAGTTCACGACCTGCGCCTTTCGCGCTCGATCGTTGCAACGTCCCGATGTTCCAACGTTCCGGCGCTTTCTCTTGCACTGATTCTGCGAATAGCCTACCCCAACGCCCCTTCGCGGTTAAATCGTTTTTCTGGGGAGGTGCGAGCTATGAATACGATAAACTGCTACCTGGGCATGGTTACTTGCGCCCAGTTCATCGTCGTTTCCGCCAATTCGCACAAAACGTCCTCGTCGGTGCGCCCCGACTTCTTCAACACGTGAAACGAATGGTCTGCCGTTTCGATTATGTGTAACGTCGCCCGATCCTTGAGCTTCGCGCAAATCGGCTTCAACAGTTTTAGATCCGCGAGCGTGTCCCGGGTCCCTTGCAGAAACAGCATCGGCACCGTCACTTTCGCCAGATGTTCCGCCCGCTTCGTTCCCGGCCGGTTCGGCGGGTGCAACGGAAAGCCAAAGAATACGAGTCCGCGCACTCCGTCCAGCGGCTGCTGAGCCGCCGCCTGCGAAGTCATCCGCCCTCCCATGGATTTTCCTCCCGCCAAAAGCGGCAAACCTGGAGCCGCCTTCGCCGCCGCCTGCACTGCGCCCACGACCGTCGCCGTCAGCACGGCGGGGGCATCTGGAACTTTCCGCCGCTCCTCCATGTAAGGAAACTGATATCGCAGCGTCGCCACACCCACACCGGCCAATTCGTTCGCCAGCTTATTCATAAACGGGTGATGCATCCCTGCCCCGGCGCCATGCCCCAGCACCAGTAGCCACTTTGCCTCTTCCGGCCGCAGCAACAACGCCGACACTTGGCCCGTGCCTTCAACGGCAAATCGCAACTCCTCAGTGTCGCTCATTCCAAGATTGTGCCACGACGCAGGCGCCAAGATGGGCTCTTTGCCTCTCTAAAAAAGTCTGAGCCTAATGCGCGCTCAAGAGAATCAAAAAAACAGTACAAACCAAGCTGCGACCACGCGAAAATCAATCCTTCCGCTGGAGACTGGAGAAAAACCATGAGCACATCACCTCAAATGCAAAAAGTGCAGTACACCGCCAAAGCCCATACCACCGGTGGCCGGAACGGCGCCTCTCGCACCGACGATGGCCGCCTGGACGTTAAGCTTTCGATTCCGGGCACTGCAGCCACCGGCACCAATCCAGAGCAGCTGTTCGCCGCCGGTTGGTCGGCCTGCTTTCTCAGTGCGATGCAACTTGCTGCGGGCAAGAAGAAGATTAAGCTCCCGGCTGACACCGCCATTGATGCTGAAGTGGACTTGTGCCTGGGTGACGGGGGCTACTTCCTGCTGGCTCGCCTCAACGCCAGCCTGCCCGGTGTGGACCGCGGAGTCGCTCAAGAACTTGTGGATGGCGCGTATCAGACGTGCCCCTATTCCAAAGCCACGCGGGGCAACATCGACGTCACGATCAACTTGGTTTAAGCCGGATGCTTGAACCCGATTTTTTCGTTCATAGGTATGCGTGTGTCTATTTTCATCGGCCAAGTCAACGTGGATCCAAAAGAGGTGCGAGATGAGTTCAAGTGTGAAAAAACAACCGTTAACTCGCGAAGATTCCGGGACGGCCGGTGCCGAGGAGCGGTTAAAAAACCTTGGCATCACGCTTCCGGTGCCTCCTGAGCCATTTGGGATCTATGTGGAAGCGGTGCAAACAGGCAATCTACTTTTTCTGACAGGCATGCTTCCGACCGAAGGCCGCGCGGCGAAGTTCATTGGGCGCGTCGGCGCGGAACTCGACGTGGAAGCGGGGCGTAACGCGGCTCACCTCGCGGCGCTTAATGGCCTCGCGGTCGCTCGCGAACGTCTGGGATCACTCGACAAAGTGACGCGAATCGTGCGGCTTGGGGTGTCCGTAGCGACTGTGGGAGATGTCCGCGATCACCCTAAAGTCGCGGACGGGGCTTCAGAATTGCTGCAAGATGTTTTTGGGAAAGGCAAAAACCCCAGCCGGCTGGTGTATGGCGTCGCGAGCCTTCCGTTCGGCGCGCCGGTCGCTCTTGAAATCATTTTTGAAGTGGCGAGGTAAAGGTTCGCAAGCGATGTATGCTCGCCTTGTCACGGTGAGCGCTTTTGAAGAACGGCTGAAAATACAAAGGAGGATTTATGGCGACGACGAGAATTGGATTCGCGCCGATGAAAGTGGCGCAGATTTCGAAGCCGGGCGGCGATTTCGAAATTGTCGAGCGCGAAATACCTACACCGCGTGCCGGTCAGGTGCGAATTAAGGTACAGGCTTGTGGCGTTTGCCACAGCGACGTGTTTGTCAAAGAAGGCCTCTGGCCAGGAATTCAGTACCCGCGGGTTCCCGGGCACGAGGTCGCCGGCATCATCGATGAGGTGGGTGCTGGCGTTTCCGAGTGGAAAAAGGGACAGCGCGTCGGCGTGGGTTGGCATGGCGGCCAGGACAACACGTGTATCGAATGCCGGCGTGGACGCTTTCTCTACTGCCAGAACCCGCGGGTTACAGGCATCAGCTATGACGGCGGCTATCAGCAATATATGGTCGCCCCCGTCGAAGCACTGGCGGCGATACCAGACACACTCACCGACGCCGAAGCAGGTCCGCTGCTGTGCGCGGGAGTCACCACCTTTAACGCCCTGCGACGCAGCGGAGCGTTACCCGGGAGTCTGGTTGCGGTGCAAGGTGTTGGCGGCCTCGGCCACCTCGGAATCCAATTTGGGAACAAATTTGGCTACAAGGTTGCCGCGATCGGCCGTGGACCCGAAAATTCTGCGCTCGCAAAGAAGCTCGGAGCCAGTGTGTACATCGACAGCCAATCCAATAATGCAGCCCAGGAATTGCAGAAGTTGGGCGGTGCACAAGCAATTCTGGCGACAGTGCCAAGTTCAAAGGCCATGTCCGAGTTGATCGACGGCCTGGCGCCGACGGGCAAGTTTATTGTTGTCGGGATAACAACTGATCCGATTGAGGTCACACCGTTACAGCTCATCAGCGGTGAGCGTGGCATCGTAGGCTCGGCCGTCGGAACACCGACGGATTCCGAGGACACTATGAATTTCGCGAAGCTGACCGGCGTCCGCCCCATGATCGAAACATATCTGCTCGAGAAAGCCGGCGAAGCCTACGCCCGCATGATGAGCGGCCACGCACAGTTCCGCGTCGTCCTGACGATGTGAACTTGGTCGAGATCTTAAGGCGAGTTCGACTTTCACGAAGGAGCATCTATGTCGGGCAAGAAAACGGCAATCATCACGGGCGCGCAGCAAGGGATTGGCGCGGGTTTGGTCGAGGGGTTCCTGAAGGCGGGTTATAACGTCGTCGGAACTTCTCTTGGCGCCACCACATCGCTGACCGCGTCGCCGACTTTGGTTCTCGTTGACGGCGACATCAGTAAACAGGAAACGGCTGCCAAAACCGTGGAATCCGCGATCAAGCATTTCGGCAGGATCGACGTTCTAGTGAATAACGCCGGAATTTTCTACACCAAACCGTTCACGGAGTTTACGACCGAAGATTTCAACGCTCTGACTTCGATCAACCTGCTGGGATTCCTCTACATGACGCAGCTCACAGTGAAACAGATGCTGAAGCAGAAATCAGGAAGCGTTGTGACCATTTCCGGCGCTCTGGCTGATAACCCGATCGCCGGGGTCAACGCTTCCGTTTCGATGATTACGAAGGGTGGCCTGAATACGATAACGCGGAGTCTCGCCATCGAATACGCAAAAGAAGGCATCCGATTCAACGCTGTTGCTCCCGGTGTCGTGGACACGCCCCTGCACAAAGATAATCCGAAAGATTTTCTTAAGACGTTGCAACCAATAGGAAAAATCGCAGAAGTAAAAGACATTGTCGACGCTGTGCTCTACATCGCACAAGCGGAGCAAGTTACCGGGGAAGTTCTGCACGTGGACGGCGGTGCTCACTCCGGCCGTTGGTAAGCACAGCATAGCGCCGTTATTGTTTTTGAATTTCGATGCGAGGGAATAAATGTCTGAAGAAATCAAGAAAGATCGCCGCAGCTTTTTTGGCGCTGTGGCCATGACCGTTGCGGCCATCCAGCTCAGCATGTTCGGCTCGGTGGACGCACAAGCCGGCGAGGCAAAACCGGCGGGCGCCGGCACGAGCAATTCGGGCGCGAACGCTTCGTTCGGCCCTCTCAAACAAATTGATGCTGGTCTCCTCAACGTTGGCTACGCGGAAGCTGGCCCCGCCAATGGCCCCGCGGTAATTCTTCTGCACGGCTGGCCCTACGACATTCACAGCTTTGTTGATGTTGCGCCGTTATTGGCATTGCAGGGCTACCGCGTGATCGTTCCCCATCTGCGCGGTTACGGCAGCACGCGCTTTCTTTCCAGCGAGACGTTCCGCAACGGCCAGCCCTCGGCAGTCGCCCTCGACACTATCGCTCTGATGGATGCGCTGAAGATTCAGAAGGCAATTCTCGCCGGTTTTGATTGGGGCGCGCGGACCGCGGACATCATCGCGGCAGTGTGGCCCGAGCGCTGCAAGGGTCTCGTCGCCGTGAGCGGCTATCTGATCGGCAGCCAGGAAGCCGGCAAGGCGCCGTTGCCACCAAGTGCCGAGCTCCAGTGGTGGTATCAGTTTTATTTCGCCACCGAGCGCGGCCGGGCCGGCTATGACAAATACCGGCACGACTTTGCGAAGCTCATTTGGCAGCTTGCATCGCCCAAGTGGAATTTCGGCGACGCCACGTTCGATCGCAGCGCGGCATCTTTCGATAATCCGGATCACGTCGCTATCGTAGTCCATAACTATCGCTGGCGGCTCGGACTCGCGGAAGGCGAGCAGAAATATGAAGACGTGGAAAAGCGCCTCGCTGCAGGACCGGTCATCACCGTGCCCACCATTACGCTGGAAGGCGACGCCAACGGCGCGCCATACCCGGACGCTAGTGCGTATGCCAAGAAATTTTCGGGAAAATATTCGCATCGCACCATAAACGGCGGCGTCGGGCACAACCTGCCACAAGAAGCTCCCGAGGCCTTCGTTAAGGCCGTTGTCGACGTAAGTGGTTATTGAACGACGTTATCAATGCACGCAGCGAGGTGGATATTCCCTCCAGGTGCTTTAACACGAAGGTGGTATTGTGCCCCATCACCATCTGGTTAGGCGAAAAAGCCTCGATGTCGTGATGACTTTCGGCGGCTAATCCTGCACCGTTGGTTCACTGATTCCGTCGAACGCCATTCGTTGCGTCAATGATACTTCCGAGGGAGAGCGATCCATGTCCGAAGAAACTGATCAAAATCGGCGGCGCTTTTTGAGCCGTGCGGCCCTGGCGATTGCGGCTGGCCAACTCGGCATGATCGTCTCCGCGAAGCCGCTCTTCAGCAGGAACAGTGAATTGAGTTCTCTTGAGATCGCCTCTGCGTGGCTCAATTCGCAGCCATTGACTGCCGCTGCACTGCACGGAAAAGTGGTCGTGGTCGACTTCTGGACCTATTCGTGCATCAACTGGCGGCGCCAACTTCCCTATGTCCGAGCGTGGGCGGAGAAATACAAGAATCACGGACTCGTGGTCATCGGCGTTCACGCGCCTGAGTTTTCCTTTGAAAGAAATATGGATAACGTTCGCCAGGCCACGAAAGACGTGCGTATCGACTATCCGGTCGTGATCGACAACGACTATGCGATATGCGCGCGTTCAATAACGAGTATTGGCCCGCGCTCTATTTCGTCGATGCACGGGGGCGCATCCGACACCATCAGTTCGGCGAAGGCCAATACGAACAATCGGAGAAAATCATTCAACAATTGTTAGCCGAGGCTGGAAGCGAGGGCATTGGCCGGGATTTGGTTTCGGTTCACGGCCTAGGGGCTGAAACAGAGGCCGACTGGAGCAACTTGGGGTCACCGGAAAATTATCTCGGCTATGAGCGGACGCAGGGCTTCGTGTCCCCTGGTGGTACGGCACGAGGCAAGCATCACGTGTACGTTGCCCCCGCGCAGATGAACCTCAATGAATGGGCCCTCTCTGGTGATTGGAGAGTCGAGAAGGAAGCCATCATGCTTGACAACCCCAATGGCGGCATCGTGTACCGCTTTCACGCCCGCGACCTTCACCTCGTCATGAGACCGTCGTTGCCAGGGACTTCGGTACGATTTCGCGTACTCATCGATGGACAGGCGCTGGGCAAGGCTCACGGGACCGACGTAGACGGCGAAGGCTACGGCACGGTTACGGAGCCGCGGATGTACCAACTGATTCGGCAACAGATGCCCATTATTGATCGGCGTTTTGAAATCGAGTTTCTCGGTGGGGGCGCGGAAGCATTTTCGTTCACCTTCGGCTGATAGTACGGCTCCCACTCAACGAATCTGGCTTCGATTCGGATGAACGCACAGGAGAACCCAGACCCCAGCGCCTACGTCAAAGAATTTGCAGGCAAGTCCGCCCGCAGAAACATCGAAGGAAGCATCGGGCATAATTTGCCTCAAGAGGCTTCGCAGGAGTTGGCCAATGCCACCATGGAAGCCGGCGGCTTCTAGTTGGCATCAATCTGCGAATACTTCACTAGATCATTGGAAAGGAAACGAAAATGACACAAGCTCAACCAGCAAGAGAACCAGGTCGAAGCGAAAAACCAGGCGTCGCGAGAGTGGACATGAAGTTCGAGATCGTCGTCATCCCCGTCTCGGATGTCGATCGCGCGAAGGAATTCTACGGGAGGCTCGGGTGGCGGCTCGACGCAGACTACGACAACGGTACCGACTTCCGCGTGATCCAGTTCACACCGCCTGGCTCCGGCTGCTCGGTCATCTTCGGCAAGAACGTCACCCCGGCGACACCCGGCTCCGCCCAGGGCCTGTACATGATCGTCTCCGACATCGAGGCAGGCCGCAAAGAATTGCTCGGTCACGGCGTCGAGGTCAGCGAAGTGTTCCACGGCGGTAACAACGTGTACGCAGGCCCGGACGAGCCCTACTTGTTTGGGCGGATCAGGGTCAGCGGCCCGGATCCAGAGCATCGCAGTTACCGCTCGTTCGCCTCATTCCGTGATCCGGACGGCAACGGCTGGCTGATGCAGGAAGTTACGACGCGACTGGCCGGCCGCATCGACTCCGGGGTAACGTCCTTCGCGTCAACAAACGATCTGATCAGCGCGCTTAAGCGCGCCGCAGTGGCTCACGGAGAGCACGAAAAACGCACCGGGCAAGCCGACCCGAACTGGCCAGATTGGTACGCCGCGTACATGGTGGCGGAGCAGGCCGGCAAAGAACTGCCGCAATGAGCGACTTCAACTGATTCGGCAGGCGAAGCCCAGTGTGGACTCGACAGTTCGAGATCGAGTTTCTCGATCCTTGCGTCGAAGTGTTTTCGTCCGTGTTCGGCTGACCTGATCGGAGGGGACAAGCTTCGAGTCCGCGCCGCTTCCCTACTTAAGGATTCCCGTAGCGTACTTCAGCGTGCGCCGCGTGGATTCGAACTGATATCGCGCCGCTGTGTCCGAGACATCCGCCTCGGTCTTCTGCAATTCTGCCGGGCTGAACTCCACCATCGAGCTCAGCCCGAGGTTGTAGCGGGACTGCGCCAGCTCCAGCGCCAAGTCCGCTTCCTGTTTGAATTCGCGCGTCACGCTCATGCGTTCCACCGTCACGACCGCCGCCGTGATCGTCCCGGCCGACCTCTCCGCGCGATCCTGCTCCTCTGCCTGCGTCGGTGTTCGGCCAAACCACCGCCACGCCACACCCGCTGCAATTAGAATCGCCGCCGCCAAAATCCACCCTCGTCTGTTTTTCATGGACACCTGCAGAATTCTCGAATGGGTTCGATTGCAAGAACTTACGGCAACGCTACCGTATTCTTCTTTTGGTCTGAGTCAGAAATATCAGGAAACAGATGGAGGGAGACGAAACCACAAATTGCCTTCGCGGAAAACCTGCAGGGCAGTTGGCTCTGGCGCTTCGACGATTTCTCGTATCGCATTCGGCTCCGGCACCGAAACGATAGACGTCCTCACAACTTCAAGTTCTGGCGCGCTCAGTGACTCAAATTTTTCTTTTGGCTTGAATCGCAGCAGCTCCGACGACGCAACCGTCGCCCGGAAACTCGGCAAATGGCTTACCGACTGCCCGCTGTTCCACGAGGATGCCGCCAGAAACGGGTTATACAAAAATGTAATCGCCAGCAGCAGGCACAACCATCCGCGCCCGCTCCACGGTTGCCGCGCGATCAAAACTTGCTCTTCGTTCTGCATCGTCTTCTCTTCTGACCATAATCTCTTCACCCCACCGGGTCAAGTATTCGTCGCATGAGCCGTTTTCTCTAAGCCCTTCGTTTTCACATTCATCTGAATTGCTCTTCCCGCAACCCCTTTGTTTTGATAGCCATCTGGACTGCCCAGGGCATGTCCAGCAACTACCTCTCTCGCGTTCATTTACCACGGGGGATTTGCGCGACGGACTTGTGGCCACTTTCTTCTTCCGTCTGCTACAATGAAATGTCTCGTTTTACAAATCTTCTATCAGCAGGAACTGACATGGCACTGAAGTGTGATCTCTGCGGCAAAGGGCCGCAATACGGCAACGTGGTTAGCCACGCCAACAACACGCGCCGCCGCCGCTGGAACCCGAACCTCAAGCGCGTTCGCGCCGTCGTCGCAGGTACGCACAAGCATCTTCGCGTTTGCACCGCGTGCATCCGCGCCGGCAAGGTGATCAAACCCGGAGCAGCCCGCGCACCGAAAGCTGCTTGAGCTAATTCCTTACACCCGATGCGCCCGAATACAGCGCGGATGGTTTCCTCTCCCACAGCGGGTCTGTTTCTCGCTGCGGTTTTTCTTTTGCCTTTGGCTGGCTGCGGCAACCCGGCTCAGCCGTCGCCGGATGTCTGGGCCAACGTCAACGGCACGGACATCAAGCGCGAAGCCGTGGACAAGTATTACCGCACGCGCGTGAGTCCCGAGGGCCAGGAACCTTCGCAGGAGGAATCTCTCTCCCTCAAGCTGAACATTCTCGATGAGCTTATCAACAACGAAATTCTTCTCGAGCGCGCCAAGAAACTGAATCTCGTCGCCAGCGACGGTGAAGTCGAAGACAAATTTACCGAAATGAAAAGTCCCTACACCGAAGATGAATTCCAGCGCCAGTTGAAAGAGCGCGGCATCACGGTGGACGATCTCAAGAGCGATCTGCGCCGCCAGCAATCCATCACGAAATTAATGAATCACGAAGTCGTCGCGAAAATCAGCATCAGCGATCAGGACATCGCGGACTTTTACAACGCGAACAAACAGCAATTCAATGTTGCGGAACCGCAGTACCGCATCGCGCAGATTGTCGTCACTCCGCGCAAGGAACCGGTGATTCGGAACCGCAAAAACGACGACGCCACAAACGAAGCGGAAGTGAGCCGCAAAGTGAAAATGCTCATGGACCGCTTGAATAGCGGTGCCGATTTTGCGCAGCTCGCGATGGATTATTCCGAGGACATGAATTCCGCGGCGACCGGCGGCGATCTCGGTTACGTTCCCGAATCTGCTCTCAACCAATCGGATCCGGCGCTGAAGCGTGTCGTCCTGGGATTGAAAGCGGGAGAAGTAAGTCAGCCCATCGCGCTGAAGGACGGCGTAAGAATTATTAAGCTGGTCGCGCGCGAAGCTCCGGGCCAGCGCGGCATTTCTGATCCGCAGGTGCAGCAGAACATTCGCGACACGTTGCGCAGCCGCAAGGAACAGCTTTTGAAAGCCGCTTATCTCGCGACGGTGCGCGACGAAGCCAAAGTGACGAATTATCTCGCGCGCCAAGTCATCGAAGCTGCCGGCAGATTGCCCGACGCGGCAAAGACTTCATTCCCCGCAAAGCAAACTACGCCGCAAAATTAAGCTACCTTTTCCAACATTTTCGATTTAAATCTTTTTTTCTGCGGTCTTAATCTCTACGGTCAGTCAACCCATGCGAGAAGATCTCCCGCGTTCACTGTTTGCCCTTCGCTAACAAAAAGTTTTTCCACGCGACCGCTTTTTGGTGAACGAATTTCGTTCTGCATCTTCATCGCTTCCACCACCAGCAAACCCTGGCCAACTTCCACGGGGTCTCCGGCGTTCACGAGCACGCGCACCACTTTTCCCGGCATCGGTGCAGCAATCTGCTGGCGGCCTTCCGCTTCGATTGAGCTGTGGCGACGGCCGCGCCAGGCGCGCGGATCTTCCACTTCCGCCGTGAATTCCGACACGCCGGTGTGAAGGGTCAGTGAACCATCGGGCAGAGGAGCCACGCGCACTTCGAATGATTCTCCTTCGAACAGAATCGAGAAAGTATTCGGCGCGACTTCGACAGCGTCGACGTCGAGAAGATTTCCGTCGAGGGAAATGCGCCATTTTTCCGAATTGCGCGCGAGTTCAACGACGCGCGTTTTTCCGCCGATTCGAACGTCGTATTTCATGGAGTGCGGTCCAGTTGGCGGTTGCGGCCGTCCATCTTCCATCTCGAGGACTTTTCCGGCTCGTTCGAATTGGCGGCGGATTCGTGCGAGACGTGCCACAGCGCGGCGGCAATTGCAGCGGCATCGGCCGCGCGCGAATTAGGATCGAGAGCAGAGTGTGGACGCTTCAGCATTTCGTCTAGCCATTTCGTGTGAATTTCCGAGCGAAGAAAATCCGGCTCGACAAGAATTCTGCGAAAGAGGGCCGTGTTCGTTTTGATTCCGGTGACGGTGTATTCCTCAAGCGCGCGCCGCAACCGCGCGATAGTTTCCTCGCGGCTGTTTCCCCAAGCAATTAATTTTGCGAGGAGCGGATCGTAGTCCATCGGCACGGTCCAGCCGGAATAGACGCCCTCATCAAGACGGATTCCCGGGCCGCTTGGCGCGCGGCGTGAAAGGATTTTTCCAGGCGACGGGAAAAAATTATTTTCGGGATCTTCGGCGTAGAGACGAACTTCCATGGCGTGACCGCGCGGCGTGATGGATTCCCACGCAAACGGCAGGCGATGGCCCGCGGCAATAGCGATTTGGAGTTTCACCAAATCGAGTCCTGTAACTTGCTCCGTCACGGGATGCTCGACCTGGAGGCGCGTATTCACTTCTAGGAAGTAATAGTTGTAGTGAGCGTCCACGAGAAATTCCACGGTGCCTGCGTTGACGTAACCGCCGGCGCGTGCGATGCGTACCGCGGCGTCGCCCATGCGTTTGCGCAGCTCCGGCGTCATGATCGGCGAGGGCGCTTCTTCAATTACTTTTTGATGGCGACGTTGCACAGAACATTCGCGCTCGCCGAGAGAGACGACGCGGCCGTGCGCGTCGGCAAGAATTTGAATTTCGATATGGCGCGGCTTTTCCAGATATTTTTCGACGAAGACGCTGGGATTACCGAAGGCGTTCATGGCTTCGGAAGAAGCATCGCGGAATGCGGAAAGGAATTCTTCATCGCTCGAAACGAGACGCATGCCTTTTCCGCCGCCGCCTGCAACTGCTTTTAGCAAAACCGGATAGCCCATGCGCTGGGCGAGCGCTTGCGCCTCTTCGGGTTTTTCAATCGGATCGTTTGTTCCGGGAACGGTCGGGACGTCCACACCGCGCGCGAGAGTGCGGCCCGCGGTTTTTGAGCCGAGCGCTTCCATCGCTTCGGCGCTGGGGCCGATGAACGTAAGCGCAGCGGCCGAGCATGCACGGGGCAGCGCCGGATTTTCCGCAAGGAAACCGTAGCCAGGATGCAGGGCGTCGCAACCCGCGTGGCGGGCCACATTCATCAATTTATCCAGGCAAAGATAGCTTTCGCGCGAGGGGGCGGGGCCAATGGGATAGGCTTCGTCTGCCAGACGAACATGGAGGGAATTCCGGTCCACTTTGCTGAAGACGGCGACGGATTTGATACCGAGTTCGCGGCAGGCGCGGATGATGCGTACAGCGATTTCGCCGCGATTGGCGATGAGGATTTTGCGGAACATGGGGATTTTGGAATGCAAAGAAATACTAGCACGGGGGTTGTCGGCTCCATCCGAAGCATTTCATTTGCGTGTTCAATTGCTTCAGGTGTAAGAAAGTCTTTCCGGGAAGGGTGATGAACCATGAAAAGAAAATGGATAGCGGCAAGTGCAGCGTATCTGCTTGCGGGACTGCTGCTCTCGGCGCAAGAAGCGGCGATTGCGCCTCCGGAGAGCATGGTGGTAGACAGCGTTCCGAGCATGCCGGCATCGCTGGCCGAGACGATAGGCCGCTACACGGAAGGTCGCAACGCGTTTCAGACGGATTGGCATCCGACACGGCGGGAAATGATCATTGGGACGCGGTTCGGAAACACATACCAGGCGCATTTGGTCAAAATGCCAGGGGGCGCGCGACAACAATTGACATTTTTCCCGGAACCTGTTTATGGCGCCTCGTATCACCCCAAGGGGGGCGACTACTTGCTATACACAAAGGACGTTGGCGGCGGTGAGTGGTATCAATTTTTCCGCTACGAGATGGAGACTGGCGAAAGCACGCTGGTGACTGACGGAAAGTCCCGCAACACTTCGGCGCATTGGTCATCGCGTGGAGATTTGATCGCGTATGTCTCGACTCGCCGCAACAATCAGGACACTGATTTGTGGGTGATGAATCCGGCGGACCCGAAAACGGATCACCTACTGACGCAATTGAGCGGCGGCGGCTGGGAGCCGCAAGACTGGTCGCCGGACGACAAGAAGATTCTGTTGATGGAAGGCATTTCAATCAACGAAACGTATTTGTGGCTGGTAGATTCCGCGACCGGGGAAAAAACGGAATTGACGCCCCGCAAGACGAACGAGCAAGTCGCGTATGGCAACGCGCATTTCAGCAAGGATGGAAAAGGCGTTTATGTCACGACGGACAAGGATTCGGAGTTTCAGCGACTGGCCTACATCGACCTGGCGACGAAGAAAATGAAAGTCATCACGCCGGACCTCTCCTGGGACATTGACGAGTTCCAGCAATCGTGGGATGGCAAGTCGATCGCGTTCGTGAGCAATGAGGATGGACTCAGCAAGGTGCACATAGTGGACACAGCCACAGGCACGGAGCGTTCGATGCCGCAGCTGCCCGTCGGACTAATCAGCGGGCTGATGTGGCATCGAAACAATCGCGATCTCGGATTTGGCCTGGAGACAGGAAGCACAACTGGAGATTGTTACTCGCTGGATGTAAGCACGGGGAAAGTGGAACGGTGGACGACGAGCGAGACCGCTGTGAATCCTTCGGGCCTGCGCAATGCGGAGCTTGTGCGCTGGAAAACATTTGATGGCCGGAGCATTTCAGGATTTTTGTACCGGCCGCCGGCGAAGTTCACCGGCAAGCGTCCGGTCTTCATCATGATCCACGGCGGACCGGAGGGCCAATCACGGCCGGGCTTCCTCGATTCCGACAATTTCTATCTGAGGGAATTAGGAATCGCCATACTCTTTCCCAACGTGCGGGGCTCCAAAGGGTACGGCAAGGGGTTCACCAAGCTCGATAACGGATTCCTGCGAGAGGGCAGCTATAAGGACATCAACGCGCTGTTCGATTGGATCGC
>Ga0137358_10000775_pt1 | contig 15829 bp, 18 predicted proteins | sample Mad1_20_16metaG_FD_105551 | JGI IMG/M metagenome (GOLD analysis project Ga0137358, IMG submission 105551) | Vadose zone soil microbial communities from Angelo Coast Range Reserve, California, USA - Mad1_20_16 metaG | ecosystem: Environmental > Terrestrial > Soil > Vadose zone | place: USA... | reverse complement strand
GCATGACCGTGCGATGCGGCCGTCTTTAGGAATCGTGTCCTAGTTATATTCAAGGATCGTGTCCTAGTCGGGGCATCGTTGTCAAGCTATCCATCAACGGTGTTGTCTACTGGCAACCCCGGGACCTCAGGCGAACGCCTCGTCGAACAGGTGGCGCATGGCCGCCCAGGAGCGCGCCTCCGCCCTCTTTTCGTACGCCATGCCCGGCATCTTGCGCTGGTCCGCTTCGGGGTCGGTAAAGCTGTGCGCTGCATTGCCGTAGTGGATGAACTGCCAGTCGACCTTGTCGCGGCGCAGTTCGGCCATGAGCGGTCGACAGCTTCCTTCTTCACCAGCGGATCCTCGGCGCCATGGCACACGAGCAGCCGGGCACGAGCGCGCCCGGCGTCTTCGGGCAGTTCCGGGAGGAGCGCGGAATGGAAGGTCGCGACTGCCGCGAGCGGAGCACCTGAACGCATCAGTTCCAGCGCCGTCGTGCCGCCGAAGCAGAAGCCGATCGCTGCGACGCGCTGCCCGTCCACTTGCGGCTGTGCGAGCAGCGCATCCAAGGCCGCGCGCGTGTTCGTTGAGCCCGAAGGCCTCCGGAAAAATGACGACGCCAGGGCGCCGGCCACCCGCCTCCTCGTCCAAGGCGAGGCGGCCGATGAATTTCGTCCTGCCGTACGTGTATTCGACTGGCCGCGTTTCGCCCGGGCTCATGGAGTGCAGGCCATCGTCATCTCCCGCTGGGTGTACGGCGGGATATTAATCAACAACGATGTTGATTGGCAACCTTTGCTAGGTGCGCGGTTTGCGCCCCTTGTCGATCCGCATATCAAGATCCGGGAATTTTTCAGGGCGGAGGGTGCCATGCAGACTCAGCCGCAACACCTCGCGCGAGAATCGCCTGGCCATCTGCTGGCGTTCCTTTGCATTGCGCGTGTGGGCGCGCGCCCACACCGGCCACAGGAACATGCCGGCGAGCGTCAGCACCGAGACCACCTCGGTGTCGATTCCGGGCTGCGCATACTCGGTCTTGGCGAGCTCCTCGAAACTCGATTCATATTCCCGCCAGAACCGGTCGCTGGCGGGTCGCCGCGAACTCAACAATTCAAACAGCCATGCGCGGCCAAGCTCCGGGTTTTCCATTGCAAAATCGGCGAGATGCTCGGTTACCCGCCTGATGCCGACGCTATCCGCCGTTTGACCCGCCAGATCCACCAGGTTTCCGTACACGGCATGAAACAATTTCTCGCTGACCCACTCGGCCGTTGCTTCAATGAGCTGCTCGCGCGTCTGGAAGTGCTGGTAGGCCGTACCGCGATTGACTCCGGCACGACGCGCGACCTGGGAAACACTCAGCCCTTCCTGGCCGTCCTGCGCAAGCACCTCGCGCGCGGCCTCCAGAATGGCCTCGCGGGTTCCATCCGGATTGCGGGTCCCGCGGACGCGTTTCTTTGGCGCTGGTAATTTAACTCGATCGGCCATGGACCCGCATCATAGCCGAAACGACAACCAATTAATCAACAACGCGTTGTTCAGCGACGCGCGGGCTTCGTTGCGTCGCATCCAAAGCCGCTCCAGGGCAAGGCCACGCCCGGGGATCAGGCAACATAATGAATCACCTGCGTTTTGCCGGCCTTTCCGCACATCGCCGACAGGATCGACCTCGTCAGCGTCAACGTCGTCACCACCACGCACTGATGCTACTATTTCGGCGGAATGCGGCAAAGGACTCTGAATGACGGATGCCCACACCATGCAAACCCTGATCGACCGGCAGGCAATTACGGACCTGATCCACCGCTATTGCCGCTCTGTGGACCGGCTCGACATTCCGCTTGGTCATTCGATCTGGCATGAGGACGGTGTGGCGGACTATGGCGCGGCGGTTTATCAGGGCCCGGGCAAGGGACTGATCGACTACATCTGCGCGCAGCATCGCAATACGCTGCATCATTCACATCAGGTGTCGAACATTCTCATCCACCTCGACGGCGACCGTGCGGGCAGCGAATCCTATGTCAGCGCGTCGCTCCGGGTGCTGAGCGGCAAGCAGGTCCGTCAGATCTCGGTGTGGGGCCGGTACATCGATAGTTGGTCGAGGCGCGAGGGACGCTGGGGCCTCGACAAGCGCATCTCCATCCGGGATTTCGACGAAATACGCGATGTCGTGGAGATGGTCCGGCACGATGCCGGCAAGCGTGATCCGACCGATCCCTCCTATGGCGTGCTTAGCGCGCACCATCACTGACACGCCGGTCGCTCCCTGCAACAGGTCTGCTCAGGAACCCGGACGCGGGGGGGTCAGGTCCCACGCGGCGCACCATCCGCATCCGGCGCCGAAACGTCTCAACGCCCCCGCCCGCCACTAATCCTCAACACCGTTGTTGATTTACGAGCCGAGGCTCGATACCCTCCAGCGATCATGTGGGGGAGTTTTCAATGTCGACGCTTCGTGTCATTCAATGGACCACCGGCAAGGTCGGGAAGTACTCGCTGCGCGCGATTCTTGACGACCCGCGCCTGAAACTTGTCGGCGTCTATGCTCACTCGCCTGACAAGGTCGATCGAGATGCCGGCGAGCTCTGCGATCGTTCCATCACAGGGATTCGTGCGTCCGCGGATGTCAGCGCGCTGCTGGCTCTCGATGCCGACTGCGTGGTGTACACGGCCCAGGTTCCGGAGCTCGAGGTGCTCCTGAGGCTGCTGGCGAGTGGTACCGATGTGGTGTGCACGAGCACCTTTGGTCGCACGGGCGGGCTTGACGAATCAGTCCAGAGGCAGCTCGAGGACGCCTGCCGGTGCGGCCACAGTTCATTGTTCATTACCGGCGTGAACCCGGGCTGGATCAACAGCATCGCGGTCGCGATGACGGCCACTTGCAGCCGCGTCGACCGTATCAGCATCTCCGAGTCGGCCAACGTCTCGAACTATGCCTCACCTGAAACATGGCTGGCGCACGGCATGTCCATGCCCGCCAGTACGCCAGACGTCGTCGAGCACACGCGACGCTCGCTCCTGCCCTTTGCCGATACCATCACCCAGATGGCACTGGCGCTGGATATCCGGCTCGACGATCTCCGGTTCCGGGCGGAGCACGCCACGGCCGCACGCAGGGTCGACCTGGGCTGGATGTGCATCGAGAAAGACACGCTCGCGGCGGTACGCGCGACCTGGAGCGGTGTCCGACGCGGCCGCGAGATTCTGGCCACGAGCATCGCCTGGCGGCTCACCGACGAGCTGAATTCGGACTGGCCCATGGCGCCCGACCACTACACCCTGCGTATTGACGGCGTGCCGAACGTCGACGCACGTATCCGCTTTGTCCCACCAGACGAGTGGCATCCGGCGGATTTCAGCATCTTGACGGCGCTGCCGTCGGTCAACGCCATACCGGCCGTGTGCGCGGCGAAGCCCGGACTGCTGACGCTGCGCGACGTGGGTCTGCCGTACTCGCCCGTAGGATTGTGGACACCCACATCCGCGCTGCGATGAGCATCAATCCCGCTGGCACGATGATGGAAGCGCAAGTACCCTACCCGCCCAAGCGCATCGCGTGGTACGCAACCATCGTTCTCGCTGTGCTGATCTGGCTGTCGGTGCTGGACCGCTTCATCATTTCGCTGCTCGTCGGACCGATCAAGCGCGATCTGGGCATCTCGGATGTGCAGTTCGGCGTGCTCAACGGTTTCGCCTTCTCGGTCACCTATGCGGTGTTCGCACTGTTGCTGGGCTTCCTCGCCGATCGATATAGCCGGCGCTGGATCATATTCGCGGGAGTCGCCTTCTGGTCGCTGGCGACGGCTGCCTGCGGCCTTGCGCAAGTGTATTGGCAGCTGCTGCTGGCGCGCGTAGGCGTCGGCGCCGGCGAGGCGACCTTGGGTCCCGGCGCCAGCTCGCTGCTCGCCGACCTGTTCCCGCGTGAACGCCTGACGACGGCAATGTCCGTGTTCCACGTCGGCACGACGGTCGGCGCCGGTATGGCCTACATCATCGGCGGCCAGGTCGTCCAGCTCGTGTCGCACACGCCGGTCTTGACCTTGCCGCTGATCGGCGCCATGCGCTCCTGGCAGGTTGTGTTCCTGGTCGTCGGTATTCCCGGCGCCCTGCTGTCGCTCATCGTGTTCACATTCGACGAACCCGTACGCCGTGGACTGCGCAGCGCACAACAGGCGAAGCGCACTTTTCTTGCGTCCAATCGCGAAATGTGGGCCTTCATCAAGACGCGGCCACGTTTTTTCTTGTGCCACTACCTCGGCTTTGCCTTTGCGTCGGCCGTGCTGGTCGGCAACGGCGCTTGGTATGCCCCGCATCTGGCGCGCAATTTCGGCTGGAACCCGAGCAAGATCGGAATCACCGTTGGCCTGATGACCGCGCTGCCCAGCATCATCGGCATGCTGACGGCGGGCCGCATGTCCGATTGGCTGTTCCGCCGGGGCCACCGCGATGCGCAGTTGCGCTGGTACGCCGCCTGCGCCCTCATCGCGACGCCCTTGGGCGTCATCGCGATGACCAGCTCCCATCCCTGGGTCTACATAGGCTTTACCTTCCTCATGATCATGCTGATCTGCGGCATGCCATCCTGCGCGATGACCGCGCTCAACCTGGTGACGCCGAACGAGTTGCGCGGCACCGGGATCGCGTTCTTCAATATGACCGCCGGCATCGTGGGCGCCGGCGGCGGTCCGGTGCTGATCGCCGCCGTGTCCGACTATATTTTCAAGGACGAACGAGCCATTGGCCGTGCGATGGCCGTCGTGATTGCGATCTGCCTGCCGCTGGCGGCGCTGTTTTTGTCGCTCGCCTTTCGGGCAATGCGCGAGGCAGTCCAGGAAGCCGAACAGTGGACGAACACGGTGGCGCCGCAGCCGGCGTAGTCACAAGCCCGCCGGCGACACCTGCACCTTGGTGTCCGAATTCGGGCCGCGCAGCCTCTCGAACGTGGATGGCAGGTCATCCAGCGCAACGACCGTACTGATGAGCATCTTGGGGTCGGCGTGGCCTGCATCCATCACATCGGCAACATACTCGAAATCCTTGAGCGAATAGCCGACGGGAAATTGCAGCGACACGCCCTTCATGCCTGCCATGGCCGGCAGGACGGGATCGGGCTCGGTGCAGAAACCGAGTGAGATGACTTGGCCGAAGGGTGCGGCATGCTGGATGCCCTTTGTAAGGAAACCGGGCGATCCCACGCATTCGAAAATGATGTTGGGCGGCCCGCCGAGCGCTTCGGTCACTTCGCCAATTTCATTATCACCATATTGGACGAAAACATCGGCGCCCATATCCAGCGCCATCGCTGCGCGACGCTGTGATCGGGAGGCTGCAACGATCCGGCCGGCGCCGAGACGCCGGGCCCAATAAATTACACACAGCGCCACGGCGCCCGCTCCAAGCACCAATATGCGGTCACCGGGCTGAATATGCGACAGCCTGACCCCGTGTAGTCCAACCGCCAGCGGCTCGATGAGCGCGCCATCGGTCAGCGAAAGCGTGCTCGGCAGCTTGATGGCCACGCTGGTCGGCACACGAATATATTCGCCGAAGCCGCCCATGACACCGGGTGCGTGATGGCAAAGCGCCAGATTGCCACGATAGCAGGCCTCGCAATGGCCGCATCCGGTGGAGGGTAGTGCCGTGATGAACTCGCCCCTCGTGAATCCGCTCACATTGGAACCTATCCCGACAATTTCGCCCGAATATTCGTGGCCCGCCACGGTTCCGGCCGGGAAATCCCACCGATGCCCCGATGTCAGGTGCAGATCCGTCCCGCAAATACCGCAGCGATGGACCTTGATGACAAGATCTTCAGGACCAGGTTCAGGATCGGGCAGAGTCTCAAGTACGAGCGGCTTGCCCGCGCCGGGATACACGGCTGCTTTCATGTCACACCTCGCCAGTTTTCGCGGATCGCTTCTCGGTCAAGTCGAAGCGGCCGATGTAATCGCGGAAGCGCTCCCTAATTTCGTCCAGCGTCATGCCGAAGTCGGCTGCATCGTACTCGTGGACGCCATGGCTCAATTCCGGTTTGACCTCGATACGCTGCGTCATCGCCGACCTGACCGCGGGCGATAGATCAAGACCGGCGAACGCATAAATCCGTTCGATTGTCTGCATCGGGTTGTGATGGAAATCGCCATGGACCACATCGAGTACCTGCCCGGGACGGGCTTGACGCACCGGTTCCGCATGCCGCACCGCTGCCGACCATTTCGCGGTCTCACGTGCCAGCATGTTATGCGCGCGCTGCCGGTGGCGCCCTTCCTCCATGATCGGGTGAAGATGCATGAGCAGAGCGCATAGCGACGGGAGCGCCTTGGCAGGATCCCGATGGGTCTGGACCACCAGGGCATCTGGAAAGACGGTAAAGAGCAGGTCGAGATTGGCAATGTGCCCCGGATTCTTGAGCAGCCAGCGTTTCTCCGGCTCATTGCTGCCCATCAACTGCAGGGTGCGAGCAAGATGCTGGTAGGAAGGCAGCTCGCTCTGGCATTGCCACCAGGCGTCATAGGTGGCGGCCGACCAGCCGCAGGTCCAGAGATTGGATACAAAGCTCTGCCGCAGCACAAGACAGCATTCATCGACCTCTTCGGCCACCATGAGGTGCGCCGCGCGCGATTTCGGAGCAGCGTCATAGCGCTGCTTCAGTTGTTCGACAGATCGCTGAAACAACGGGTGACTCTCCCACGTTTCCCGCGGCGGGCGCGGCATGGGCGCGTCGACGAGCCAGGTCTGCAAGCCCTGGAACCGCGGATCGGCGGCCAGCAGCTTGTGCAGCGCAGTCGTGCCCGTGCGCGGTATGCCCGTAATCACTACCGGTCGGGTGATGGCGTGCCCGTCAAAGCCGGGGTTTTCCGCCATGGATTTAATAGCGTGGGCCCTCCCGAAGAGCCCGCTGAACAACCGGCCCCAGGCGATGCGCCGTCCCCGCTCGCTGAAATGAGGGTCATAGTCCATCGACATCAGCAGGACCTTGAGACCCGGCAGATAATCATCCGGGCCAAAATCGCGGGTCCCCAGTTGCTGCGCTACCAGATCGTGCAAATGGTCGCTGGCATCGGCAAAGCGTTCCGGAGGAGCAAAACGTTCTTCCATTCCAGCCATGTTCTTGGTTCTCTTTGCTTACCAGCGCCGCCGGCGCTGGCATGCCCGCACCCGCACCCGCAGTTCTTCGGCACGCTCCTGCGGCGTAACCACCGGCGTGTCGGCGGGCAGATGATCTCGTAGTTCCGCGAGCTTGACGCGCTTGATGGTGGGGACCGGGTTGGAGTCGCAATCATACCAACGACCGTAAATGCCGCCCTCCTTGTAGCCGGCCGGATCGAGCCAGTTGGGTACGGCGGGATCGGTGAGCGCAATGACCGCGCGCAGCTTGGCGTCGGAGCTGAGCCTGGCCATTGCGCCATTGGTGCTGCTCAGCCGATAGACATATTCGAGTGCGTTGAAATACGGGTCGTTGAGCTGGATGTTCCAGTACGGCGCGCGCTTCGGTATCTCGGTCTCAATGACCAGCGCCTCGTCCTCCTCCAGCTGGAAGCAGGCGGGCCAGTAGACCTGCTTGCTGAGCGCCCCCTTCATCCGGATCGACTCGAACACATTGAACCCGACGCGCTCCTTCACGCCGTTCTGCATGCGGTAATAGCTGCGCGTCTTGCGCGCCGGGAACTTGGCCATCTCCCTGATGCGGGCGATGATCCCCTCCGGGGTCAGGCGCGGTTTGGGCGGGACAGGATCGAGGCATTCGATGGAAAGGGTTGGATTGCGTTCATTGACCCAGTCATAGCTGCGCAGGCGCACCATCATGCCGGTCGCCTCAGGGTGGATCGGCGCCCAGTTGCCGGCATAGCCCGGAGGCCGATTGACGCTGAACAACAGATCGAAGTCACCCTTCGCATCGAAGGCAATGTCCTGATCGTCCAGGTCGTTGTGTCCGCCGATCTGCGAAATGTCGTCCACCATGCCCGACATGAAGCGCTGAGTCGTGAAGCTCAGGATATGGATCGTCCCACGATTGCCACTGACCCTGTACCGCAAGTCGCCTCGGATTGGTGAGTAGAGGTAGATGTCGTCGGGGTTGGGCTGGAGCGTGAATACCGGGTTCCACAGCGGCGCCCAGTCCGGATGTTCCGGCGTGGCGTGAAAATAGGCGAAGTAGCTGTAGGACAGGCTCATCATCGTCTGGCGGTAGACATCGGCGCGATAGGCGGGATCCTCTGGATGCCAGGTGTTTGCCAGCTGCGCCACGGCGCCCTCCAAATCGCTCAAGTATTCAAGGATGGTAGGTCCGATCTCAGTACTCATAAGGGATTCCTCCGGGCTCCGGCAGGCGCTAGGCAATCGCGCCCTTCGATTTCAGCGCTTCGATACGATCCCAATCGAACCCAAGTTCCATCAGCACGATCTCGGTATGCTCGGACGCCTGCGGCGCGCGCGTTGTGAATTGCGCCACCTCGAGTACTCGAATGCCTTTCATTACGTGGGTCATAAATTAGCTCCTGTCCTTTGGTGACGCCACCCGTTGTGCCGCGCGCACCCAGGGAGCGAACATATCCGGCAGAGATTACCGCCTCAATTTCCAGGCACTTTTTCAAAGAAGTTGATGCCTGCCGGTTCGGGGAAGATGTATTCGAAGTAATGTCCCAACTCGGGCACCTCCACGAAGCAGCTTTGCAGGAACCCCGCATTGTTGCTCTTCGCGAGGAGTGTCCTGCCGGTCCGTGCGGCGTCGGATTCCAGTGCGTCCCATTGCGCCTCATCATGAATGAGGAAGCCTAGATGATGATGCTTTATGGCGAAGGAATCCGACGGTAACCGGCCGACATATATGTCCGACCCAGCGCCGGAAGCCGTGAGCAGCTCGTACATCGTGCCGCCGACCCAGGCCAACTCCACCCGGATATGACCGCCGGCGGCCAGCGGTCCTTGCAGACGGCAGAATTCCTTGATGCCGAACTGATTGCTGAAAATATCGCAGGCCCGGTCTATGTCGTTGGTTGCATAGGCCACCTGGAAATGGTCGTTGCACAGCAAGCCGCTTCCCGGGCTGAAGTTTGCCGTCGGTCTTTTGACAAATTCGCGCATCGCCAAACCCCCTCTTCACAGACCTTCCGATGTCGTTGCATACCCCGCTCACACTCCGGTTTTTGAACCTGGAGAGGCACTGGACGGTAATCCGAATCGCATGATAGTATGCACTATCATCGGGCGTTGACAAGCTGCCTCTTCCGCTGACTGCCCCGAGGCTCGGCGGCTGATGCTGTGACTGTGTCGTCGCGTGCGGATCCGGGCGGGCGGGATGGTTTTGCGGAGGAAACAAGTGAAGAAAACGGCTCTTGCTCCGACAAAGCGCAAGAAGCGTCGGTCAACCGAGGAGAATTTGGACCGCATCATGCGTGCGGCGGCCGACGAATTCGAGGCATCCGGTTTCACCGGCGCAACGACCGCCGCAATCGCACGTAACGCTGATGTGACAGAGGCTCAGTTATTCCGATATTTCGCCTCGAAGGCCGAACTGTTTCGTGAGTCCATATTCAAGCCTCTCAATCAGCATTTCATCGATTTCCTCTCCACCCAGCTATCCGATGCGGCCGGGGCGGAGACCCGGGGCGAGAAATCACGCCGCTATATCAGCGAACTCCAGCAATTCATGAGCGAGCACTCGAAAATGCTGATGTCACTGGTCGTTGCCCAAACTTATGAGCCAGGCAGCACGGATGCGGTGAACGAGATCGACAGCCTGCGCACGTATTTCGAACGCGGTGCGGCGCTGATGACGACCAGGATGGCAACGACGCCGAAGGTCGATCCCAGGCTGATGGTGCGGGTATCGTTCGCGGCAGTGCTTGCCTGCATCCTCTTCAAGGAGTGGATTTTCCCTTCCGGTATGGCAAGCGATGAGGAGATCAGCGCGGCCATCAAGGACTTCGTCATGGACGGCATCAATGCCAATGCCGACCGCGTCGCGGTGAGGTGCTAGGTCTTCCCGCCGGTTGAATTGTCACGCAGGTCAACATCGAGATCCGCAGGAGTTGCATCATGTCGCAGACTAATCACCAGCTCGCTCGCCGGTTTTTTGAGGCTTTGTCCAACGGCGAGATACCGGACGCATTGCTGACGCCCGACATGACCGCCTGGACCACTTCATCGGGTGCCTGGTCGGACAAGGCGCGTTTCCAGTATGGCATCAAACTTCTGGCGTCGATTTTCAACGGCGGCCTGGCCTACACCATCGACTCCCTAACCGCGGAGGCGGATCGAGTCGCGGCCGAAGTGCAGTCGCGCGGAACCCTGCTGAACGGCGAGGATTATCACGGCCGCTATGTGTTCATGCTGCGTGTGCGCGACGGCCGAATCGCATCCGTCGCCGAACACAACGATCCGGTCCCCGTGCGGGAGAAGCTGGGGCCCTTGCTCAAGGCAGCACTGCAAAAGGCGCAGTAATGTCCCACAAGCCGGCGATCCGGCCTCGTCAAGTCAACAATGTTGTTGATTGGCGATCCTCGCCTGTGTCACGATCCGCCAAAGTCCCAGGAGATTGGAATGCCCGAAGCTTACATCATTGACGCCGTTCGCACTCCGCGAGGCATTGGCAAGGCCGGAAAAGGCGCGCTTGCGAATGTGCATCCGCAGCATCTGGCGGCCACGGTCCTTAAAGCGCTCCAGGAGCGCAACCATCTCAATACCGCGGAGGTGGACGACATCATCTGGGGCACGAGCGCGCAAATGGGCAAACAGGGCGGCGATATGGGGCGCATGGCCGCCCTGGATGCCGGCTACGACATTCGCGCCAGCGGCGTCACGTTGGATCGTTTTTGTGGCAGCGGCCTGACCGCCACCAACCTGGCGGCCGCCCAGATCATGTCCGGCATGGAAGATCTGTTGATTGCCGGGGGCACGGAGATGATGTCGCTGGTGAACGCGCTGGGCGAAGCCTACCGGGCTGCGGGGCTGCGCACCGCAGGCGGCATGTCGAACGGCAATCTGCGTCTGCAGCGGCGCCATCCTCAATCGCATCAAGGACTATGCGCCGATGCCATCGCGACGATGGAGGGCATCAGCCGTGAAGCGCTCGATGCCTATGCGCTCGCGAGCCAGCAGCGTGCGGCCGTCGCGCTGCGCGAAGGCCGGTTTGCGAAGGCGACCATTCCGGTGATCGACGACGACGGCAAGGTGATCCTCGACCGGGAGGAATACCCTCGCCCGAACACCACTGCGGCGGATCTCGCGGCATTGAAGCCTGCCTTTGCCCAGGTCGCCGATATGCCGGTCGACGCGGACGGTACCACCTTCCGGATGCTCATCAACCGGAAATACCCCGATATCAAGATCCAGAATTTTCATCATGCCGGCAATTCCTCCGGCGTGGTCGACGGCGCGGCCGGGCTGTTGCTGGCTTCCGAGAGCTATGCCCGCAGCCACGGTCTCAAGCCGCGTGCCCGAATTGTCGCGACGGCCAACATGGGCGATTGCCCGACGCTGATGCTGAACGCGCCGGTGCCGGCGGCAAAGAAGGTTCTGGCCAAGGCCGGCCTGACGAAGAGCGACATCGACCTCTGGGAGGTCAACGAGGCCTTTGCCGTCGTGGTGGAGAAATTCATCCGCGACCTTGATATCGATCGCGAAAAGATCAACGTCAACGGCGGCGCAATCGCACTGGGCCATCCCATCGGAGCCACCGGTGCCATTCTGATCGGCACCGTGCTTGACGAGCTGGAGCGTCGCGATCTGAAGCGTGGTCTCATTACGATGTGTGCCGCGGGCGGCATGGCGCCTGCGATCATCATCGAGCGCGTGTGAGCGTTATCGGCCGCGTGCGTAGACGCTCAGGCGTTCGATCAGTCCCTCGCCATTGAAATGAAAGAAGTTCGCCGTCCGGCGGACCGTTCCGTCTGGAAGGCGCGCTTCGATTTCCGTCGCAACACCGTGCGCCCCGGCGATCACCGCCAGCGGAGTGGGAGACGGCGACATTGCGGCGAAGAGCTTGATGTACATCTCATGAATGGCGGCGAGACCGGACAATTCACGGCCATCCGGTAGGATGAACGTTGCATCGTCCGCAAAAAGATTCGCCAGGCCGTCGGGATTGCGCTCCCTCATGTGCGCGAAATAGCGATCAACCAGGTTTGTATATTCCAAGCACCTTCTCCTCGGGTCCTACCGGCCGCCGAATTGCTTCCGCTCCCTACAGCCGCCGATTTTTTCGATACTCCTCGGGCACCCAGTTGGGTGAACGCTTCTCGGCGAACGCCGCCATGCCCTCGCGCACCTCCGCGCCCCTGAGCGAGGCGCTGAACGTCACCTCATCGATTTCGCCATAGCCGCCATTCACGATGCGCTTGAAATGCATCCGGGCATCGGGGGCGCTCTGCAGGATTTCGCGCGCTGCCTGTTCAGCGGCTGCTTCCAACTCGTTGTGCGGGGCCATGCGCGAGACCAAGCCATACCGCACTGCCTCCTCGGCGTTCAGGCGACGGCCGGTGAACATCAGGTCGCGGGTCAGTGCCACACCGATATGTGCGGGCATGATCTGCGCGTAATAGGTGTCAGTGATCCCGCGCAGCAGTTCCGGTCCACGAAAGGTTGCACGCTCACTGGCGACGGAGATGTCGGACAGCATGGCGATGACCAGGCCGCCGCCCTGGCAGATGCCGTTGATCGCACTGACCACCGGGGCGCGGCTTTGCCTGATCGCCTTGAAGGGTAGGATATCGTTGCCGATGAGCTCGCCGATATTCACATTCCCAGAGGCCGTGTCGGCCTGTTGGACGTCGCGGCGCAAATCTCCGCCCGGGCAGAAGACATCGTCGACGCCCGTGATTACCAGGGCATGGAGATCGGGATCCTTGTTGACGAGATCTACCGCCCTCCGGATTCCGAAGTACATGCGGCTGGTCAGCGCATTTCGCGATGCTGGGCGGTCAATGGTGCACCAGCCCAGCGCTCCACGCCGCTCGAACCGCAGGTGTGGCGTACCCAAGTCATCGGTCATGTCGTCCCTCCTCCCGCGTGCCGGGTCCCGGGCCAGCTTAACGAGGGGGCCGCCATCTGTCGATTCCACTTCAACGATCATGCGGCGTTCGACCTGACGGCGGCCGGCTGCTGCACCGCGTGACGCTCGTCGGAGAAGAGGCGCATGTTTGAGCGACCGCGCTTTTGTCGTGACGCGTGATTGACGATGGAGTCCTGCTCTGCGATCGTTCGGACTGGATTTACTCGACTGGATTTACTGGAGAGACGCGCGATGAAAGTAGGTTTTGTCGGCTTGGGAATGTTAGGTGCGCCAATCGCCCGCCGCATTGCACGCAGCGGGTTCAGTCTGCTGGGATGTGACATCAATCCGCAGACTCTGGCGGCCTTCGATGAGCCCGGAGCCGCGCGCGAGGTCAATCCAATCTCCGTCGCGGACCAGGTCGACGTGTTGTGTGTGTGCGTTCGGACCGACCAGGACCTGGTATCGCTCGTCGGCGACGGCGCCCTGTTCGCCGCCCTGGGCAAAGAGGGAATATTCATCATCCATTCGACCGTCGATCCCGGACTGTGCAGGCGATTGGCGGAATCCGCGAAGACTTGCGGCGTGGAGCTGCTTGACGCCGGTGTCTCCGGCGGCGGGCCCGCCGCGCTGGCGGGCGAATGTTCGATCTTTGTAGGCGGTGATCCGACCGCCTTCGATCGGGCGCGGCCGTTGCTGGCATCCTATGGCAAATCGGTCGTCCATCTAGGGCCCGTCGGCCGGGGCATGGAAGCCAAGCTCCTCAACAATTTGGTGTCGATTGCAAACTACGGTATGTCGGCCGCCATCCTTGATCTGGGCGAACGCCTGAATTTCGACCGCGAGCAGTTGCGTCAGGCGCTGATGGCAGGCTCGGCCCAGGGATTTGCGCTGCGGGCAGTGCCGGGATTGCTCCGCGCAGAAGGCGCCGGCGCGCTTCGCGAGTTGCTCAAGAAGGATGTCGATCACGCCAGAACGCTGGCCCCCGGCGATGATGTTGCGATGGCTGCGCTAGTGCCGGCCGCGCAAGCCATGCTTGATCGGCTCGGCCGCATCGCGGCCGCGAGCAACTGAAAATCGCCTTGAATCAGCAGCGGTTCTCACGGCGTATACATATTGATGGACTCGCCGTGCGGATCCGGGCTCGCCGCGCGCCAGCGGACGGAACCGAAGGGTCGCTCCAGGTACCGGCGAACGCGAACGCCGTGATCGCCGCTGTGGAACGCGTCAGCCGAGGCCTGCAGCTTTCGGTCCAAGTGCGTGAGCCGGCTGCGCTGGCGAAGATAGTCCTCCCAGGTGGGAAAGTGAAATCGCTCGGTCCATGCGGCAGGATCCGCAATGTCGCGCGACAGCGACCAATCGAAGGCGCCATTGCGCAGCCGTGCTCGCTGCAGCTTCAGCATGACATTGTAGAAGTGGCGCGCCTTGCCTGGCTCCACCTGATAATCGACCTCGATGGCGATGGGGCCGCTGCGCGCCGTGATCGCCAGAGCGACCTCGGGTTCGGTTCGCAGTTCGACCATCTCGACATCGGTCAGTGATGCGCTGCGAATCGGCATGATGAGGCCGATCAGCGGCGTCAGCATGAGCGCAGTGCCTGAGGCCAGGAACGCATACTCGACGCTCCACACCGCCGCCGCATGTCCCCAGATTCCGGCGCCGACGGCGAATCCTCCGGTGAGCGATGCCTGGAACCATGACAGCGCCCGGGCGGTAACCCAACGGGGAACCGACAGCTGGACGCCGACGTTGAGCAGCGCAATGACGAGAATATTGGTGGCGCCATAAACGGCCATGGCCGCGCCGGTCAATTGCAGATTACGGCTGATACCGATGACGATGATCATCAGACCGCTGATGATCGCGCACCATCGGAAGGCATGCTCGGCCTTCAGCTGCGCCTTGACCTTGTTGACGTTGAGAGCGCCGGCGACAGCGCCGACGCCCATGCATCCGAGCAGCAGCCCGTAGGTACTGGCGTTGCCCTTCAAGAGGTCGCGTGCGACCAGCGGCGCCAGCGCCGCTGTCGACGCACAGGCCAATCCAAAGGCAAAAGCGCGGACCATCGTGGACCGGACCGGGAAAGAGTGCAGCGCATAGCGTGTGCCCGAGATGATGGCGCGGGCGATCCCCTCCGGCGGCAGTCTCGGGACCACATGCTTGCGGCGCCACAGGAAGAACGCGGCCAGCAACGGCAGGTACGCCAGGGCGTTGGTCGCGAAGGCCGCCTTGGAGCCCGCCGCGAGCACGATGACGCCGCCCACGGCGGGACCGAAACTGCGCGCCACGTTATAGCTGATCGAACCCAGCGCCACCGCGCCCGGCAAATGCTCCGGCGCGACCTGCTCGCTGATCGAGGCCCCCCAGGCCGGGCCGTACAAGGCCACGCCGGTGCCAATCAGGGAACAAAAAGCGAGCAGCAGCCATGGCGACGTCAGCCCCAGTACCGCCACCGTGGTGAGCAGCGCACCCGAGAGCGCGGCAAACCCGAGCCCGACCATCGCGATCTTGCGCCGGTCGAACATGTCGGCGATCGCGCCGGCCGGTACCGCGATGAGCATCAGCGGCAGCATCAATGCCGACTGCACCATCGCGACCATGGAGGCGGAAGTGCCGAGGCGGGTCATCTCCCACGCGGCGCCGACACCTAAGATCAGCTGGCCGAAGTTGGCCGCCACGCTCGCGATCCAGATCGTGCGGAACGCCCGCTCGCGCAACGGTTCCAGCGCCCCCCAGCTCTTGGGTTTCGGCGTGCTGCCTGCTCCCGCCATGCAGCGTTCAGCGCGGCTGCATGCGGATGGCGCCGTCGAGGCGGACGGTTTCGCCGTTGAAGTAGCCGTTGCGAATCATCTCCAG
>Ga0137358_10000774_pt1 | contig 15835 bp, 10 predicted proteins | sample Mad1_20_16metaG_FD_105551 | JGI IMG/M metagenome (GOLD analysis project Ga0137358, IMG submission 105551) | Vadose zone soil microbial communities from Angelo Coast Range Reserve, California, USA - Mad1_20_16 metaG | ecosystem: Environmental > Terrestrial > Soil > Vadose zone | place: USA... | reverse complement strand
TAGTTTTGGCATGGCCTCATTTGCCGCCACAACTCCCGCATAGGGGTTTCTTTCCGACATGGGTTCCCGGACCGACAATTCCTGGGTCGCGACTGTCTGATTCGTTGCCTCGCGACTTAGATGGACGCGCATCGCGAGCAGCAGCATCGCGGGTTCGGAAGTGAAGTCCTGCTCGAGCTCCAGGATTTCGACGTGAATCGCGAAAGTGTATCGGCCGAAATAAGGCGGCGACAGAACCTCGCTGAAATAGTGAGTGTTTCGAAGTGTCTCGACGATCAAGGGCTGAATCATCTGCGATGGTGTTTCGGCCCATTCATTCCTGCTGAAATACGCGATTTGATGAGCCTGTGCCGAATAGGCCATTCGCGTCGTGGCATAGACCGGCATGGTATCGGGGACCAGCACCAACAGGGTGGCCGAGCGAGTCTTTTCCCTGGGGAGATCGAGCGGAATATCGTTCAACATATATTTTTTCGTATCGATGTCGACCGGAGCGAACAACGTACAGCCCGAAAGGAACACTACGCATGCGATCACGGCCGTCCTGCCCCTATCGAGTATCACTTCGATTCCCCGGGCCCGGGCGGCGGCGGCGGCGTACCGCGAATCAAGATCGATGGCTCTCGATTGATCTTGGTCGCCACGCCCGTGAACGTGGTGGATAGGGTATCCAGGTCAATCAGCGCCTTGCGAGCGGCCGGCAAGACTTGCGTCTGCAGCGCGCTCACGGTGTCATGGCTCGATTCCAGCAGCGGTTCAAGGTTCGTCAGAACTTCGTGAACCTCCGGCACTATTTGCGTCCGCATCTGTCTCAGGGTGTCATCGGTCGATTCCAGCAGCGGTTCGAAACGATGGCTGGCGCGCTCGGTATTGGCGACGATGGAGTTCAGCTTCCGGGCATTTCCCGCCAGTACTTGGGTTAGTTGCTGCAAGCTGTCGACTGACTGCCGCAGTGACATCATGGTCTTCTTGTCGAGCAAAGATTGCAGCAGGTCGGTGATGACCTGAACATCGTCCTTCACCTGGTTGATCGACGTGTCGAGCGTTATGACTTTCGATGGCACCGTCCGTATGATGGGATACGGCTCGCCCGACCGTGTGGTCAGCGGCCGCGAATCGACGCCGACATCGTCGAGGGAAATGTAAACGTAGCCGGTATATCCGTGTGTCGCGAGTCCTCGAGAGGTAATCGTCGCCACACTGGCCGATGTTACCGGAGCACTCTTTTCGATGCTGAGTTCAATGCTCACTGAGCGCGGATCGACCAACCTGATGTTTCTGACCTTTCCGACCTCGACGCCGTGGAATTCGACCGGGGCATCGACGGTGAGGCCCGACACCTGATCCTGGGTATAGACCCTGTAAGTCGCGTATCCGCTCACGGATTGCAAATACCACACGGCACCAGCGGCAATCGAGATCAGCAAGACAGCCGCAAACAGGAGCCTTGCCATCGTGTTGACGTCGATTTTCACTTCGCATCACCTCTCACGACAATTCACGTGGCCGCCGAGGTGGATTGCGGTGCGCGCGCCGCTTCACTGGACGACTCACTTGCGATCGGTCGCAATGAACGCTCGACGCGACGGAAGCTGAGCGCACCACGCCTACAGCGTAGGTATCGCGTCAAGCTCGAATAGTTGCTTTCGGTCGGGGAAATCATTGCGCTGAATCATTCCTGCCGTCATGTACGACTTCGATCTCATCGAATCGCTTCCACCGGTATACGAAATACGAAGCCGCCCATGCCGCGGCAAACAATCCGACGATCGCAAAGCCCAGCGCATTGAAATGCTCGGCAAGAGTGCTTGCGAGCTTCCAACCGCCGCGGGTCAAATCCAACTTGTGGGCGATCAGCGCGGTCGTCTCGATGCCTCCGATGATGATCGCCACCAGCGCCGAGACGCCCGTGATCGTCATATTGTAATAGAGCTTGCGAATGGGCTTCACGAATGCCCATTGATAGGCACCGAGCATCAATACTCCGTCGGTCGTGTCGATGAGAGCCATGCCCGCCGCGAACAGCGCGGGAAACACCAAGATGGCCGCGATTGAAACGCCATGCGCCGCCTCGGCGCCCGCAAGCCCGAGCAGAGTGACCTCGGTGGCGGTGTCGAAACCCAACCCGAACAGGAAGCCGAGCGGCGCCATCTGCCAGCCATGGCGAATCAGCGCGAACAGCGGCCGAAACACGCGCGACAGCGGACCGCGGCCGCCCAACAGGGCGTCGAGGTCGTCAGCCGAGTACTTGCCTCCCCTGCGCACCGTCTGAAAGCGCTGCCAAACGGAACGCAGTATCAGCAAATTCATCGCTGCTATCGCAAACAGAAAGGTAGCCGAGGTTGCGGTGGCGATCACGCCGCCGATTTGAGAAAAGCTCCGGAAGCGCGCCATCGCGCCGACGGCGAATGCGATGAGTCCGGCCGCGATCAGCACGATGGTGGAGTGCCCCAGCGCGAAGAAAAAGCCGACGGTGATGGGCCGTTTGCCGTCCTGGATCAGTTTTCTGGTCACATTATCGATGGCGGCGATGTGATCGGCGTCGACCGCATGGCGCAGGCCCAAGCTATATGCCAGCAACGCGGTGCCGAGTTTCACCGAGTCGCCGGGAAAGAGGACGAACGCCCAGATGCCCGCGGCAATGTTCGCGCAAATCAGGACCGTGTACAGCGCGATGAGGCGCGCCCTGAACGGCGTCACGCTGCCCGGTCCAGGCACGCGTCGAAACCCTGCGTCAGCAGGTCCCGGTCGAGTTCACGCCCGATGAACACCAGTTGCGTTCTCCTCGGCCGATCGCCCCACGGCCCGAGCGTGCTGGTATCCACGACCATGTGCACGCCCTGAATGACGATTCGCTCGTTCATACCCCTGAAATTCAAAAAGCCCTTCATGCGGTACAGCCGCGTGCCCTGCGTTTGCAGGGTCGACGTGAGCCATGCCTGAAATCGCTCGGGATCGACCGGCCGATCCGTCTCCAGGCTGAACGAGCCGACTCGCTCATCATGAGAGTGCCCGGGATCGAAATTCCTTTGCACGCGCGGTGCCGGCTGCGCATCCCGGCCATCCTCGAGCTTCAGTGCGAACTCCTCGGGCAGGTGCTGCGTAAAGAGCCAGTAGGTGCCCCGCGTCGCTATGCGCAGCACGAACCGGGTTTCCGCGCCCCTCGGCAGGTCGAGAAGCCGCGAGCGGACCTGCGGCTCGATCACCGCGCCGGGGGCATCGAGCGGAGCGGCGCCGGAGAACAGGGCGAATACCCGCTCCGCCGCCTTGACCGGATCGAGTTCGTCGGAGGCCAGCGCCTCGCACACGACGATCTTCATGGAGGGATCCGGTCCATCCTGAAGCACCAGGGTGTAATCTCCCTCGGCGAGATCGTAGGCTCCCACCCACTCGAACGGATATTCGGGCTCGAGAAAGGTGGGCTTGTACTCGAGCGCCCGCGCAAGATCGAACCCGCCGATACCGAGCACGGAACTCATGGGAACCGATGCCTGCCGGGCTGGGTCCGCGCGCACGATTCGCGCCAGGGCGTTGATGGCGCGCACCCTGCGCTCCAGGGCGTCGAGATCGGTACCGCCGACCAAATCAGTCTTGTTCAAGACGATGACGTCGGCGAACGCCACTTGCGTGCGCGCTTCCTCGCTCTCGATGAGCTGTTGATCGAAATGCCGCGCATCCACCATCGTCACGATTCCATCCAGCGCGAATTCCGCGCTCATTCCTTCGTCCACGAAAAATGTTTGCGCGACCGGCCCGGGATTGGCGAGACCGGTGGTCTCCAACACGATGCGATCGAACTTGTCCCGGCGAGCGATCAAATTGCCGAGAATGCGGATCAGGTCGCCGCGCACGGTGCAGCAGATGCACCCGTTGTTCATCTCGAAGATCTCTTCCTCGGCGTTGATCACGAGTTCCTGATCGACGCCGATCTCGCCGAACTCGTTCTCGATGACGGCGATGCGCTGACCGTGGCTTTCGGTGAGGATGCGGTTCAGAAGGGTGGTCTTGCCGGAGCCCAGGAAGCCGGTCAGCACGGTCACAGGAATACGATTCGCTTCACCCAAGACGACACCTCCCTCGCTTCGCCAAGGGCGAAGACGCGCAACCCCAATGCGACCAGCGAGCGGGAATGGAAGGTGAAATCGCTTGAGCGGTACGAGGGATGCAGCGGCGTTCGTGCCGTGCACCGCTGACCCCACAGCAACGTACCAATCGCCCACCGCGACGTTCGCAGACATCATCGTCAGGCCGGTCTCCGGACTCACGAGCGCATGTGAATCATGCCGGCGACCCGCCTTCCCGCGTCCCACGCAGTGGCTCTCGGATCGTCTTTGCTCGTTTACCGTTGCGGGGGCAGCGCCGGGTTTGGTTCCAGTGAATGACTGGAACGCGCACCGGCTTCCCGTTTCACTTGCCGACATTCACGATCGATATCGAGAAGGCAGCGAAGCACCTGACAACTTCGCCGACGATGCTAACCGCCGCAAAAGCGATTGGCAAGCCGGAACCGCGCCGATCTCTCGGGGCGTCTGATAGATTACGCAATACAGTGGTAATTCGATGTAAGGAGCAGCACTTCCTCCCCGGCCTCGCGGCCCGGGTTTCCGTGCCGAATATCTGATGAAGGCCTTGTCGATTCTTGGATCAGGCTCCGGCGCGGGAAAGAGCTGGATCACAACCGCGCTCGGCGCCTGGCTTCACGGTCAAGGAATTCGTGTAGCCCCCTTCAAGGCCCAGAACATGTCCAATAACGCATGGGTCACGCTCGACGGAGGCGAAATCGGACGCGCCCAGGGCGTGCAAGCGGAAGCTTGCGGTCTGATCCCGACGGTGGAGATGAATCCCATATTGCTCAAGCCGAGCGGGGCCCAGGGATCGCAAGTGATCGTGTTGGGCCGCTCGCAAGGACACTGTGCCGCGGCCGAGTACTATCGGCACTTCGACCGTCTCTGGCAGACCGTCACGGAAGTCCTCGACGGCTGGCGGGAGCGGTGTGACGTCTTGCTGATGGAGGGCGCCGGCAGTCCCGTGGAACTCAACTTGCTGGACCGCGACCTCGTGAATTTACGGCCGTGCCGCTACTTGAACGGTCGATGGGTATTCGTCGGGGATATCGACCGGGGAGGAATATTCGCCCAGCTCGCCGGGGTATGGAACCTGCTCCCGCCGGCCGACCGCGCGCGCGGGCTGGGCGCCATCATCAATCGGTTTCGCGGCGACCTGGCGCTGTTTTCAAATCCGCAGCGGTGGATCGAGTCTCACGCTCCCGGTTTTGCGGTGCTCGGCACCCTGCCCCTTCGATCCGATCTGCAGCCCGAGGAAGAAGACGGTCTGTCCCGCGATGATGCCGTCCGCGGAACCGGGGACGTCATGGCCTGGGTACGCTTCCCTCACCTGTCGAATCTGACCGACTGTCAACCCTGGTGGGCGGATACCGGCGTCCAGGTGCGATGGGTGACCACGGCCCCGCAGCTTCAGGAGGCGCGAGTCATCGTGCTGCCCGGAACCAAGAATACGCTCGCCGACCTGCGTTGGTTGCGGGCGAGCGGACTGGAGGACGCCATCATCGCAGCATTTCACCGCGGCGCGCTCATCATCGGCGTGTGCGGTGGATTTCAAATGCTCGGCCGGTCACTGAGCGATGAGGCAGGGCAGGCCGGCGATTCGGGCACCGAACGAGGCCTTGGACTGCTGCCGGCCGACACGGAGTTCAGTCCATCGAAGACGCTTCGTCAGGTCACCGCGAGCTGCGGAGGCCGCGAATGGCGGGCCTACGAGATCCATATGGGCGTCACGCGCGCGCGTTCCGCCGTCGAACCGCTGCAGACGGTTCGCGATGAAGCGGGAGCGCGGCCCGAAGGCATGCGTCTCGGGAACGTCTGGGGTACCTACCTGCATGGCTGGTTTGAATCGCCGCATATACGGGCGCAGGTGGCCGCCGCGGCCGGTATGCAAGCGCACCGGCCGCACCCGATACCGTGGGCCGAGCAGCGCAGCGCCGTCTATGGCGCCATGGCGGAGCATCTCGCCGCGCACGTGAATTTGGAGCCGATCAGGCGGTACCTGTGCCTTTGACGCAAACCGACGTTTCGCTCGTTGACTGCGTGCCGCTCCAGCGTATCGTGATTGCGGGCGGACCGGGATCCGGCAAGAGCACGCTTCTCGAGGCGCTGGCCGAATCGGGCGAGATCTGCCACCGGGAGTCCTCGAGAGTGTTGATACGCGAACAGTTGGCTCGAGCGGGCCGTCTCGTTCCCTGGGGCGATCTTCCGGCCTTCGCGCAGGAATGCAGCCGGCGAATGCTGGCCCAGATCGCCGATAGCCGGCGCACGGATGCCCAACTCACCGGCAATGTGCAGCATGGACGATGTTTCTTCGATCGCGGATTGCCCGACCTGATCGGCTACCTGAGCCACGGCGGGCATGGCGTGCCCGATGCCTGGCGGGTGGCGTCGCGCGCGTACTCATCGGTGGTTTTTTTCGCCCCCCCGTGGCGAGAGATCTTCGTGAACGATGACGAGCGGCCGCAATCCTTCGCCGAGGCGCAAGCCCTGAGCGCGCACATACGGCGCGCCTATCTCGACTGCGGCTTCCGGCTCGTCGATCTGGTGAAGAGTTCCGTTGCCGATCGTCTCCGCCAGGTCCGTCGGCATCTCGGTGCGCATCAGCCAGGCCGCAATCATGGGTGAGCTGACCTTCATCACCGGACCCGTGCGCAGCGGCAAGAGTCGACGGGCCGTCGAGCAAGCCAAGGTTTGGGGAAGCGGCACTGTTTTCGTCGCCACCTATTGCGCCGATGCGCGCGACCCGGAAATGCTGGAGCGCGTGCGCCGTCATCGCGCCGAGCGGCCCGCGTGGCGTACGCTCGAAGCGCCGGCCGATGTGTCTGCGAGTCTGGCGGCGCTCGCACCGCCTCCGAGCGGCGTGATTCTCGATTGTCTGACGCTGTGGGCCGGCGCACGGTTCGCCGATTCGGACACGGCCATCACTACCGCGTGGAGCGCACAGTTGTCGGCGTTCAAAGCCGCACCCTGGCCGAGCGTCATCGTCAGCAACGAATTGGGCTGGGGTTTGGTCCCCACCGACCCTCCAGCGCGTCGGTTCAGGGATCTTGCCGGTACCCTGGCGCAGCTGACGGCCGCGGCGGCAGACGACGCGTGGCTGATGGTAGCCGGGTGCCCTTTGCGATTGAAATGACAGCGGCCCGGCGCCTCCCGGGATGACTCAGGCACCGTTCCGCGGCAGGGAACCTGTCAGACTTGGGGCCATCGTCGCAGCAGATGGACCTAAGTCCGACTGACTCCCAGTTTTTCGACGAACCGGCCGGCGATGCCGGCGCGCTGCGCAAAATGGACGTGCAAATAGCTCGCGAGCAGATTGCCGCTCACGAATCCTCCCGAGTCGGCGGGCGCTTCGGCCCGCGTGCCGCGAACCCGCCAGGCAACGGCATCGCCGGCAATCGGTTCATCGCAGACCCAACGGCTGTATCGGAATTCATGCCCACGCAGTTCCTCGCCGGCCTCGGCCAGCAAGTTGGGATGCAGCGCGGCAGCATGCCGATACCCGAGCGCCGCCAGCTTGTCGGTCATGCGCGCCACGCCGGGAATGAGGCCCGCCATCGGCCAGCGGCGACCCTCGCCATCGATCAAGCCCTGGGTGAGCACCATGAAACCGCCGCACTCGGCGAAGATGGGCGCGTCGCGAGCCCGTAGTTCCTTCAATGCGTGCCACAACCCAACATTCGATGCGAGTTCCGAGGCGTGCAACTCGGGATAACCGCCGCCCAGATAGACGCCGGCCGCGTCGGGACTGGGTTGCTCGCCTTTCAAGGGACTGAAGAATTCGATCGCCGCGCCGGCCTCCGTCAGCAGCTCCAGATTCTCGGGGTAGTAGAAGCAGAATGCGTCGTCGCGCGCGACCGCGATCACGGGGCGGCGGGCGGCGGGCCGGTGAGGCACGGCGCGCGCGGGTGCCGGGAGGTCCGCCACCCCGGCGGCCGTTCGAGCAATTTCCATGACCGCCGGGAGATCGAACCGCTGGGCGACCGCATCGGCAATGTCGGCAATCAGCGAGCTCGAGTCCAGATGTTCGCCGCCCGGTACCAACCCCAGATGCCGCTCCGGAATCTGCAGTTTGGAATCGCGAGGCAGCCAGCCCAACACGGGCAATCCGGTGATCGTGGTGATCGCCTCGGCACAGCCCTTCGCATGACCCTCGGACCCGGCAAAATTCAGAATCACCCCTCGCAAGGCCAGGTCGGGGTCGAAATGCTGACAACCCAGTGCGGTGACCGCCGCGCTGCGTGCCGCGCCCGCAATGTCCATGACCAGAACGACCGGTGCACCCAGGAGCTTCGCGATCTGCGCCGTCGATGCGTGTTCGTCGTGCCAGTTGCTGCCGTCGAAGAGACCCATGACTCCCTCGATCACCGCGATATCCGCATCCCGGCATCCGCGGGAGAATCCCTGCAAAAGCTGCGCGGCATCCAGCATCCAAGCATCGAGATTTCGACAGGGCCGCCCGGCGGCGCGTTCGTGATAACTCGGATCGATATAGTCGGGACCGCACTTGAACGGCTGAACGACCAAACCCTGCCGGCGCAGGGCTGCGATCAGTCCGGCCGCAATCGTCGTCTTGCCGGCGCCCGATGCGGCGGCGGCGATCACGATCCGAGGCACGTTGCGCCGAGTCACAGCGCCCGCTCGAGCGCCGCAAGCAAGGCTTTCTGCGCGGCCGGGGGCTGCGCACTCAACCGTATCCACTGCCGCAGGCCGAACGAGCTGCCGTCGCGAACCCGCACGTCATGGCTCCGGAGGTATGCGGCGATCCGCGCGCCATTGCCGACCTTCGCCAGAAGAAAGGTCGCCGGGCTCTCGCGCACGGGCAACCCGAGCCGGCGCAGCGAACCCGCCAGCCGCTCGCGCCATCGCCTCACCCGGGGGATCCCCTGGGCAAGCCACGTGCGCGCCCGAGGCTCTGTGGCGGACTCCAGCAATGCGACGGCGTCGCGCCCTATCACCCAGCTCGGCGCCGCGTCGGCAAGGCGCCGATCGATTCTCGGGGTGATGAAGTACGCGCCGCGCACGCCCGTCAGGCCGAATGCCTTGTTCGGAGAATACATACGGTACGCGCCGGCGGCCGCCGTCTCGATGGCGGCTGCATGGCCCGCATCGCAGAGGGGCGCGTAGGCCAGGTCCACGACGAGGGGTCCGGCGGCCGCGGCAGCGGACACGAATTCCGGAGACCAAAGATCACCGGTCGGATTATTCGGCCAGCAGAGGAACCCCAGACCCGGATGCTCGGATTGGGCGCGCAGGAATGCGTCCTGCGAACGTGCCGAGATCAACTTCCGCCCCGCCAGTCGCGCTCCGCGCGCGTACTCCGAGAACGTCGGCGCGAGTTGCTGAATCGACCCGTCGATGCGCGAGATCAACCGCAGGATCAATTCGCTGGCGCCGGCACCCACCACGATTCGCTCCGGTGCCGTCCGGTGATGGACCGCCAAGGTGGCGCGAAGCTGCGTGTAGCTGGGATCGGGATATCGGGTCACATCCGCATTGCGCACCGCGGCGAGTATCGACGGACAGGGCCCCAAGGGGTTGGCATTGCTCGAAAAATCGTAGCGTGGATCCGGCAGCGAATCAGTGCCGCCGTGCACGGGATGCAGGCTAGGCATGACCGGCACCCGGCAGAAATCGCATTCCCACCGCCAATAGAGCCGCGACGATCCACGCGGTTGCCTGCGCCCGGCGCAGCGCCGTCGACGTGTCCGCCGCCGAGGGAGCGGACCCATTCCCATTCAGCGCATAAACTTGCGGCTTGCGCAGCCGAACGTCGAGGGACAGAGCCAGAGCACCCATCGGCCAGCCCGAATTGGGCGACGCCGTGCGTGCCGCTTCAGCCGGCAGCCGCCGCATTCGCGATATCCGGTTTGGGCCCGCCAAGAGTAAGCCGATCGCGGTCACCCGCGCAGGTATCAAATTCAACAGGTCATCGGCCCGCGCCGCAAATTTCCCAGCCCACTCCCACCGTCCGCGATAACCCCACATGGCATCCGCCGTGTTGGCGAACCGATAGACCGCCGCACCCGGCAGGCCGAACAGAGCAAACCAAAAGAGGGGCGCGATGACCGAGTCCGAAAGATTCTCCGCCAGCGATTCCAATGCGGATTCGCGGATCTCGCCCGAATCCAGGTTCGTGGTGTCGCGGCTCACGATGTGAGCCAGGCGCGCACGGCCGGACTCGACGCTTTGCGCCAGCGAGCTCTCGACGGCGCCCACCTCGCTCAGCAGCAGGCGCAGGGCAAACAGCGGCTTCAGGAGCGCCGCGGTCAGTATGATGTCCAGCCACGCCGGCAGCTTTGCAGACTCTGCATCGGCAAATCCATACACCGCTGCGACGAGCGCCGCGCCGGCCAGCCAATACGCGGCACCGAGAAAGAGTGCCGTCCGGGGTCCGCGATCCGGCAAACCGCATCCGGCGCGCCTCAGGTAATACCCCATCCATACGACCGGATGCATGCGCGCCGGCGGCTCTCCCCACAAGCGGTCGATCAGCAGTGCGAGAATGATGCTCACAGGCTCTCGAGGCGGCCATGGATGCGCAGCGTGAGCGCCGTCGCATCCATGGCATCGAGCGCAACGCACTCGGCGCCGAGCGCCTGGGCAAGCACCCGCGCGCGGCCCAACACGATCGGCCCCGGCTCGCAATCGATGACCAGCGCACCGGCGCATGCTGCCTGCAGCACCGAGCAGGCGGCGAGCGCTTCCTCCCAAGGATCGCCGCCGTCGAGGCTGACGTTGGCGCGTCCGTCGGTGAGCAGCACCAGCAAGGCAGGCTCGCGTGTTTGCATCAAGCGCGCCGCGTCGAGCAGCGCGCGCGCGAGCGGTGTTCGTCCGCCCGTGGGCACGTCGCGGAGCGCCTGCTCTATGCTCGCTATATGACGTGTAAACGGCAGCGCAAGATCCGTACCCTCGGCGCGAAAAACCATGAGGGCAACCTCGTCGCGCCGCTGATAGTTCGACGTCAGCAACCCCAGCGCGGCGCCCTTCGCCACTTCCAGGCGGCGCTTCGTCGCCATCGACCCGCTGGCGTCCACCAGGAACAGCACGTGGCAGAGGCCGGGTCCGCGGCGTTCATGCTGCATGAGATCGGCTGCAGCAAGTTTGACGCCCTGCTCTCCGGCGCGAACCCCCCGCCTGGCTGCAGCCGCCAAAGTCTGCGGCATGGCCAGGGTACCGGTGTGCTGGAACGGAATTGCGCCGATTACGCGTTGCGAGCCCGGCGATTCCGCGCGGCGCCGGCCGGCTCCCTCGCGATCGACCACATCCGTCATCAAACGTACGGGGCCGCGATCCGGACCGGGAGGAGCCATTCGCAGCCGCGGACTCTCGGCAAGATGCGCCGGGGCCGGCGCCGCGCCCGTTGCATGCGCCGCCTCGCCGTCCGCCGGGGTTCGATTTTGATCCGGCGGCTCGAGGCTCGGGCGCGCGCGCGGCTGAGCCTTGGATTTCTTTTGGCGCGTTCGATGCGACAGGGCGAGATCAGCGGCGCGGCGGATATGCTCGTCGCGAATCTCGGACGCAGCTTGCCACGCCGCCAAGGCGCGCGCGGCCCTGATGATGGCGAGATCGCCTCGAATCCCGTCCAATTGGTGCTCGACCGAGAGCGCCGCGACGACCGATAGGTGGGCGTCCGTTATGGAGAGCGCGGCGAGCCGCTCGCGCGCCGCAACGATTCCCCGGCGCAGCGCCTGCTCTTCCGGCCGCACAGCCTCGATGATGCTCTCGGGCAGATCATCGAACGACAGCCGCTGGCGGATCGCCGCAATACGGGTCTCCTGCGCCGCGAGACCGCGAACCTGCACGCAAAGGCCGAAACGATCGACAAATTGCGGCCGCAGATCCCCTTCCTCGGGATTCATGGTGCCCACCAGGATGAACCGCGCCGCCTCGCCGGCGGAAACACCGTCACGTTCGACCGTGACCCAGCCGCTGGCGGCCGCGTCCAGCAAAAGGTCGACGATGTGATCCGGCAGCAGATTGACTTCATCCACGTACAGGACGCCGCCGTCGGCGCGAGCGAGCAGACCCGATCGCAATTCGGTGCTGCCATCCTGCAATAGCCGCGAGATATCCAGCGATCCAACCACTCGATCCTCGGTTGCGCCGAGGGGCAGCTCGACGAACGGCGCGGCCTTCCCTTCGGAAGTCTCGGGCAGGAGCGCCGCGAGGCCACGCGCCGCGGTACTCTTGGCCGTGCCTCTCTCGCCGGTGATCAATACGCCGCCGATGGTGGGGTCGACGGCGGCCAGCATGAGCGCGAGCTTCAAATCATCCTGTCCCACGACCGCGGAAAACGGAAAATCAGGTCTCATGGCGCACTCTCGGCCACTTCCTCGATGGTCCCCTCGCTCGCCAGGAGCGCCGCGCGCAACCTCTTCAGTGTCTCCGGCTTCGGGTTCCACAGCTGCCGCTGTTCCGCTTCCAAGAGGCGCTCCACGATCGCGTTCAACGCCCACGGATTATCTCGCTGCAAGAAGCGCTGAGCTTCGCCGTCGGCAAAGTTTTCCGCGACGCCCTCGAACATCCAGTCGGTGACGATTCCCGCGGTGGCCGAAAAGCCGAACAGCGCGTCCACGGTCGCCGCCATCTCGAGGCCGCCGCGGTAGCCGTGACGCTGGATGGCGCTCAGCCACTTCGGGTTCACCACCCGCGAGCGATAAACCCGCAACGCCTCTCCCTGCAGGGTTCGAACGCCGGGCCGGCGGGGATCCGACGAATCGCCGAAGTAGGACCGCGGCGCCGTGTTCGAAATCGACGTCACCGCCGCCACCAAGCCCCCGTGAAATTCAAAGTAGTCGCTGGAGTCGAACAGATCCTGTTCCAGATTGTCCTGGTTGTGCAGCACCAACTCGACGCCGGCAAGCTTGCGGCGGAATGACTCCACGGCCTCTACGCCGTCACTGCATTGCGGCGAGTAGGCCCACCCGCCCCACAGCAGGACTGCCTCCGCGAGATCGTTGGCATCGCGCCAGGCACCGCTGTCCATGAGTTGCATCAGCCCCGTTCCGTAGGCTCCCGGCTTGGAGCTGAAGACCCGGTAGGAAGCTCGGCGCCGCGCCGAATCCGCATCGCACCCTCCAGCTTGCAGGGCCGACGTTTCCGCCAGCCAATGCTTGCGCACGAAGTTCTGCTCCGCCGGTTCGTCGAGAATCACGACCCGCTGCACGGCATCGTCGAACAGGTGCATCAAGGCGGGAAACGCATCGCGGAAAAACCCGCTGACGCGCAGCGTCACATCGACGCGCGGACGGCCGAGCTCGGAGAGCGGAACGACTTCGAGGCCGCAGGTGCGGCGGGTCTCGGGCTCCCACACGGGGCGCACGCCCAGCAGCGCCAGGGCCTGCGCCATATCGTCCCCGCCGGTACGCATGGTCGGCGTTCCCCAGATGCTGAGCGCGATGCTCTCGGGCCACCGGCCTTTCTCTGCGAAATGACGAGCGAGTACCTCGCGCGCAAGCGCTCCGCCGGTCGACCAGGCGGCCGGCGTGGGCAGACCGCGCGGATCGACCGTGTAGAAATTGCGGCCGGTGGGCAACACGTGCGCCATGCCGCGGCTCGGCGATCCGGAAGGACCGGCGGGCACGTAAGCCCCATTGAGCGCCGCCAATAGATGGCGGGTTTCGTCGGTGGTCCGCGCCAGATCAGGGGCCAATGTCTCGCACGCGAAGCACAAGGTCCGCGACAGATCGATCAGCGCGGCGGCCTTGGGCCCGGCGCCGTTGAGCCCGGCGGCGCTCCGCGCGCCTTCCCCGCTTGCCGCGTCCGCTGATGCAAACCTCCGCTGAATCACGCCGTCAACACACGCCGGTGAAAATGCACTCGCGGCGAGCTCTCGGAGCAGCGCTCGCGCCAGCTCATCGACGGCGGTTCGAACTTGTCCCGCGGTGGCGCCGGCGCTCGCCCATGCCGAAAGAACGGGCGCCGGTGGGTTCGGCCAAGCACCGCGGGCATCGCGCAGCACGGCGGGTTCGATGCCGACGGCGCGCGTCACCGTATCGATCAAGGACGGGATGCCGCCGTTCGGACTGCGCAAGATCGCAAACAGCAGATCCACCAGCGCGGACCCTTGGGGCGGCGCGCCGAACACATGCAGCCCGCCCCGAATCTGGGCTCGGCCCAGGTCGCATAGGTAGGCATCGAGGTCTTCCAATAGATGCGCAAAACCGCGTCCCGAGAGCCGTTCCAGCGCGCGCGGAATGCCCTGCTCGTTGATGCGATCGTCCCACGGGTGCTCATGATCGCCGTGCCGCTGGAGCCGGATCTGCCTGAGGTCATCCTCCAGCCGCGCCGAGCGTACGAGATCCCACACCTGACGGCGCAGCACCGGGAGTTTGTTCGTATCGAGCACTTCGGCGCGATAGTATTCCTCGACCAGACGCGCCAATGTCGCGAGCGGCCCGTACGTGTCCGCATGGGTCAGCGGAGGCACGAGATGATCCACGATGACGGCGTGCGTGCGGCGCTTGGCTTGCGCGCCCTCTCCGGGATTGTTCACCACGAACGGATAGATGAGGGGCAGATCGGCCAGGAGCACGTCGGGCGCGCAATCCGCGGACATCGCCATACTCTTGCCGGGCAGCCACTCCAGGGTTCCGTGCGTGCCGAAATGAATGATCGCATCGGCCCGCCAATCACAGTCGAGCCACCGATAGAAGGCGGCATAGTGATGGCACGGCGGTAGATCCGGGGCGTGATACACCGCTTCCGGATCGACTCCGAACCCGCGCGGCGGCTGGATTGCGATCAGCACGTTGCCGAACTTCAATCCGTTGAACAAGTAATCGCTGTCGTCGGAAAACGGCTCGTGGAGCGCGAGCAAGGGCGAGCGACGGGCGGATTGCTTGTTGCCGCGCCAGAACGGCGGAGGCACCGTCGGTCCGGCCGCGGCAGGCTTGCCCCATGTGCCGCTCAGCGACGTTTGAAATCCTTCGGATTGCGCCGCGAACCATTGCGCATAGCGCCCGCGGGGCATGCGCCAGGCCGTGTCCGGATCGAGAGGGTGCCTTTCATCGTAACTGCCCTGCGCGAGCAGCTGCGCCATCAGTTCCTCCGCCGAACCCGGCAGCGCACCGACCTCATAGCCCGCCGCGCTCATGTCCATGAGCCATCGCAGAAGCGATGCGGGCGTATCCAGACCGACCGCACCGCCGATTCGCTGAGCCTTGCCGCCGCCATTGCTGAGCACGATGGCTATCCGTTTCCCCGCATTCGATTTACCGCGCAGCACCGCGATCCGCCGCGCGAAATCCGCCACGCGCTGCACACGTTCCGCATCGGGCACGTAGCGATGATTGTCCTTGAACGAGATGGGCACCGAGATCACGCGTCCGTCGCATTCCGGCAGAACGACGTGCATGGCGGCTTCCGACGGACTCAAGCCCCGCACGGATGCATTCCACGCCGCGCGCGGCGTACCGCAGCAGATCGCTTGAATCAACGGCGCACCGATGAGCTCGAATGGCGTGCCGGCCGGCCGCGGCGGGACGCTTTGCGGCGCATTCAAGTTGAAGACCGGAAAACTCACCGTGTTGACGATGATGTCCGGAAAATCAGGCAACAGGCGCAGCGCGAGCGGCACTCCCAGCGCGTCGCAGTCGCGCAACGAACTCGTAAAAGCACCGATCGCAGAGAAGCCGCGGCTCTCCAGCGCGCGCAGCGCGGCATCGACGAATTGCAGATTTCCGCTCAGCACGTGGGCACGATAAAAAAGAACGATCGCGGTGGGTCTGTCCGGGGCCCGATGACCGGTCCACTCGACGGCATTCGTCACC
>Ga0137358_10000767_pt1 | contig 15874 bp, 19 predicted proteins | sample Mad1_20_16metaG_FD_105551 | JGI IMG/M metagenome (GOLD analysis project Ga0137358, IMG submission 105551) | Vadose zone soil microbial communities from Angelo Coast Range Reserve, California, USA - Mad1_20_16 metaG | ecosystem: Environmental > Terrestrial > Soil > Vadose zone | place: USA... | reverse complement strand
CCATCGATCAGGCAGGGGTCGGTAAGCTGATGGAGATCTCACGCGACCAAGCTCACAAGACCCGCCCTGATATCAAGCTAGGTATTTGTGGTGAGCACGGGGGCGACCCCGAAAGCGTCAAGTTTTGTCACCGGATCGGCTTGGATTATGTCAGTTGCAGTCCGTTCCGAGTACCCGTTGCCAAGCTGGCAGCGGCCCAAGCCGCACTGGCAGGATAGCGCATTGCAGCGAACGTCAACGAACGACGGCGAACGCCAACGAACTTCAATGCGCGATTGTTCGTTGTCGCTCGTTCGGTAGACTGCTGGCGATCGCTGATGTTCATTGTCGTTCGTTCTCGTTCGTTGCGCTGAGTAACACGCCAGCGGGGAAAACGAGGTGAAACTCGATCCCATTCGTATCGCCGAGATTGCGGTGGCGAAGGTTGTGGTACGAGACGCCGCGCTTGCTGGTTTCTCGATCAAGCAGCTGTACGATGCTTTGCTGGACGGCGGGATCTGCTGCATCCATCAATCCTGAGAATCCAGATCGGACGAGACGGATCCCGGTAACAAGGATGTTGGTCGCGATCAAAATACCGATGAGAGCATCGATTAGAGGCCAACGAAAAGCCCAGGTTAATACCAGGTTCTCGCAGCCCCGCGATTGGCATCAAGGTTCTCCATTGCCACTCTTTTTAGTTGGTTTCACCCTGATCGGAAGCTGCCGCGATAACAACCAACGCACGCCGAACATGTCGATGGTTGCTCGCCAAGCACGATTACCGAAGCTGTATTTGCTGGCGCCGTATTTTCGCGCTCGGTGATGAACGGGAACTTCGACTATCCGGTAGCCTGCTCCTTTGATTAAGGCTGGAATGAAGCGATGCATCCCGTAAAACGGGATTAGTGCTTCACGGCACTCGCGACGCATCGCCTTTAGGGTGCAACCGGTGTCTCTGACCCCGTCCTTGGTAAATCGACTGCGAACCGCGTTGGCAATCTTACTTTGCAACTGTTTAAACCAAGTGTCCTTGCGTTTCGTGCGGAATCCGCAGACGAGGTCTGCCCCCTTTTCCATTTCAGCCAACAACAGTGGGATATCATTGGGGTCATTCTGCAAATCGCTATCGATTAAAACCAGAATCGCCCCGCGCGCCGCACGCAGGCCGGCAAAAATGGCTGCGCTTTGACCGCTATTTTTCGCAAACTCCAGGATCCGGATTCGCGCGCCACGATGAATCATCTGAAGTGAGTTATCGTTTGATCCATCGTCGACGAAGAGGATCTCGTGGTCATAACCGGTCATTACTTTGGTTAACTCCGATTGAAGCTGATCGAGGCTTTCGGCTTCATTGTAGACCGGGATAACGATGGAAATATGCGGATTGGCGGTCACAAAGGTAACGTCTGGTATTGATAACAGGCAAACACGCGAATTTCGCGCAACGGCAGACCGCGACGGTCGAGTTGAAAAAGCGCGACCAGTTCCCATCGGGTGAACGAGTTTTGCAAGGCTTGGGGTGGAGAGCCGTCTCCATGATCCGTGATATATAGTGCGGTCCGGTTAATAAATGGATTCACGCCATTCTGTTCAGTGAAATAAGCAGTCGTGTTACTCTTATCGGTGGGCTCAACGAATTCATCATACCGCGGCCAAAAGGAAAACTCGTTTTGGATATCCTGCGATTCCGGGATGTAAACTGGAGGATGGCCCGGATCTTCGATCCGCGGATCCTTCAGATAAAAGGAAAGCATCGAGGCGGTTTGATACTTATTTCCGATCAGGAATACGGGTTCCCCCAGCTTTTGCTCGAACTCATTTCGGAACTTTTCTATCTGTTCGGCCACCGTGTGCCATCCTCGTAGTCGGGAAGAAGGATCAAATCGATAAGGAATCTTCAGACCGGCGATGCGCAACAGATCCAAATCCAGAGCGATGACCGTCATGCCAGCCGCTGTTACCAGGGCGGCCACGCAGAGAACGGTGACAGTGCGGTTTTCGCGCGTCGAATTGAGCCACCACGAAGTAGTCAGGATCCCTAAAGTGATAAACGCAGGTGCTGTCCAATTTGGCTCTGCCGGCTGTTTTAAGGCGAGAATGAAATAGGTTAGCAGTATCGGCCAACTAAAGGTCAGGAGAAAACAGACTTTGGTGTTCTGAAACGCTTTTCGAATCGATGCGAAGAACGCGATGATGAAGGCGAGGAAAACCAGTGGCGAGTAAACGCCAAATTGGCCCCCCAGGAATTCGAGGAAGCTAAGAAAATGGATAGCGAAAGGCTTCTGCAAGCCTCCGCGAATCGACAGATGAGCGAGCGTAATCCACTCATGCTGCTGGTTCCAAATGATCGGCGGCAGTAGGAAAGGGAGGAAACCGAGTAACAGCAGATAGAATCCGGGACGGACCAGCTCTCGACGATATTTCGGCACCACCAGGAGAAATAGAAAGATAGATAATAATTGAAACGCGTTCGTATATTTCGAAATGAACCCGAGTCCGACCAAGACACCAGTTAGTACCCAGAGCCAACTTCCTCCCGGGCTTTGCTCGAGAGCGCGCCAGAACGTGTAAAGCGCAGCGACCCAAAAGAACAACGAAAGCGGATCGATCGTCATCACCATCGCTCCAACATTGAAGATAGGAACAACGTTCAGGCCGATGACTGACCAAAAAGCGATCTTCTCGCGGTAGAGATGGCGAGCAAGAAAATAGAGGATCAACGATGTGCCGAGACCCAGTAGTGGGCTGAGCAAGCGAACACCAAGCTCGGAGTGACCAAAGAGCGAGGTGCCGAGCATAATCGCCAAGGCGACTCCTGGCCCTTTGCTGTAGTAACAAATGTCCGGATGTTGCGACCACAGATAATAATAGGCCTCGTCGGGCGCGAGTTCGTAGTGGCTGGCCAGAAATAGCCGGATTGCCGTAAGCACCAGCAAAAAAATAACGAGCAGCCAGAAACGAGCGGTCATGAAGGCCCCAAATGTGGATGATCGGCATAGAGCCGTGGAAACCAGCGAGCAGCCAGCTTCCGGTAAAGAATGGAAAGGAGCGCGAAAGAGATGAGTGCAAAACCAATCGCCAGCACCACGGAAACGATGATGTCAGTTGGCCAATGCGAACCACAGTAGATGCGTGAGTACGAGATCAATGCGGCCGGAATAATATACAGGGCACCCCACCAGCGAAAGAAAAGGATGGCCAACGTCGCGATGACCGTGTTGTTCATCGCATGACCAGATGGAAATGAACGTCCGACCGTGATCCTTCCGACCGGAGTCGGCGAGAGTCGAACACTTACTGGTTGGAAGAGACCAAGCAACGCCGGCTGAGTTTTCTGTAACGTCACTTCTCGAACATCGGCCAATGCTTGGATTGGTCTTGGGCGGTTGACGACGATCTTTGTGACCTGGGTAAAGACTCCATCAGTGAACGCGATCGTCATCAGAGTAACAATCAAAAAACTTCGCCAGCGGAATCCGCCACGCCAGAACAAAAACAAGACGACCACGAAAAGAATCGGTCGCCAAAGATCAAAGTTTGAGCAGATGGCCATGAGCCGATCGAGCACCGGGTTGATCCATTGTTTGTTGATATGAAACAGCAGTAAGGTATCCATTCCGGTTCGGACTGCGTAAGCTAAGGATTCGATTCCATGAAACAAGTAAAGAAATTGATTGGGGCGATTGTGCTCGTTTTGGCGTTATTTCCACGTGCCGGATCAGCCCAAGAGCCCAACGCGGCCGCGATCTTGGATGGAGTGAGATTGGCCAAGGTGGATCGGGAACTCAATGGGCAATTGCGCAAAGAGGATGGGACGACCATCCCATTTCGGCTGATCCTCAGCGGGTCGCAGGTGGTTTATCGATTTGGCAATCCAGACGAAACGCTCCGAGTCGAATTGAAGGACTCGGCTTCGACATTGCGACAGGACGAAGGAGGCAAAAGCCGTCTGGTTGCCGGGAGCCAGTTAACGGAAAAAGTCCGTGGGACCGATCTCTCTTACGAAGATTTGTCGCTGCACTTTTTGTATTGGGCGAATCCGAGGGTGGAAGGAGAACAGACCGTCAAGGGTTTTTCATGTTGGGTCATCTTGGTTCAATACGTCGGCCGCGACAGCAACTACGCATCGGTTCGGATGTGGGTAACGAAGGAGGGAAGCGGCCTGCTTCGGGCGGAAGCATTCAATGCGAAAGGGAAATTAGCGAAACGCTTTGAGGTAATTTCCGGCCAGAGAGTGGAAGACAAATGGATTCCAAAACAAGTGCGAGTCCAGGTCTACAATCCGGAAAGCGGCAAACCAGAATCGCGCACGTACCTAGAAATTAACAGCTAGTGTACCGTCTCACATATAATGGTGACGTCGTTGGGTTGAAAATGGGCCGTCGGCAAGGCGGTCCGAGCCGGACTGGCAGTAGGAGGGCGCATATCTGAATTGATACGTAACCGACGAGCAAACGCAGCCGCCGGCCCATTTTCAACCCAACCCTCCGGGCCGCGGCCGGTTGGCTGTTTTTCTGCGTTGTTCGCTCCTTACGTATCAATCTAGATATGCTCGTCGCTCGCGCCTTGAAAAACAGCCAACTGACCTGCGGCGACGTCATCATTATATGTGAGACGGCACACTAGGTCGCTTCCGTGCGTTTCGACAAAGATCAAGCTCGCGGAGGAAGTGATCTCGTTCGGTAGGCGCACATAACATTCTGATATTTTCTTGAAGAATGAGTGATATACCCACGTTTTGGGACTGTTATCTTGCTGACAATCGACCGATTCAGCGGGTCGTACCTCTTTGACTTAGTCAAGCTTACCAACTAAGATCCCCAAAGTTTTTTGCATATGAGAAATGGAAGCCTCTGCTTCAGTGGTATGCTAGTAGGCTTAGTTCTTGTAAGCGGAACCGGAGCTTACGGCCAAACAGATGTGGAAAGTGCGGCGAGCTTTACTGAGCACGCGATGAGGCTGCGTGCCGATGTGCTTTTTCGGGTCCAACCCAATACCACTCGTCAACGACTTATCACCGCGGAGGGCAGATACGTCTGGCACAGCAATATTGTTACGACCGTTTTCTGGATAGGAGAATTGGCGAGCGGAAATAACCCCGTTCCCAATCAGGCGAGTGCCTGGGACCTGAATTGGTCACATAATTATGGAGGGTTAGATGTCCCGGATTCGGGGAACCGTCGCGGGTTTTTGCCGGCTAACTTTGTGCCTCACCAAAATCCTTTCTATGTCGCTTTACCCTATAACGATGTTGCCAATGGAAGGACAAAACCTGAGGCCGCCCAGGTGGTTCCGTGGTTCAAGGAGACGTTTGTTAGATCTGGGCAAACTGTTCTGAAAGGTCGCTGGGTCGCCATTCGCCAGGGAGCGCGCACCTGTTACGCGCAATGGGAGGATGTTGGTCCCTTTCAAACGGATAACTGGGAGTACGTATTCGGCAATGAACGGCCGCGTCCCAATTTAAATCGTGGTGCCGGGCTGGATGTATCGCCGAGTGTGAGGGATTATCTGCGGCTGAGTCCGACCGACGTCACCGAATGGAAATTTGCTGAAGAGGTGGAAGTACCTCCTGGACCCTGGACCTTGTATGGCGACAATAACACATTCGTGATTGATCGTCGCAAGCGCGAGGAAGAGCTCGCCAAGAAGCAGTAGACCGTGCGGTTGGGTTGGTAGGCTCCTACGTGCAACGTCTCGTCGCGACTACACGCAGCGAATACTCAGACGCGCTATATCAGATTTGTTTTCAATCCTTCGTCAACTTGTGCCTAGCGATGTGAGGAAAATTGGCTGACATCTCAAGCAACGCGCCGATATAATCCCGGCCACATGACTTGCATGGCTGGTTCCGTGGAAGAGGGTCGCGGTTGCGCTTTTTGGGCCGCGGGCAATTTGGATCAGGAAAGGCGTTCCAATCGATGGCGACTGGCAATCGCGATCTTATCTTTATCGGTTCTGTGTCCGACGCTGGTGCGTGCTCAGTCGCATGGTGTTCAGGCAGGTCCGAAAGTAATGGAGGTTTTGGATACGCCGCCGCTGGATATCAAGGGTGAGGACACTCAGCTCATTAAATTAAAAAAGATGCGGTTCAATGCGGCTATCGCTGAGGCGAAAGAGCGGTACGCGTTGTTCAAAAAAGGTCAGGCCAAGTATCCTGATCTAGTTGATGTCGGTCAACGAGTCTTGACGGCTCAAGCGGATCTTGCCCAGAGTCCTGAGGAAAGAGCCCAGGTACTTGATAAGCAGCTGCATGTCTTCGCCGAAGCAGAAGACAATCTCGACAAGCAAGTGAAGGAGGGAAGGGGGCAGGCTGCAGATCTCGACCGGCTCGAGTACGAACGTTTTGGGGTTGAAATCGATCTCGAGATTTTGCGGAAAGGAATGGCCGAGTGAACGCGGGAAAGCCGGTTTGCGGGTTTTGAGGTTGTTCCAGTTTCCTATTGACTTTAGAGAGTGCGATTCGCACGGTGGCCCAGTTAACCCGCTGCCCGCGGGCTAGCTTTTTTTATGAGAAATCAAGCATCATTTTTAATTGCCGTTTTTTGCTGTTGGTTCCTGAGCAGCGCTCAAGCCCAAGAACCGACCGGCACCCTTAAGAAGATTAAGGATTCTGGTACGATTTCACTTGGATACCGGGAGTCATCGGTTCCGTTCTCGTATTACGATAATAACAACAAAGTCGTCGGATACTCACAGGAGCTGGCCGCGATCGTGATCGACGCCATCAAGAAGAAACTCAGTTTGCCGAATCTTCAGGTAAAGATGGTGCCAGTAACATCGGGAAACCGTATTCCGTTGGTGCAAAATGGCACGGTCGATATCGAAGCGGGTTCGACCACGAACAATTTGGACCGAGAAAAACAGGTGGGCTTTTCCAACACGATGTTCATCATCGGAACGCGCCTCTTGGCGAAGAAAAGCTCCGGGATCAAAGATTTCCCCGATCTAAAAGGAAAAACGGTCGTGACCACGGCTGGTACCACCTCCGAAGTGTTACTGCGGGCAATGAACGAGAAAAACAGTATGGGGATGGACATTATCAGCGCAAAGGATCACGCGGAGTCATTTCTCATTCTCCAGAGCGATCGAGCAGTGGCATTTATGATGGACGACGCTCTGTTAGCCGGAGAACGGGCGAAGGCGCGCAACCCGAATGACTGGGAGATCGTTGGAACGCCTCAATCAAAAGAGGCGTACGGAATGATGCTGCCGAAAGACGACGCTGCTTTTAAGAAGGTGGTCGATGACGCGATTGCTCAAGCCGAAACCTCTGGGACAACAGAAAAACTATATCAGAAATGGTTCCTGTCTCCCATACCGCCCAAGAATCTAAATCTGAATCTGCCTTTGAGCGACGACATGAAGGCATTATTCAAGAGTCCTAACGACAAGCCATTTCAGTAGGAGCTAGCGGCGGTCGGATCCGGAGTTGAAACGGCATGGTAGATGGGGAGCCTAAGTGAGGAAACCTCCGGGTCATGTACACCGAGCGCGGCTTTCTTTTGCGAATCCAGCTCGTCTGGGCTGCTTGATTGCTGATCCGAACTGGCGGCTCATGATCTTATGACCTTCGTCGTCGCTGTTCTCGACTTCAGCGTCTTTCTTTCGCCCAGCCCGGAATCTGGCGCTAACTACTTGACTTACCTATTAGGTGGAGCGCTCTGGACAGTGATCCTGTCAGTGCTGAGTTGGGTCATTGCCTTCATCATTGGCTCCATGGTCGGGGTGTTGCGAACGTTACCTAGCTCGATTCTTTCCAAGGTTGGCGCCTGCTACGTTGAAATATTCCGAAATATTCCGCTGCTGGTGCAGCTTTTTGTTTGGTTTAATGTCGTGCCGGATCTGGTGCCGGGCTTTGGCCCGTGGTTCAAGCATCTGCCCTCTTTCTGGCAGCAGTTCACCAGCGCGACGCTCTGTCTGGGATTATTTACGGCGGCGAGAATCGCCGAACAGGTCCGCTCTGGCTTGCGGTCCCTTGGAAAAGGGCAATTCGGTGCCGGATTGGCTTTGGGCCTGAATATCAAGCAGGTTTATAGTCTGGTTCTCCTCCCGGTCACCTATCGAATCATTATCCCAACACTGACCTCTGAGTTTCTGAATCTCATCAAAAACTCGGCGGTCGCTTCGACTATTGGATTCGTCGAACTTGCTAGACGCAGTGACTCGATGGCCGAACTCAAATCCACGGTGTTCGAGGCGCTGCTCGCGGGAACCCTGCTCTATGGCGCAATCAACCTGGTTGTCCTTTTCCTTTCTCGCGCCCTCGAGCATTCAACTAAATTGCCAGGTCTGGTAGGAGCAAAGAAATAGATGTACGCGTTCGATTGGAGCTCTATCCCTGCATCACTGCCATTCCTATGGCAAGGAATGCTGGTGACCTTGCAGATCACTCTGGTCGCAATCGTCGTCGGAATATTACTCGGTACTATCATCGCCGTAGTTCGGTTATCCAAAAATCCGATATTGTCTGCGCTTGCCGCCGCCTATGTGACGTTATTTCGGTCAATTCCATTGGTGATGGTACTGCTGTGGTTCCAACTCGCTCTAGTCCCACCAGTCGTCCGCTGGCTATTTCCCAAAAGCAATCTCGACCTGAACCTCGTCATCGCGTTTACCGCATTTGCCTTTTTTGAAGCCTCCTATTACGCGGAGATTATCCGAACCGGCATCCAAAGCATTTCCAAGGGTCAGGTAATGGCAGCCCAGGCACTAGGCATGACTGATGGGGCAGTTATGAGGTTGGTGATCTTGCCCCAAGCTTTTCGGCGAATGATTCCGCTTTTGCTGACGCAAGCGATCATTCTTTTCCAAGACAGTTCACTCGTCTATGTGATTGGCTTGGCCGATTTCTTTGGAGTAGCGAAGAACCGCGCGGACTCCACCGGTAACGAGGTGGAATTCATTCTTTTTGCCGGCGCCGTCTATTTAATTCTTTGTTTGACGATGTCGATGCTAGTCCGACAACTACAAAAGAGGATCGTTATATGATCTCAATTCGTGACATCTCAAAATGGTATGGTGCATTTCATGTGTTAAAGGATTGCTCCACGGAAATCCAGAAGGGCGAAGTAGTAGTCGTCTGCGGACCTTCGGGTTCAGGAAAGTCGACTTTGATCAAATGCGTTAACGGACTCGAACCCTTCCAAAAAGGGGAGGTAATCATTGAGGGCACCTCGGTCGGGGCAAAAAAGACTAACCTTCCCAAACTGCGTGCACGGGTGGGTATGGTGTTTCAGCACTTCGAGCTGTTTCCTCACCTCAGCGTGTTCCAAAATTTGACGATTGCGCAGTGTCGAGTTCTGAGAAGAAGTGCCGGCGAAGCCGAGGAAAAGGCGGGTCGTCTCCTGGATCTGGTCGGTTTAAGAGCTCACGCTCGAAAATTTCCGGCTCAGCTCTCCGGCGGCCAACAGCAGCGGGTCGCGATTGCTCGAGCTCTCGCCATGGATCCCATTGCGATGTTATTTGACGAACCGACATCCGCTTTGGATCCGGAGATGATCAAAGAGGTCCTCGACGTGATGGTCAAGCTTGCTCAGGAAGGAATGACCATGATGGTGGTCACCCATGAGATGGGTTTTGCTAAGAAAGTTGCCGACCGCGTCATCTTCATGGACCAAGGCCAAATTGTCGAAGATCGACTGAAAGCGGATTTCTTTAGCCGGCCCAATACTGATCGGGCGCAGCAGTTTCTCTCCAAAATCCTTTCCCATTGATGAAAGAATCGGATCTTGACCTACATTATCGATGATTCATAATCGACCGCAGCTTGTCGGGACCTCTATAAAACGAGTTCCGCGGCCGCCTGGAGTGCTGCGATCTGCGGTAGCGATTGAGACGGCAAGTGTTACATCCCCAGAACCCATATGGCAATTTCTGCTAGCGCCGTTTCCACCGAGTCCAGCGGCGAGCTGAGTGCTCGGCATCGGACCGTGATTGTAGCTTCGTCCCTCGGGACCGTTTTCGAGTGGTACGACTTTTATTTGTACGGAACTTTAGCTCTGTTTTTCGGGAGTGTGTTTTTCCCGCCTGGCAACGACGTTGCTGCTGGCTTAGCGACATTAGCAACCTTTGGGGCTGGCTTTGGAGTACGACCATTCGGCGCTATCGTGTTTGGTCGGATTGGCGACATCGTTGGCCGGAAATACACATTTCTTATCACGATCGTTGTCATGGGATTATCGACCGCTCTGGTAGGTGTATTGCCAACCTACGCCCAGGTTGGTATTTTGGCGCCCATTCTTCTCGTCGCGCTCCGGCTGGCTCAAGGTCTTGCTTTGGGGGGCGAATATGGGGGAGCCGCTACCTACGTTGCCGAGCATGCGCCAAAGGGAAAACGCGGGCTATTTACCAGTTGGATCCAAACGACCGCGACGCTCGGATTTTTTCTCTCACTGTCGGTGATCCTTGCCTGCCGGCTGACAATCTCCACCGATAATTTTAAGGCTTGGGGCTGGCGAATCCCATTTTTGGTTTCCGTCGTTCTGCTGGGTATCTCTGTCTATATCCGGCTCAGACTGCAAGAATCGCCGATCTTCGCCGAAATGAAGTCGCAAGGTAGACTGACGCGGCACCCCCTCCGCGATAGCTTTTTCAAAATGCCGAATGCCCGCTACGTCTGGTTGGCATTGCTTGGCGCTACGGCCGGTCAGGGGGTCGTATGGTATTGCGGACAGTTTCAGGCGCTTTATTTCTTGTCAAACAATCTGAAGCTTGATTACCAGACAACTTATACACTGATCGGGATTTCGCTTCTGGTGGGTACGCCTTTTTTCATCCTCTTCGGCTGGTTATCCGATCGAATTGGCCGGAAGCCGATTATGATGGCCGGCTGCTTATTGGCTGTTTTGACTTTTATCCCGCTTTTCAAAGGTTTGACTTCGTTTGTTAACCCCGCCTTGGAGGCGGCTCAGAACAAATCACCGGTTACCCTATACACGAACGAGTTCAAGGGCATCGGCGATAGGACTTGGGCAACGATCACTGACGCGGTCAATCTGTACAAACCAGCGCCAGACGAAGTTTCGAGTTACAAGGCGCGTCAGTACCTGAGAGGACGAGGCGTCCCTTTTGAAGTCCGCCAAGCAAAACCGGAGGCGCCGCTAGTTATTTCCATTGGCGACAAACAGATTACTGGATTCGATGATAAACAAGTCGAGCCTCTGATTGCGGCAGCCGGCTACCCGAAAGCTGCCGATCCCTCAAAAATAAACTACCTAGGGGCAGTCGCCATACTCATTCTTTTGGTCATCTACGTTACCATGGTTTACGGACCGATCGCGGCGTTCTTGGTCGAGTTGTTCCCGACCCAAATTCGTTACACTTCAATGTCGTTCCCTTACCATATCGGCAACGGTTGGTTCGGGGGATTCCTTCCCTTTATTGTGCTGGCGATCACCACGGCAACCGGGAATTTTTACGCCGGGCTCTGGTACCCGATTATTGTCGCTTTGATGACCTTTATTATTGGTACGCTGTTTGTGCGGGAGACCAAGGATACGGATATACGGGCTGAACACGGAGCGCAGTCGGTAGAGTAAGAAATTGCGCCGCTCTATCGATAAACAGTTTCTTGAAGCTGCCATTCGGGCTTGCTGCAACGTGCCCAATTTGGGTATTCGCCAAACGATCGGTTGTCCCAACGGCGAAACCACTAGCCGAGGAAGCGGCCGGTTCACGGTGTTCTTCGCGTGGTCTTCGGTAACGGCGACTGTCCTCCAGACGCGTCTGGGTGCGAACTAAAAGTTGCTGCGGAGCTTCGCGCTTGCCGCTACCAGAAAGAGCAGTCGCCATTCTTTTGATCTTGGCTTGGTCGCTCAAACTCGATACACGAACCGATCGAGCGGCCTAGCTTCGAGGTCGTGCCAAACCTGGAGGCGTATTGGGGGGAACCGCTACGGAAGGCCACGCCGCGGAACACTGGCAGAGCGGGATCGTCCGGGCCCGGGCGCTAATGCCTCCTATGCTGCCAAACAAGACCTATGTAAACATGGCTCCTGAGGTAGGATTCGAACCTACGACCAATCGGTTAACAGCCGACCGCTCTACCACTGAGCTACTCAGGAATCCGGAGTTTCGTGAGCGCACAAGCTAGTCCGTCGACGCCCACGTTCAAGCGAAAAGTTCGGCGCCTAGGGGTCATTGTTTGGCAGAGTAATGAAGCAGTAGCACACCCGGACAACCCTGCGTTGGCGCCGTTCCACGGCTTCGTCTTCGTCTACCAAAAAATTGAGCACCTTGCTTAGCCATCCTGAATCGCGCGCTTCCGACTCCGCCCGCTCAATCAGTCATAGTTCAAAGATCCGGCAGGCTTCGTCGGACAGGTGCGGCCTGGCTCGCTCAATCAGTGCCCGATTCACATACCGCAACTAAAGCAATCCAGGCGGCAATCCAAGTCCGGCGCCCAGCCGTCCCATTTCTGTTTGGGCAAGACCCTTTCCTTTTTCGAGCGCTTGTTTAACTCCACTCAGCACGAGATCTTCCAAGAACTCGACGTCTTCCGGGTCAACGACTTCTTTTGCGATTTTAATGGAAATGATGTCACCGGTGCCGTTCGCAACGACCGAGACTTTACCTCCGCCCACACTGACCTCGACCGTTTTTTCGGCTAGAGTTGCCGCAAGTTGCTCTTGCATCTTGGCGGCCTGTTTCATCATTTTTTGGATGTTCATGGATCAGGTGTCAGCCTCGATCTCGGCCTTAAAAATTTCCAGAGCTTTTTGAATCAATGGGTCATTTTTAAATCCATCCAGGAGAGTCGGCTCAGATCTTAGCGCCGTTTCCGGACGTACTAAATCGGCTCGAAGTTCAGCTCGGATCGTTCGCGGGGCTGCTGCGATTTCCGTCAGGAGATCCTCTACAAATTTCCGGTTGTTCGATCGAAGCAAAGATTCCATCGCGAGTTGTTCGGTTGATGGGAACCCTATCAGCAGTTCACTCCCGCTTTGGCCTAAGGGTGTAGCCATTTCGATCCAAGACTGAATCAACGGTCGACGGCGTCGCACTTCGCCGACCACCTTTATCCAAAGCGACTGCAGATCTTCACCCTGGGCATCTTCCGCAGTGTCCGGCGACCTGAAGTCTTCCGCTTCACCGATCTCCTCGGCTGGCACCATCAAATCAGATTCCGCCACGGCTTCGGACAAGTCATTCTCGACGTTTTTTTCCGCCGATAAGTTGCCGGGACGTTCTTCGGCCGGCTCGGTCTTTGGAGCAGCAATTTTCGTCAATCTATCGGACGGAAGATTGGCGGAACTTGAAGGGGTCTTCTTCAGGATTTCGTCACCGGCAGATAAAGCAGATGACCTGCCCACGCTCTGCGAACCTTGGTTCGGCAGGTTTTCTAAAGCCTCCAAAATTCGATCAATCCCGACTTCACGAAGGCTCTGAATGGCCCGGATAGTCGCAATTTCCAAATGCAGCTTCTTATTTCCAGTCCATTTTAGGCCAGGTTCTGCCTCGGAAAATATTTCGATTAATCGGAGAAGCTCCCCCGGTTTCACAGACCGGCTGAGCTCACTGACGATTTTCCGGCCCAATTCACTTAGCTCTTCCTGAACACTGGCTGAGTCGACCTGGTCTATCAGCAAATGACGGAGAAAGCCGATAAGGTCTCCTAGGATTCGGGAAAGATCTTTGCCGGCTTCGGCCTGATCGTGAATGATGCGGAGCGCAGCCGGGGCGTTGGCATCGACGATTGAACGGGCCAGGTCGGCAACGACTAATTCTGACGTCAGGCCGAAAATTTCCAGGACCTGGTCTTCATTGATCTCCTTGCCACAAAATGCGACAAGCTGATCCAGCATCGATTCGGCGTCCCGCAAGCCGCCTTCAGATGCGATCGCGATAGCTTCAGCGGCACCGATAGAAAGCGAAACTTCCTCTTGTTTGGCAATGGATTCGAGTTGCCGAGCGATAACCTGAGTGGGGATTCGACGTAAATCGAATCGTTGGCACCGGCTTAGAATGGTCGGCAGGACCTTATTGGGTTCCGTCGTGGCGAAAACGAAGATCACGTGCGCGGGCGGCTCCTCGAGCGTCTTGAGCAAGGCGTTAAAGGCCTGCGATGTGAGCATGTGAACTTCGTCGATGATATAGATCTTGTATTTTCCACGGACCGGAGCAAAACGAACGTTGTCGCGAAGTTCGCGAACTTGATCGACGCTGTTGTTGCTGGCGCCATCGATTTCCAAAACATCGAGACTGATTCCTTGCGAAATTTCTCGGCACGAATCACAGACGCCGCACGGGGTCACGGTCGGACCGTGGATGCAGTTCACCGCTTTCGCCAGGATGCGGGCAGTCGAAGTTTTGCCGGTTCCGCGAGGGCCAACGAAGAGATAGGCATGCGCCAGACGCTTTTCCGTGATGGCGTTTTTAAGAGTACGCACGACATGGTCTTGACCGAGGACGTCGTCGAATATTTGCGGACGATATTTGCGTGCGAAAACCTGGTAACTCACAGATCGAAAATACGATGTGGCTCCGCAAAACAAAAGCATCATTGCGAAGTATTGAGCTTCCATTCATACAGTTCTCCTGGAAACCTTTAACCACTCGGCGGCCATTCCTGGCTCCCCGCCACCCTAGGTAAAGCCGTCGGCTAGGAGGCGTTCACCAAGATCAATCGGACGCATCGAAGGGCCAACCTGGCAGGATCCCAGCGGCTGGGTGTTCCCGCAAACGCTGTTTTGAGGCAATAATAGCCTCAGCGGTGCTTGGGCGAACGGTCTGGTCGCTCCTGCAAAATTCTTGTTGCTCTCAACCGCACTTTGCGAAGAATCTTTTTCCAATGCTGCGCAAACTCGCCTGGGTGCTTGCATTTATTTTGGCGACCTTCTGCTGGGTGGTGGTCATCGAACATGGTCCAGACAACTTCATTGTGGGCTCCAAAATCGAAGCAGAGAATTTTAAGTCACTTTTTTTCCGGCTAATTCAAACACCGGGAAAATGACGTGAGGCTAATTTGCATCAGCGCTGAAGCAGCCGAGATCTGCTGGTCCTTAGGTGCGTGGGATCAGGTCATCGGGGTTACCGCTTTCGCTCCTAAACACTTTCCGACGAAGCCGGTTGTCTCCGGATTTGCGTCGGGGAGCCTGGAGCGAATTTTAGCGCTCTGTCCCGATCTGGTGATTAGTTTTTCTGATGTGCAGGCGAAATTGGTTGATCAGCTGATCGCCGGCGGCCTGAATGTTTTTGCGCTCAGCTATTTTCATTTAACGGGAGTTGCTCAAGCAATTTCTTTACTCGGGCGTCTGCTCGGCGTTCCCGAAAAAGGCGAAAATTTAGCCCACGAATTTAACCGGGCTTTAGCAGCGGGGCGGTTCTCTCCGCCGGTCCGCCCGCGAATCTACTTTGAGGAGTGGGATAGTCCGCTGATTCACGCGGTTCCTTGGGTGCAAGAGATCATTGAGTTGGCGGGCGGAGATTATGTATTCAAGAAACCTGCGGCCAATCGCGCAGCCGATCGAGTCGTAACCGAGGGAATGGTATTTTCTATGAATCCCGAAATTATTCTTGCCAGTTGGTGCGGGAAGAGCGTTGATTTGGCGGCAATATGTGCGCGCCCCGGTTTTGCCGAGGTGGAGGCGGTTAAGCGACGCCACGTCTATTCAATTGATCCGGAGAAGATTCTTCAGGCTGGGCCCCAACTGTTGGAAGGGTTGAAGGAGATCCGCATGATCATCCAAGATTGGTGCACGCAAACCGAAAACCTACAGGAGTCACCTTAACTCGGGAATGCAGTCCCCTATGAAATCAGCCCTTAATCTTCCTCATAAAGCTGGTCGAAATGGTTTAGGAGCGGGTGTCTGGAATATCGGTCCGGGAACTGATCCTTTCGGCGGCCCGACCAGAGAAGCGATTCCCATCCTGGACCGCCTCCCGATTTTAGCTG
>Ga0137358_10000760_pt1 | contig 15946 bp, 13 predicted proteins | sample Mad1_20_16metaG_FD_105551 | JGI IMG/M metagenome (GOLD analysis project Ga0137358, IMG submission 105551) | Vadose zone soil microbial communities from Angelo Coast Range Reserve, California, USA - Mad1_20_16 metaG | ecosystem: Environmental > Terrestrial > Soil > Vadose zone | place: USA... | reverse complement strand
TCTGGTGCTCTTAGGTGTGTGAACAAAGCGGACTGGGGGAGAGGAAGGACTACAAGTCCCTTATCGCGCCTAACTACGGATGCACCGGATTAGGGCGTGGGAGACACATGGCGGTTTGGGCATCGACTTGTGAAGCCCTGATCTCGGATGCCATGGCTCGTTCGTTCAGTTTTCGAGCATAATGCCGAATGCATTCACATTTTTAGATATCTGGAACGATCGGAACCCGACAAGTCTAGCGATGTTGTAGGACAGCTACTACTGTACTAGTAAAGAACATGGTGAAGACTCGGAAACACGTATTTGTGCTAACATGAACGTGCCAGGCCAGTGCCAGCACCACGGCCGAGGACGCCACCGGTTGCAGAGGTCACGGGAGCATTCCAACCGTCCTAAGCGTTAACTGAGGAGGATCATAAAGTTAGAATGTTTGATGCTCAAGAGGTTTGGCAGAACAGTGACAGACGAGACGGAAACTTACGCCCCAGGGCCATGCGATATCTCAGGCTGTTCCTCACCACCAGGAACCTTCGCTTTGCCTTTCAAAGCATAGTTGACATCTGGGAGATTGTCAGAGTTCAACGTATTCCACGCGCTCTTCGATGTCTCCGTCTCTGGGCCGGGACTTGTCAACGCCTCTGGGGTTGTTGGGGGGGCATACGGAGACCCATGGCCTGATGAGAACTCTGACACTGTGTCCGGCGGCCCATGGGCTGATAAGAACTCTGACACTGTGCCCGGCGATGGCGGGTTCGCCACCTGGGACTGATCGTCCGAGTGGAACCCTGACGCCAACCCTACGCCCGGCCGCCCTGGCGTTGGCGGACGCGCCAACTGCAAGGGGGGCACATCTGTCGGCGACTCTATCTCGGTTGATAGCGGATGCTCCGACTTCCAACGTTCCCAGTCGAACGAGTCTGGCAGAGGCGCCGGTTTCGACGGTGGCGGATCCTCCACCGACTGCCAATGATTCCAGTCGAACGAGTCTGTCGGAGACGCTGGTTTCTTGAGTGGCGGGTCCTCCACCGACTGCCAATGATTCCAGTCGAACGAGTCTGTCGGAGACCCTGGTTTCTTGAGTGGCGGATCCTCTACCGACTGCCAATGGTTCCAGTCGAACGAGTCTGCCGGGGACGCTGGTTTCTGCGGTGGCGGACCCTCTGCCGGCGTCCAACGGTTCGCCGGGTTTGGCTCTAGCGGAATCGTATAAAATTCATCGCCCGAGCCATGCTCTGACGACGCTGGGGTGTACATTTTCTCAGGCGACCCATAACCGGTCTGTGTGAACCATGGGTCCGCAGGCGGCCTATATACGTCCATTATCGATGCCGACCCCCCTGGGGGTGGCATATTCAACCGCCCTAGGTTCGGCGGCGGCTCCCACATCGTATACTCCTCGAGCGCTGGTGACTGTGACCCTGGGTTCGACGGTTGCGTATTCGCCCCCATCAACGAATGGTCCTGGTTGGCTGTTGACGACGCTGGGTTCGACTGTGGCGCCTCCACGACGTTCGTCGATCCATGGTCGGGCCCCGGCGGGGCTGAATTTGACGACGAAGCTCCGGCTGACAACTCCTTCGGTTTTCCCAACGTCTTCAAGAACTCTTCCCCCATTTCTTCTAACCCATTACCCCGCTTCCCCCGCACAGTTATCGCGTCCTCGGGTATGTGCACCACATCGACGGATGCTTGACGTCTCTGTACCAGTACAGGAGCCGCGAGAGCGAAGTCGATGACGGAAAGGATGAGAAGGATTCGAGAGACTATGCTGTACCGACGCATTTTTGTTGGATGGATTAGACGACGTTGCTGGTTGGGTAGTTAATGCGATTGTTCTATATGTTCAGTTGTCAAAACGAAATGTGGAGTCGCAACGCCCAGAATAAATGAAAGTGGGCTAAAATAAAGGTGGAGAAGGTCATGGATTGTCGAATTAGAAGTGAAGGGAAAGGCACACGCACTATCCAGTACCCAGTAACGTTACGGTGAGCAAGGAGCTAGAGAAAACATGAGGTGTTGAGATGGTTTTATATTTCCATGCGCCAAGGAAGTGATTGATGGATTTCAACTTCATGATCAAGTCTTGATCATGATCATCACTTAATTACAGTATACAGTATTATTGAACATTATTGACATCTTTATTGAAAATCAGTTGAGGCCTCGTGACACAGTGACACGTGTTGTGACTTGTGATGCTGGCGTTCCAAGATTTTATCGCCTCGCGATGCCTCAAATGACCTATGTCAAGTCGACGAGTCGTGTACTGGCTCCGTGAGTCAATACATCCTGGTATCGTTAATGAGGAGTACACGATGAGCCAAGCCACTGTTATGCGGGTAGCATATGGGCCGCTTTTTCTGGTTCCACTGGCATATTCTCGGGCGTCAACGCGTCAACCGTGACAGTCATCTCTCCACACGAAAAATACCACGAAAAATCCCCCGGGCCCTCTTTCTGATCTTCGAGGCTAGTACCCACTTATTTTGCTATTGGATTTATATCTACACGGCGGCGAATCCTCTTCACTGGTCGATCATAGTTTTTTTATAAAAACGGGTTTCTGAGCATACGGAACGAAAACACGACCACGACAAATGCAAGAGACGTACTACAAATTGGAGGATTTCGACAAGCTTGGCGTCTTATCTCTTGCTGGCTAAGAATATTATTCCCTCTCGAATCGTCGTTACAGCGGATCCATGATGCCCAACCAGCCAGTTTGTCAGGTGCTTAAGGCTTCTCACCATTGCTTGCCTTGATCCTCATACTCGAATTTGTCTACCTAGCCTCCATGGCTGTGCCACGCCATACAAAAGCCGTGAGTAATGACCAGGAGTGCAATGAGATGCGGGGTAGTACTGGTAGAGCTGATGTATTTAAGTCATCACTTTACTGCGTGCCAGCTTTTCAATTCCCAGGTTCTAGCAGAGTACAAGTGCAGTACTGTATGTATGTAACATAGAGACCCTACGCAAGTGTACGGATGTGGTATTCCCCAGTATCAAGCGACCCCTCAGGCTGCAACTCTTTCTGGAATCTGGACCGCATTCACGACATCCCTGGCGGTGCCGGGAATAGGAAGTGATCCTATAGCTTGGCCCTTGAGACAGCTTGGAGATTCTTCAACTGAGAATCCGCGCTCATCGACTCATGGTTAGAATCTGTCGATGACGCTAGGCTCGATGGCGGCGCATTTACCGTTTCATGTTCGGAATCTGTCAGAGAAGCTTCGCCCAACGGTGGCGGATATACCATCTGGAAATCATGGCCGGCGTCGAACACTATCGATGACTCCGATTGCGGCAGTGATGGTTGCGACGCCATAAACCGATTGTTCGAGTCGAGCTCAGTCGACGGCCTTGGGTTCGAGTGTCCTGGGTTCCGCTGCGGCGGATACGCCTCCATCAAATGATAGTCCGCATCATACCAATTTTCCAGCACTGGGGTCGACAGTATCCCAGGCACCCGCGTCAACTCGTAGTTGGGCTCTGTCGACGACCCTGGGTTCGGCAGCGCATGTGCCGACAGGAATCCATCTTGCGTGTCGGACATTGTCGACCACGCTGGGCTCGGGGTTGTACACCACACCGAGGTAAGCTTGACATTTCTCTTGAACCAGTACAGGAGCCGCGAGAGCGACGTCGATGATGGAAAGGATGAGGAAGATTCGAGAGACTAGGTCGTACCGACGCATTTTTGTTGGATGTATTACGTGAATTAGATGGCGTTGATGTTTGAAAAGTCAATGTGAGCGTTCAATATGGGGAAACGGAAAGTGGGGTCGCGAAGTCCAGAATAAACAAAAGTGAGCTAACAAAAGACCGGAAAATGGTGAATCAAATTAAAGGGAAGGGCACACTGGCATGCACTATCCAGTACCCAGTAACGTTACGGTGAGCTAGGAGCTAGAGAGAACACCGGGGGGTTGGCATGTATTGATATTCGCATGCGCCAACTTGAAGGCCATGAACAGAAGTCATTGATAGACACAAGACGGGATCAATGTGTCAGATATGAAAAGCTTCATGATCAAGATTATGATCCCCATTCAGCAGAATGATCACGGTCCGCCTCCGCAGAAGGGTCAATCTTGGCGCATTGCGAACGCTCGGCCGGCTGTGAGCTGAGCTGGTTGAAGGGCGATGAAGAATGATTGTGATGCGGGTGTGGTAAGCAGTTAGTTGCTAGGTAGCGAAGCCTGCGGGTCCAGCCGAAGAGACAGGCCCCCTGAAAATGGTTCCCAGCCCAGCTTCTGGACTCGGAAGGGAGCGCTCCTTCGCCAGGCCAAGAGGGTGCTTTTTGTAACATTACTGTACCGTGACTGCGTCCACCACAGTGCCAGCTCTTGAGCCAGAGCCAGTCAACTGAATTTGACCGCGCAATATACGAAATTGAGCCGAATCTTTGCCCTCAAACCAGGCCGCCAAACCATCTCGCACAACCACTGCAAACCGTGCACATCCACCAGAAGCATTATTTTGGACACAAATCAGCATGGTACGTGCGTTCCAAGGTTAAAATTCAATAACTGATTAATCCATTTTATTTGCGCCAACACACATGACTGTCGATGACCTCTTTCGTGCCACACCACTATAACTGGTGAATATACACCCACTAGATGCCTCGCCTTCTGCTATTTCGTCACGAACCAGGTCCGATTTTCGATTTTTCGTGCAATTGGTACGTGGTCACGATGCTCATCCTGACATCACCCTCCTCTTCCACACTTCCGAGAATACCTCCCACATATCCTAGTGATCCTATCTTCGATTTCTTCCAGCATGCCATTCCGTTCCTGCAAGGTTTACTTGCTGGTGAGAACAATTTCAACAGATTGACGCATACATCTAGCACCGGCATTATTGTCCAATCCTCGGCCACATCACTTGTCCACATTCACCCTTGGCACACATCTCTGCCGTGGTGAGTGACGTGCAGTCAATCAAACTACTTCACGACCAGTTCCTTGCGATCAGCCTGGCTTCTGTGCTCGGGGTCGCAAGGTCGCCCAAGCTGTTTGTTTCTAAACACTTGCTCTCCTCTTTCTCACTGTATGTGTCTGTTTTTCTGCTCAGCATTGGCAATTGTCGTGAAAACTGCCCTCTGGTTCTGGATTCTGCACTCTCTTCACAAATTATGTGCCTTTTATAAAAACATGAGAAAGTGCCCCTCCGGCTTTCGTCTTCGTCACCGTGCCTTCTTTTCGCTCCACTCTGTTCACGGCGCTGCATCCGATACCCGTCGTTGGTGCCAGTGTCTGTCGTCTTTTTGTTGGACAGTGCGTACGTTGCACGTTGCCCCCCGAATCCTCCCCTCTTGTTTCCATCATCTGCTTTCGACGCGCCACTCCCTCCTGCTTCTAGAGCTCTCGAACGGTGTGCAGCCCTCTGGTTTTCCTATTTGCCCATACACCATCTCCTTTTCACTTTTCTCCGTTCACAAGACCGCATGGGCCACCTGCCGTCGTTGTTCATAAGCCTGCTTGATGCATTGCCTGTGCTCCTTTTACGGCACTCGAATGGTGTGCTGCCTGCATTCTTGACCTATGCGCTAATTCCCGGATTCCAGGCTGAAAACCGTTATTCTCTTCGCTGTTTGCACTGCGGATAATGATATCGCCATGAAGACCTGGGTCACAAAGTATGTGCTCAATACGCTGCCTCTCCTATTCTGACACGAGAATCCCCCAGATATCGTGAACCTCGAATGCACAACGACAGAGCTGTATTGACACAGTACTGTATTGGTGCTGCTGTTGCTGCTCGACTGTTCTTACATACTAGTATAGTAAGTATGTAATCCACTAAATAGCATCTAAGGTAGGTAATTGCTAAAATGGTTCATGACGCCTGTGATTACTTGTGAGCCTTAAAAGAATATACAAGCCATTGTAACCCCCGCAAACTTTTGCGCTACTACTTCCCCCCCTTTTAAACCCCGCGAAATATTTTGATGTTTTCGGACATTGTAGTAAGGCCTTATTAGGCCTTAATTTTTTGACCAATTGTACATTAATTGTGTCGTGCGAGGTGCGAATGTATCATCTTTCAACTTTTATCACATCCAAGGGCACCAATGAGCATATCAATATGGAGGTTCATGACGCGATGAACTGACTGACAAGCCCGAGCAAAAAGAAATTGCGGCAACGCTGAAGATAATGGGAAGAAGCAAGAATGAAGAGAGTTTGGGGTGATGGCACACACGACAGGATGTGGGGACTCTGCTGGACTGGCAACCTTACGAAGGCGTACTATTCAACTAACTACTGTCTTTATATTACGAGTCTGAGGTAGCATGAAGCAAATTCTTTTGGCCTGTACGGTAGACGCGATCTGTGGCCATGCTCCACTGACCAGTGACATCTACAACTGCAAAAATTGCCAAGATTCCGTTAATCTAAGATCACAAAGTTAGAATAGTTGTTTGAGGGTTGGTAGAAGAGTGAGGGACGAGACAGGAACTTACTCTCGGGATCAAGCGATCTCTCGGACTGTAACTCCCTCTGGGCCGCATTCACAACGTCCCTGGAGGTGCCGGAGAAACGTGAGTCCTTCGCTTTGCCTTTCTCTGCATCGCCGACAGTTTGAACATTCTTCAACTGAGACTCTGCGCTCATCGACCTAGGCGCATGTTCGGACACCGTCGGCGACACTGCGCCCGGCGGAGGAGGCACCATCTCGTATTCATGGTCCATGTTGAGCTCTGTCCGCGACAATTGTCCCGACGATGGCGGTTGCACCATCTCATACTCATGGTCTGAGCCGAACCCTGTCGGCGACCCACGTGTCGGCGATGGGGGTTCCGAGACCACGAGCCTATCGTTCGAGCCGAACTCTGTCGACGGTCCTGGGTTCGGCCTCGGCGCATGCGCCCCCATCGATTCATCGTGCGGGTTAAACCAGCTCTCCAACACTGGGCTCGACGATGGCGCATGCACCCCCATCGACTCACGGTCGGACTCTGTCGACATTGCTGGGTCCCAGCCCGGCGGTGGCCCATCCACGGCGTTCGTCGCCCCATGGTCAGGGTTCGACGTTGCTGGGTTCAGCGGTGGCCTATCCACGGCGTTCGTCGCCCCATGGTCAGGGTTTGACGTTGCTGGGTTCGGCGGTGGCCTATCCACGACGTTCGTCTCCTCATGGACGGGATTGAACGGCACTGAGCCCGACGACTCCGGTTTTGGGATATAGTCCTCCATGATCTTAGGCCACAGCTCGAGCAGCTCCGGCTCCCCCCCACGCTTTCCCAGCACAGTTATCGCGTCCTCGTGGTTGTGCACCACATCGAGGCATGCTTGGCGTTTCTCTCGTACCAGTACAGGAGCCGCAAGAGCGAATTTGATGATGGAAAGAATGAGAAAGATTTGAGAGACTACGTCGTACGGACGCATTTTTGTTATATGGGTTGAGTGGATTAGATGGCGTTGCTGGTTGAACTCAATATGTTTAGTTGCCAAAAGGAAAAAAGGAGTGGTGAAGTGCAGAACAAACAAAAGTGAGCTAAAAAATCGGAGAAGGTAAAGGATCGGCAAATGAAAGTGAAGGGAAAGGCACACGCACTATCCAGTACCCAGTAGCGTTAAGGTGAGCAAAGGGCCAGACAGAACAGCGGGAGTTGTCATGTATTTATACTCGCACGCACCAACTTGAAGGCCATGAACAGAAGTCATTGATGGATGCCGGTGAAAAAAGGATCAATGTGTCGGATATAAAAAGCATCGCATCTGAGAAATGAAATGCTAGCAAGCAGTTGCCCCACTTGAAGTACCTGTGTTAAATAAATCAAGATCATGATCGCCTCGCCAGTCAGCGGTGTGATTACGTCCGTCTTGGCGGAACGGCCAATCTTGGCATCTTTGGTCGCTCCAATCGCCGGAGACCTGCTGGCTGTCTGAGTGGGTCGAAGGCTGATGAAGAGTGTGTGAGATGTGAGTGTGGTTGCAGCCTGAGAGTGTGTGAGTGGTTGTGTCGAGAGACAAACATCAACACACAACGCGATCTCAACATTTCAGCGTCACGCCACGCGGCCACCGAGCGGCACATTCAGCCCGTCACATGCCGGCTTCACATCCCTTCTGCGTGCCCATAATCCTCATCTCTGACGGCAATGAGCCATACCCTTCCACGCTCTCCTCCCTTCTTTTTCACTCCCGCTCGCCTTCGTTCTCCCCGTTCCTCAATTACCACAGATCGTATTGCTCGCTCTCAACCTCGACAATGTAAACCTCAACAACCTCAACATCGATCATACCCATTATCATGTCCGTACGAAACGCCAATAATCTGCACACGTCGGCACAGACGATGTTGCCCGGTCCTTACCTCAACCAAAATGGGTCCAGGCGTGTCCGAGGTATTGCGCACGTCGAAGTTAGGCTGCTCCTTTCACAAAAAAAATCGACATGTTTTTGTCCATATGAAATAATCCCACCTCTTCAGACACTCTCGCCGTGGTTCTCCTGGCGGCTTTCTCCCGCGCCGCTGCTTCGTGCATTAGCATACGCTGGCGCACAGCCACGCCTCGAGGTTCCACCTTGTGTGGCCTTAATTACCTTTTGGTCCCTCGTGGGCCTCGTGCTCACATCTTATATATGTTTCCCTTTTGTCTCGTCGTTCTCCTGTTTCAGCTTTACATTGTACTCCACTCAGCGTGCGTCGCGGGATAACCCACCGAACGTACCGCGTTGTTGATCACCATTATGCAATTGTCTCGTCGGTTATTGAATGGACCTATTTTCAAAACCTTCAGCTGATGAATGTGTCCAACGTCGAATAGTCACCTAGTCTTGGAGATAATTACTGAGCCTTGGCGACGAATGACGGAAAGAGCTTCCAGGATTCTTCATGCGGGTTCAATGGTGGATGGCCACCTTGTGCCTTCCCACCAAGGGCGCCTAAATTTCCATGGAGCCACATAATAGTCCTGTACAAAGATTGAGGCCTCATATCGAGGGGCGTAGGAGTGATTGCTTACAGAAAGTACATTAACCTAGGAAATTATGTCTTTTATGCCCCACTGACTGAAGTGAGGGGAAGAGTCACACAAAGCTGCTTTCAGTTGTTGAAGAGAGGAATCCACCGCCGGCACACGAACTTGAACCTGCCTCTCTCCCCCAAACTGACAGCCAAGAGCCCCAATATACATGGCTTTTGACAGAAGGTGTGTTTTATTACTCTAGCAACCTGTCTCCGTAACTCGTTTGAGTGGACAGTAACCCGGTGCCGGAGAAACGCAAGTCCTTCGCTTTGCCTTTCTCTGCATCGCCGACAATTTGAAGATTCTTCAACTGAGACTCTGCGCTCATTGACCTAGGCGTATGTTCGGACTCTGTCGACGATACTGCGCCCGGCAGCGGATGCACGGCCTCGTACTCATGGCCCGAGTCGAGCTTTGTCTGCGACCATTGTCCCCACGATGACGGATGTACCATCTCGAGCCCTTTCGGCGACCCTGGTGTCGGCGGTGGGGGTCCCGAGGTCACGAGCTTATCGTTCGAGTCGATCTCTGTCGACGTTGCTGGGTTCGGCGGTGGCCCATCTACGACGTTCGTCGGCCCATGGTCGGGATTCGACGGTGCTGAGCCCGACGACTCCTTCGGTTTTGTGAGCCAGTTGTCGAGGAAGTCAGTCAACTCCATCTCTTGACCCCCACGCTCCCCCAACACAATTATCGCGCCCTCGGGGTTGTGCACCACATCGAGGCATGCTTGACGCTTCTCTTGTACCAGTACAGGAGCCGCAAGAGCGAAGTTGATGATGGAAAGGATGAGAAAGATATGAGAGACTAAATCGTACTGCCGCATTTTTGTTCGATGTGTTAGGTGGATAGCGTTACTGAGTTTAATGTGTTTAGTTGCCAAAAGGAAAAATGGAGTCGCGAAGTCCAGAACAAACAAAAGTGAGCTAAAAATATCGGAGAAGGTAATGGATTGGCGAATGAAAGTGAAGGGAAGGGCACACGCACTATCCAGTACCCAGAACGTTAAGGTGAGCAACAAGCTGAACATCGGGAGTTGACATGTATTTATACTCGCACGCACCAACTTGAAGGCCATGAACAGGAGTCATTGACGGATACGGGTACAAACAAGATCAATGTGTCAGATATAAAAAGCGTCGCATCTGAGAAACGAAATGCTACTAAGCAGTTGCCCATAGATGTGTTGAATCAGGCAATAATCAGGCTCATGATAGCCAGTCAGCGGAGTGATCACGTCCACCGGGACAGCCAATCTTGGCACCTTTTGTCGCTCCGATTGCCGGAGACCTGCTGGCTGTGAGCTGAGTGGGTCAAAGGCTGATGAAGAATATGTGAGATGTGAATCGTGCCACTGAATCCGACTGTCGTTGCGTCGAGTGCCAAACATCAACACACAACGAGTCGGCCGAAGACCTGCCGCCCGTTGAAGAGAGGAAGAGAGGAAACCGCCGACACACGAACTTGAACCCGCCTCTCTTCTCAAAACCGATGGCCATGAGCCCCGATATACATGGTTTTGACAGAGAGTGTGTTTTACTACTCTGGCAACCTGTCTCTGTAACTCGTTTGAGTGGATTGTGACTATGCGCTCGCCACGTAGCGTCGAACTCAGCTCGCTTCGACAAATTACAATCACAATAGCCACTGATATATTTGTCGTGGTTGTTACGGAACGCACTCTCAAGCATAGGTCAAACCAGTCTCAACTTCTCCCATGTTAAAAACAGAAACACCCACGGTTGGCTGGTCGGGACCCTGCCCATTTACTGTCTTCAGAGGCGTCGTTGACTCCCATCACTTGAATTCAATTCAAACCCATCAACCCACCACCATCTCTACTTTCTAACGGACTATCATGTTTCTTCATTATAATCTTCTACTCCTAGCGACCCCACCCTTTGTTACTTCCGCGGCGCTCGTCTCGCAACACAGACGTCTCGATCGGAGGTCCCATTCCCCTGCCCCTCTTCAGCAAGTACGGTCTCTTGCAACCTCGCAACCCTTCAGTCAGGTTCTGTTTCATCGAGCAGACAAGACACCGGGGTGGGTGGAGACGAGTATTTTGGGACGAATGGGAAGAGAGAAGAAGGGAAGGGGAGACGTCGGAACGTGTATCTCCCCAAACCCACCCAACACCGCAACCGATCGTTTGAACTCTGCCCTCCAGTCTTCCGGCCCTGGTTTCATTTTGAGCCTCTGTCCCAATGCACAGTACATGATTCAGGCTCCGATTGTCTTCACGGCACCTAATCAGGAGATCAGCACTCAGGGCTATCCCACGGATGGCTCTAGGGCGACTCTCGTCGTGAACGGTCCAGTCGCAAATGGCCGGGGTCATACTACAGCAGTTGACGGTACTTGCGGAAACTGTAATGGTGTCAAACTGCGCAATATCCAGGCAGATATCTTCGCACTTTCGATTGTTGACTCCTTGTTTACTTCATCTCCAGGTCAATGGAAATCGTGCAGGAGCTGCTCCAACCCAGGGTGGAGCAAATATAGAGATGGGCGGCGCAAACTCGAATCAGCTGATCGAATACGTGCATTCTTATGATACGCGCAGTTGGTCTTGCCTCCACGTTTCCGAGGGCAAATTCCTTTGCAATAACGTCGTCGTTCAGAACAATGACATTGGCCCTTGTGGGTCAGACCAATTTATGCAGTGGGCTGATGGTATCAGCGTCAGCTGCCGTTCAGCAGTCGTTCGTGGCAACACGGTGACCGACCCGACGGATGGTGGCATCGTCATTTTCGGCTCTCCGGGCACACTTGTCGAGAACAACATCATTCAGGTTAAAAATGTGAGCCGTACTTTCTTACACCGTTTCACTGGAGCCTTATCACCTGGTCAGCTTATAGCACTTGGTGGAATAAACATGGTTGATGTGCAGCCATGGGGCGGCAACTACGCTGGTACGGTTGTGCGGGACAACACCATCATGGGGGGGTTTGCTGAACATTCGACATCAGCCTCACAGAAGGGCGGCGAGAACCCGGACAATGCCATAATCAAGTATGTCACCTTTCAATGAGCACGTCATCTCTACTTACAGGTTGCAATAGAATCGGTCTCGCCATTGGGCCTGAGACGTGGTTTGTCAATGCTTTCGGCCGCGATGTCAGCTACTCGGGTATCGTCTTGGACAATAAGTTCACAGGCGCCTTTGGATATGGCATAGCCGTGACATCGGCTCGAAACTTCACCGTTCAAGGAAACACGCTCTTTGGGAATACCGCTTTCATCGGCTCCCGGGGACCAAATTGTAGCTCCTCTGAGTCAACACCACCGAGTGGCTCCTTTATCATCCAGACCTCAAGTATGACCGCATCCGATATCCAATCTGATTTCCAAACCGTGCAAAACGCCAAAGGGTTGACCTGTGTCGTGCCTCCAAAAGGTGGCAATTACTGGCCGAATGGTGGCAACGGTGGCGTATCAAATTCAAATTCATAATCATTGGTGGACTTTTTGTCCGGACTTTCGCTAGCATTCCCATCAGACCAGGGGTACCGCCGGAAGCAATTCATCTCTGCCCCATCGCATGCCCATCGGCCCAGTCTGACCAAACATAGCCGATATGCTCTCTGCGAGAGGGAAGACTGTCAATTACGTTTACTTGAGTTTCGAAGATTGCGATTATTCAATGTACTATATATCTAACACAGCCTTCTAGCTTTTTCTGGGAACTAGCGTCGCTTACTTTTTCATTTCCCTCTCCACTTACGAACTTTGGTTTCGTATATTTTCTTTCAATCAGAGTGCGAGCAATGCTCCCATTTTTTTGGACGTGAAGTCGAAGCAGCGCGAACTTTCAGATATACGCTTCGCCCAGGAACTTTATTTCTCGCGAATTGCTTGTTGGTTTACTTCTTACAGTAACCTTTCGGCCAGGCAGATACGGTAATCACAAACTGCCAGTGAAAGCAAACATTCCTCTCCCCCACGTGAATAAGAAATGGAAACGCATTGGAGCCCCCGGAGCCCTATCTGCACTCGGAGTCGACACGACACAACTCGGTTCCAGAACCGGTTGAACGCGCATCGACAATATCGAAGTCCGGTCCCCCTCAACAAAAAAACCCCGGGCCCGACGCGTCCCGGGACCCCTCTCAACCATCTCGAGGAGCGTCGCTGTGAAGGGACATTTGTCGGACAAAAGGGCTCCGAGAACTCTCTACAGCAGAGTGCCCCGTTTCACATTTCCCCAGTTGCATTGGAACAACTGGCAGATAACTATCCATCATGCAGCTCGTGCAGCTCCGAATCTCCGCTGCCCTCCCACAGGCTGTTGCAATAATCAAGCTACCGGTGCCACCTTCGTCTCAGACACAGTACCTTCCGATTCTCAAACATGGGCATTACTGTGACTTATTGTACTGCGGTGCCATCTCGATACTTACCGTCGCAAACTCACGTGAGTCCCCTAGCTCATCTAGTAATTACGTACCGCGCTGCTCCGGGCCACGGGCCATGCTAAATTTGTACCCTCCTCTTTACTCGAAGAAATCGGCTGAAGAGCTGCTAAGATAGTGAACACGAGCCGGTAACGAAGCCCCCTCGAGAGACACGCTTGACATGCACCCCTCCTTTTTCTGGGCCCCGAGTCCGATCCAAGTCCGAACACATAAGTCCGAACACCCAGTTTATCCTCTTCCTGCTCTGCACTTTTCCTTTTTCGCCTCGATACCCATCGCCGAACCGAGATCCTCATAATCTTCTCGACTTCGTCACCCGGGCGACCCAAATTGAATCCGCGTACGCGACTTAGTACACACCTTGTACGTGAGATGAACCAGCCTGGGAATGTTAACAATGAGGTCATCAATGACTGTAGCGCGGATGGAACGCGCGAGTGAGTCCGGGAGGAGAGAGATAAGATAAAAGAAGAGAGAAAATGAAGGGAAGCGTCCTGAGACGGCTGGCACACACAGAAAGCGAGACTGAAAGGGGGTCTAAAGAAGTCTATCTGTGAGAGATAAGAGTCGGCTTAAATACACCAGAGTCGACTAATTGATAAGAATGAGTGTTGTGGTGTATGCGTCGACATTGTACTGGAAGCACAAGGAATTGTGACTAAGCGTTAATCGCCGTTGTCCAGAGTATAATGAAAAAGGATGAAACAAAAGGGATAAGATAAAGGGAGGAGGCAGTGAGGGAAAGAAAAAGGGAAAACGTGTTGAACGCGAGGCTGATGGGCGCTCCGATGTGGCCATTCCGTTCCGAGCATGGATCTAGGACAGCAGAGCAGCTCGTACGAGCGCAGCCGCACAGTCCACCTTACAATAACTATCGTAGTAGCTCAGGCTCGAGCTTATTGACAAAGGGATATCGACTCGAGCCCTCAGGTCTTCCAAGTATCCCCTATGGCCTCGGAATACAAAATACGTGAGAGAAGGGAGGAGAATGGGTGTTGGTAGAGGCGGATTTGTTTGGACGAGTCGAGATCTAAATGTCAGGAATCCAATGGCAGGGGCTTCGAGATAGGGTAGTGCAGCCAGGCAAGCGGCCATCCTCACGGGTGAAATGTAACCGGCATCCGGGATATCCCAAAGGCAAAGAGAGAGGATGTGATTGGCAGACGAGGCGAGTTGGGGGAAGGCCGGAAAATGAATCTCCAGCAGGGTAAATGACCGCAGACGCGGTGTCCATCCACCCAAGAACGTATCAGGAAGGACCAGCGTTGTCGGTTTCGGCGATGAAAGACGAAGATATGCCAGAGCTGGGAATCGCACCTGCATCGCGGCGGCAAGTCTTTTCAATACAAGACCTTTGATCCCATCAATGGTAATCTCAGATACGCGATGATTGCATCCGAGTGCCGCGGTGATGTTTTCGACACCGTTTTTGTTCTCTGCGTGCCAAGGGAAACAAGTAATGGCGAGGGGAAGGGGTGGCCAGATAAGCAGCGAGGACTTCGTGCGGGTATTACCGTTGCAGGCATGAAGTAAGTGTAGATGCCCCGGTGATGCAAAGACGATGCGCCGCCATCTGTGGTATACATGTACGAGCGTTTCCCACAACCATGTGAGGAGGTACAGTTGATCCTCTCGGTAACGATTGGATACTTCTAGGAGTGCATCGTCGGGGAGCATGTTAATCGTCACCTGTTCTCATGATACGTGGGGTCTATCAGCGACTGTTTGCGCCGAGCATTGCGAAAAGGAACTCATGGTGCACCTGCTCGACTACATAGGTGCAATGAAAGAGCAAAGATGAGTACATCATATCCGAAGAGTAAATCACTTTGACCTCGTTCTGTCATCTCGAACTTGAAGCATTCGGCGATACCGTCTTTCTGAACCCAATTGATGAAGTGGGAGCGCTGGTAAATAATAACTGGGAAGTGCTGGAGGACAACGCAGGACCTTCTTGATGAGCACGCTTTCAAGCGTGGCTATGTGCTCCTTAGTTGCTTTGGCGATGGGTGCAGTAAAAATTCTTTGGACGTACTGATAAGAGCTCATAGGTGAAAATAGCGTCCGAGTGCGGAGTGGTTGCTTTGAGATTACGCCTACAAGGGTACCACCTTGTTGTAGTATCGGAGCACGATGGTCGATTGAATACGTACCCTAATACACCGCCTCAGGGTCATACTGCGCGTGTCTCGTTCGCCTCATGCCAGGCTCATGGCTGAGCGCTGAACGTTGAACGCCGAAAACTGTGTTTTTAATACTGTCGCTGAACCGATAATGTAACCTATTCGGGTAGCCATTCTGCACCAACAGGCTTCATCTCTTGGTTGCAGCACAGGGTTGGTTCCGACTAGAACGTTGCCACGTAGCCAGGGTCACGGTTCGGCGGACAATGCGGCGGCCCGCGACTTCCCGTCTTCCTTCATCTGCCACTTGTCACGGTGATACTCTGTGAAGCCAGGCTATCCTTAATTAGCATGCGGCAGCTTAAGCAAGATCACTTTACGTGGTACGTCCTACTTTATTTCGCTATGTGAACGTGATT
>Ga0137358_10000752_pt1 | contig 16002 bp, 21 predicted proteins | sample Mad1_20_16metaG_FD_105551 | JGI IMG/M metagenome (GOLD analysis project Ga0137358, IMG submission 105551) | Vadose zone soil microbial communities from Angelo Coast Range Reserve, California, USA - Mad1_20_16 metaG | ecosystem: Environmental > Terrestrial > Soil > Vadose zone | place: USA... | reverse complement strand
TCAACAAGGCATGGTTCGAATCAACTTCCAACCGTATACGACAGCTCAGCTAGAACAAATTGTACATGCTCGACTTGGAGGAAGTACTGAAGTGCTCTCCAAGGATGCGGTTAAGTTTGCGGCCATGAAGGTATCGAGTATCTCTGGTGATGCCCGACGCGTTCTCGACATTTGTCGGTGCGTGCGTCCCTCACCACACCACATCCCGCCTCTTTTTACATATGGTATACTAAAAAACGATAAATGCAGACGGACAGTGGAATTCGTACAACCTTCCAGACGCGTAGCGCGCACGGACGACGTAAAAGACGTGATCCGAAACTTACAAAACTCGCCCACAGTCGCGTTCTTACGCTCGCTCTCACTACACGAGCGAATCCTACTCGCCGCACTGCTCAAATGCATGCGTCGCACCGGCGTATGCGAGATCCCCTGGGCAGACGTGAGCCACCAACACCACCTGTACGCGGGCGTGTTTGCGGATAGCGCACCCTTGCCGCGCGAGCTTGAGGGCGTGCTTGATGCTTTGCTCGCTGCGCGCGTTGTATTGGCTGAGACGCGTGGCGCGCACCGTGTAGTGCTTAATTTGGAACAGGCTGAAGTCGAGCGCGTACTTGGGGAAGTGGGCGGACAGCAGTGGCGGAACATGCTCCATGCGGAGTAAAGGATGCACTTATTGGGGATGTTGTTCTATTCACTGTTTCTTACTGTGGTGTGAGTAGCCTGAGAGTAATTGGGAGCATGTGGGTCCTCTTGATGAGACGTTTCTGCTGTTGCTAACACCGTATTGGGTTGAAAAATGGAACCAGAGCCAAAAAATTACAAATAACTCCAACAACACATTCATCTCCGACCAGACTTTTTGCACATCTGAATAGTCATATACCCCGCAACTAGTGATTCGCAAAACGATTCATGAAAAATGGTGGCAATCTCATGGAATACGACAACCTTTGATGTCATGTGCCTCTTTTGAAAGTGATGTAACCGAACATCTCAAATTCCTATGTAAGATTGCCATCATTTGACTTTTATCATATATGAATAGCTATATATCTCATAATTGATGATCTCTGAAACGATCCATGGAAAATGGACGTGTTGCGAAGTGATTTGCGATTTTTCAACTTCTGGTTCCATTTTTTCAACCCAATATGCGCGTTAGTAAGTTATGCTTTGAAAGCGTCGGACGGAGCGCTTATCAACCACAATTAATGCAAATGCATCAAGGAACCCTCTCTTTGTTCCATTTGGCACGTTTCATAAAGCCTAATTCTCACTCTTTCTCGCTTCATCTCCAGGGGATTAGCATGTGTCTTCTTTTACTCGCGATACATTTGTGTCTTTGTCAAGGCACCCCATTTGTAGAATACAATTGCATCTCCCTATCGTGCACGCGTTTCCCCGCCAAAAAAAATAAGATTTTTTGATCTTACAGTTTCTACGCATCGCAAGTGGTCCGGGCACTTCTGAGAGGCTACCGCTGCTATGCAACCCGGTTCCGACTCGGTTCGTTCGGCTCGGACAACCCCGTCCTTGCACTGTCGGTGTGAGAAATTTTTGTAAGCACAAAATCCCGAGAAATCCCGAAATCTTTTGTTATAATTTGCCTCCCCCCGGTCAACCACCAGCGTGAGTTCCAGCTGGTTGTCGAGGAGATACGGTCAACAGAACAGAGTGATGCAAACACATTTTTTTATTAACGGACAAGAACGCGAAAGTAGCGGACCCCAAGTCTGGTGATATGGAAAGTATTGGCGGTTGGCGGTTACGAACCCCGCATATTTTTCATTATCAGAATTACGTGAATACTGATTAATACTGATTACTGGGGTTGCCCCGCTTGATGTGTATGATCGATCGTAATTCCCATTACCTATCGATCAGTCAGATTTTTTTTATGAATCGTCACACGGATTCGGAGGTATTTGTTTCCACTGCGATGGGTTTTTGATTTCGCGACGTTCATCGAAGGAGGGCGCCGAGTGGGGGGATAGATTGACAATGCGGAGTACGACAATATACTTCCTTGGCAGTTGCCCATGGGGGCGTTCCTGTTGATCGAGTGATGGATCAGAACAAAAGCGACAATGACCTCGACCTTGTGGTTGCAACGTCAAGTCAAGTGCCAGTGTGATAGAGACAAGCCCGAGCGATGTGTGAATGGGATTGTTCCACATTTGATTTCATACCTGAGCCACAACAAAGACCTTGTGATCAGGATGCTGATTGAAGTCTAGTCTATTGTTTGTGGATGTCAAGCCCACAAAAAGGCAATGTGGTGATGGCATTGACGGCCGTCCTGGCCTTTGTACGACACGTGTTGAAAGGAAATACCACCTCGAAACAGCGCGCTACAGTACGGCCACAGTATGACCCACAAAGCGCGGCGCAGCATCGACAATCGAGGCAGACCACATCCACAAATCAAAGTGAGATGCGGCCAGGTATAATTAAGCCCAGTCAGACCTCGTCAGGTGTGCTTCGAGTCGACGAACCTCATCTCGTCCGAAGCCAGCAAGTAGTGCCAGTAAAAAGAAGCTTCGACTCCAAACTCACCTCCACCACGCCTCTCATCTTCCTACGACTTTGCAAATAAATCATACGCCCAGTCATGACACACGGATACAGTCTGCGACCAAACGCTAAGGGTCGTCAAGGACACCAGAGCACTGATGCAACCAACGGCCAAGTCGAGGGTACAAGCACCAGCGCCAGTAGCAGCACCAGTAGCACAAGCGAAAAGGGACACGACATCCTTACAGACGAGCTGGAAGGCGAGTCGGATACCGTCGATCCGCGCCCCGCGACGCCCGCCGTGGCGCACAACACGCCAGCGCCCAGACAGGACTCGGAGCATCAAAAAATGAAAAACGACTGGCAGCCACACTCGCGCGGCATCCTCACATCCTCCACCATTAGCGCAGCTACCACAACCAGGTATCGTGTGGAGGGCCCACACGAAACGTGGGAAGAGATCCAAGCGGCTCGCGAACGCGAAGAAGCAAGACGAATCGCAGACGCTGTTCGCATACGGCGAGAACAGATCGTGCGTGGGTACGAAGAGGAGTTGCGCACATCGCGCGCGCGGATCGTGGCGCTCCGTAGTGAATGCGAGGCAGAAGTTGCGAGGGCGCGGAGGAAGTGGGAACGGGCTTGGGCGATTGAACGGGGTGAGGTGGCGGTGGTTGTGGACGCGGACGGCGAGATGGCGGTCAAGAGAAATTTCGCGCCCACGGAGACGTCATTGGCGGCCACCAATGACGACGAGCAATGGCAGCAACCACCACGTTGGTCTCGCTCCGAGAGCCATTTCCCGCCATTACCCTTCCGGAGAACTCAACGGCAGCTCCTATCACTGCGGCAGATAGGAATATCCCCAACAAGTCCTTCGCACCTACCGGAACCGAACGCTGTGGAGGATGAGGAAAGGGGCAAGGAGGAGGCTGCTCACACTGGCAGACAGCTCCCGCGGACTCGGATCCATCCGGTTCGAAGTCAGGGTGCTGCTCGGCCTCATCACTGGCAGCCGCTGCGGCGCCAGCCGGCACAGTTAATGGTGATTCCCACCTCATCGCATGGGTTGCGCACGGACACGCATGGCACAGCTATCCCGGACCCTGAGATCCGTTTCGGCGGGACAACAGATGGGGACAAGGATTCAGAGATGGGTGGGTAAAACCTTGTGTGATCTGAAAGGACAATGATGGACAGATGGACAGAGCGCGATGCCACGTTTTCTTGTACCGCCACTAGTATGATTTTGTCAAACAATGTCACCTCCAAGTCTCGGCCTTGTGATCTTGACCTTGGCGTATTAATAAATAGTAAAATGTGAGTATAAGGGCACATTTCACATAGAAGTATGGGAATAAGGGAACATAGCGGTGGCTGGGCCCATCAACGCCTTGGCACACGACAGCGCTTACTATCCAAATGGTTGCATTGTAATCGTGTATGAAAGTGTATGACGGGTATTTCCAAGAACACAGGTGGTACCCTCGCATCTGCCAGAAGAACGTCAGAAGGGAGGGTGGGGTTGGGCAATAAACAAGCTCTAAGCTCTACTAATACTAATGACGTCGCGAATAAACACGCAATCATACCGATAGACACCAGAAAATCCCAAAGGGCAGCACAAATAGGAGAAAACACCCGTAGGAAGGAACAAAACATTACTTCACCTCGCACCAGAGCTCCAGTTTACCCTCTGGTCGGCCCTTGGCGCTCTCGCGGGCTGTCTCGATCGCAAGCTCGTAGTCACTCTCGTCACGCATCGAGACCTTGCCACCGTCCTCGTCGCGGAACTTGAGCATGATCGACTGCGGGCTCGTCTCGAACTTGGCTGCCACACGCTGCGTGAACTCGAGGAACGGCACCTCAGGCTTGAGTGCCATCCCACGCACATCCCCGTCGCAGTGAATCTTCACCCGGATCTTCGCTAGCTCGTATATTTCGTCATATTCACCCGAGCCGGTCATGTAACCCTCTTCATCGTCGTATACGCTCGGCGCGACAGCGCGCCGTGTGAGACGTCGTTTGATGGTGCCAGAGCGGGACGAGCTTCCGTACGCACTCGGTGCCCGGGACAGTGCAGGTCCTGAAGCATTATTCCGCGCCCAATTTGCGATGCGGTCGTTGTTGCTTTGTCCAGGCTTGGGTGGCGGAGATGGCTGAGAATATGAATCCACAAGGTTATCATAAAAGTCAGCTACTCCGGGAGATGTCCCTGAGCGGGGAAATGAGCTCGTGCGGTGAATGGGGGTGTAGATGAAACGACGTAGTGACTACTCACTAGGTTTGGGGGATAGAGACGCGGGAGAGACATCATTAGCCCCGGGTTTGCGTACGGTGAGTGCTCGCATAGGAAGACCCATTTGACTAACACGAGTGGTCGCAACAGCAGTGTTGCTACGGGTCAGGCCGGTGGGAGCTGGGGGATCATTGCCTCGGATTGAGGAAGGTCGAGGGGCATCGGGGCTGACCGTCGCGCCCGCGATACGTTCGCGTGCGTTCGGTACAACATTGATCGTAGTCTTTGAGCGGGCAAGGGCACCAACGGGTGACACATCCGAGGCTGGACCCTCTAGAAACACCGAAAAAGTGAACTCGGAACACTGTTCCACATGTAATGATACGTACTTAAGCGATTCAACGTCGCAGCTCGCATGAGACCTGATTCGTCATCACGTTCCCGATCTATGAAAACGTTTTGGGGGCTGACACCCTGCTTCAGGCGAGTGACGCCGGTGAATGCCGTGTATGCTTCATTAGGGCTCTCGGTCGCGACGAGTTTCTATGCGCTAATGGTCAAACATGTCACCATCACAGAAAGGAATTACATACAGCTTTTCCAAGAAAGTCACGAGTCTTGGCGTTCCTCAGCTTGTTCTCTGACGGACGGTAGAGAACACCAACGGGCTACAAATCCAGTCAACTTTGAAGAGGAAATAAGTATCCTTTGACACGCACGATACTAAAGACCGTGTAACCCTCGCCACGATCACGAATTGCCTCATCAATTACGCTGTGCTCCTCTGTCGCCTGTTGCCTCGTGGCGTCCTCTAACTCGGCCATGCCCTGTTGCATTTGGCCAAGATAAATTAGAGAGAGACCTGGCAAAAATGTTTAAAAAAAGAGAAAAGAGGTGGACAATGGCTCACCCTTATTAAAGAGAACCTCGGCAGAATATAATGTGAAAGCAAGCCCAAGTTGGGTGTAATTACTGGACAAGTGTATGAGAAAACTCAAGATGAAAATGGATAGTTCGGGTTGCATACATTGACTGGTTCCCTCGTAAATAGAGCAAGGCATCCTCAAAGTCTTTGGAGGAACGATCATAACGGCCAAGCAAGAAATTTGAGACCCCACATTGGAAGTAACTGGAAACGATGGGGATGAGAAAGGAAAGGAGGAATAGGAAGGATAAGTGTGCTGACGCGACGGCAAGGTAGTTGTCAAGACGGGTGGCGGCGATGAACTGCTGCACGGCAGGTTCATGCTCGCCAAGAGTTGCGTAAATAAGGCCCATATTTGTGAGAATCTTTGACGAGTCGGCAATGCCCTGGGAGGGAAGGTGAGACGGACACGTAGGGGCAATGAGGATGACGGACAGAGAAGAGCTCGAGACTCTGCTCGAAATCCTCTTCGTCGTAGGCCTTGAGGGCGGCAGCCCATGTCTCGAGTTCGGCCTTGAGGGACATTTTCTAGAACCGGAAGGAGGGAAGGGAAGGGTTGGCGGAGGGGGGAAGAGGAGAGGGAGCGGCAGTTTTAATAGAAGTACAGGGAAAGAAATAAGCAACCGGGTGCGTGCCAGACGCGAGGAAGGAAAAAGAGAGTCGAGCCGGTGAAGTCTTGTGATCCGTTATATTCTGATATCATCTCCTGTACCTGTCGCCCCACTCCCCCTCCTGTCGACCGCTTGATGTTCTCCCCGGTCCTTCTGCTTCATCAATCGTCTCACGGTCAAATTTTTGCCGTTGCTGTGTCGCACGATGGCCGCGCGGTTGACCGTTACCATTTACTGTACGAGATGCCCAGAAATTGTCTTGACAACAGCTGAGGCCTGAGCGCCGCATGCTTATGTCTAAATGCCCGGCACGCACGGCACCGCTGCCCGGACTCGGCAACCGATTCCCACCCGCGTCCTTCTTCAGCCCCATGTCACTCCCTGAACATCTCGCTCGTCCGCTGGACGTGCTTATGATTGATAACTTTGATTCTTTCACTTGGAACCTCTATCAACACCTCACCCTCCTTGGCGCAGACGTGTCCGTCATCAGGAACGATGCTCTCGATCCCGATGTCCTTCCCCGCCTCAACATTCGTGCCCTTATCATCTCCCCTGGCCCTGGCCACCCACACACCGACTCTGGCATATCCCGCGATGCAATCCGCTATTTTACAGGGCGCGTGCCCGTCCTTGGCGTTTGCATGGGCTTGGAATGTCTCGTAGATGTCTATGGCGGTGAGATCAGGTATAGGACCCGTCACTCAGCGAGACGCCTGCGTTCTACTCTGATCTCTTCACACCCCATCCTCCAGTTATGCAGGTGAAATCATGCATGGAAAATTGAGTCCAATCAGACACGACGATCGTGGATGCTTCCACGGGCTCCCCCAGGGGTTCAAATCGACCAGGTATCATTCACTCAGTACAAATATCAAAACTCTCCCCCCCGACCTCGCCGTCACCGCCTTCTCTCAGGAGAGCGGCGTCATCATGGGCGTGCGCCACCGCGTTTACACTCTCGAGGCCGTCCAATATCACCCAGAGAGTATTCTCTCCGAGTCCGGTGATGATCTTTTCCGCAACTTCCTCAAACTTCGAGGCGGGCTCTGGGAGGAAAATCCGACTTCCCGTGTGCTCGACCACACCCTCCCGCCGTTCGCAATCGAGGCTCAAAATGGGGAACCCGCTCCCGCCGCTGGAAAAATCTCAAGCGTGCTGGAGAAAATATATGCTCATCGTCTCAAGGACGTAGAAGCAGCCAAAGCAACACCTGGCACGACCCCTGCCGATCTTACGACTTGCCTTTCGATGCACCTCGCTCCACCACTCATTCCACTTGTCGCCCATCTCAAGGCTAAACTGCCTGCATTGATGGCTGAAATAAAGCGCGCAAGTCCGTCCAAGGGTCCCATCGCGCTCAATGCCAACGCGGCCCAGCAGGCATTGACCTACGCCCTCTCCGGCGCCTCAGTAATCTCTGTCCTTACCGAGCCAACGTGGTTTAAGGGTTCTCTACTCGACCTACGTCTCGCTCGACAAGCCGTGGACGCCCTGCCAAACCGACCAGCACTTCTCCGCAAGGACTTTATTCTTGATGAGTACCAGATTGCGGAGGCACGTCTCCACGGCGCGGACACTGTGCTGCTCATCGTCGCCATGCTTCCCCTCACGCGCCTGCGTACCTTGTATGACTATTCGCTCTCGCTCGGCATGGAGCCTCTCGTAGAGGTCAACAACGCGCGCGAGATGGAGGCAGCGCTTGCACTTGGTGCTCGTGTCATCGGTGTGAATAACCGCAACTTGCATGACTTCCAAGTCGATATGGGCACAACATCGCGTCTTGCCGACATGGTGAAAGGCCAGGAGGTTATTCTGTGCGCACTCAGCGGCATCGCCAGCGGGGAAGATGTCCGGCAGTACGCGCAGCAAGGTGTCGGCGCTGTGCTCGTTGGAGAGGCCTTGATGCGCGCCAAGGACACTCGTGCATTTATCGCAGAGCTCCTCGATTGGGCCGACATTCCTAAGCCCGAACCTCTATGGCCACCTTTGGTGAAGATATGCGGGATCCGAACGACAAAAGAGGCACTTTTCTGTGCCAGCGCCGGAGCGGCCATGCTTGGCTTGATGTTCGTTCCCACTAGTAAGCGATGCATTACGTTGGAACAAGCGCAGGTGATATCCTCGGCCGTCCACGGACTCCGCGCATCGGCTGCGCTTCCTGCTCCCCCAGAATCAATTGGTAGCAGCAGTCATAACGAACCTTGGTTCACACTTCACGCACGCAGGCTATCACAATACGCCAGCACCTCTGTCTCTGCCGTACAGCCGGTCCTCGTCGGCGTCTTTCAGGACCAGCCACTATCCTTCATCCTACACTGTATCGCCGTCGTGCAGCTTGACATGGTCCAGTTGCACGGCTCTGAGCCGCTCGAATGGTGCAAACAAATCCCCGTGCCCGTTATTCGGGTATTCCACGTGGACGTGGACGGAAACGGCCTCAAGGATGTCGCACGACCAGGATTGCACCACCATGTGCTACTCGATACGGCCGTTTCTCCCGGTGGACTGAGTGGCGGAAATGGCAAGACGTTTGATTGGGGACTTGCGAAACGCGTGGTGCTGGCGGGCGAGGGCGGAGGTGAGGGTGAGGGTGAGGGAAAGGGGAGCCTGACCACGGGCGGCACGTCGTCCCCGCTGCCGATCATACTTGCTGGTGGCTTGAATGCGGACAACGTCGCTGATGCTGTGAACGTCGTGCATCCGTGGGCCGTAGATGTGAGCGGGGGTGTTGAGATTGCTGATGGAACGGGGAAAGACGTAGACAAGGTGAAAGAGTTTATTAATGCTGTACGAAGCTGTAAGTTGCCTCAATAGAGCAGTCCTGTACTGTTCTGTACTGTACTGGTAGGCTAATCTTTCTTTATCGGCCGAGATGGGGACGCAGTCCTGCGGGCAACTGTCACGGCAGTGGGTACTGGGCGTCCGTCACAATCATATTGTATCGATAGTCCATCAAACCCGCTACCCTAGGCGCTCCGTCCCTGGAAGAGATATACGATAGACCTCTTCAGCAGCACCCCATCACATCAAATCATTCGTTCCTTGCTTCATCCCTCCATCTATCCAGTACCACTAGTAGCATCTTCGTCTCCTTCCACCGACACAGTCGCGGTAGCATGCAAAGACACAGTTTCAACGCTCTGAACTCGACTTTTATTGTCGACGCCGAGTACCAGTTCGTCAAGGAACTTGGACAAGGCGCTTATGGCTGCGTCGTTGCCGCGAAGCACAGGCGCACGGGAGAAGGCTGCGCGATCAAGAAGATAACGAATATCAACACAAAGGTGGGTGATCATCATCAATCATCGGGGGACAGGGCTTGCCCTGCACATAATTACGTTACCGCTGACGATCGTCTCTTTCTGTTCTCTGTTTTTTTTTAGAGGATCCTTACGAAGAGATGTTTGCGCGAGATCAAGTAGGCGATTTTATCGTTTCTCTCTTTTTGTGGTAGCGTATTAAATATCTTTTTTCACTGCGCCTTGCCTCCTCACCCGATTAACGAAATGCTCTTGCCGATCTACCGTGCGACACGTCTGCCGCATCTAATCATCAAGGTTGTTGCATCATTTCCGCAGACACAAGAACGTGAGTTTTTTACTTTGTCTTTGCTGGTATGATCGATAGATTGGAAGTGCTCAAATCTCTGTTCCTCGTCTGTTCTGTGATTGGATTATAGATCACTTGCTTGTATGACATGGATATTGTCTTTGGCCAGGACGGGAACTTTGACGAAGTGTATCTCTACGAAGAGCTCATGGAGGCCGACCTCCACGCCATCGTGCGTTGATCAGTCATTCTTATCTTTTCCTTCGTCGCTGATCCTAGCGACTGAACGCACACTCTTATATACTCAGATCCGCTCGGGCCAACCGCTCTCGGACGCGCACTTCCAGTCCTTCATCTACCAAACGCTCTGCGGTCTGAAATACATCCACTCGGCCGATGTATTGCACCGCGATCTTAAGCCAGGCAACCTGCTCGTTAACGCGGACTGCGAGCTCAAAATTTGCGATTTCGGGCTCGCGCGCGGGTTTAATCAGGCGCAGAAGCAGGGATTCATGACTGAGTATGTCGCGACGCGGTGGTATCGTGCGCCCGAGATCATGCTCAGCTTTGCGAACTACGTGCGTGACCTTTTCTTGGGAGCGCGCGTGGTTGGGGAATCGGGCTGATTTCATCTACCCTCTGTTTGTCACGGTATAGGCTTCGGCTATCGACGTGTGGTCTGTTGGTTGCATTTTAGCTGAGCTGTTGGCGGGAAAACCTATCTTCAAAGGAAGAGAGTGAGCATGCGTTTCCCTTACCAGATATAACATTCTTGACAATTTCCAATCCTAAATCTGGTGCAGCTATGTCGATCAATTGAACCAGATCTTGCACTACCTTGGGACGCCTTCCGAGGATACCCTCCGCCGCGTCGGCTCACCCAGGGTAGGCCGTCTTTCTCGAAATATCGGTTTATTTTTGTGTTGCTCAGTACTGCCGGAACCTCTCCAAGGCACAAGATTATATCCGTTCTCTGCCTATCAGGCCACGGGTACCGTTCACGCAAATGTTTCCGCATGCGAACCCACTCGCCCTCGATCTGCTCGCCAAGATGCTCAACTTTGACCCTGCGAAGCGCATCACCTGCGAACAGGCACTGGAGCATCCGTACCTTGCCGTCTGGCACGATCCGACTGACGAGCCCGTCTGCCCAACCGTGCGTTTATCTATCGATTTTATGATAACGAGTGATCAACTCCACTCCGTTCCTTGTTAGAAATTCGACTTTTTCTTTGAAGAAGAGGACTCGATCGAAGGCATGAAGAAGCTCATCGTCGAGGAAGTCAACCTCTTCCGGTCAGAGGTCCGTGCTGCGGCACGGTCGAACCAGAACCGGCAGTGCGTGTCGCAATATCGGTTCAATTTGGTTTTTCGGCTTATCGCAATTCTGCTTGTTATCCCTATGTAGGTTGTCGATTCCATCGCGTGACGATATCGTCGCCTCCCCGATTCACGACGGTGCGCCGATAGACGGCGCCACCTCGAGCTATTACAGTGGCCAGACGCCTCAGCAGGGTGGTGCTGGTGCTGGTCACCGCCCTGCGAGTCCGGTGATCGATGATCCTAGTGCGGATCTCGAACGCGAGCTAGCTGGGACGCACATCGGGCGTCAGTGAAGAATAAATCACAAGAGATAAAAAGGGTTGGATCAGGAACTGGTGAAGCGCTTGGTTTTGGGACTCGAGTCTTTGCTTCACCTTGTAATGTGTCGCTGTAATTGGTAGAAATGTACCGGGGACTGTCACCGGATCTAGCCGCGTGAGACTTGAGTCTCACACTCCGTCCTTGGTGACCTGCCATCACCAAGTCCCCCACACGGCGGCTTTGCGGACGCTCAAGATACCCAACCACAGAGTGTTTACAAGCCGTGACACCGTCGACACCCGCTCTAACTTATTATTTGTCTTCTGTTCATATCGATCCCGCCTTACGCCTTCACGACATCTAACGACTCGCCTACTGTCTCTTGATTTCGGGCCCTGTTTTGTTTGACTCGGAGTTCCTTTCTTTATATCACGATACAGCCGATCATGTCGAAGAATGCGACCTGCTTTACCCCAAAGGCACCTGGAAGGGGTCCTTCCCTCTTTCAACACGGCAACGTCATATTTCAAGGTCCGTGCGATGGTTTCTTGTCTTATCAGCACATGTTCTCACCCAAGATTGATTGATCGAACTCGAACTTCATAGCGCATGATGTGGGTTGGCTCATAACCGGTTTCTTCACCATCGTAGCCACCATCGCTTCCTTCTGGCTCATCAGCAAACATCTCCAGTGGTACACCAACGTACGTTCGCTTTCTCCTTCCAGTCAGAACCTGTTCTGAATCTCTGTATTGTTCGCGCAGAAATTAGAGCAACGCTGTAGGTTATTTATTTTGCCCCATGTACTATGAGCTGACTATATTTTGTTCGCAGACATCATTCGCCTGCTTCTCATGGTCCCCATATACTCATGGATCAGCCTCGCATCGTACCTCTTCTGGGTCCGCTATCTTTGTTTCCACATCCAGACTCTTTATCGTGCGCTGACTCCCGTAATTGAAACTTCTAGGATAACGCCACACCCTTGCTTCTCATCCGCGACGCATACGAGGCCATCATTCTCACCGCTTTCTTCTATCTTCTGCTCACGTATTTGTCTCCGGACCCCGAAGTGCAGAAAGCCATCTTTCGCAAACGTGGTTTGTCGAAGGAAGCCGACGCGGAATGCAGACGGCATGGGCAGTCCCGACGGAAGTGGGTCTTCCCTCTCGGATTCGTCAGGTGGAAACCACAGGTGCGGCGAAAATTCTGTAATGATTTTCTATTCCCCGTTCTAAGCATGATGAATTACCATCAGGATGGCCTGTTCTTTCTGCAGCTTATGAAGTGGGGTGTACTTCAATACTGCGTCATCCGGCCTACGTGCGCCATATCACACACGATTTGTTTTCTTCTCAACCTTGACATTTTTGATGGTAGGACTACACTCGCTGCTGTAATTTTAAACCACATTGGCCTTTATTGTGAGACTTCTTGGTCTCCTGCTTGGGGCCATATCTACGTATGTGATGCCTCTTTGTTAATTCCCTTGTATTGAACGTATTCCGGCAGATCTCTTCAATCATTTCAATCAGTGTCACGATAGCTATGTATTGCCTTTTTCAATTGTATCTCTGCGTGGCAACCGAGTTGGCTCCTCATCGCCCTGTCCTAAAACTAGTTTCTGTCAAAGCTGTTGGTAGGTTCGGTTTTCCCACTCTATGTCGTCTTGACCTCATGGAGCATACGCCATCAACAGTATTTCTGACTTTCTGGCAATCCACTTTCCTATCCTTGCTAAGCGTGTTTGGAGTTGTCAAGGATGTATGGTTATTGTTGGGCTTGATTTGATGTCCAAGTCTCTGATAATGTGCTACAGACACCTTATATGACTGCAGGGGATATCAACATTGGCTGGGGTGCCATCCTTGAAACCTTTGAAATGAGGTCAGCAGGATTTAACTTCCTATTCCTTCTTTGATACCAATCCCGATGCAGTATCTTTGCCTTCGTTCACATCAAGGCATTTAGTTACAAGCCATATCGCCTACTCACACCCAATGCGAAGCGGACGCCCCGTCTCCGATCCTTTGCTCACGCAATGGACTTCCGTGAGACCCTCTGCGAGTTAAACGCCAGCTTGGTGTACGTGTGGCGTCGCATGCGTGGTGTCGAGACTGACCCGCTTGCTCGCCGCATGGCCGTGCTCGAAAATGCGTTTGACAAGAGCCTCTCGGAAAGACGGCGACGTCCCAGAGAGGAGCTTGTTTTGGAGGTGGATAAGACAGTTGAAGTTGCGGTGGATGGCGAGAAGCAGTGGCTGGGTGTAGGAGACAATTACGGTTATGGGCTTTCTCGAAGAGAGAGAAGTGAAGCGTTGGTTATACAGTTGGAAAAGGAGCCAGAGAAGAGGGTTTATGAGCGTTCCGGTGAGTGCAAAGGACCTGCTATCCATCCTTGCAATGCAATAAATATACCCTCTATCTCCTTTAGATCCAGACCCAGATGCAGGTTTTCGCCAGAACCGTACACGTGAACATAGACATCGATCTTGGAGGCGAAGCCGGTATGAGCGAGCCGCCCGAAGCGATCCCGACCACGAAGAGCCCGTCGCGTCGTCGTCGTTGCCCAAACGCAAATCACGTTCCCGACGTGATTCAAGGAACCCCGAAGAGTCAGTTCGTCTATACGATGACCATCCACCTCCGTCGATCCTGAGGACGTATCGCGACAATCAAACCGTCAGTCAAACATTCCCGCAAGGCGAAGAGGACCCTCAATTACCGCAAAGCAAGATGATTCAGGACCTGCCTAGCTTACCTATGTCGGACCGATATCCTCCTCCGCCCGTGAATGCAAATATTGCTCGCGCCGATACAGTCCTTGCTCGGCTTTTCTCAAAGCAGCCGCTTCGATCTGATGGGGGCCACACCTCGTTGTCCGGTAGTGGCTCCGTCGTGCCTCCATCGTCGCAATCTCACAGGACACACCTCCCTCTCCATGCTGCACCTACGGTGTTGCCAGAGAATATTGATGCCGGACGCCCTGTCGAGGCTGCAGTGTGTCGTCCGGGATCTCCTAACGCAAATGACGTGCAGGAGTTTCATGCCGAACCAGCCGTTCTCCTCATTTCTCCGCCACCTGTTCAACAATTGCAGGTACGGCTAGATCGAACTCGCCTGGAATCGCCCCCTCCCCTTCCCCCCAAGGACCCCCGGAGGTTATTGCATCGTCGCGAGTTGGCGCATTCCCCATCCAGTCTTGTGCATGATGTTGCCTCTGCGCCAGCTGTGCCAGCACTCAGCCCTGTTTTCGACCCCGAACGCATCGTAGTCTCCTCGCGTAGAGAAGAGCGTTCGCACTACGTCCGTCCAGTGGCAGAAGTGCGCCAACTTCCCGGCCCTCTGGCCCCAACTGCTGTCTCACCTCGTCTGCCTACGCCTCGCACAGCTGCGGTCGCTTTCTCCGGGAATCGCGTGTCTTCCCCACGCAGTCGGACTTCTGCGGGAGTGGCAATACCGACGCATACATTCAGCACCAAACCAACACGGTTGCCTCGCTCGAAGGTTTCACCTCGAAAGGGCGGAGGAATGTCCCCTTTGCCTTTGCGCCCACCTTCTTTCCCTTTGAACTATAGTACTCTTTACGCTCTGCCGGATGCGCGTTTGCCACCCACCGCACCTCGCGCAGATAAGATCCTTTCGCGACACCGAGACTCATGATGACTTGATGACTTTTGATGACCTTCACGATATTCACGCCTTATTTGTCTTTGTGAGTTAGCGTACGGTAAATTGAATTGAATGGTATTTGATTAGTCAGCATTAGCATCGATAATTTTACACAACTGAGTTGTTCAAAGTTTGTCGAACTATTGAACGACGTTGAACCCCCTCATGGGACTTTCAGGTAGGAGAGACAAGCAGCGAATTGGCAAGGACCCGCGTAACCTCTCGTGGGCGGATGGTAAGTACATCTCTATCGCTTGGATCGTCCCAATAATTTCATTCTTCATCCCTTTCCCAAACAAGATGCCAACCGCTTCGGACAGGCCTACCTTGCAAAATTCGGATGGGATGCGTCCAAAGGTCTCGGTGCGTCAGGAGAGGGACGTACGAGTGCGATCACGACGACGCAAAAGTTGGACATGCTCGGCATCGGAATGCGGCACCAGAATGACCTCGAAGGCGGCGTTGCATGGCGGCAGAACCGAGACTTTGAGGATCTGTTGTGTAGACTGAACGAGGGGACGACTACGGAAACTACGGAGCTGCTGGACTCGTTCCACAAGGCGCGCGACCCTAAATCCGAGTTGCTTGAAGGAGGGAGTGGAGTGGAAAAGGTCAAGACGGACGATGACGGCGAAGAGGAACGAGAAGGCGTCATGGTGAAGAAAGAGAAGACGAAGAAGAAGAAAAGGGAGCGCAAGGCCACTACTGAAGCGGAGGAGGAACTTGAAGAAGAAGGCCACGATAGGAAAAAACGCAAGAAAAAGCGGAAAAAATCATCGTCAAAAGACAACGACGACGACGACGGTCGTGCGCCAGTGCCCAGCAATATCGAACCGGAACACCCTGAGCCACCACCGCCTTGTTCTCCTCGTCATGAAGCTTCTCACGCGGACGAACCTGTATCTG
>Ga0137358_10000749_pt1 | contig 16041 bp, 19 predicted proteins | sample Mad1_20_16metaG_FD_105551 | JGI IMG/M metagenome (GOLD analysis project Ga0137358, IMG submission 105551) | Vadose zone soil microbial communities from Angelo Coast Range Reserve, California, USA - Mad1_20_16 metaG | ecosystem: Environmental > Terrestrial > Soil > Vadose zone | place: USA... | reverse complement strand
GACATCATTCCGTCTTCACCGGCTGTTGGGCGTGGTCCAGCGCTGCCACGAGTGTGCGCCATGGCAGCATCGCGCACTTCACGCGTATCGGAAACTCTCGCACCCCGCCGAAGACGACGAGCTTGTCGAGATCCATAAGCGCGCCGACCGCTGCGGCCTCGTCCTTAGCGGTTAGCCCGGTGTGGAAACGCTCGAACATGGTGCGCACCTCAGCCTCAGCCTTGCCCTTGATCGATTCGGTCATCAGCGACGCCGACGCCATCGAGATGGCGCAGCCGGAGCCCTGAAAGCCCACGTCGGTAATTCGGTCTCCTTCGATCGCGAGAAATACGGTCACCTTGTCGCCGCACAGTGGATTGTGGCCGTCGGCCTGGTGGCTCGCGGTAGCGATGGGGCGGAAGTTCCGCGGCTGCTTACCATGGTCCAGGATCAGCTCTTGATAAAGGTCGCGCAGTTCACTCACAGCTGGAACACCTTATGGACTGTACGTAATCCAGCGACGAGGACGTCCACGTCGTCACGATCGTTATAGATCGCGAATGACGCACGGACCGTCGCCGAGACGCCGAACCGCTCCATGGTCGGTTGAGCACAATGATGCCCGGCGCGCACGCAAATGGCATCATCGTCGAGGATCGTGCCGATATCATGCGGATGGACGCCGCCGAGGGCGAAGGAGATCACGCCGGAACGATGTCGCGGCTCGCCGATGATACGCAGTGAATTGATCTTCGACAGCTCGCGTACAGCATAAGCGAGTAGCTCAGTTTCATGGGCGGCGACGGCATCGTAGCCGATCGACTGGATGTAGTCGATGGCGGCTGCGAGCCCGACCGCGCCAGCGATGTGAGGGGTGCCCGCCTCGAACTTCCATGGCAGTTCGTTGTATTCGGTCCTTTCGAAAGTAACCGAACGGATCATATCGCCGCCGCCTTGCCATGGTGGCATTGCTTGCAACAGGCGTGCCTTGCCATAGAGCGCGCCGATCCCCGTCGGTCCATAGAGCTTATGGCCGGAGAAGACGTAGAAGTCGCAGTCGAGCGCCTGCACGTCGACCGCCTGATGCGGCACGGCCTGGCAACCGTCGATCAGCACCGGAATTCCGCGCGCCTTGGCGAGACGGATCACCTCTCCCACTGGTATGACGGTGCCAAGTGCGTTGGCGACATGCGTCACCGCGATCAACCTGGTGCGCGGCCCAATCAGCCGCGCGAACGCATCCAGGTCGAGCTCGCCCGCATCATCAATCGGCGCCACCCTCAACACGATGGCCCTCTCGTCGCGCAGCATCTGCCAGGGTACGATGTTCGCGTGATGCTCCATGTGAGTGATGAGGACCTCGTCTCCCGCAGACAGAAAGCAACGCCCATAGCTTTGCGCCACCAGGTTGATGGCCTCTGTCGCGCCGCGAACGAATACAATCTCGCGAGTTTCCCGCGCGTTCAACAGTTGGCGGACCTTCTCGCGTGCCCCTTCAAAGGCTTCGGTCGCCCGTTGGCTCAACCAGTAGACTCCGCGATGCACGTTGGCGTACTCGGCTTCGTAAATGTGCCGTTCGGCGTCGATCACGATGCGCGGCTTCTGCGCGCTCGCAGCGCTATCAAGGAACACTAGCCGCTTGCCGCGTACCTCGCGGGCGAGGATCGGAAAGTCCTGTCGGATGCGCGCCACGTCGAACGGCTGCGCAGGGGCGATGGGTCGAATTGCCGTCACGGTCGGAACTCCCCGGCGAGCCAATCGTCGACGGCTCGCCGGAAATAGGCGCGGGCGGCATCGCCCTCGATGCCCATGATCAGCTCGCTGACGAAGGCGTCGATCAGCATCGCGCGGGCGTCCGATTCGCTCACGCCGCGGGCACGCAAATAGAACAGCGCTTCCTTGTCGAGATCTCCGACCGAGGCACCATGGCTGCACTTTACGTCGTCGGCAAGAATCACCAACTCCGGCTTGGTATCGGCGCTGGCTGTGGCGGAAAGCAGCAAGCTGCGACTGATCTGTTGCGCATCGGTTTTCTGCGCGTCAGGCGCTACGCGGATACGGCCCTGGAAGACCGCGTGTGAATGCCCATCCACCACGCCTCTAAACTCCTGGCTGCTTGTGCCGCGTGGCGTGGAATGATCGATGCGGACTGTCGTGTCGAGATGCTGGGCGTCATGCGCCAGCGTCGTGCCGGCGAGCCGTGCCTCGGCATCGGTCGCGGCCAGGTCGACGTCAAACTCGTTGCGGCCCAGGGCGGCGCCGAGCGATGCGGCGAACATTCGATAAGCCGCTTGATGACCCAGCCGAACCGACGTAGCGGCGACGTGAAATGCCGATCGGCTTTCCGCCTGCAGTTTATAGTGCCGCAGAACCGCATTCGGGGCGACCGAGATCTGGGTGACCACGTTGGTCCAGTACATGCCTGCCCCGAGGCCGACAAAGGTTTCGAGCACCGTAGCGCTCGAGCCCGCCTCGGCGCGGATCAGGTTGCGCGGATGAAAGACCTTCCGCTCCGCATCGGGTACGGCCACAAACAGCAACTGCACCGGATCCAGGATGGCACCGCGGCCAAGATGGATCATGGCACCGTCGCTCATGAATGCGGTGTTGAGATCGAACAGGGCGCGCGCACGCGGATCCGTCGCAATCGCCGGAGGTGCGGCTAGAGCCCGCAAATCCGCCTCATTGGCCGCTGACAGACCCACCACCCGCGTGCCGTCCGGCAGATGGTCCAAGCTAGACAAATCGGCCCGAAACCGCCCGTTCACGAATACGATGAGATGACAGTTCGGCGTCAGTCGAAAAGCCGTCAGTTCTGCGTTGGTAAGCCCCGGCCCTGGCTGCATGACGACGCTGGGGAACACCGTGCGGGCAAGTGGGCCGAGGTTAGTGAACTTCCATGCTTCAACTCTCGGCGTTGGGAACCCGTTCTTGCCGAAGCGATCGATCGCCTCCTCGCGCAGAGCTTGGAGCCAAGAAAAGCCGCTGCCGGGAAGGTTCGACTTCGCCTCGGCGAACTGGCGGATGTACGGCGAAATCGATGCGGGTTCGACATTCATCGTGGGTGCTCGAGATGGACGGTCATGCAAGCCGCCGCCTTCACCAGGTCGGCGTAACCCTTGGCCTCGAGTTCGAGGGCCAGTTCCCTGCCACCGGACTTGATGATGCGGCCGGTGGCCAGAACATGCACCTTGTCCGGCATGACGTAGTCCAAGAGGCGCTGGTAATGCGTGATCAGCAAAGTTGCGCGGGCAGCCCCGCGCCATGCGTTGATGCCGTCGCCGACGATCTTGAGCGCGTCGATGTCGAGGCCGGAATCCGTCTCGTCGAGGATGGCCAAGCGGGGATCGAGCAGCCACATCTGAAAGATTTCGTTACGCTTTTTTTCACCACCCGAGAAACCGACATTGACCGCGCGTGACAGGAGCGCCTCGTCCATATTCAGCCCCTTCAGCTTCTGACGCGCCAGCTTCAGGAAGTCGACCGCGTCGAGCTCCGGCTCGCCACGATGCCGGCGTACGGCATTGACCGCAGATTTGAGGAAGTTGGCGTTCACCACGCCTGGGATCTCAACGGGGTACTGGAAGGCCAGAAAAATGCCCTCCCGTGCCCGCTCTTCCGGCGCCATCCTCGTCAGGTCGTGGCCCCGATAGAGGATGCGCCCGCGCGTAACGATGTATCCCTCACGGCCCGCCAACGTGTAGGCAAGCGTACTCTTGCCCGCCCCATTCGGGCCCATTACGGCATGCACCTCTCCTGGTGGGACCCACAGATCGAGCCCTCGCAAGATTTCCTTGCCGTCAACGTCGACGTGCAGGTCTTCGATCCTCAGCATGATCCATCGTTCCTGCTTTTTACCTCTTAGCCAACGCTACCCTCAAGACTCACGCCGAGCAGCTTCTGTGCCTCGACCGCAAACTCCATCGGCAGGTTCTGTAGAACCTCCCGGCAGAAGCCGTTGACGATGATGGTCACGGCGTCTTCCGCCGACAGGCCGCGCTGGCGGCAATAGAAGAGCTGATCCTCGCTGATTTTCGACGTCGTCGCCTCGTGCTCGACACGCGCGGTACGGTTCTTGACTTCGATATAGGGCACCGTATGGCCACCGCATTTAGAGCCAATTAGCAGGCTGTCGCATTGCGAGTAATTGCGGGCATTCTCGGCACGCGGCTGGATGCGCACCAAACCCCGATAGGTGTTCTGACCGCGGCCGGCCGAGATGCCCTTGGAGATGATCGTCGAGCGGGTGTTCCGCCCAATATGGATCATCTTGGTGCCGGTGTCGGCTTGCTGCCAATTGTTGGTCACAGCTACAGAGTGGAACTTTCCGACTGAGTCGTCTCCCTGCAGAATTACGCTTGGATACTTCCAGGTGATGGCAGAACCGGTTTCCACCTGGGTCCACGAGATTCGCGCGCGGGCACCGCGGCAGGCGCCGCGTTTCGTCACGAAGTTGTAGATCCCACCCTTTCCGTCTTTGTCGCCTGGATACCAGTTTTGCACCGTGGCATACCGGATCTCTGCGTCCTCGAGTGCGACCAACTCCACGACTGCGGCGTGAAGCTGATTTTCGTCGCGCATCGGCGCGGTACAGCCTTCGAGGTAACTCACGTAAGAGCCCTTGTCGGCGACGATCAGCGTTCGCTCGAACTGCCCGCTGTTCTTGGCGTTGATCCGGAAATAGGTCGACAGCTCCATCGGACAGCGCACGCCGGACGGCACGTAGACAAATGAACCATCGCTGAACACCGCGGAGTTCAGCGTTGCAAAGTAGTTGTCGCTGTGCGGCACGACACTGCCGAGATATTTGCGCACCAGCTCCGGATGCTCGCGCACCGCTTCGGAGATCGGGCAAAAGATGATCCCCAGATCCTTGAGCCTGTCCTTGAAGCTGGTCGCTACCGAAATCGAGTCGAACACGGCATCTACTGCTACGCCGGCGAGTGCGGCGCGCTCCCCAAGCGGAATACCGAGCTTCTCATAGGTCTTGAGGAGTTCCGGATCGACCTCGTTCAAGCTCTCCGGCTGCTTGTTGCCCTTTGGGGCGGCGTAGTAATAAATTTCCTGGTAGTTGATCCTGGGGTAGTTAACCCGCGCCCAGGTAGGCTCTTGCTCCTGCTCCTGTTGCCAGATGCGAAACGCCTTCAGCCGCCAGTCGAGCAACCACTGCGGCTCGCCCTTCTTGGCGGAAATAAACCGGACGGTGTCTTCGTTGAGGCCCTTCGGCGCCATGTCCGACTCGATGTCGGTCACAAAGCCGTATTTGTAGTCGCCGCTGAGTGACCGGATTGTGTCGATCGTCTGCTGGGTTGCGGCCATAGGACCCTCAATGCTCAACGATGGGCTTTGACGGCGGGTGGTTGGCGCGACGACAGAGGCCGCGCCGGCGCCTCGAATACCAGCGCGGACATGGTGATATCAGCAAGCGATACACCGTCGAGCGCCTTGCGCACAGCCATATTGACCCTGTGCAACCCAAGTCGCGATGGACAAACGGCCTCGACGGCGCAGCGGCCCGGTCGCGGCTTGATACACTGCATGAGCGCGACGGGACCGTCGAACGCGCTGACAATGGCACCAATCGAAATTGCCGACGCTGAACGCTCGAGTATGTAACCGCCATTGGCGCCGCGAATGGAGGCAAGCAGGCCTTCACGGCAAAGCCGCACCAGAACCTTCGCGACCGTTGGTGCCGGCAGCTGTGTCGCCGCAGCAACCTTTGCAGCGGTGTGGATGTTGTGGCGATTTTCGGCGACGTGCGTCATCAGCACCACCGCAAAATCGGCCAGGCGGCTCAGGCGCATCATTCTGCGACAACCTCATTGTTGACCAGCTTGATCGCTGTTGAGTCATCTAAGACTGGTTCAGTCTTATTTCAATCCCGAAGCCCGATTTCTGCGCCGTTCGTTCCTTGGAGAATTAGGGCGCGAACCGAGGCGTAATGTGACTGAAAAGCGCAGTTCTTGGGGTCCGCCGACCCCCTGTCCTTTCTCAAAACCGGATCCGCGCGAACGGAAACGCGAATGGCTGATCCGTTAAGGTTCGATGCCGATCGAGGCTTTGACCCCAGCGGCTTCACGGGCGAAGGCGTCTGTACCCCAATGACGGATCATTGCCGAGACGCCAGTTCCGCGATTGCGTCCGCGAGTTTCCGTGGCGTAATGCCAAAGTTCTCGATGCCTGGTAAGATTTCCGATGAAATGTTGTCGTCCTCGAGGAGATCGACTTGGGCAACCGTCAGCGGCGGCCTCGGAAGGAATTCAAGGAGTTGGGCCATCGGATGAGCCAGCGCGAATGGGATTGAAACGAAAAGGCGCCGACGCCCCATGTGAAACAGCGCCCTTTCCATGATCTCCCGGAGGGTAAGGCTCTCCGGGCCTCGGAGTTCGTAGATATTGCCGCTTGCCGCAGGATTGCGCAGCGACAGGCACGCCGCCTCCGCGACATCGAGCACATGAACCGGCTGCATTTTTGTAAGTCCGCCACCGATGAGCGGAATGACAGGTGTCGATCGGATAATTCGGGCAAGAGTATTGAGGAAGGCGTCGTCCGATCCGAACATAACGCTCGGACGAAGGATCACGGCTCGGGGAAAGGCTTCCTGCACGATCGCCTCGCCGCGACCGCGCGCGCGGATGTATTTGGAGTGCGAAGCGACGTCGGCGCCAATACCAGAGATATGAACGAGGTGAGCGACGCTCAGGCGATTGCACGCCTTTGCGATATTGCCTGCGCCAAGCTCGTGGACGGCCGTGTAAGTCGCTCCACCCCTTTCCACATATGTCGAAACGGCGTTGACGACGCCTTCCGCCCCTTCGACGGCCGCGTCCACCGTACCCTCGTCCCGGACGTCTGCCGCTACAAACATTGCACGACCGGATCGCTCAGCATCGGCGCCGAGGGCAAGTTGCTTGGCGTGACGCGCGGCGACGCGGACCATCGCACCTTCATGGATGAGGCGCTCGACGATGTGACGGCCGAGGAAACCGGTTCCGCCGAAGACGGTTACCAACGTCATATCCAGACGCCCCTTCCTTGATCTCCTCATCGCACTTGTGGTTGCCGGAAAACCTCCCTGCCGCAGAAGCCTTATTATATTCCGATGCCCGTCGACACACACCTTCCCTGAGCGGAAACGGGCCCTATCCTGGCCCTATCGGACCGGACGGACGCTTTTGGGTCGCAGTCCCACGCGGTGGCCACGGAGGCACTCGGCCAAGTGCCCAACATGAACCGGCGCGATGCCGTTTGGGTCGAAATGAACCCAAATATTTGATCCAGGTATGTTGAAGCGTATCCGGATCAAACTCTAGGATTCGTCCTCCTGGTCCTGCGGCGCCGGCGCGTCCGGATCCGGTGCCTCCTCGGACGGCACGCGATAGGCCTCGGTGCGCCAGCGGTCGAGGTCGATCTTGCGGCAGCGCTCGGAACAGAAGGGCCGGGAAGCTTGCACCGCGGGCTTGCCGCAGATCGGGCATTTGCGCGGCTTGGCCTGACGTTTCTGGGCGCGTCGCGCCGCCAGATCGGCAATCTTGTCGCTCATTCCACGCCGCTCTCCTTACCCCACATTTCACTCAGCGTCGGGCCTTTGCGCCGACGCGTCATCTCCACCAGGCCGAGACGCGACATGGTCCCCACCGAGCACGGTTCCCAATCGTCCGCCACCGCATGGCGCATGGCCTCGCTCACCTGACGGCGCTGGAGGGACGCCTTCAGGTCGATGAAGTCGATCACCACGATGCCGCCGATATGGCGCAAGCGCAATTGCCGGGCAATCTCCTTAGCCGCCTCCAGATCGATCTTGAGCCAGAGCCGCTCGCCGGCAACGCCCTGCGAGGTGCCGCTGTTGACGTCGACGACAGTCAGAGTCAGGCCAGGCTCGAACAACAGCCAGCCACCCGATGGCAGCTCCACGTGCGGGTCCAGCGCCGCCGCAACCTCGGCCTCGATCTCGGCCATGCTCGGTGACCAGTCGCGCTCGGGTCGATGCTCGATGCGCAAGCGCCGGCTCGCCGGCAAGCTTGCCGCCATGGCGCTCAATTCCTCGGTCGCGCGGCGGGTATCGGCGAAGATCTCGAGATCGCCCCCCAACCGGCCGAGCAGTCGGCGCAGCGGACCTTCCTGGGTCAAGCGCTGGGGGGGCCGCGTGCCGGCGGGCAGCACCACCGCTTCGCCGATCCGGGCGGTGAGCCGGGCGCCTTTGCCGGCGGTTGGATCGCGCGAGACCTCCACCGTCACGGCCTGTCCCTCCACCGGCGGCGTAGGACAGGCGGCCAACGGCAGGAACCCCGGCTGGGTCAGGCCGATGTCGACAAAGGCGCTCTCCAATCCGCGGTCGATCTTAAGCACCCGGCCTAAGAAGCGGTCGCCCACCATGCTGCCGTGGCCTTCGGCGAACTGCCAGGCACCCTGCAGCCGATCGCTGTCGTCGACGAGGGCGGCACGAAGCGGCCCCTGTTCAGCGGCCACGAACAATCGCCTCATCGGCGATAGCCCAGGCCTTGGAGCATCGCCCAGGTCTCGGCGAGCGGCAGGCCGACGACATTGGAATAAGAGCCAGTGATCGCCGGGATGAAGGCCGCCGCCAGACCCTGAATGGCATAACCACCCGCCTTGCCGCGCCATTCGGCGCCGGCCAGGTAGTGTTCGATCTCGACAGGCGATAACCGCTTGAAGACGACCGCGGTTACGACCAGACGGCGAAGCCTGCGGCCATCGGGCCCCCTCAATTCGACAGCGCCCAGCACCCGATGGCGCCGGCCGGAAAGAAGTTCCAGGCAGGATCGCGCCGTGACCGCATCCTCCGCCTTGGGCAGGATGCGCCGCCCGCAGGCGACTACCGTATCGGCCGCCAGCACATGGGCGCCGAGGTGGCGCGGGGCGACGGTGTCAAGCTTGGCCGCGGCCAGGCGCCGCGCATATGCGGCCGGCAGTTCGCCCTTCAGCGCCGCCTCGTCGACCTCCGCCGGGTCGATCCTATCGGGCGGCAGGCCGATCTGGCGCAGCAGATCGAGCCGCCGGGGCGAGGCGGAAGCGAGAACCAGCGTTGGGGGAAGAATTGCCGCGGCCAACGGGGGCCGGTCCGGCTATTTGAAGCGGAAGGTGATGCGACCCTTGGTCAAGTCATAGGGCGTCATCTCGACATTGACGCGATCGCCGGCCAGAACCCGAATACGATTCTTTCGCATCTTGCCCGAAGTATGAGCGAGGACAATGTGGTCGTTATCAAGCTTCACCCGAAACATCGCATTGGGCAGCAGTTCCATCACCATGCCCGAAAATTCGATCAGATCTTCTTTGGCCATCCCGTATCCCTTCGTTGTCGGCGCGGCGGCGCAATTCGCCTCGGCTCCCTGGCGCCGGGCGCGGATCATACTCCCTCGTTCGGGCGCCGACAAACGCTTCGAAGGCGGGGTAATATGCGCATTTGAAAGTCGGTTTTCAGCCGATACGGCGACATTCAAAGGTGAAACAGAGTCCGCATGAGAGGGAACGCCGATGTTTGGCCGAGCCTGCCGTTTGCGGAATGGCAGGATACATGTGCCACGCTGCAGCTCTGGACCCAAGTGGTCGGCAAGATCCGCCTGGCGCAGGCGCCCATGATCAATCACTGGTGGCAGGTGCCCCTATATGTGACCGCGCGTGGGCTTACCACCTCGCCGATACCCTTCGGTGCCATCAGCTTTCAGATCGATTTCGATTTCGTCGACCATCGGCTCGTCATCGCCACCAGCGAGGGCCGAAGCGCCGGCCTGACCCTGGAACCTCGCCCCGTCGCGGATTTCTACCGTGAACTGATGGCGCAGATGAAGAAGCTCGGCATATCGGTGAAAATCTGGACGATGCCGGTCGAAATTCCCGACGCGATCCCCTTCGAAATCGATCGCGTGCACGCCTCTTACGACAAGGACTACGCGAACCGCTTCTGGCGCATCCTGGTCCAGTGCGATCGTGTGTTCAAACAATTCCGCTCGCGGTTCCTAGGCAAGGTGAGCCCGATTCATTTCTTTTGGGGCAGCTTCGATCTTGCCGTCACCCGCTTCTCGGGCCGTCCCGCCCCGGACCACCCAGGCACCGCACCCCATGTCGCGAACTGGGTGATGCGGGAGGCCTATTCCCACGAGGTCAGCAGCTGCGGATTCTGGCCGGGCGGCGGTGCGATGGGGCCTGCATTCTATTCATACGCCTATCCCCAGGCGCCGGGCTTCCCGGAGGCGACGGTCAAACCGAGCAGCGCCTTTTGGAACGCGAACTTGGGGGAATTCATCCTGCCTTATGATGCCATGAGGCAAGATCATTCCGCCGACGACCGGCTCCTCGAGTTCCTGGAGAGCACTTACGCCGCCGCCGCCGGCTTGGCACAGTGGGACCGCACCGCCTTGGAGCGTCGCTAGATCAGGAAAAGGAACTGAGGTTGTGAAGACGCGAAAGTTTGCTGCCGGAGGCTATCGATATATCGAGGGAGTCTTTCAGTATTCCGCCGGCGTCAGAGCCAGCGACGGTCAGGAGATCGTGCGCCTGCAGTTCCGCCGGCCGGTGGCGCTCGCCGAGGGCTTCATGCGCATAGAGCGGCATTTGACCGAGTCCGACCGTCCGCTGGCTGCCTTCTGTGCCTGCGAATTGCGATCGCCGGCCCCGTTCTCAGAGGCGGGATTCCGATCGTTCAACGAGCATTACGTGGGCATGTTGGACCGTTGGGGGATATTGCAGGAAGGCAAAAGCCCGCTGGCCCGCAGCAACGTCTGCCCGGCGGTAGCACCACCCTCGGAGCCTTCTTTCCACGCTTTCTGCTATACCCGGCCTACCATCGGCGGGCTGCCGTCATTCGTCATCTCAGGCAGCGGCGAGACGACGGAAGGGCTTGGCAGCTATCGCGACCATATTGTCGGATACGGCGATACCAGCCGCGACGGCTTGCGCAAGAAGGCTCTCCATGTGCTGTCCGTCATGGAGCGCCGGCTTGCCGCCATGGGCCTGGGCTGGGCCGATACCACGCATACGCAAGTTTACACGATTCACGATCTCCATCCGTTTCTGGCCGATGACCTCGTCCTGCGCGGGGCGGCTCGCTGCGGTTTCACCTGGCATTTCGACAGGCCGCCGGTCGTCGGACTCGAATACGAAATGGACTGTCGTGGGGTTCCCGTCGAACTCGTCGTCTGATCCGTGGCTTAGACGCGGGGGCCGCCGGGCAGGGGAAACCGCTGCAGGATGCGGCGCATCAATTGATCGCGGACTTGGCGATAGGCTTCCAGACGAACCTCCCGGCTGCCCTCCACGACGCTGGGATCGAAGGTGTTCCAAAACTCGACCTCGGCCGCCATGCTGCGGGTCATTTCGACGGCCCGGTGCTGGGCTTCGGGCGAGAGTGAGATGATGATATCGAAGGAGCCGTCCTCCAGATCGTCGAAGCTCTTGGCCTTGTGCTTAGTAATGTCGATGCCGAGCTCGTCCATCGCCGCAACGGCGAACTCGTCGATCGGGCCCGTACGCACGCCGGCGGAATCGACATAGATCTGCCGGCCGTGCAGATGCTTCAGCATCGCTTCCGCCATGGGCGAACGCAACGCGTTCATCGTGCAGCAGAACAGGACGCTTCCCGGAAGATCGCCCATCCCCGCTCAGCCTCTGATATGCAGGACGCAGATCAGCGTGAACAGGCGCCGCGCGGTGTTGCTATCGAGCTCGATCTTGCCGGCGAGGCGCTCGCGCAAGAGATCGGAGCCTTCGTTGTGCAAGCCGCGCCGGCCCATGTCGATGGCCTCGATCTGCGAGGGCGAGGCGGACTTGATGGCATGGTAGTAGCTTTCGCAGATTTGGAAGTAATCTTTGACGACGCGCCGGAAGGGCGACAGTGCCAGGATCACCTTGCCCAGTGGATCCTCGGCTTCGCTGCGGATATCGATGACCAGGCGATTTTCTTCGATGCCGAGGTAGAGGCTATAGGGGCCGTCGTGCTCGCCGACCAGCGCGAAGAAATTCTCCTCGATCAGATCGAAGATGGCGACGGCCCGCTCATGCTCGACCTCCGGGCTGCGCCGAACCACCGTGCGCTCGTCGAGGGTGACTTTGGCGATGCGCCGGCGAGGGTCGGCATTGGTATTCGCCGCAGGGCCGCCGGCGTCCTCAGAGGGCATCGGCCGCCTCGCGGATGCGCTCGACCCAGGCGCCGACGCGATCGGGATCGGTCTTGAGGGCGGCGCGATTGACCACGAGGCGCGCCGTCACTTCCGCGATCTGCTCGATCTCTACCAGATTGTTGGCCCGCAAGGTCGCCCCGGTCGAAACCAGATCGACGATGCGCTGGCAGAGGCCCAAGGTCGGGGCCAGTTCCATTGCCCCGGAGAGCCGGATGCATTCGGCCTGCACGCCGCGCGCGGCGAAATGGCGCCGGGTGATCTCAGGATATTTCGAGGCGATGCGGATATGGCTCCAGCGCGAGGGGTCGTCGTCGCGCGAGAGCTGGGCCGGCTCCGCCACCGCCAGGCGGCAGCGGCCGACCTTCAGGTCGACGGGGGCATAGACCTCGGGATAGTCGAATTCCATCAACACGTCGCTGCCGACGACGCCCAATGCCGCTGCACCGAAGGCCACGAACGTCGCCACATCGAAGCTGCGCACCCGGATGATCTCGATGTCGCGCCGGTCGGTGCGAAAGCGCAACTGCCGGTCTGCCGGATCGCTAAATGCCTTCTCCGGCCGGATGCCGGCGCACGCCAGCAGCGGCATCACCTCGTCCAGAATGCGGCCCTTGGGCAGCGCCAGAATCAACGGCTCGCCGGCCGGCGCTGTCGGCTGGCGGCGCGGCGTCATGCCGGCCCGCCGCCGGGTCCATCCTCCGAATGCTGCGGCCGCCAGACCGTGGGCCAGGATTCGCCCAGGTCCTCCAGATGACAGAACAGTTGATCGACATCCAGGCGTATGGCCCCGCCGCCGGCAAAGGAGATCAGCAGATAGCGGCCATCGAGGCGCAGTGTCAGCAGGGACAGAACGCCGTCCGTCGCGGCCTGTTCCAGCCCTTTGCGCTTGACGGCGCGCACCCGGTCGAAGGTCAGGACGGCGTGGATGCGCTCGAATTCCGCCTCACCCTGGTCGGCGAAGCCGACGTCACCGGGCGCGTCATCTTTGGCCGGGATCGAGAGCGCCGCAAGGCCGGCGGGTGCCGCTTCCCAGCGAAAGCGATTCAACATGAGGGCGAAGCGCCTCTCGCGGGGCAGGTATTTCATGCCGCCAAGCGCCACCAGGGCGTCCTGAACGCAAGCGGCGATCGTCTCCAGGTCGCGGGCGTCGCGGGCGCGCAGCTTCAACAGGGCGGCCATGGCGGGCTAGTCCTTCAGACGCTCGATCTCCGCCCCGCAGGCCGCCAGCTTTTCGGTCAGCCGCTCGTAGCCGCGATCGAGGTGGTAGACCCGATTCAGGATCGTGTCGCCCTCGGCGGCGAGCCCCGCCAACACCAAGGAGACCGAGGCGCGCAGGTCGGTCGCCATGACCGGCGCCCCCGCCAGCCGGCCGACCCCGCGCACCATCGCGGAGGGGCCATGGACGTTGATATTGGCCCCCATGCGACAAAGCTCCGGGACATGCATGAACCGGTTTTCAAAGATCGTCTCGGTGATCATCGCAGCACCCCGCGCCGTGGCCATGGTCGCCATCATCTGGGCTTGCAGGTCGGTAGGAAAACCGGGAAAAGGTTCGGTCATCACGTCGACGCCGACCAGTTCGCCATTGGCGCGCGAAACCTTGAGCCCGCGGTTGGTCTCATTGATCGCCACGCCGGCGCGCGCCAGCGTCTCGGCGACGGCCCCCAGCAACGACAAGCGGGCACCCAGCAATTCGATCTCGCCATCGGTGATGGCGGCCGCCATGGCGTATGTGCCGGCTTCGATGCGGTCGGCCACGGTCTGGTGCGAGGCGCAATGCAAGTGGCCGACGCCGCGAACGAGAAGCCGGTCGGTGCCAAGGCCGCTGATCTCGGCCCCCATCTTTTGCAGGCAAAGCGCAAGATCGGCGATCTCGGGCTCGCGCGCGGCATTGACCAGTTCGCTCTCGCCCTTGGCGAGACAAGCGGCCATCAGCAGGTTCTCTGTGGCGCCGACGGAAACCTTGGGGAATACGATGCGCCCGCCCGTGAGCCCCTGGGGAGCGCGGGCAATCACATAGCCTTCGCTCAACTCGATCTCGGCGCCCAGTTGACGCAGGCCTTGCAGATGCAGGTCGATGGGGCGGGTCCCGATGGCGCAGCCGCCGGGCAGTGAGACCTCCGCCCGGCCATAACGGGCCACCAGCGGTCCCAGCACCAGCACCGAGGCGCGCATCTTGCGCACCAGATCGTAGGGCGCACGGGTCTGCGCGATACGGCGTGCGGTCAGCTCCAGCACCCGTCCGTAATGGCCGCCATTGGCCGCCTGCCCGTTGAGATGGACCTCGACGCCGAGCTGGGCCAGCAGGTTGGCCATGGTGGTGATATCAGCGACATGGGGCAGATTGCCCAGCGTCAGAGTTTCGTCGGTCAAGAGCGATGCGGCCATCAACGGCAAGGCGGCGTTCTTGGCGCCGCCGACCGAAATCTCGCCCTTGAGGCGGCTGCCGCCGCGGATGCGAATCCTATCCATAAGACTCCTGATGCCACCGCCGGTTGCCCGACCCGACTTTTCCGGCTCCCGGGTTCTACTTGATGGATGTCGCCGCCTCAAGCCTCGCCGCGTTGAGGAGCGGCCTAGTCCTGGATTTTCGGCCCGCGGCCAGTCTTTTCCGCCGTTGCCGGTGGCTGGCGGAGGCGCTGCTGGGCCTTTCGCCTGGCGAGGTTTTCGCGAAGCGCCGCTGCCTCGCGCCGATGACGGTCGGCCTCGGCCTGTTGGCCGCGCTCGGATTGGCCGGGCTGCGGAGCCCGTTCGCGGATTGGCTTCGACATGGCGCTAGAGTTGCGTTGCGATCCACGCCAGGTCAAGCCGTTTGGCGCACGCCTGCTGGATCAGGTCGCAGGGCCGCCTGCGGCCCGCCGGGCCGCTCGTTCGTCGACGATACGGGCGAATAGGCGCGCGTCGCGGGCGGCGCGACGGGCCTCCATCAGGCGTTGCAGCCAGGCTCGCAATTGGGCCATCTCTAATCCCCCTCGACTCGCTCACTGGCGAGCTTCGAAGGCGTTTTAATCCGCCGGCGTGACCACGCCATGGCGGGAAAATGGCATTTCCGTGATGGCGCAGGACGGTCCGCCGGCTTCGGAGGCGGCCTATTTCAAGCCGATGGCGGCCATCTTGGCGACGATGTTGGGGTCGAGAAGTTTTGCGGCGGCCAGATCCGAGTCAGCGCTGGGCCTGTCGCCCTTCTTGCGAAACGCGGCGGCGCGAAGGAATAGAGACTCCGCGGATTTCGGGTCTAGCTTCACCGCCGCGTCGAAGTCGGCAAAGGCAAGGGTGATCTTTTCCTGGCCGAAATAGATGAGGCCGCGACTTTGATAGGCACCGGGATATTTGGGGTCCAGCTTGATGGCGCTGGTGTAGTCCTGTACAGCCGAATCGATCTTGCCGAGCTGGAAATTGGCCATCCCGCGATTGTTGTAGGCCGCGGCGTCGTTCGGATCGGCCTTGAGCGCGGCGGTATAATCCTGCACGGCGGGCGCGTACTGGCCCTGCTGCAGATGAACCGTGCCGCGGTTGTTATAGGCCTGGGGGTCTTTCGGATTCAGCTTGATGGCTGCCTGGAATTCCTTGAGGGCGTTGGCGAGATCGCTCTTCTGGTAATAGGCAATTCCCCGCACATTGAGCGCCCATGAGAAATTGGGATCGGCGGGATGAGCGGCCAGGACCTTGGCGCAGGCAGCCAACCGGTTGTCCGGGCTTGGATCGCTAAGACAGGCATTTACGTTGGGATCGTTGGCCTGTGCCATAGCGCAGCTCGGCATCGCGGCCGCGGACCCGGCCAACAGGATGGCGATCAAATAGAGATGCTTCATTGCTTTCCTCGTGACGGACGGCAGCCCGAACGGGCCGCGGAGTATAGGCGGGGCGCCGCAGGGCCGAAAGCCACTTATGGTCCACCCGGCCGTACTCGAAAGGCAGCCCG
>Ga0137358_10000743_pt1 | contig 16068 bp, 20 predicted proteins | sample Mad1_20_16metaG_FD_105551 | JGI IMG/M metagenome (GOLD analysis project Ga0137358, IMG submission 105551) | Vadose zone soil microbial communities from Angelo Coast Range Reserve, California, USA - Mad1_20_16 metaG | ecosystem: Environmental > Terrestrial > Soil > Vadose zone | place: USA... | reverse complement strand
TCTCCGAGCATGCCAAGAATCAGATTGAACACCGCGGCGTGGTAATGCGTGACCAGCCAGTCAAAGGCGGATTCCGAGCCGGCTTGTAGTTCGCCGACGAGTTCGGATTCGTCACGGCCCCACGATAGAGCCCAATCGGACACTGGATGCCTTTCCGGGCCGGTGAACAGCGGCTGGATACCGGCTCCTGATGGCTAGCGGGCCTGGCCTGCGATCCCTGGCCGACTGCTGAATCAACCTTGCGGTTGAGCCCGTTGTCCGCTCTCGAGAATTAGACACCGGGACGAGCGGAAATGTTTCCCGGTGCAAAGTCCCTTACGGAACTCATTGTTCCACCCTGGGACGGCGGACGCAATGGGAAGGAGGTAACAGGGCAAGCAGCCTCAGACATACGATTAGTACGGAGAGGCAGGAAGAACTTGCGCGGGTAGACTGGATTACGCTCCGGGGTGTACACCCCGGGTGTTTTTGCAAAGAGTGCGGAAAACATTGCAAAGATGGGAGATGAGTTGCCGGGGAGTGCAGAAGAACGTGCACCCCTCGCTGAATGCACTCGGGGCAAGAAAGAACGGCAAGTGCTTGGACTTGATACCCCCACCCCCGAGCAGTCTGGATGGTTATCAAAAGAAAGGGGTTGTGGGAGGGGCAATTTGCATGGTTATCAAAACAGAGGGGATAGAAAATCTGGGTGGAGTAGGCAATTCGAGCTGGGTCGCGCTAGACACAAACCACGACAGCACAGAGCAAGTATAAGGTCAATACAATTATATTTAAGTTAATTCGAACACGGCGAAAGGGTTCGAACGGGAGGACAAGATCAAGAGGCGCCCGCCCCTTGCAAGCGATAAACACAAACGATAAAAGCGCAAAGGGTAGGCCACCCGCCCGCGTAGGGATTGCCTACGTCGCTCGATGCCCATAGCGATCTCGACCTGACGAAAAAACCGTCATAAATCGAAGACTCAAAGAAGAAAAGAAAGTGTGTTTGCTATAGTTGCGCCCACAAGGGCACCTCCATGAAACTCAAGAATACATTTCTGAACACCGTACCTCTAAAGGCGCGGATTATTTTTCTGGCGGGCATTTTCTTTTTGTTTTGCACGCTTGGCGTAGCGGGCGACATGTCCGAAATGGGGCGGGAGCCGACGGCGCGGTACATATTAATGACGCTGCTGATCAGCGTGTTTGCGATGGGCTATGCGACAGCAGGCGTAATGATGCGCGGCCAATCCTGGAAGGTGATGGTGCCGCTGTGCATCGTGGAGTTCTTGCTAATCAACTTTCTGCACCGGTGGTTCCCTTCCCGGCCCTATACGAGCGTACTGAACGCCAAGGAGGTGGCGTGGCTGAATAACCGGCTGCAGTGGGACAGCATTGGGATCATCCTTGCGACGTTTCTCGGCTATACCTGTTTTATCTATGCGTCGATCACGGAGGGGCGCCGCTATTTTCGCACTCACGCGGAAATTAAGCTGGCCCAAGAAATTCACCAGGTGCTGGTGCCGACGATTGATACAAAGCTGGGCGGATTTGAATTTTACGGGCGGTCGTCGCCGAGCGGCGAAGTGGGCGGGGATTTGATTGACGTGACGGGGACAGCGGAAAACTGGGTTGCGTATCTTGCAGACGTTTCGGGGCACGGGGTGGCGCCGGGATTGGTAATGGGAATGGCAAAGAGCGCATCGCGAATGCTACTGAGCTCGGGCGCTGGAAGCGAAGCGCTGATGCCGAGACTGAACCAAGTGCTCTATCCACTGAAAAAGCCGGACATGTTCATTACGTTTTGTTTTGTGGCGGCGAGCGCGGAGGGATTGCGCGTGGGATTGGCGGGGCATCCCTCCGTGTTGCGATTCAGCGGGACGACTGCGGAAGTGACGGAGATTGAGTGTCCAAATATGCCGCTAGGGATTGTGCCGGAAGGGGCGTTTTCGATCTCAGGCGCTGAGGCGGAAAGCGGGACGCTGTTTGCGCTCTACACGGACGGTTTTTTGGAGGCCACGAATAAGGCGGGCGAAGAATTCGGTGTGAAGCGGTTGATTGGAGAGATTCAAAAGCATGGACGGAAACCACTGGTGGAAATTTGCGACGAGATAAAGGCGAGTGTGGCGAGGCATGGGGCGCAGTTTGACGATCAGTCGTTGCTGTTGGTGAGGAGAGTGTGAAGGATCCTTAAAGACATGCTCTGGCCTTAGCCGACCGGGATACCGCGCACATACCACGGAACACGCACGTACTTCTACGTAACGCCTGGGAACGCCAAGGGAAGTTCTCACATGCCGCTTTTGGAAACCCGAAAGACCCAAGTTTAGAAAACAGACCTGGCGCACCCGGCCTGAAAACCATAGAGGGATGCGGCGCCCAAAATCGTCTCAGCGCTCAGTCTCTGCGCCACCCTCTCGTTTAGTCGTTATCGACGTCGTTGTAATCAGAGCATTTTCTTCAGTTGTAATAGCGCGGGTGGAATTCAACGGGACCCAGCTACAGAATTTTGTCCAATGAGAGACCCCAAAGACATCTCTATACGTCATCTTTCCATAAACGGCTAGATAGGCCCGACCCGCACTGAGCTCTTGATTCTCGGTTGGCGTCAAATTGGCCATGCCTTCAAGCCCGATTCTTCTTTGTTGCTGTCTGTAAGCAAGAAAATCGCCCGGCGAGTTAGGAAGGACTGTTCCAGCGCTAAAGTGCCATGGCGCGCCATTACCGATACCCAAGTGCGGACTTTCATCAGTTTTACCACTTCAACGAAAATATCCGAATCTACGATTCGAGCAACGGTTTTCCCGCTATTAATCAGGCGCATCGGTACAACCAACGGCTGATTTCCAGCTGCATGAACAAACTTCCCGATAATTTCACCAGTGGGGCCTTTAACAGAAGGCCAATCCATAGAGAGGGCCAGCCAAGCGCGTTGATCTTGCCGAATTGGCTCTGTATCGCCTTTACGCTTTCTTGAGAGGCTTGGGCTTGAATTTGGGCCGCTTCAGCGTTTTTGTTCGCGGCAACGGATTGTATTTGTACTTGTCTCAAGGTGTATTGCATTACGCGAGCCTGATAAATGAGAACGCAAACTGTGAGAGCACTTGTGACTGCAACTATTCCGTTAAAAATAAGGTGGAGCTTGCGGCGATTCTCCTCTCTCTCTTCTTCTTCGTTCGTCTCTGTCTCAAGCCTTTCAGCTCGGCTCGGGAAAATAAGCGCCCCTTCGGAACCGCGAGGTTCACCAGCCACGCCTTTATTTGCTTCCGATTCTGTCAAGTTAGCCGAGTATTATATCCTGCGTAGTGCTTCAAGTAAGTACCGCGCATAGCGAACGGGTGGCCTTTTGCCTTGCGCAGTCTGCAAAGTGGGCCACTCCTCGTTTGAAGACCAAGCGACACCATTACGCCACCCACTTCATTGCGAGTTTCTTCCGCTTCTTCGCGCAGTCCAGAAGATAAAGATCGATCAGCTTCTGGTAAGGCTGTCCCGTTTCCTCCGCCAGCCTTTGAAATAGTCGACAACCTCCGGACTCAGGTGATTCCCACAGCTTTCTTGTCGCCTGCATGCGTGGGATGACGGAGTAGAGCGGCCAGGAATAAGACTGGACATTCACGTTTGAAAGGGTCCTAATGAAGGTTCACAGGCCCACCCCAATAATTGGTCCAGAGAACAATCTCTGAAAGAGGAATAAAATGCAGTTCAAAAAAGTAGCAATCGTGTGTGCAGTGGTGTGCGCGGCGCTCGCATTGAGCGTTGCGGCCAAGGGAGCGGACCCGCAGACAGGGACATGGAAGTTCAATGCGGCAAAGTCCGTTTATAGCCCGGGACCGGCGGCGAAGAGCATTACGCTGACGATCTGGGCCGAGGAAAAGAGCGTAAAGGTCCATTCGGAAGGAATCGACGGAGCAGACAAAGCGACGAAGGTTGACTTCACGGCGAACTTTGACGGGAAAGATTATCCGGCAGCGGGAATCGCGGCCGGAGACATGGTTTCGGTCGAACGAGTGGATGCAAATACGATTCGTGTGAGCATGAAGAAGGCCGGAGAAACGGTGATGACAGTGACGTCGGTCATTTCGGCGGACGGAAAGCTGCGCACGTCCACGTTTGTGGGCAAGGACAATGAAGGCCACGACGTGAAGAACGTAGTGGTGTACGACAAACAGTAGTATCAATCAAATGCGAAGTTTGAGTGGCTCTTCGAGTGGAAGCTCGGAGGGCCATTTTTGTTCGGCGGGTGGTCTCCCTTCACTCGAATAGTCCACAACTTCCGGACTTTCTTCTTGCCTGCGTAGGGATTTTTCAGCGCTTTCAATTTGGAGAAATCATATTGCTTCTTCATAAAATCGGACGTCGCAGTGAGCCAGGGACTTCGGGGCTGTGCACAGGGTTAGCGGGCGGGATTCCCCAAGAAGGCTCTGGCTGTTTCAGGCCCAAACCACCAAAATGGTGGCGATTGCACATAACCGAAGGCCGGCTTTGGAAGGCTTTTGATGCACTCTTCCGAGCACGCGTGTACCAACAAGGGAAGAACGTCCGTCGCGACTTTCAGCGAAATCCAGGCTTGCTGTATTTGTCCTTGTGAGAATGGACTGTCGCAGACGCTACAGGCCGCCGGTGCCAGTTCGGTCAAATTCTGAGGCAGTCTCGGGAATGGAGACCTGTACTTGTAATTGCCATAGAGACATCGCGTACTTACGCGGCTTCGCTTCAGGCGCTCGCAACGTGTGATCTCATAGGGCAACCAGTGGAGACAACGCGAAGTATATGGATCAAATTCTTCCAACCTAGTCATGCCGCCTATCTCTGGAGGGATTCGCACAAGATGGCTGCCGTACAGGCTCCAGAATTTGACGGACTTCAATGTTGCAATGGATTTAGGCAACGTGACGATTTGCTCCCACTTTTCCAAGCCGATTCCAGACATCGGATCCAGTTCGTCTGATCCATCCTCGCGAACCTTCGCGATATACGCCTCAAGCGACTGCCATGGCTCAGAATTCATATCCTGAACCTCAGTGTGAAACGAAAGCTCCTGCCATTCGAGCGGACGAACAGGTTCCTCCTTCTCGTCCAGTTCATTTTGGACGGGTTCATCTTTGGCGGGTTCATATTGCGCGTCGAGGCAATGGCATGAGGCGTAGTGGCGCACCGGCTTGGGTCTCAGTTCGGAATTTGGCGTTCCTGATCGCTCGTTAAATCGAGGGCGATACAGTTTCACCGGCGGGGCCTCGGGAGCGGGTTTCGTCAGACCCTTGGTGAGAATGAATATGATGAGGACGTCAGCCGCCAAGACAAGCGGCAGGCCGAAGTGATCCCAAAACAAAGAGGCGAACGGAAAGGCCATCTGGATATTAGGCAAAAGACTATTCGATTCGCGTCCTTTTTGCCACAAAAGTACCGATCTGAAGATCGGCCACTACAAGGGGAAAAAGCAGATCCCTCGCTCCGCTCGGGATGACAGCGCGGCGTGGGTGAATTCACTTCTGGGAGTAGATGATTTTGCCGCTGCGGATGGTGTAGCGGACTTTGGAGAAGGCGGTGACGTCGTGGGCGGGATCGGCGGAAAGGACGACGAGGTCGGCGTCCGTGCCTTTGGCGATGTGGCCTCGATGGGCGGAATCGCCGAAGCGCTCCGCGGGATTTGTCGTGAGCGAGGCAAGAATCTGCTGGAAACTCATGCCGGCGCGGGACATCCACGTGAACTCTTCCGCAGTGTCGAACTGATCGATGTAGCCGACATCGGTGCCGAACAAAATCTGTCCACCAGCTTGGGAATAGGCCCGCACTTGGGGCAGCGCCGTCTCGTTCATTCCCTTTTCGAAGTCCGCGGAGGAAATTCCTCTGAATTCGACATGCCACAACGTCAGCGTGGGGATAAGAGCCATGTGCGCCGCCTTCAAGCGCTCGACGAGCGACGGACTCCAAGGGCCACCTTCCGGTGTCGTGTGCGCGAGGATGTCCACCCCGCTTTGCAGAGAGACTTCAATTCCCTGCAGATTGGAAGGATGCGCAAAAACAGGTTTGCCCTCGCGATGCGCTTCGGCGACGATGGCTTTTGCGATGTCGACAGGCATGATCAGAATGCTGTTCTGTTCAACGGAACCGGCAAAAATCTTTATGCCGTCCGCGCCGTCGTGAATCTGTTGGCGCACTCGCTCGACGCCCTGGGCGGGCGATTCGACGTCGGGAATGCCGATGTGATTGGCTTCGAGAAATCCCTTCACGTAAATGGGCGTTCCGCCTTTCCCCCAGAACGGTTCGCCGACGGTGAGAATCCGGGGCCCTTTTACTTCGCCGGTTTCCATGCGATGACGGATGAGATTCGTGTTCTCGAGGACGGACCCGATGTCAAAGACCGTGGTGAAGCCCCAGCGCGTCAGCATCTCTTCGAGTTGGGAAGTGAGCTCCTGGGAAGAAAGTTTCTCGGTGTGGAGCAAGCCGGGCGTGAGGATGTGGACGTGGCTGTTCCAAAAGCCAGCCGCAATGACCAACCCTTTGCAGTCAATTACGGTCGCGTCGCGTGGAACTTTGACGACGGCCGCAGGACCGACGGAGACGATGCGGCCGTCGCGGATAAGGATGGAGCCGTTTTCGATAGGTGGTTCTGTGGGAGAGGGGTAAATCTTTGCGCCGACCAAAGCGAGGTCATTCGCGCGAACAAAGCCGCATACCAAAAGCGCGGAGAGCAAGAGAAGGGCGAATCGGATTCGCATCTCGTCAATATACGCGAACGGCGTGAAGAAAGTTCTGAGCGGGAGGCGGGCGCCAGATTAGGAGATGGGGTTGTCGTCAATCGCTAGGTTCAGGAAAAGAGAAAAGCCGCTCCTGCGTAGAATCTTCCGGAGCGCAAAAGGCGCGCCTTACAAGTCAACACATTCGGTTCACTCAGGCTCGCGGGTGCGGCACCCGGCACCGCGGGGACGAATCAGGGGATGGTGTTATCCAACTCAATGCTCAATATTTAGTATCTCGTCTGTTTCTGGTACTCCGCGAGCACCCACACCTGCGGTAATTCCTCGTAGGTGAAGTACGTCTTTTCTTCATCTCCGGCGCGTTCCACGCGGCCCAATCCGGATTCCTCGGAAATGCGGCGAAGTTCCGCCTCGGGGATACCGAGCAGATGCGAAGCTCTTGCCTCGGTAACGAATCTCGGAATCTCATTGATCATGCTCTCACCCTCCTTGCACAACGGTCTGGGCCATTCGTAGAGACAATGTATTCCTTTGGCAAGGAACCTCCATCGGGTGAATCACCTAATTCCATTTAGGGGAAATCACCCTAGCCATGCAGAGTGATGAATCGCGGTGACCCGAGTCTCTACTCATTGCTTGCAGTGTGAAAAAAGTTGGCAAACCTGGGGCAGCCGGCCGTTCCGTTCTGGTAAGATTCGGCGCTAGTCAGTTCTTTAGCCTCGTTCCTGTTTGGAGGCAGCCATGAAGGTCGGTTTATACAGCATTACCTATCGGGGAGTGTGGTATCGCGGCGAGGCCGTGGACGTTTTTAGCTTGGTGCGTCTGGCCAAACAACAAGGCTGGGAAGGACTGGAACTGGATGCGGAGCGGCCTCACGCTGCGCCGATGGATCTTTCCGCCGATCATCGGAAACACTTGCGCGATCTGGCCGGCGAGGCCGGGATCGAACTGTGCGCAGTTTCGCCGAACTGCGACCTCTCGAGTCCAGTGCCAGTGCAGCGCGAGACCATGATTTCTTACGTGCGCGACTGCATCAAGCTCGCGCACGATCTAGGCTCCCCGATTTGCAAGATCTTCGCCGCATGGCGCGGCATTACGCTCCACGATGGTTTGGCGACCTACGACGACACATACGGCTACAACCAATACGGATTTTGGAAAAGCGACCGACGGCGGTTCGTGGTTGAATCCATGCGCGAGCTTTGCCGAGTGGCCGAGGATCACGGCATCGTGTTGGCCATGCAGAATCACGGTCCTGACATCGTAAACCGCTACCAGGATGTGCTGTCGCTCATTGAAGAAATCGGTTCGCCGTCGTTCAAGGCGTGCATGGACATCAACATAGAGCCTGAGGTGGGCTCACCCGAACATGCTCGTGAGATGGTCAAGGCCAGTGGGGCTCTGCAAGTCCACTCACACATGAATGGAGAGTTCGCCAAACGCCCGGACGGAAGTGTCGAGTTGGTGGGCGGGGGCCATTTCGATGAGCATTTCTGGGGCAGAAAGGTCGCCTATCCGGCGTACGTGGATGCACTTGTCGCCTCCGGATACCAAGGCTATATGGATTGGGAGTTCTGTCACCCTGGCCTTGAAAGCGGCAAGCCTGTGGGAATCGATTACGTTCACAAACAGACCGAACTGGCCTTTGAGTACCTTTTGGCCTTGCGTGCTTCCGCCGAGCGGAAAATTCAGGTGGCGGCGGCCAATGCTTGAACTGTTTCGCAAGCTCCTTGCAAATGCCGGCTTTCTTGCGCTCTTCCTTGCTTTTCTCTGCGCGCTCTCATTGGTGCAAAATTTGGGGGCACAACAAACGGGCGGACAAGGGGCAGGTTCGCCTGAGCCGTACGCCGTTGTGCATGGCTGGCCCGAGCTTCCGTCCGGCTTCGTCCTGGGCCAAGTTTCCGGAGTCGCTGTCGACTCTCACAATCACGTTTTCGTTTTTCATCGCGCTGAGAACTCCTGGGCCACCGACAAAACGCATCCGATTGCCTCGGCCACCATTCTTTGCTTCGATGGCGCTTCCGGCAAACTGCTTTCCTCCTGGGGACAAAATCGTTTTCTCGAACCTCACGGACTTCGCGTGGACCGCCACGACAACGTGTGGGTTACCGACCGCGCGCTGCAGCAAGTGTTCGAGTTTTCTCACGACGGCAAACTCCTGCTGACAATCGGTACCGAGCGCACTCCGGGTTTGGATGCCACTCATTTCAACCTGCCCACCGACATCGCTTTCGCTGCAGATGGCAGCATTTACGTGAGCGACGGCTACGGCAACAATCGCGTTGCCAAATTCTCTCCGGATGGAAAGTTTCTGCTCGATTGGGGCAAGAAAGGCTCTGAGCCGGGCGAATTCAACTTGCCACACAGCGTCGCCGTGGATGCGCAAGGACTCGTCTACGTCGCGGACCGTTCCAACTCTCGTATTCAGGTGTTCGATGGCAACGGCAAATTTCTAAAGATGTGGAAGTCAGAGGAGTTGGGCAGACCATGGTCCTTGACCATTGGTCCGGACAATCTGCTCTACGTAGTCGACGGCGGAGATCTGAAACCGGCTCCGCCCGATCGCGGCCAGCTCCTGAAACTGGACCTTTCCGGCAAAATCCTTGCCAAATGGAGCCGCTTTGGCAATTACGATGGCCAGATTTACTGGGGCCACGATCTCGCAGTGGCCAAAGACGGCGCGGTGTACGTCGGCGACGTGTATCACGGCATGCGCGTGCAAAAATTCGTTCCGCGCTAGCTGCCATATGACCCACGGCCCAAAATCCGGCACGGGCAAGGGCAAACCCAGATGGCGCGGAGCCGCGGTGCAGATCTTTACCGCCAACGAGCGGATGAATCAGATGCTGCTCGAACATCTTGACCCTAGAGCGTGGAGAGCCAAACCGCCCGGCAAGGCTCGCACGATTGCGGCGATCTTCACGCACATGCACAACGCGCGCACAAAGTGGGTGCGGCTTACCGCTCCACACCTGAAGGTTCCGCGGCAGCTCGATCGCGCGCACTGCACGTCGAAGCAGGCCCGTGCGGGATTGGCGGAGAGCGCCGCTCGCTGTGAAGAGATGCTGGCGGAAGCGCTCGGCGGGACGGGGGGCCGCGTCGAGAAATTTCGGAGAGACGGCTGGGGCCGGCCTTGGCCGGTTGGGCCGGAAATGTTGTGTTACATGATTTCTCACGAAGCGCACCATCGCGGGCAAGTGTGCATGCTCGCGCATCAGCTCGGATTGCCGTTGCCGATCGAAGTGACGTCCGGGCTGTGGAATTGGGAGAAGATTTGGAAAGAATGCGGGGCGCCCAGCGGCCCCGGCTACGATTCTTAGGGAACGGCTCAAGGGCGCGGCCCATCTAATATTTCAAGAGTGGAATGGGCGGGGGTTAGTCAAACCATGGAGAAGGGGACCGATTATGCCTGCAAGGAATTTACCGGATGCAATTCGCCTCGTACCAACCGCAGCGCACGTGTCAAAAGCCGCCGCGGGTGGGTTGTCTTATAGAGGCGGTCCGCTCATTAAGAATGTAGCGATTCACGCGATTTATTGGGGGAGCTATTGGGCCACCGCGAGTTCACCGTCCACCGCGAACATCGATCAGTTCCTGACCTACATCGTGCAGAGTCCATTCATGACACAGTTGACCGAATATAACGTTCCCGCGTATCCGATTGGGCCGGGAACTTTTGCGGAGTCGCAGATTCTGGACATGGCTGTTGCAGCTTCGCTTACAGACGCGGAAATCCAGGCGAAGGTGAAGAGCCTTGCGACGACACCCAAGAGCAAGAAGCCTTCTGCCGCCGCCAAAAAGCGCAAGAAACCGGCTGCTTCCATCAACGACTTATATATGGTCTTTACTCCGCCGAACGTTCAAGTCGTCATGAGCGGCACAATGTCCTGCTCCAGTTTTTGCGGGTACCACGACGATGTTTCCGGCGCGCAGTACTACGGTGTCATTCCCTACCCGAACTGCACTGGGTGTGACAACGCAGGCAGCGTCTTCGACTCGCTGACGATGATCACGTCACATGAGCTTGCCGAAGCGATTACCGATCCTGTTCCGGGCGCCGGGTGGTACGACGATCAGTTCGGAGAAATTGGCGATTTTTGCAACGCCGAGCCCAAGACGATAGGGGCTTACACGGTGCAAAAAATCTGGTCGGCCAGCGCAAATCGCTGTGTTTAGGGAAGGAGAGATTGGTGGGTGAGCTAGTTGGCCGACGACGACCAGTCGCCGCCCTGGGCGATGAATTCGAGGCCGATGGTGGCTCTGCTGGAGAAGGACCGCCAATAGACGACGCGTGCGCGGGCCCAGAAGTTGCTACGGAGAGATTTGAGCATTAAGAAGCTGCCGGGCTCCCAAAGCCGCTGCGTGGTCACGCGGGCGCCGCGTGGACTGATGTTATGCGTGGCGGTGGTTTCCGGACTCCAGTTGTGGCTGAGGTTGGTGAGCTCCACCGGCTCGCTCACGATGGAACGATCTTCCTTCCGAAGGCCTCCGTTGGTTCCAAGGGTCACTTCGCCAGGGGACACGGTAAGATTTCTCCTTGTTTACGATTATTGGCTAAGGCGTGGTTACGGCAATCCGGTGTTTACCCTAAACCCTGTGCGGTGAGCGGTGTACTGAGCCTAGGGGATGGCAAGAGTGCCTGTGCTACTAAAGCGGCGATTTTCGTTGACGGGAAGAGAACTTCGCAGGAGACTGAGGACCGAATAGAGAACCCGGGCCAATGCGCACCCTGAAGACATTCTATTTGATGCTGCTGTTCTCGCTGGCCATGGGGCTGTTCTGCGGTGAACTGCCCGAGACGATGCGCTTGCGCGACGATTCCTCGAACGATTATGTGACGGATTCCATCAAGAGGGCATCGCGGGAGAGTGAAACTGTCCGCCAAGAGCGCGTTCCCGAACAACGGCTCGCGATCGGGAAATCAGCAGTCGCGTTGATTCATGAAGCAGATTCCGCCGGGCCCGTTCTGAGTTCCGGCCAAGAGCTCCTCCAGTTGTTTTCCATCCGGCGAACGTAGCAATTCCTCACAGCCAGCGTAGTGTGCCCGCGCAGGGCGCGATTTTAGCTACGCCCCAGGTAACCTGACGGAGCCATTCCCGGGTCACACCACGCTGGAAACTCACCGAAAAATCCAGGTCCGAGCTCTGCCCTTTGCGGCAGAGGGGGAGATTTGTGAGTTCGAGGTGTTGTGAATTCGAACTTCACAAAAAAGAGATTGAGTTGGCGGAGGTGGCCAATGAGGAGGGCGGGTTCGTGTGTTGCACCAGGCTAATCCCGCCCTTCTTCGAACTGCGCGAAAGCGAAGCGCGGTTCTGCAAAAGCGTGAAGAACATCCGCGCCACCTCAGGTAGATACAAACTGCTGGACAAATGAGGAGATTGCGAGGATAAGAGAGGGCAACAGGCCCTCATCTCCAGAAAGAAATCAAAGGAAGGTGAATCATGCAATGGAAGAAGGTTGCCCTTTTTGTGTGCGTTGCCCTGATTGTGGGACTTGCGTTCAGCGCTCCGGCGATGGCCGATGATCCGCAGACAGGAACATGGAAATTGAATGCGACGAAGTCGAAGTACACGTCGAGTCCGGCGCCTAAGAGCGTGACGCTGACCATCGCGGCGGATGAAAAAAGCTACAAACTTCATTCGGAAAGAACCGACGCTGATGGCAAAGCCATAGTAGGAGACTTCACGGCGGGGTTTGACGGAAAGGACGTTGCGGCGAAGGGATTGCCTTATGGCGATACCGTTTCCGTAAAACGGATCGACGCGAACACAGTAGAAGTGACGATGAAAAAGGATGGAAAAGCGTTGGTGACGGTGACGTCGGTGATTTCGAAGGATGGAAAGACGCGGACGTCGACGTTCCATGGAAAGAACGAAGCTGGCAAAGACGTGCACGACGTGGCTGTGTACGACAAACAATAACGCGCAAATTGCACTGGCAAAATGGCTCCTGGAGATTTTTTTTCGGGGGCCGTTTTTTTTTCCGCAAGAAAATTGCTTACGGCTTGGGAGGAGTGGGCGGCACGATGAATTGAGAGAGATAGGCTTCGAGCTGGTCGCGATGCTGTTCGCGATAGGGAACGTAGTCGTTGAGAGCGATGTCGCGGTCGGGCGCGCTGAGTAGGACGTACGGTTCGATCATTTTGGCGTCGAAGAGTTTTACCAAGAGAGCGAGATCGGGATCTGCCGGTGGCTTTTTCTGCTTTTTGCTGTCGTTCGAAACGCCGAGCGCAGCTACGTTCAGCGCCTGCGATTCCTCGGTGAGGCTGTGGCGGTATTCCTTGGCGTCGGGAAAATGTTTCTTGAATTCGTCTTTTTGCCATTGAGTGTGGACGCCGGCATAGATAATCCAAGCCATGCTCGCGGCAATGCCGCCTTTCTCGTTCATATTTAGCGTGATGTTGGTCTGGCCGTCTTTGCTGGAAGTAGTTGGCGTGTTGATGTGCAAGCGATTCAATTGGAGTTTGTTGGAAGTGGCCCAATAATTGAGGGCGCGCCAAGTGACCTGCGAATAGGGATTGGCGATGACGGCCTGAATGGAGCGCGTGCGGGCTTTTTCCATTTCGCCTGATTTGATGAGCAGGTCTGCTTCGTAGCGATACGCGGTTTCCGTGTTGGGGTCGAGCGCGATGGCTTTGTCGTACCAGATGACGGCGTTGGGAAAATCTTTTTTCGCGAAATAGGAATCGCCGACAAATAGGGCCGCGTAATAATTCTTCGGATCCAGTTCGAGAGCGTGGGAATAGTTTTTGATGGCTTCGTCGTAGTCATTTTTTGCGAAAGCGGCTTCGCCGGCGCGCATGGAGGCGTCTACGACAGTGGCGGAGGCGAAGGGAGCGGAACCGTCGGGGGGCAGGAGATCGAGAAGATTCATGAGCAGGTCGCCTTGTTTGCCCAATTCTTTTGCGCGGAGAAGCAGTTCGCGGGCGTGAATTCGCTCCTTGCGAGCGGCTTCGGGATCAGCGACCGTGGCGGAATGATTTACGAGACAGGCGCCCCAGCCAAAGAGAACTTCGGAATCATTGGCATTTTGCTTGGCGAGCGATTCGAAAACCGGCAATGCTTCCATGTGCTTCTGCTGATTGAGAAGAGCGATGGCGAATTTGCGCTGGGATTGATAGGCGTCGTCGGCAGCGGGCGGAGGCGCGGAATCCTGAGAAAAAGCGGGAGCAGCGAGGAGAAAAAGTGAAAGGACAAGGATTACGGCGCGAGAAAAACGAGCGGACATTTGACCTCCGTCAGGAGCAGGGATTCTAGCGGCTTCAAGGACGGAATCCCAAATGAAATGTAGGATGCGGGGTGCGCGGAAAGCGTATAGATGATTGAAGAGAATGAGGGAGAGCGTGAAGCGGCAGCGAGTGGAACGAGGAAAGGAAAAGAAGACAGGGTTGGCGCGGGCGCTTTCGAAGATGGGATTTTGCTCGCGGTCGGAGGCAGCGGAGCTGATTCGTGGGGGGCGAGTGAAATTGAACGGCGCGGTGCGGCGCGACGCGGAAACGCCGGTGCGGCTGGGACGGGATCGAATCGAAGTGGATGGGCGGGGAGTGAAGGCGGCGCAAAAAGTGTATTGGATGCTGAACAAGCCGAGAGGAATTGTGACGACGGCGGAGGATGAGCAGGGGCGCGAGACGGTATACGAATTGTTGCCGCGCGGAATGCCGTGGATGGGGCCGGTGGGGAGGCTGGACAAGGCAAGCGAAGGTCTGCTCTTGATGACCAACGACACGGAATGGGCGGCACACGTGACGGCGCCGGAGAGTCATTTGGACAAGATGTATCACGTACAGATTGGAGCCGCGGCAAACGATTCCCTGCTGGCGCGGTTGGAAGCCGGCATTTCGGAAGGCGGAGACGTATTGAAGGCAAAGCGCGCGAGGATGTTGCGCACGGGCGAGAAAAATTGCTGGTTGGCAATTGTACTTGATGAGGGAAAGAACCGGCAGATTCGCAGGATGCTGGAAGGGTGCGGAGTGGAAGTGCTGCGGCTGATTCGAGTGGCGATTGGGCCGTTGCAATTAGGGGATTTAGCGAAAGGCAAGGCGCGAGAGTTGACGATGGCCGAAATACAATCACTAGCTCTAGCCAGCCAGGAGTAAAGCCCTGGGCGAGACAAAGCAAAAAAACTGAGCAGCGAAGAGCGCGCTATTGTGGTGGGGCTTCCGTGCCAACACCGATTTTTGTGGTTGAGCCAAAGCGCTTGTAGTTTGTGTATTTCACGGTCACCAGGATATGGACGGGACCTGTACGGAAACGCAGCGTGTCGTCAGTGCGGGTGTACGTGGGAAACCAGAGGTCGCCGAAAAGGTTTTCGCGATAGGTGGTGAAATGCGCGAATAGATTTTCTGCCTTTTTAGTGACGATGTCCGGCACGGGCTTGCCGTAGGTTTTCACAATTTGCAGATCGTGATCGTCCACCCAGAGGCGCCCCTCAAAATAGCGCTGATTCTTTTCGATGACTTTGGGCACAACGTCGAAAACGTAGGTGGAGAGGTCGTCCACCTTTTGGCGGCCGACGTACGTGATGTTGTATTTGTGGAGTTCATCGCCGGTGAACGCGAAAGGCTCGATTTTTTTGAGATCGTCGAGGTCCGTCTGGGTCAGTTGAATGCTTCTGAGCGTATTGCCCGGAGCGTAGGTCACTTTTTCATAGCGCTTGCCGTCCGGGGTGAAGAGAATGTCGCTCTGTAGTTCGTACTCGCCATCGGGAACGCCGTCGGAATCGGTGGTTTGCAAAAGAAAATATTGCGTCCAGGTGTAGGAGCCAAGAACCTTCTTGAGTTCGACTTCTTTTTCGGCGAATTTCTGAATGATTTGTTCAGGCGGCATCGCGGGGGACTCTTTGGTGATGGGAGCTTCGACAGCTTTGCGCGGAGCGGGTTTGGGCGCCGTCGTGGCCGGAGCGCCGGGCGCGGGGCCGTTGGCGGGGGGAGGAGTGAGAGGCCCGGTGGATTGCGCAGAAAGAAGACCGACGTCAAACAGGAGAAACGCCGCGGCAAACAACGCACAAGTAATCAATTTAGCTGACAAGTTTTACCCTTCCAATCGATTGCAATGACTTTCGCCAGCATCTATTCTTCCCGCGTTGAATTGGACTTGTAAAGCGCGCAGGAGGTTGCATCTTGTTCGAATCGTTCGCGGCCACAGCGATTTCCGCCGTGGCAACTGTGCTAAAATAAAAGTCCCCGGTGGGGCCGTGGCGCAGTTGGGAGCGCGCCTCGATGGCATCGAGGAGGTCGAGGGTTCGAATCCCTTCGGCTCCACCAAAAAATGTCACCTATGTCTCAGGCCGCTCAGTCCAGGCACGTCCTTCTTCAAAGTCTGCTCATTAATTCATTGGCCGATTTCTTCCACGCATCGGATTCGTCCGATTCCATCCAAAGTTCCAGGAGTTC
>Ga0137358_10000739_pt1 | contig 16102 bp, 10 predicted proteins | sample Mad1_20_16metaG_FD_105551 | JGI IMG/M metagenome (GOLD analysis project Ga0137358, IMG submission 105551) | Vadose zone soil microbial communities from Angelo Coast Range Reserve, California, USA - Mad1_20_16 metaG | ecosystem: Environmental > Terrestrial > Soil > Vadose zone | place: USA... | reverse complement strand
GGGCTCGTCGGATACTGGATGTTCGACGACGGAACCGGCATCACGGCCACGGACTCGTCGGGCAACGGCAACACCGGCACGCTGGTGAATGGACCGCTGTGGACGACGGGCGAGATCAACTTCGCTCTCGCGTTCGACGGCCTGACGAACTATGTCAGTGTTCCCAGCACGGCTGCTCTCAATGCGTATCCGCTGACCCTCGCGGTGTGGATCAAGACCTCCACGACGAGCGGCGTGCGCGGCATCGTCAACAAATACGCCGCCAACTCCGCGAATGGCTATCAACTCTTCATGAACAACGGCAATCTGTGCGCCTGGTATCTCAAAGATAGCGCCAACTTCGTGTACGACGGCAGCGGCTGCCCCTTCAACCTGCCGGGCTACAACGACAATCAGTGGCACCACGTCGCTTATATCGTCGACGCTTCGGGCGGCATGCTGTATGTCGATGGCACCAGAAGGGCGGGCAGGGCGTGGACCGGCGTCGCCGGCGCCACGACGACGACTCAGCCGATTCAGATCGGTCACTACCCCGGCGCCTACGGCGGCGCCGAGTACTTCCCCGGCATCATCGACGACGTCCGCGTCTATAACCGCGCCCTCGGCGCCACTGAGGTATCGGCTGTCTACAACAGCGCCGATACGATTCCGCCGAGCGTGACCCTGACCGCCCCGATCGCGGGTGCCAACGTCCAGGGCGTGGTGAATCTCACGGCGAGCGCCACCGACAATGTGGGTGTGAAGGGCGTGCAGTTCAGGCTCAACGGCGCGAACCTTGGCACGGAGGTCACGACGCCACCTTACGCTCTCACGTGGACGACGGTCCCGGTCGCCAACGGCGCCCACTCCCTCACGGCCATTGCTCGGGACGCCGCCGGGAACCTCGGCACCGCTGCCCCGGTCACGGTGACGGTCATGAACGCCCCGACGCCGATCACCTCGACGTTGAACGAGGGGCTGGTCGGCTACTGGATGTTCGACGACGGCACCGGTGCGACGGCTGTGGATGCCTCGGGCAATAACAATACCGGTGCGCTGGTGAACGGACCGACATGGACCAACGGCGTGCTCAATCTCGCCCTGGCCTTCGACGGGATCACGAACTATGTCAGCGTCCCCAGCACGGCTGGCCTCAACGCCTATCCGCTGACTATCGCCGTGTGGGTCAAGACCTCGATGAAAACTGGTGTGCGAGGGATCATAAACAAATACGTGGCCAACTCGTCCAATGGGTATCAACTTTTCATGAACAATGGCCGTCTCTGCGCCTGGTATCTCAGAGATAGTGCCAACTATGTCTATGACGGTAGCGGCTGCCCCTTCCACGTGGGTGGCTACAACGACAATCAGTGGCACCATGTGGCGTATGTGGTCGGCGCCTCTGGTGGCGCGCTGTATGTCGATGGCGTCCTGAAGGGAACGCAAGGCTGGACCGGCATCGCCGGCGCCCCGACCACCGCGCAGCCGATCCACATTGCCCACTATCCGGGGGCATATGGGGGCGTCCCGTACTGGCCCGGTGTCGTCGACGACGTCCGCATCTATAACCGTGCGCTCAGCGCCCTGGAGGTGTCCGCGCTGTACAGCGCTGCGGCGCACTGACGAAGACGTGGTGCAACGAGGCCGACAGCCGAGGTTCGACCTCGGCTGTCGGCATGGATTGGTCGGGGACGTGCAGGCTCAGCGCCAGCTGAGCCGCCGAGCGCTGTCGGTCATCGCCGTCGAGAGCTCATCGAGATCGGCTCCGACATCTTTGCCGTCGGTGCCCGCATGCTTGTATCGACTCGAGTTGGAGAGCCGATAGTCGCCGCGGGGGTCGATGAATCCGACGTCGGCGATCGAGGAGGGGAAGAAGTTGCGGGGGGGATACAGCGCGGACTTCGCGCCGATGATCACGTTTCCGGTGACGACACCTCCGGGAAAGTGTGTGTCGAGCGTGTGCTTCCCCGGACTCGTCCCGTTGCCGATGATGCCGTAGGCGTTGTGCGGTGCCATGTTGTTGCGAAAGACGAATCCCGTGTGCGGCTCGCCTTCTGCCCAGATGATGTTTTCCGTCTGAAACCCGCTGTTGTGCTCGATGGCGACGTCCGCGGTCCCCCGGAGGAGCTGGAAGAGCCGGCCGCCGCCACCCCAGGCAGCTCCGCCCACGTCTTCGAACAGGTTGTTCTTGATGACGATGCGCTTGGTCTGCTGGCTCGGGTGGATGTCGTCGCGTCCGAGGATGTTGATCCCCGATGCTGTCTGCCGGACGATGTTGTTGCGAAACGTCACATCCTCGACCACGGACCACGGCGCGGCGCCATTCTCATTGCGCACCGTGAAGAGGATGGCGAAGCCGTTCTGCGCGTGCACCCAGTTCCGCTCGAACAGGTTACCCTCGATGAGCACCCGACGTGCGTTCTTCAGCTCGAACAGGTTCTTGACGCTCCAGGGCTTCCCCTCGTAGGCCGGAGCGTCCACCTTCCAGGAGAGAGGCTTCGCGAAGTGATTGCGGCGAATGTCGATATCGGAGGGCACGAGATTCGAGATAGAGGGATCAGCCCCACCGAACATGACATTCTCGCCCGCCCCTTCGAGGTAGTTGTTGACGATTTTGAACGGACCCGCGCCATTCCAGCTCATGATCGCCTGGGAATCGGCGCCGACCTCCTTGAAGCCCGAGAGGTATGAATCGACGACGGCCGTCGACGCTGAATTCATCGCGATGCCCCGCCGCGTCCCCATTTTCGGATCTCCATGAAGATAGCAGCGGTCGAAGACGATATCGTGCGGAAGCTGGGCGACCGAGCGCTCGTTGGATCCGAGCCGAACGAGGTTATACAGGAACACGCCGTCGCGCGGTCGCACCTCGATCCCGATGAAGCGATAGTGGTGGGCGCCGGGCTCCGTACGGATCACCGCGTCCGAGCCCACCACGAGCTTGGGCATGAGGCCGGCATGGGAGGGATCGACCCGCGTTCCCGGCGAGGGCAACGATCCCTCGGGGGCGTTGGCTCGCACGACGATCCATCCGGCGCCCGCCTTGTTCGGCAGCGTGAACGGACCCTCGAACGTCGCGCCCGCTTCGAGCGCGATCGTGTCGCCCGGCTGCGCTCTGTTGAGCGCGGCCTGGACGTCGCCCCTCGCCGCGACGGCGAGGACTCGTCCCGCCGCCGTGACCGGCGTCGTCTCCACAGAGAGCCGCGGGAGGTCGGGCTGACCGGGCGCCGTCGATGATGACGCCGAAAACGATCGAGGCGTCGACGACACCGTGCCGAGGACGATCAGGGTGGCAACGACGAGACCGAATCGGGTCACAGCTCTCCTCTCAACGCCCGGGCAAACACCTGGGGCGTGATCCGGGGAATTCCCCATCGAGTCAGCCCCATGAGAAATCCAAGGCCCCAGCCGACGTGAATCGTGGCAAAGATGACGGGAAGCACAGGAAGATACCGCCACCCACGCCGGGAAGCGGTTGTGAGCGCCGCCAGCCCGATGGTCAGGCCGTACACGCCCGGAACCAACGCGCCAAGCGCTGGCCAGAATGTCGAGAGGACGAGCGACAGGAGGAGGCCGACGACCAGAGCCGGTGGCGCCAGTTGCCGCCAGCGCAGAGAGTCCGCATGGCTGGACAGCGTCTTCACCTTCCAGAAGCCATAGCGAAAATACTGGAGCGCGAGGGCCTCGAGCGATGGACGCACATAATAGAAGGACTTGATCTCCGGCGACAGGAGGATTCTGCCACCGCTTTTCCGCAGCCGGCAGTTGAGCTCATAGTCTTCGTTGACGGCCCAGCGCTCATCGAAGCCCCCGAGGGCCTGCAGCCGTGCCTTTCGCCAGGCGCCGAGGTACACGGTGTCCACCCACATCATCCGTTCGGCATAACGGAAATGCGCGTTGCCGATTCCAAACGGGGTGGTGATCGCGACGGCGATCGCGCGGGATATGTAATCGGTTCCCACCGCCCGCTGCAGGCCTCCCACGTTCTCGGCACCCGCGGTTTGGAGCAGGTCCACGCACGTGCGGATGTAGTCGGGCGCGTAGCGAGTATGCGCATCCATCCGCACGATGATCTCGCCCCGGGCCTCTCGGAGACCGACGTTCAGGGCCGCCACCTGGAACCGCTTGGGATTGGCGAGCAGCCGGATGAATAGATGCCGCTCGCCGTAGCGCCGCACGATCTCGGCCGAATCGTCGGTACTCATGCCATCGATGACCAGCACCTCGATCCGGTGGCCAGGGTAGTCGTTCGCCACGATGGAGTCGAGACACTGCACGATGAACGCGCGCTCGTTGCGCATCGGAACGAGGACGCTGACGAACGGCCGCTCGCTCATGTCGTTCCCGTCCGGACGCTCCGCGTGAGGTCGATGACGACCTGCTCCGGGCGCGCCGCGGCAACGGCGCCCGCGGCGTCGTCGCCCGCATTGCCGATGACCAACACCTCGGAATGCTCGAGCAGCGTGTCCATGTTGGGGCACATCAGCGACGCGATGTGCGGGATCTCCTCCTCGATGTAGCGACGGTTGGCACCGACGAGCCGCGCAATCGAGACGCTTCGGTCCAGTATCCTGACCTCGCAGCCCTTCCCGATGAGCACCTCGACCAACGCCACCATCGGGCTCTCCCGCAAGTCGTCGGTCCCGGTTTTGAAGGACAGACCCACGACACCGATCCGCCGGCGTCGGGTCGCCAGGACGGCGTCCACACCGCGGCGGACCTGCGCCTCGTTGGAGGGCAGGATCGATTCCAGCACCGGAAGCGAGACGTCGGCGGCGCGAGCGGCATGCAACAGCGCACGCAGATCCTTGGGGAGGCAGGAGCCTCCGAACGCGAACCCGGGCCGCAGATACGCCTCCGAGACGTTGAGTTTTCGGTCCATCAGGAAGATCCGGATCATCTCGTGGGCATCGACGCCGAACGCCGCGCACGCATCGCCGATCTCGTTGGCGAAGCAGATCTTCAGCGCGTGAAACGCGTTGGCCGCGTACTTGACCATCTCCGCCGTTCGGATCGTCGTGTGGACGAAGGGGGCCTGGACGCCTGCGTAGAGTGCGTGAACGAGCGATGCCGTGGCTGGCTCGTCGCACCCGACCAGCGTGACCGGAGGCCGGGCGAAATCGTTCAGCGAGGAGCCTTCACGCATGAATTCTGGATTCACGGCGATCCGCACGGCCGGGCCGGCGGCGCCGCGTGTTCCCTGGAAAATCGCGGGCGCCAGCAAGCCCTCCGTCGTCCCGGGCAACACCGTGCTCCGCAGCACGACGGTGTGGGGCGCCGTCCGTCCCTCCAGAGCGCGCCCGAGGAGGTCGCCTGTCCGGACGATGGCGTCGACGTCGAGTTGGCCATTCCGGCGGCTGGGCGTGCCCACACAGATGAGCGAGACCTCGGAGGCCGCCACGGCGGTGTCGCCCCCTGTCGTGGCCCGCAAGGATCCCGCGCTGACCACCTCGGCCAGCAGCTCGGGCAGTCCTGGCTCGACCACGGGTGCCGTCCTCGCGTTGATCATGGCCACCTTCTCGGGATTGATGTCGACACCGATGACCTCGTGGCCGATCTTCGCCAGACAGGCTGCTGTCACACACCCGACGTATCCAAGCCCGAAGACGCTGACACGCATGAATGGGCCTCCGCTGTTGGAACTGGAGCGATGTAGGGACTGCTCTACGCGGCCACGTCGTTGCACCGCGCTTCGAACTCGCGAGCCACCTGCGCCCACGAATACCGCTCTTCCACGAGCCGGCGCCCGGACGCACCCAGTGCCTTGCGCCGCACGGGATCACGCAGCAGCGATACGACGACCCTGGCGAACTCGGCAGGATCGTCGGCCCGAAGGAAATGCTCGCCCGGCACGAGGGGCAGGCCCTCGGCGCCGATCGTCGTCGAGACGACTGCCTTGCCCATCGCGAACGCTTCGAAGATCTTCAGACGCGTTCCCCCGCCGATCCGCAGCGGCACCACGTACACGGCCGCCTTTGCGATCTCGGGACGAATGTCATCCACGGTTCCCGTGATCAGGACGCCGGCCTCCCCGGCCGCCTGCACCAGGCGGCCGGACGGATTTCGGCCCGCCACCGTCAGCGAAACCGCCGGAATCTCGCGACGGATCGACGGCAGGATCGTCTGCATGAAGTGAAGCATGGCGTCCTCGTTCGGGTACCAATCCATCGACCCGGTGAACACCAGGTGGATCGGCATCTCTGGCACCCCGTTCGGTGCGAAATAGGAGGTGTCGACTCCCGTCGAGACCGCGAAGGTGGCGGCATCCGGAGCGATCGCCGCCAACAGCGCTCGATCGGTCTCGGACACGGCGATCGTCGCACTGGCTCGGGTGCACGCGTGGGCTTCGTACCGCCGCATCTTTCGCCACTCGAGCTCGAGGAGGACGCGACGCCAGGGGCGGCGCTCGACCCGGCTCAGACGCTGCCAGATCGCGTGCTCGACGTTATGCTCGAAGAAGAGGACGGGGACAGGGCCGTCCAGGCGAACGTGTGGAATGGCGAGGAGAAAATCCGCGACACACAGATCCACTTCGTGCGCCGTCAACAGACGCAGGGCCTCCTCGCGCAGCGGCCGGACGCGCCACTTCCAGACATCGACGGGCAGCGGCGATAGCCAGGATCTCAGCAGGGCCAGGGCAAAGTGCCTGCTCTCGTGCTTCGGGGGCGCGTACGGCAGCGACACGATGCGCTCACACTGCGAGAGCCGCGCGGCGAGCTCACGAGGATCCTCGCCAGGACGATGGGTCGTCAGGAGCGTCAGCCGATGCCGACGCGCCAGCTCCGAGATGATGTGGAAACTTCGCAGCCGCCCTCCCGTATTGAGCGGCCACAGCCCTCCAACCTTGACCCAGAGGATCCGCATCGCGCTCAGGCGGTCCTCAGCAGGGCTGCCGCGTCGTCCCCGTCGAGGAAGATACGTTGCCAGATCTCGAGGTTCACGAGGAGCCAGAGCCGATCGCCATGGTTCGCCAGGCCAGTGCGGTGTTCTTCCGCAAGACGCCTGAGCCGGGAAGGGTCGAACAGTCCCCGGTCGAGCGAACGCGGCCCGAGCACGAACTCGTCGACGATCCAGGAGAATGGGCCGCGGAACCATCGGCCGACGGGAACAGGAAAACCCATCTTGCGTCGCGTGAGGATGGACGGGGGCACCAGACCTCGGACCGCCTCGCGGAGCACCGCTTTGGTGCGCCAACCACGCAGCTTGAAGCGGCCGGGAATCATCGTCGCGTACTCGACGAACTCGTGATCCAGGAACGGCACGCGACTCTCGACCGACGCCGCCATGCTCATCTGGTCTTGCTTCATGAGCAGCTCGACGAGGTAGGTCTGCAGATCGGCGTGACTCATCCGCTCGCGTACTCCACCCGGCGCCTCGGCATAGCAGCGCAGCGCCTCGGCATATGGGTCACGCGCCTCGAGGAGGCCGCGATCGGCCAGCAGTCCCGGCTGCAGGGCCTCGGGAAAGACAGCGAAATTCTCGTAGAACAGCGGCCGGGTTCCCGGGGGCAGCGCGAGAAACGTCCTCGCGGCATACCGGCGCACCGGCCGCGGAAGTCGGCCGACGAGCCGCCGCATCGCTTCGCGAACCGTCCCGGGAACGATGGCGCCGTACGGTCGTCCGAGCCCCTCGTTCCAGGCCGTGACCCGGTAGCGGTTGTAGCCGAGGAAGAGCTCGTCGGCGCCTTCGCCAGTCAGCACCACCTTCACGTCTTCTCGCGCCAGGCGTGAGACGAAGTAAAGCAGGATGCTCGAGGGAAAGGCGATCGGCTCGTCCTCGTGCCATACGAGGCGTGCGAGCGCGCCGAAAAACTCTGTCGGGGAAACGACGACGTCGCGGTGAACCGACCCCACCGCGCGGGCCACGAGCCTCGCGTAACCGAGCTCGTTTGCGTCTGCATCGGGCAGGCCGACCGAAAACGTGCGGAGCGGCTCCCTCACCAAGCGCGCCATCAGCGCGGCCAGCCCACTCGAGTCGAGGCCGCCCGAGAGGAACACTCCGAGCGGAACGTCGCTCATCAGGTGACTGCTGACCGCGGCCTGCAGCCGCACCTGGACCTCCTGCGCTCGTTCGGCCAGCGTCGTCGGCGACGGCTGCGTCTCGAGCGGAAGTCGCCAGTAGCGACGCTCGCGCAAGCCCTCGTCGGGTGACCAGGACAGTGTCCGGCCCGGCAAGAGCTTCGAGACCCCGCGGAAGAAGGTCTCACCGCCCGCCACGAAGCGATTGGCCAGGAACTCCGGCAGGATCGGAGTGTTGAAGGTGGGCCGGGGACTGCCCCCGGCGAGGATCGCCTTGATCTCGGAGGCGAAGATCAGCTCGTCGTCGGTCCACGCATAGTAGAGCGGCTTGATCCCGAGCCGGTCTCGCGCCAGCAGCAGGCGCCGCCGCGCCCGATCCCATATCGCAAAGGCGAACATGCCTTGCAGCCGCTCGACGCAGCGGTCCCCCTCCTCCTCGTAGAGGTGAATGACCGTCTCCGTGTCGCTTCGGGTCCGATAGCGATGGCCGCGAGCTTCGAGCCCCGGCCGGAGGGCGGCGTGGTTGTAGATTTCGCCGTTGAAGACGATCCAGACCGAACCGTCCTCGTTGGCCATGGGCTGGCTGCCGCCGTCGACGTCCACGATGGCCAGGCGACGGTGGCCGAGGCCGACCGGTCCTTCGATCCATGAGCCTTCGCCGTCGGGCCCGCGGTGGCGTAGCACGTCGCGCATGCGCTTGAGACGCGCCTCATCGACCGATTCCCTCGGATCACGCTGGACGATGCCGACGATTCCGCACATGGTCTTTTCAGCTCCGGTGCGCGCGCCCGTTGTCGAACCAGATCGTCTCGTGGCGGGCCCCGATCGTGAGGCCGATGGGTCGTTGACGGTCATCGCTCAGGAGCGCGACCGCCGGAGGAATGGCCGGCTCCGCCTTCAGGGGAAGAAGCAGCGTGGCGATGCGGACGGGCAGCGGGGTGACCGTCGAGTAGATAAGGACCGGGGCCGGTCGCCGCTCGCCGTACGTCGGTGCGATCCACCCCTCGACCGGATCGAGTGCGCCCTCACGAATGTCCGCCTTGAGTGGCACGCTGGCGAAGGGTCGGAGCAGCAGCCCGCGGGCTCCGCGATGGGCCCATGCCCACAGCGTCGGGTCGACTGTCACCTCGATCGGCGCGAACTGGAAGCGCAGCTCGACGCCGTGCTCGGCGGCGCCCTCGAGGTCGTCCACCAGGATCCAGTAGCCCCGAGCGACGAAGATCACCCGGCGCCGGTGGATGACTGGATCAGCGAGGCGGCTGTACGCCTGATGTGATCCCTCCGCGATCTCGAGTCCTCCGCTCGATTCCCACCGCGTCAGCTGCGCTCGCGGACGCGCGTGCCAGGCGAAGGGGCCGGTCGGAACCGCCTGCCCGGCGCCATCGATCATCACCGTGCTGTGCGCCGATGTCCCGCGAAAGAAGCTGCGCCAGGCCTGCTGGCCGGTGTACCCATACGTTCCCGCATCCGTGAGGCACGGCTCGCCGAACACCGCGCACTGGACGCTGAGGAGGTCGGCGTGCCCGTGACCGCCGCTTACAGGACAGCCGAGCGGACCGACGTCGAAGATCAACTGATGAGCATCGGCTTGCCATCCGCTCCGTGTGACGATGTAGCCGCCATCGGGGAACACACGCGAGGCCGGCATCGCCGGAGGTTCCGGATCGAGCGCGGCGAACCGTTCGGCGCCGGCGGGCCCCAGCAACCACAGCGTCTCCGGCGCCGGGCCGCCGGCGGCCCACGCGTAATCGCGCCGGCCGAAGAGGCTGGCCGCGGTCGCGAAAACGCCGCGCACGTCCTGGGGGGCTCGGTCCGTCAGCGGCAGGAGCCAGCCGCCGTCGGCGTCGCCGATCATCGGCATCGAACCATCGGGATGACGGATGACGAGGAGGAAGTCGAGCAGCCGCTGCAGGCGGTCGACGACGGGCGCGGGCACCTCCAGCCCGCTGCGCCGCGCGAGGATGACGAAGTGCAGGTAGATCTCGATCGTGTAGCGCTGATAGTACGTGGACTGCTCGAAGTAGACACCGTCGGGCAGGACCTGCTTGGCGCTCTGTTCAACGAGGATCCGGGCTCCAAGAGCGCGCCAGCGCCGCGCGTGTCGAAGCTCGGGGAACAGCGTGCCCGCGTAGAAGAGTCCGAGGGCCTCGCCCGTGAGATGCGTGTTCGGTGAAAAGTAGTGCGAGAGATAGCGCTCGACGTGCGCGGCGTGACGCACGAGTGCTCGCATCACGTCCCGCAAGAGCGAGGTCGGCAGCGACGGCGACCGCTCGAAGAGCGACAGGCTCCAGCACCACGCGATGAGCCGCAGCGACACCTCCAGGCTACTCGCCCAGTTCATGCCCCGGCCCGCAGGGTTCGTCTCGAGCCAGTGGCCTAGATATCGCCCAAAGACTGTGGCGTATCGCTCGTCGCCGGTCAGCCGGTAGGCCTGGCCGAGGCGGACCATCCACTGGTGGCGGTTCAACTCCCAGATCACCTTGCTGTCGCCGACCAGGCCATGATCGAGCGGATCGATGCGACTCCAGTGAGCGAGCGGCGCTCGGCGGCCCGAGATGGGATCGAAGTGCCAGTCGACAGGGTCGCCGAAGGTGAGACCACGGTAACCGAGAAGATCGAAGCGCCCCTGGCACAGCGCGTCGGCGGCCGCCAGGACCGCGCGTCGCTCGTGATCCAGACGCCCGAGTCGCGCCGCCGTCGCCTCCGTGCTGCCCGCCCCGGCGAAGAATCGGTCGCGACCGACGGTGAACGACCCCGACGGGATTGGACCGTCGAGACCTGTCCGCTCCAACCACTTCCAGACCTCCTGGCGAGCGCGACCGGCCACTTCTCTGAGTCCCATCCGACGGAGTCGCCGCCAGCTCAGACGGCGTGGCGCACGTGCCGGCGGTTGAGCGAAGACGCGTGAGATCGACATGTCTGAACCGTGGAATGCGCGTGGGCGCTATGAGGGTCGACCGACGTAGAACACGTGGGGGGCCATCCAGCGGAGTTCCGGTATCAACACGCTCGGGCAGACGCGCTCGAATGCCGCACCGCCGAGGCTCGAGACGCGACACAACCAGTGATGGATTCGCTGCCTGAGGCGTCCGGCCCCCGGGCCTGACGCCGTCATCCAGCCGTCATAGAAGCCGACGTAGCCAGCGGCGATCGTTCGAAATCCGGCGTCTTCGTGAACCCGCGTCAGGGCGCCGGCATCGTAGACCACGTGCATGTCGAGCCGCTCGAGGTCGGCGATCCTCTGAAACCACCAGTTGACGCCTTGCAGGTTCGGGACTGTCGTGAGAATGCGCCCGTGGGACTTGAGATAGCTCGCCAGTATCCGGAGCCGGCGAACGGGATCGGCGAAATGCTCCATCACGCCTCTCGAGTAGACGAGGTCGAAGGATCTCGCGAGATCCGCATTGGCCTCGAGATCGAAGCCGTCACGGCACAGGATTTCTCCCTGGACGCCGGCCCCGGCGAGATTCGCCCGCGCGAGCTCGGCGGCAAACGGCTCGATGTCGATGCCCACGACGGTGCAGCCCATGAGCAGCCCGAGATAGGGAAGCCACGCCGAGCCGCCACAGCCGATCTCGAGCACACGCGACCCCGACCGCGCATGGCCCTCGAACAGCGCGCGGAGCCTTCGATCCGTGAGTCGCGTGAGATCCGGCAGGACGGGTTTTGCCTTGAGCTGGCTCGCGGTCTCGAGGTAATAGCCGCCGCCCGGCTTCCAGAGATCCGCGCTCGCCTGCAGCCTGTCGATCTCGGGGCCCGGTCCCGGCATCGGCTCGCGATCGGGAAGGTGCTGGTTCACGCGCGTCTCCCCACATCGACCGCCGCGCTCCTCATCGTGCCACCTCGAACGCGTCGACCCAGATCCACGCGCCGCCCGACGCCGGGTTCTGGCGCCCAGTCGGCTCCACGGTCATCCGGTGCGCGCCCGACGGCAACCCAGTCACCGTGTACATCACGGCCTGAGCGTTGGCGGCCGAAGCATAGGTATCGATCTCGGCCAGGGGCGCGCCGTCGATCGAAACCAACGCGATGCCGGCCCCCTGGTCGCGATAGCCGATCCAGGTCGCAGCCGTTCCCGTGAACGTGAAGGCCGCCCGGCAACCGGCGGCCATCGCGAGCTGGGCGCTGCCCCCGCTGAGCCCCGCGTTGGTGCTCGTGGACCAGCTCTGAGACGCTGGGCAGCTGTAGGCCACGGCCGGATCGTCCTGTTCCACACGGGAGACGACGTCGAAGGCGTCCACCCAGACCCACGACTCGGCCGAGCGTGTATTCTGGGTCGCCGTCACGTCGATCGTCAGGGTGTGGGTGCCCGGAGGTAGCGCGCCGCTGGAGAACAGGACGGTTCCGATCCGGGCCGGCGTCAGGAACGTGTCGACTGAACCGGCCAGCAGACCGTCGATCGAGATACGCGCGACCCCTGACCACGCATCGCCGACGCCGATCCAGCGTACGCCGGTTCCGCTGAAAGTGAGGGTGGCGCGACAGCCGACGTCGGTCGCCAGGGCCGCGCTGCCCCCGCTGAACCCCACGTTGGTGTGCGTGTACCAGATCGCCGGGGACGGGCACCCATACGTCACGGCGGCCGCGTCCTGCTCGACCCGGGTGGCGATCGACTTCTGCGAGCCGGCCGGCCCTGGTGCCAGCGTCGAGAGATCCATGAGGTACACATCCATGTAGTCGCTGGGATAGCCGAGGATCGTCGGTAATCCGTAGTTGCTGCTGTAGACCAGCCGGTTACCATCGTGGCTCACGGACGCGCGCGGTGTGTACCAGTAGGGATCCAGCGGACGACTTCGGTGATGCGCGAGCCTTCGGACCTCGGAGCCATCCAGCTTGATTCGCAAGACTTCGTTCGCGTACGGAACCCAGCCCGAGAGCGGCTTCGGCGTGAACGTGCTGATGATCACCCAGCCCGCGGCATCCGGAGCGGACACATGAAACGACAGGCTCCAGTCGAGCGAGATCAGGCACGTTTGAGAGCCGTCGGCCAGTCGGACCCTGACGACACCATTCAAGCAGACCGGCTGCGGATCCGCGGCGTTGGCCAGCACCAGCACTTCATCGCCGTTCACATCCCGCGTGACGTCCATGTGCCCCAGGCTGCGGCTCGCCTGGCGCAGAAACTTCATGTTGCGGTCAAAGAGCTCGACCCCCTGGAACCTTCCACCGCCCACGGCGATCCAGCCGATGAGGACGTTGTTGTCGGGTGTGATGTAGACGTCGTCGAAGTTCCCCAGGCCCGTGGTGTCCAACACCGGTCCCTTGGTATCGGTGCTGATCTCGTACACGAAGACGTCGCGATGGTCACCGACCAGAACGAGATGATCGCCGTCTGCGCTGAGGTCGGATTCGCCGAGCCCGCTGATCGTCGAGTACTCGCTGAACGTTCGCACGAGCACGCGCGCGTCGGTGTCCGTGTCGTACCGCTTCAGCTGGTTGCTGTAGAACGGGTGGTAATAGACGACGTTGGTGTCGCGTCGGGACCAGCGCGGCTCGCTGGAGGCGACGATCTCCAGCGGGAGATCTTTGAGGTAGCGGCCGGTGCCGTCGTACAACGCGAAGTAGCTCTGGTGCAGGATCAGGATGCGAGAGTTGTCGCGATTGAACGGACTCATCGTCGAGTACTCGTGGACGATGAACGTCAACGTCCCGGTATCCGCGCCGTTCTGCGTTCGCAGGGCGTCCGACATGCGCGTGACCATCGAACCGAAGGCCGGATCGATGTAACTCTGCCCGAGTCCGGGCGGCAGGAAGATCGATTCGTTGACGGGCGGATACACACCCGCGTCGGTGACGTAGGCATAGACCACGCCGGCCGGACCGCCGAGACTCAGAGCGACTCCGAGCCACAAGGTGGCCGGCCAGCGGAGGAGGCTCGCGTCGATGCTCACCCCACTCATAGGTCACCGGTCCTGGAGCTCGCCACCGGCCGCGTCGCCCGCCGAAGCTCGTGCGCGACCTGCGCGATGGCCGCCGTCCACCGCCGCGTCCATCGTCCGAGCGCCAGCCGTTCGTCGTCCGTGACCAGGCGCAGCGCGAGCAGGAGCGCCAGGTACGCCACCGCGTAGACGACGCCCATGGCGATCAATCTCGGCGCCGGCGTCGTGTCGAGCGCCGCTCCCACGAGGGCGCAGGGCACCGCGGCGGCGGCCGCCGCGAGCGCGATGCCGGCGAGCTGCCGCCACGGCAACAGCCCCCGGTATCCCGTCCGCATGAGCCGGCGCGTGCGACCGAGGGCGAGGCCTTTGGCCATGACGCCGGCGAGCAGCGTGACGAGGACGGCTCCCGGAAGCCCCCATGTCGACAGGGCCCACGGCAGCGCGGCCACGACCACGGCGAGCTTCAACGCGTACAGACCGAGGAGGAATCGCGTGTCGGCATGCACGCGCAACACCGCGTCCGTCGGGAGCGCCGCGAGCAGGATGCTCGCCGACCAGATCTTGAAGATCGGGACGCTCGCCAGATAGTTCGCCGTGAAGAGCAACACCACGAGGTCACGGGCCGTCACCATGAGCAAGGCGACCAGCGGCACGAGCATGAGCGCCAGCTCGCGGGTTGCCCGGTGCCAGGCCGGTATCGCTCGCTCGCGAGGGGAGTTCGCCTCCTGGCCCATCTGAACCATCAGGACGTTGCCGGCGGATGTCGCGACGAAGTCGACGAGCGGGACCTGGAAGCATCCGACCGCGTAGATGGCGAACGTGGCGGCATCGAAACGATACGACACCGCGTATTGGTGGAATGTCGACTGCACGATCTCCAGGGCCCCGGCGAGGCCAAACGGCACGGCATACCCGAGCTGGGCGGTGAGCAAGCGGAGGGCCGGGCGGCACCCCGCGCCGAAGCGGCCCGCGAGAAAGGCCAGGGTGGCCGCCAGGCGCAGCGCCGCGAAGGCGATACCGCCGAGCAGGAGCCCGTCGATCCCCCATCCGAACACCAGCACGGGAACCAGGAAGAGCATCGCCCGGGCGATGTCCGAGACGGCGTAGACCGCCGACGCCAGACGGTAGTCGCCGCGCGCCACCAGGACGATCTCGAGCACAGCCGAGGGCATCATGAGCAGCAGGAAGACGCCGAGCAGCACGACATGATCCGTCAGCGCGATGTTGCTGAACGATCGGCCGAGCTCCGACCGGCTCACGGCGATTGCCGCCATCGCGGCCACGCCGGCCACCGCCAGGAAGAGCAGCGAATTCGCGACGTACGGTCCGGACTCGCGTGGCGCACGGGGGACGAAGTAGAACAGGCTTTCCGCCATCCCGAACTGCGCGATCGCATACAGCGTGGAGTAGAGAAGGAGCAGCTGCTTGTACGTTCCGAACTCTGTCTGAGAGAACGTCCGGACGAGGACAACGGGGATGAAGAAGGTCGCCATGAACGCCAGCGTCCGGCCCATCGTCAGGAAGAGCGTGGGCTTGAAGGTCGACGTCATCATCCCCGTTGGCCCGCACCGCACGCGAGGGCGCTCACGTCACACATGTCACAACCCGAGAAGCGGCGCGTATGTGGCGCTGGCCACCGGGCTCTGCGACCATCCGGGAGCCACCGCGATCGCATTGATCGTCGTCCTCAGGAGGATCAGGATCGGACCAGTGTAACGAGTGGACGCGGTTGTCGGCGTGCTGCCGTCGGTCGTGTAGTAGATGGTGACTCCAGGACTGGCGTCAGAGATGGAGACGCTCTGTGGGAGCAGGTAGGTCCCGCCGGGCGGGCTGAAGGTGGAATGGCGGCCTGCAGGACGTACGTGGCGGTCGCCACATCGCTGTCCGCCATCCCGCTGGCCGCCGCCATCGCCTTGACGGTCGTGGTCCTCGTGACGGAGATCGGGCCGGTATACCGTGCCGAGGCGGTCGTCGGGGTGCTGCCGTCGGTGGTGTAGTAGATCGTCGCGCCGCTCGTCGCGTCGCTGAGCGTCACCGACTGCGGCTGGTTAAATACCCCCGGGCCCGGACTGAACGTCGGCGGGACGACCTTGATCGTGTAGGTGGCGCTCGACACGTCGCTGTCGGCCATCCCGCTGGCCGCCGCCATCGCCTTGACGGTCGTGGTCCTCGTGACGGAGATCGGGCCGGTATACCGTGCCGAGGCGGTCGTCGGCGTGCTGCCGT
>Ga0137358_10000735_pt1 | contig 16132 bp, 10 predicted proteins | sample Mad1_20_16metaG_FD_105551 | JGI IMG/M metagenome (GOLD analysis project Ga0137358, IMG submission 105551) | Vadose zone soil microbial communities from Angelo Coast Range Reserve, California, USA - Mad1_20_16 metaG | ecosystem: Environmental > Terrestrial > Soil > Vadose zone | place: USA... | reverse complement strand
TAGATCGATCATCGAAGGATGATCATCAAGATGAACGAAACGAAGCTCGCGACCCTCGAGCAGATCCGCGAATTCCTGGCTGGGACCTCGGACGTTACCTTTACGATTCCGGCCGACGAGGCTCAATTGCGAGCCTTTGTGGGGACGGTGATCCGACGGTTTCGCTATGAGCGACGCTCCAAGACCGAGCGCGGCGTGCTATTTGCCTATATGCGGCGCTTGAGCGGCTACTCCCGCCAGCATCTGTCCCGACTCATCGCCCAGTATCGCGATACCCTCTCGCTCGATCTGGCGAGCCGTTGTGTGGACGGGGATTGAAAAGCGCGTGATTCCGGGGATACACGCGGTTTGACCGCCGGAGGCCCGGTGGGCGAATGAGGATTTTCTTTGGTTTTATGACGTCGTTTCAGACGTAGAGGAAGCGCAGTCTGCCGCGGTCAGCGGCAGAAGCTCCAGCATCCGTTTTTGCTTGTGTCCGTCGCGTTCGCAACGCGCTGCGGGATTTCCCTCTAAGCTGCCCCTACGCCCAAGCAAAGAAGGCCCGGGAACCGTTCAAAACCCCCGGGCCTTCAGCGGTGCGATGCCTGTGGGGGCGATCTTCCGCACGTCATTTAGCCCCGTGAAGCCCGGCGCTGTCCAGTGCTGTGGGGGCGTGGGGTGCAAAAGCGGGAGGAGAGCTACCGGCTGTATAGCTGCCGGGGCTGCAGCATGCTGGTGAGCATCTGCGGTGCGTGCGATCGCGGCAATATTTATTGTGCCGGGGAGTGCGCGGCGGTGTCGCGCCGCGCGTCGAACCGGCGTGCCGGTGCCAGGTATCAACGCACCCGTCGTGGAGCGCGCCGGCACGCGGCTCGGCAGCAAGCCTGGCGCGATCGGGAACCTCAGAAAGTGACGCAGCAGGGATGTGCACCGGTGGGACCGGTGTTCACGATGTCGATCACGGTCGATGTGGCCGCGATCGAGACCCCCGATGCACCCAGCACCCCGGAAGAGACGATCATCGCGCCGCCGAGGCATGACTATGGTGGTCAGTGCCAGGTTCGGCGGTGCGATTCTTGTCATGCACCGCTGCCGGTGTTCACGCGTCTGCGTACACGACGGGGTTGGGGCTTCGGTTGAGCGGCACGGATGATCAGTCGCGCGGCAGAAAGCGTCGCGTCTCTCACGATACGCGGTCGACTGTTGGATTAGGGCTTGTCGGCTGGTCGCTGACGGTTAACCGGACCGATTTGAGTTCTGTCGAGCTTGACCCTACCGAAATTGTGAAAATTCCCGGCTCTACCACCCATTTCATGTCGATGTTCCAGAATGCGAGAGAGTCTGGCGTAAGGCGAAAACCAAGAGTCCTTCGTTGACCTTGAGATAGGCTCACACGCTGGAAGCCCTTTAGTTCCAGAACAGGGCGAGGCACCGAGCTGAATTCGGCTTGTATATAGAGCTGCACGACTTCGTCACCGACGCGAGTGCCGGTGTTGACAACATCCACTTCCACCGCTACGTCTTCATGGGCTGATATCTGGGATTTCCCAAGACGAGGAGCGGAAATGTCGAAAGTCGTGAAGCTGAGGCCATGTCCAAAGGCGAACAGCGGGGCTCGCTTGCCCTCCACATACTGATTCAAATAGGCCGATGGATGTTGATTGTAATAGACGGGCAACTCACCTACCGATCGAGGGAAAGAAACAGTGAGCTTCCCGCCGGGGTTTGTCTTTCCGAATAGAATGTTCGCAAAGGCGTTGCCACCCTCCTGACCAAGGTACCACCCTTCAAGCAGAGCATTGGCGTGCTGCGCAAGGCGCGAGACCGCGAGCGGTCTGCCATTGAGCAATAGCGCGACAATCGGCTTGCCTGTCGCGATCATCGCATCTACCAGCTCATCCTGCCGTCCCCAGAGCCCAAGCGAGGAGCGATCACCGGGCAAAGTTGGCCCAATGGCTTCCCGCGTGATTGCGGGTACGTCTCCAATAACCAACAGGATCACATCAGCGCGTTTGGCCATCTCAGTGGCGTGGGCAATACGAATTAGATCATCTGCCTCTGGAACGGGAGCCAGCGGTGAGTAACTGCGATGCCGACCTCGATCATCTGGCGCGGTGATCCATACTCCGTCGGATTGTTCCACAGTCACGCCAAAAGGGGCGGCGTTTCTCACACCGTCGAATATGCCAACCGCACGGGCGTTCTCGCCAGAATACCCGCCCAAAAGCGGCTCCATGGCATTGGGGCCGATGACGGCCAACGCCAGTTTGCCTTCCAATGGGAGGATTCCATCGTTCTTAAGCAAAACCAGCGCCCTCTCTGCAGTTTTACGGGCGAGGGCAATGTCCGCGGCGGTGTTGGTTTCACGCCGCGCACGCCGCTGCTCAAGATATGGATTCTCAAAAAGGCCTGCCTCAAACTTGAGGCCTAGAATTTGCGCGACGGCCGCATCGAGCTGCGCTTCGTTGATACGGCCGGCGCGCACCAGGTCCGGTAACCTCGCATAGCTTGTTCCCTCGGGTAAATCCGCGGCGACACCGGCTTTTAGTGCCAGCACCGCCGCATCATCTTTCGTCCGTGCAATGTGATGCTGGTCCATCAAACTACCAATCCCCTCGTAGTCGCTAAAGTAGACACCTTGGAATCCCAACCGATGGCGCCCCGTTGACTGCAGCAATTCCACACTGGCATGGGACGGAACACCTTCCACTTCATTATAGGAAGGCATGATAATCGCCGGATCTGCACCCTTAATGATTTCCGCAAAAGGAACCAGAAAACTCTCGCGTAGAGTCCGCTCGCTGAAGTCGGCCGGCGCAATATTAAGTCCCCCCTGCGGTGCGCCATGCACGAAGTGCTTGAGCGTTGCAAAAACACGATCTCGATCCAGTGGTCGCCGTCGGCCCTGAAGGCCACGAACCGCTGCGATGCCCATTTGAGCGACAAGATACGGGTCCTCGCCGAAGAATTCCTCGGCCCGACCGTATCGTGGATCGCGGATTAGGTCGACGACCGGTGTGAGGGCTACATGCGTTCCACGGAGACGGGCTTCACGCGCGGCGACGGTAAATACCTGCTCTATCAAGTCTGGATCCCAGGTACTGGCGAGTCCAGGCGGAATTGGGAAGATGGTGGCGTCGTTGGCGAGCAATCCGTGCGCAAGTTCGTCATGGAAAAGGGCGGGAATGCCGAGCCTTGTGTTTTCCACCAGAAGGCGTTGAATGCGATTCACGAGCGTCACGGTTTCGTTGATATCCCGAAACGGATGCGAATCCCAACCAGCAAAACCGCGAATATCCGATGGTCGCGCGATCTGGCCAATTCCATCGGCTAATGCAATCAACGCGCGTTCCTGAGAGAAGAATCCATGTTCATCAAGGAAATCTACTTTGGTTGCCCACATCGAGCGCACTTGCGCTGCTTTTTCCTCAAGGGTCATGCGCCCAATAAGGTCGGAGACCCTCTCGGACGCAGATAGTGCAGGATCTCGGTAGAGAGGCTTTGCAGCGACAAGCGATGGAAACGTTACTGACAGTATTGTCGAACCCAGCAGCGCCCTGCGAGTGGTATTAATTTCGTCAGTCATGATTGCACTTCAAGACGGGAATTCCTCCAGCGTCCACTCGGCGCGCCAGTCGATAAAGGGACGATCGTTGTCGAACCGCATTGGAAGCCACACGTGACGTGATCTGGAGGTATTGATACGCAGAGAACCCGCCGTCTCGAAAACGTGCGCCTCCTCGGCACTCAGTGGCAAAGGTGGCCGAGAGAAGTGTTTTGCGTAGCCGCTTTGCACTAGACGGGATGTTTCTCCTGTCTCGAAATTCACCCCGGATTCAGGGCCCATCCACCGATCCGCGATCGCGATGTACAAGTCCTTTTTTCTAGGATGTTTGAATATGCAGCTGATTTGAGAATTAAAGGAGGTTCGCGACGAATCGGTCGGATGAAGATCACCCAGCGTAGTAAAAGGGCCGTGAAAAGTATCTGCCATTGCAATTTCCGATGGATTTGGAAAGTATCCCGTCGTGCCCGACGTAGCAAGATAGTGATGGCCTCGCCGGTTGAAATAGGCCGGGGCTTCTCGAACCAGTGGTGGGCCAGGCCGGGGGAAATGAGTCGAGTAGTAACCCGTGAAACCTAAGTAATCGTCGGTAAGGTCGGCGCAGACCATCTCACTGTGGACACGTTCGAAATACATGTATGCCTTACCATCGTCGGGGCTTGCCACCAGATCGAAGTCTCCGGCGTTCATGCCAAGCGGTTGTATTCCACTACGAACCACGCGGTAAGGACCGAGGATGTTGTTCGCGATGAGCACTGTGCGCGTCTGCCGATCATTTTCCATGATTTTGATCCAACAGATGAACTTACCGGCCTTTAGATCGTGGAGGATATGCGGTCGGTCGATCAGCCGAGCCGGACTAAGCAGCGCAGACTTGTCAGTTAAATCGGGCGGTATAATCAGACCGAGATCATCCCAATTATAGAAATCCCTCGATCGATAGCAGCGCACGCCCCAGGTCCAGACATCGGTTTCGCCAGTGGTGAATTCCTTATTTTCACCATACCAAAAGAATTGACCACCCACTTTGAGGATCGATCCACCATGCACCTGGATCGGCTTTCCGGAGGTATCCAGCCAGACCTCACCGGGAGTAAATGACTGTCGCCGACGGAACCGGCTATCGAGTTCCGCGGATTTGGCGAATGTGGAGAGGGGAAAGCCTGCCAATGCAATGCTGCCCCCCAAGAATTCGCGCCTATCCATTGTCAAATATCCTCTGTCTTCGATCCTCAGCGGGGGACGAAAAGGCATCGAATTCCTCGTTGATTCATTCGACTGGGATCTTCTCGAGTTCGGCTTGCATGGATTGGAGCAATTCCTGGCTGACGGCCGGCATGAACTTCGGCAGCACGTCGAGCGGCACCACAGTGATGAATCCGCTCCGCGGCACGGACTTCGGCAGATACTTCTCCAACACCGCGTTGGCCGCGGGATTTTGCTGAAGCTGTCCGATTGCGAAGTCAACGGAGTAATTCGGCGATCCGGCGTTGAACAGCGCTGGAGTGACCGGGAGGGTAGCGGGGGTCTCGCCAACAAAGTTCGCGGCCAGCGTATTGATCGGAAGCGGCGCGCCCTCGCCCTTCGCGACCGCGGTTATGCGCAGCAACGCCGGCACCATCGGCAGTTTGAAAGCTTGATCGCCCGATTCCGTGTACCCGAGAGGGTAGATCTTCATGCGCCAGGGATCGATGAGCTCGACCTTGAACAGCTCCGCGCCCGCGAGTCGAACCTGGGTCGGCGGTATCGTAAGAGCCTTTTCACCCCAAACCACGCGAAACAAATAAGCCTCGCCCGGCTTGGCCAACGCGGTCCCGTTCACGACCAATTCGGGCGCCGGGACCATGTCCTGAAATGGCAAGGACGTCATGACCAACTTGAGGAACGCCAGCCGCGCAGGACTCTCGCCATCCAGTTCGCCGCCCGCCGCCCACCACAGCACACCACCTGGGTGCACATACGTATCGCCGTGCGACGCGTAGGCCCCGGCCATCGTAATGTCCCAATGCCGCGAGACTTCCTCAGGCCCCGTCAGCTCACCCCAAGGTTCACTGTTGTTGCCCTCATACCCATATTCGTCGACCACCACCGGCTTGTGATAACGCTTGAGCGCGATGGCAGCCGTTCGCGCAGCCTTAGGACTTCCGTCCTGAAGAATTACGTGGTCGATCGATGGCTTCTTGTGGTCGTACCAGGTGGCGAAATTGTGGACACCGACCGGGTGGCCGTACGGATCGCTGGCGTGCACCAGCGCCGTCAAGCGATCCCAGTCTCGTGGAGGTAGTAGATCGTACTCATTTGCCATCGTCCACCAGACGTTGCTGTAGGCAGCGAGGCGGGCAACGACATAGCGCAGGTACGCTTCATTGTGAGCCTGATCCAGCTTCGCGAAGCCCCATTTGTCATAGGGATGGAACAGGATCACATCGGCCTGCACACCCACGGCGTTCAGTTCCCGAATACGTGCTTCGACGTTAGCGAAGAATCGTGGATCGAAGCGCTCAAAATCAAATTGCCCCTCAGCGTTGCGGGGAAATGGAAATGTAGGTGGATCCACCCGGTTGAACCGATACCACTTGGGAAACAGACCGAATCTGAGTTTAGTAAAGCCGGTCTGTCGCAGAGCCGCCAGCGTGTGCTCCTGCAGCTCGGGATCGCGATTCAGCCAGTTGTAGGATGTGGTGCCAAGCGGGAAATAGGGTGCGCCGTCTGCATAGTCGAAGTGATAGGTCTTCGCCACCTGGACTGGTCCATGCTCACCGGCGCTGGGAGCTTCGACGACAAACCGTCCAGTTACACCGCTCAGTGCGGTATCTTTGGAACTCGTCTTGAACGTGCAGGAGCCCCGCTGCGTTGGCATCAGCCGCACTTTCCAAGTACCTTCGCCATCGTAGAAGCCGTCAACCTTCACGGTTTGCCCGGAGCAGCCGAACACGGCTGCAACTTTCACGTCTTGAAACGGGTTGTTGTAGTTTCGGTGACTGTGGAGGATGAGTTCCTGCAAGCCCCACTGCTGGACTGTCGGCTCCCAAGTGGAGCTATTCGAAGTGTTGGTCGGTTCCACTGCGAGTACGGGAGCGCAGAAGGTTATTACGCCCAGAGCGAGGAGCGCGACTGTTAAAAAGCTATCGGTCGAGCTTCTTGCCATGACCGCTAACTCATGGAACATCTCCAAATGCCCCTTTAGCCGTCGCGATTTGCAAAATCGGTGGAACAGCGTGACGAAGGCTTGGCTTCTCGTATCCGTTCCCGCCGGAGCCTGCATAGAAACGCCTATCAGCCAACCTGTGTTGCGTGAGGCATTTAACTCATGCATGAAGTACATAACCGTCGCTGCCGCTCGTGCTGCTGTGATCAATAGCCCCACAATGCATGCCTGCAATTTCATTGCTGGATTACGTTTTGACCAGATTGGAGCGCCAGCGTATGGCCGTTCCAAGCAAAATTCCCGGAAATATTGGGCGGGAGCGTGATAAGTCCCTTCACACCCGCCGCACCGACACGCTCAAGCCGCATACGAATTTCGCCGGCCGGGTGAGGTATGCGTCCTTCGACCCACTTTAGCGCCCCCAAAGCCGGAGCGATGGCGACCGTACGAAATCCCGGCGAATCCGGGCGCACACCAAGGACTGTGGCGAGCAGGTGATAGTTCGGATGTGCACTCCACGCATGTGAATCGGAACGGGAGGGGTCCGGAGTCTCCGGCGTCGTCGTCAGACCATTGCGGATCATTTCACGCCACGGGACGAGACGCGTCAGGTAGGCGTCGGCGACGCCGGCTGCGTGCATTGCCTCGTCTACATAGAAGCGGAAGTAATAGCTGGCCTGAACAATCTGAGGATCCTTTAGTAGCTGGACAGTTACAGCGCGGCGATCGCGCGCCGCGCCGGTCAGAACCGCGAGCGCATTTGTCTGCTGACTAAAGGATTGGCTCTCTAACGAGTCCGAAAACAAACGCCGCTCCTCGCTCCATGCGTGCTCGCGTACAGCCGCGATGGACCTCTCTGCCATCGCACGATCGCGGCCAGCTGCCTCCGGCCGGCCGAGCGCCGTCTCCATCTCCGCGGTCTGTTGAAGCGCGTAGACGTATTGCAGGGTGATCGCGGTTGAGTGGCCATCGTCGGCGCCGGGCGGTACCCCCCGCTCGAACGCATCGGTCCAATCCAGGAAATTCCACCACGGCATCGGACCGAGCATTCCTGTTCCGTCGAGGTGCCTTTCGTACCACTCCAGCACACCGCGTATGCCCGGCAGAAAACGCTGCACAAAGGCGGGATCGTCACGCAACATCCAGTAATCGTGGACCATCGCGACCCACCAAAGTGAGAAGGGAGGAATGTATTGGGCGGTTCTGATCTAGCAGCACGGAGACGCGCTGATGCGCGGGGATGAGAAGCGCGCGGCCGCCCGTGATGAACGCTGGATCCACTTTCATGCCGGCCGCTCGGCGGATGCGTACAAAGGACACCGGTCTCTCTTCCATCGAGGGAATGTTGCGCGGCACCAGCTGCCAAGTGTTCGACTGGCCGTGGTCCTCGGTTGCTCTGCGCAAGGCGAGCATCGCTGCGAGAGGGATGGCAGCTGGCCACCGAGTGTCATCGTAGACCGGTGATTCCCATCCCCATGGATAGAGCCGGGCATCAAGATTCTCACCCGGAGAGGCGGCGTAAAATCCGCCATCGTCGGGTGCGCCAACGCGACTGAAGCTATAGGCCGGATCCGCAACGGCTTTCCAGTTGTCGTTGGTGTCTGCCGAGTGCTCATTTTCGCCACTCACCAAAAAACCGGTGCGCAGGCTCATTTGCGCCGTCGGACGATAGTCGCCCCAATTCCAAACGAGTGCGGCAAGCACATTGCGTCCAGCATGCAAATAGGGCGCAAGATCAGCTGTCTCATAACGCCAATGCGCGGGGTCTCCGCGCGCCGGACCGCTAGAAGCCAGTTGACCGTTCACCAAGAGTCGATAGCGATTGTCCGCCGAAATGTTGACGATGAATTGCTCAGGCTTGTTGGGGAGTTCGATGGTCTTGCGGAAATGAAACACGCCTGGCGCATGCGGTGGTGCGTTGGCGGCCGAAATCCACTGTGCCCTCCATGGCGTGCGGGGCACTGCGTTTTGCGTCAGGGCCATAGAAACAGGGATGAGTGCGATACCGGCAACTAAGCAGGATTTCGCCCAACTCGTGCTCACTGTGATTGTCTCTCACCTGCTGGCATTTTTTAAGGGCCGCCGCCCACGGGTGTAGCCGCAGACATCGACATCATTGCACCACGACCCGCACCCGGCCCAGATTTTGAATGCGCGCATACGGCGTTGAGACATCGTCCTGCCGCTGCGAGATGCCGCGAAGCGCGGGAAAATAAGTGCCTGTTTTGTCAAACCGGTGAGTGATGTTGACCGTTACAGTGGCCTTGTGCTTCGGTACGGGGGAACTTGTCGCGAAGGTACCGGTGCCATCAAAGTCCCATTGTGCGGCGACTACCGAACCGGCGCCGGGGGGGACCGTAATGGTTCCGGTAAAGGTCACCGACTGGCCGACTTCGACATCGGCACGGACATGTTTATTTGCCGTGAGCGTGACCACGGGCTGTATTCCCAGCCGCTGAGCCGCGGAGGCAGGAACGATTACTTGTCCGTCGTCAATTTTGTAGGCGGTGGACATTGGCGGCGGAATGTCCCTTTCCACCCACGCCGCGAGATCGCGCAACGCTTGCTGGAGCACACCCTGATAGCTTACGACCCGGGTGACGTCCTCCAATACCGGCTCATCGCCATGCAGCGCATGGTCCGTATACCAAAGGCGAAAATGATCGTCGGTCTTCGCTCCGAAATGCTGCTCCACCCGTGATCGGTACCAGTCTGCCTGCCATGGCATCGCCTCCCGATCCCATAGCGAAGCTGCCACGATCATCTTGCCTTCGAACTTGCCTGTCTGCAGCGACCCGGCAGTTGCTTGGACAAATAGCGGTCCCAGTAGCATCGGCCGTTGCGGGTAGAGTGGCTTGCCATCCGGCCCGCGGAATTGGTCCCACACTTTGAATTCAGAGCCCGGCACTTGGTGACGGTGGTAGGTTTGCGCGGCAACGAAGTTGGAGTTGTCGACCTGAACCGAATCACCCGTCTTTAGCTGGGCCGCAACGGACGAATCCGCAATTCCTAGTACCAAGACATCGCCGACAATGTGACTGAGTGGCAGCTTGCGACCTTTGGCGGCACCGCTCTGCACGATCAGATCGCCGCCGAGGAAGTCGATCGCCGGCGGTGTCCCCGACAGTCGGAAGCCGACAACGCGCTGGCCTTCCTCGCCCTCCGGAATACGAAAAGCACTGTCGACGCCGCCCCGGTTCCCGCCACTCGACGCATCGGTATTGATGTGTGACCGAGCCGCTTGCGCTGCGGTGATTGGCGCCGCAATCGTGCTCACAAACTGCATCCGCGCGTCGAGCAATTGCTCCGGGTGATCAAAACCTAGGTATCCGGGTTTGGTCCAGAAATCCGTGAAGTAACTCGGGTCAGCGGCCACGACACCTTGGTAGAGCGCCGCGAAGCCGTGGACGCCCATCGTTTTGTAACCGAACCAAGACGGTAGGGGGAAACCCATCCGTGTCACTTCGCGCAGCGCCGCCGCTTCATTGGCCGTCAGTTCCGCATAAGGGTCACCGCTGCCGCCGGGTTCCACCGCGTCGATGATCTGCGGAAACTTGTCCTTGAGAATCCGCATGGCATGCATGCGCACCGTGAACATGTTCGGGATCGCCATGGTCGAGCCGACGACATAGGGCACCACGCCGTCCCACACCCCGGTTGTGTTCTCGATGGAGCCGATGGTGCGGTAGGCACCGCCGGATCCTCCATAGGCATAGCCCCAAGGTCGTTTACCTCCGTACATTTGCAGGGCAACGACGCGTGAATATTGGGCGGCAGCCGCGTTAGCGCGGTACGCACTAACCGGGGATCCGAGCTGTGCCCCGGCGGCCTTGCCGAGGTCCATGTGGCCGCCGCCGTTGGTTTCAATGAAGTAGGCGCCGCTGGCAATGGCAAACCCAATTTTGTTGTACTCGCCGGCGGGTACCTTCGATTCAAGATTCTCGCTGTCAGGTACCGGAGTGATGTGCTGGAAAAAGCGACCTTGATATTGCTCCCTCGGCGGGAAATAAAAAGAAAAACGCGTCTCGGTTCCCTTGAACCCGCCGTGCACGTATCGGTGGCGCACCGGCACATCGCGCCATTCATCCAAATCGATATACGGATCCACAAACAGCGGATCGACGGCGGCCCCGGTCGCCGTCGCAATGGGCGCGTCAGTCTGGGCGAGGCTCAGGCGCACGGAGAGGCCCAACATGACAAAAGCCAAGATGTGGAACCATGATCTGTTGGCGCGAAAGGAGCGCCGACTTGCAATGTAGCGCAGCATGCGTATCAAAATTTCTTCGACACGCCGAGCATCCATAGGCGACCCAAGGTGAAAGAGTTTTCGTAACCGTTCCCCGTGTTCGACCGGTACACGGGCGGGTCCTGGTCGAACACGTTGTTGACATTGAGCGTGAAGCTCAGGTTCTTAGTCAGCAAGTCATCACCCGGAATCGTATATTTGAAGAACAGATTAACGACGTCGTAGTTGCTCACCGAATGTTGCGGCAAGGTCGCGCTGGGGACCACGTTGAAGCCGCTGCTATGATTCAGGGTTGCCTGTACACGAAAATTCTTGATGTCAGCACCGAGCGTCGCTTGCAGTTGTAGTTTTGATGTGTCGGAGGCGAGTACGTCGATGACCTGCGCGCCCGGTCCGAGCTGGGACTTGCGGTCAAGCGTGTAGGTTCCGGCGAGCGAGCTGTCTACGGCACCGAAGCCGGTCGCGTGCCGATAGTTGACCGCGAAATCCATGCCATCGTCTGTTAGCGTGCCGTAATTTCCCTCAAGAAAGTTCACGGTCTCGTAAACAGGCACACCCGCCGCGACCAACGGCTGAACCACGGACAGCCCATTCGGTGCGAGCTTGGCGAAAGCCAGCAACTGAGCGGCGGATAGCCCATTGACGTTGGTAGTGACGTTATTGGGGAAGTTCGTGAAAATCGCGGCGTTGGGCGTCGGAATGGTCAGAAGGTTCTGGAACTTCACATGGTAGTAGTCGACCCTGGCATGTAGGTCGGAAACTGGATTAATTTCTGCGCCGAATGAGTATATCTTTGCAGTTTGGGGACTGAGATTTGCTTGTGCTCCCTGCAGGCCCAATGTGCCAGTGGCAACCGGTATTTCGCCCGGCCTGACAAAAGCGTTGAACGGGAAGAAGCTGATCGTGTTGAGCTGGGACCCGAGTTGGTCGACGGGCGAGGGAGCCTGGAACGAAGTGGCGTAGTTACCCAAGAAAGTCAGCCATTGCACGGGCTTATAGGTCACGCCAAACTTGTAGTTGGTCGTGCCGCCAAAGTCGCTGTACTGATCGTGGCGCACGGACGCCGCGAGGGTCATGGAGTCGATCCCGGCAATCCGGTTGTCCTCGCCGACGATTGGCACCTGCGTTTCGCCAAAGACCGCGTTCGTGTGCCGCTGGTAGGTGGTAAAGGCAACTGAATAAAGTGCTCCAATCGCCGAATTGGGTGGCGCAACACGTTGCTGGAACTCGTCGCTGAGGAATTCGTAGCCAGCCGCCATGCGAACATCGCCGCCCGGAAGTTTGAACAGTGGCCCATCGATGACCGACCTTGCGTTCAGCAGCGTGTCTTTGCCCTGCCCCGCGATTTCGCTATTGGCGATCGCCCGGATTACTGCAAGGTTTGGGGTCGCAGCAGGATTATAGAAATTCACCGCCGCCTGCGGGTTCGGCGCACTGCCTGCAGCGGTCAGAAGCGTCTCGTTGAGGCTCGTGATGTAGAACTTGCTGTTGCTGGCGCTGATATTGAGCAGCGACCGGATCTGCCAGTTGTCAGTGAGCTTGACCGCGATCTCGGCGTTGGTGCCCCATTCATGGTAGGCAGTGCCAGACGGGGCGCTTTCGCTTCCGAGCACCGGAGCGAACGTAAAATCCACCGTCTGCACTGCGGTCGGATTAGCAGCTGCGGGCTCATAGAACGCGTTTGCCGGAGTAACCGTCGCAACGCCTCGCAATGGCATGTAGGAAGTCGTGGTCCGGACGCTATAGAAGGCCTTGGCATCGACCGTGACCGCATCGTTGACGTCCTGGTGGAGGCCGATAATCCCGTTGTAGCGTTTGGCTTGGGGGACGAAGCTGTCATCCTTGGTCAAGTCGCAAGCGTTGAAACCCGGCTTGGTCAGATTCGGAAGCCCGTAATTGGTGCTCGGCCCAAAGGTGAACGTCGTGAAACTGAAGGCACCAGGCAGGGTGACGTTGCCGGGGTTGCACTCGCGCCCGATGGGCTTCAGCGCCGGTGTGGTCCAATCGACTTGACGGATGAAATCGCGGTCGTGGCCGAAAAGCGCGTCATTCTCCTGCATCATGAAAGAGCCCCATAGCGAGCCCGAGCCCCAGTCCTTGCCGGCAGTGAAGTTGCCGTCGGTGGTGTGATAGCCTCCGGCGTCACCATAATGAGCGTCGACTTGGAGGCCATCGTAGCGCTTGCGGGTGATGAAATTGACCACGCCGCCGACTGCGTCCGTGCCATATGTCGCCGATCCGCCGTCGAGCACCACCTCAACACGCTCGATTGCGCCGGTCAGAATAACGTCAGGATCGACCGCTGACTGAGTCACGCCGACGCCGGCGATACGATGGCCATCGATCAGCACGAGGGTGGAGGAGGAGGAACCCGTTGGCGGCGTTAGGTTACGCAGGTTGGGCGTCACAACTTGGATTTGGTTCGGCGCAATGTTAAGCACTGAACCGGGAACATTATTGAACAAGTTGCTGACCTGCGGGATTGTCGAAAGCAGGTCATTTGCAGTCACCGCGCCCTGCGCTTCAATCGTCTCCGGCCCGGCGGTGATCTCGTAGGAGCCGACTGGCCCCGCTCCGCGAATCAGTGTGCCAGTGACCACAATCTCTGCCAGCGAATTGACATCGGAAGCTTTGGCCTGCGGCGGGCCATCATCGCCGAAGGCCGCGACCGACAACGTGCACAGAGACAGTCCCATACTGCCTAGGCACAGCGCTGACGAAATCACAGACGACAGGTTTCTAGTAGACATCCTTCCCCCTAAATTGGCCGGTCAAGTTGCGTCAATTATTTCCGAACCTAATGTTAGCGCTCCCATTTTAGCGCGCAGACATGCGGGTGTTCACCTTGCTCCCGCTCAAAGTGTATTGAAATCCTTTTGTATGAGTAATCCGACCACAAGTCATATTCCCGTGTCAAGGTTATTTTAGTCGCTAAAGGAACGATGGTATCCCGCTACACTTTGGACCGATCCAGCGCGCTTAGGCATCTTAAATAGGTCGGCCACGGGGGACGGAAAATTGCGCACCGCAACAGGAGGCTGCGACTCCAATCCATTTGCGCCGATGCTTCGGCACTCGGAAACCAATCGAAAAAAGACTCGGCACCGTCGAGGTCCCACTGGCGGCGAGATTGAGCTAGCGCCGGGCGGGAGCGCAATGAAGTAGATATCGGATAATACGAATCCCCCTTTGTTGGACTGGGCATAGTTATTTTTGTCTATGAATGAACCAAGATCAAACGTTGTTGCGGGTTGGTAAGCTGAGGGCCTGTGATAGAGTATTCGAGAGTTCAAATGCGCATTACTGATCACACCTTCAATCGCCTTCAAGTCCTAAAAGCGATCCGTCGCGGCCCGGTCTCGCGTATTGAACTCCCAGCGCTGACCGGCCTTTCTGGTGGCACGATCACGCAGTTGACCTCGGATCTGATCCGACGCGGACTAGTCATCGAGAGGAAGGGGGCCACTAATCGGACTGGCGGCCGGCCGAGAAGCTACCTTGAGCTTAATGCGGAGGGAACCGTGGTGGTAGGCGTCAGCTTGACGGGAGAACGGGTGCTTACAACTGCTTTCGTCAACCTAACCGGCAACAAAATATTCGCCAAGGACTACACGCTCAAAGCACCGCGCTCGCTCCGTGAACTCGCACTAGAAGTTGCGGAGGCTTTAGAAGAAGCGATTGAAGACTACCCATTCGCCCGCTCCAAGATTGGCCGCATTGGAATAGCGCTTCCCGCTGTGATCGACAGCGTTCACGGCATCATTCACTCTATGACGACCTTTCGAACCCCACCATTTGCATTTGCTGAGGTTATCCAAGACCGGCTGAAACTTCCCGTCACGCTGGAAAACGACATGAATTGCCTGGCTCGTGCAGAACATTGGTTTGGCAGCGCGCGCGCCCTCGATGACTTCACGCTGGTAAATGTAGACTTGGCTATCGGCTCAGCACAATATGCCAACGGCCTTCCGAAGCCCACACGCAACGGATTTAATCAAGAACTAGGTCACGCAAAAAACGCCTTCGGCGCTTATGCGCGTCCATGTATGTGTGGTGGCACGGGGTGTCTGATGATGTACAGCTCTATCTACGGAATAGTGCAGCATTCGGGCCTCCTCAAGCGCTCGGCTTTCCCGGACGTAGCGCACTTAGTCATGAAGTTCAATCGCCTCCTAAATACTGCGGAGACGGGAGATAAGAAGGCGGTTAGACTATTTGAAGATGCGGGGTTTCATCTTGGGCTGGTTATCGCCAATCATGTCAATGCCGATGACCCGGGTAACGTACTTATATTAGTGCGTGATCGACGTTTTCGCGACCTCATCTCCGGGTCACTCTTTTCAACGATTAGGAAATATTCGCTCCCAGTGATACTGCGTTGTACAAAGATAGACTTTGACATCGCTAACACCGATTGGCGATGGAGAGGAACCGCCGCGCTTGCGCTTGAAAAGACTTACTTGGAGGGCAGCTAGATTGTGGTGCTCAATCTGGACATTGAGGAGTCAATTGTCATTTCTCTTCCTTAGAATGGCCGACGTCTCTTTGCAGTCACTCAGCCATTCGCGGGACTCGGCAACCCGGGAGTCTTGCCAAAGCGCCTGCACATCGTTTCCACCATTAAGCAAGCGTATCGGCCCGCACAATGCTGCCCAAGACTTCAGCGCTCGGCTTGAGCGTGCGCTGAAAAGTTGGTCTACCGATGCAAGTCCAAACTGTTGACCGTAAGCCAGCATCCATTCGAAGTTGTCGGGGAGGCTCCAGTGCATGCACCCGATGACCGGTATGCCGTCATCGATGGCTGACTTCAGGCTGGCGAGCACTTCTGGAATATAGTGCGCGCGTACAGCATCGTCTCTTGTCGAAATGCCGTTTTCAGTGACAAAAATAGGCTTTTCGACCTGCCGATAGACGTAGCGAACCGCGGAGGCGCGCGCGGATCATCAACCGGTCTCCTGCGATCCTGCAAACGCCATCGAACGCCTCCTAATGATGTTCGTGGGTTGCCATTCCCAGATACCCGTAAAGCATACAGTTCCAACCAGGTTCGATAGGCTAACAATGTCACTACCTAACCTGAAGTTACCTTCCGCGGACTGCATTCTGTAGTCAGCAAATCCCTTGTTTTATTCGAGTTATTTGTCGGTGCGAGGGTATTTTCGGGTACATAGTGTACCCATGTATTTGTAAAGTT
>Ga0137358_10000732_pt1 | contig 16162 bp, 17 predicted proteins | sample Mad1_20_16metaG_FD_105551 | JGI IMG/M metagenome (GOLD analysis project Ga0137358, IMG submission 105551) | Vadose zone soil microbial communities from Angelo Coast Range Reserve, California, USA - Mad1_20_16 metaG | ecosystem: Environmental > Terrestrial > Soil > Vadose zone | place: USA... | reverse complement strand
ATTTTATTGATGCCCATATGACGACAATGTAACGACTTTCTCAGAATCATAATTTTTGTTTTCGTGTGCGAGAACGGCCCGAGAATCCGCTCACTCTGCTCTCGAGACTCCTATGACCATAACAAAAATGTCCGACAACAACCTTCCCCCGACTCCAGCTTTCTCTCCGGCAACGGAGGATCATGTCAACATGCACCTCCCCAATGCCACTGCTTCCCATGCACTCCTCCTTGCCACTCTCAACGACTTGAGCACCCCCAGCTTTCTCGCCCCGGCCGTAGCAGGGGCGGCCCGATGTGTCCGCGACCGCCTCGTCGTCATTCTCTTTTCGCGCCTCTTCAACACTGGCCGCAGACCGCGTTCTCCCCTCTCTGGTCACCGTGAGAATGCGAGGCGAAGGCCCAGCGTTGATTCTTCCCGCAGCAATGGCTCGGCTGGGGTATCGCACACCGGCTGCTGGGACGATGTCCAAAGGCTTTTAACTTACGTCTACGTGCAGGCCACCGCGATTGCCCATGAATTTGACAAAGTCTTACTCCAAGTGGACGTTCTGCTGCGTGGCTTTGACGAAGACCTCTGCGAGGACTTCGGAAAGGACTTTGAGGTAGTCATCAGAATCGAAGGCGGTGCGTCCGTTGCTCTGGAATGCACATCAATCGCAGGTGGTTGACTTCTCGCTAGACTGCATACCAGTCCCCCTTCCACAGTCCGTCACCTCACTGCGGACAGCATGGACCAAGCCTGGAGATCACGTCATGGACTGTGAAATTGATCCCGATTCTCCGACAGCGCCAGGATCCGACCCGCCGATCTACCCCGTTGTGGCATTGGGGGGAACCTTTGATCACTTACATGCAGGTCACAAAATATTGCTCAGCATGGCCGCATGGATTGCGGATGAAAAGGTCATCGTCGGCGTGACAGGTAGTATCGGCTGATAACGATGGGTATTGTTGCTTACAAAGCCAACTTGCAGATGACGCGCTGCTAACGAAAAAGGATAATCGGGATGTGTTGGAGAGTTTGCCGGAGCGGATGCAAGGTGTCCAGCGATTTATGGAACTCTTCAAGCCCAACCTTGTCTACGACATCGTGCCGATTCATGACGTTTATGGGCCTACTGCGACAGATCCAAACATACAAGCAATCGTGGTGAGCAAGGAGACAGCATCTGGTGGAAAGGCTGGTAAGTGTTTGATGGCAGTCCTTGCATTGCTCGGAGGTGTGTTCATGTTTATTCGTGCCCAAGTGGACAAATGCCGGGAGGAGAAGGGCCTGCCACGACTAAGAACGTTTGCGATAGACGTGATTTCGCATACTTCGCATCGGTGGGAAGCCGAAGACATCGAGGTACTGAAACAGGCCAAAATGAGCAGTACGTATATTCGGCAGTGGATTGTTTCACGGCAAAAAAGAGAGGGATGAGATGTAGACACGGGTATCCGACGTGGGTGTATTCCGAGTCCGACGAGTGACGAGGCCGGTGTTAGCCGGCTCGGAGGCCACCTAGTTTTATCCTTCTTTCTTGGACCTGTCGTATTTTTTCAATGACCCATGGCGTCTCAGCGTTCTTTACCCTTCTCTCCTTCTACGCCCACTGTCCCCGTGTCTCAGCGTCCCTCCCAACTTCCCTCGTCGCTATCCACTGTTGGACTCTCGACCAAATTTGAAAGTGTCACCACCCCCCGTGGTAACGCGTCCACCTCCGGGGTAAAGCATGCCCGCACTGGGTCCGCTGTCTCTTCTGCTTCCCGTCCCCGTCCCTCCCCGTCAATATCTGAAGACCCGAGTTCCCCGACGCGCCGAACATTCCAGAGTTCAAGTCGTCCAGGCCCAATTCCTCTCGGCGGTTCACACGCCCACGGAATCCTACCCCCTCCCCCATTTTTCCACCCTTCCCATCCCAGTCAGCAGCTCCTGCCCACTTCCGATGCATCTCGTCGTTCGTCTATGGCTTCTTCGCATGTCCCGTCACATCTACACGACCGCGAGGCTGTTCACTCCGCATTTCCGCTCCAGCCTCTGCCGCATGACGTGACATACGATTCGGACGGACACTCCGACTCATTCCGTGTCGCCGGTGACCGTACTTCACGCTATTCCATGCAAGACGGCCCGAGTGAACTACCCATGAGAAACCAGAAACAGAGTCGCGAGCCATTACTCCCCATTAGTGGACACGCCCGCTCCGGCTCGGGTTCTCAGACGACTCATAGGTCAAAGCCTTCTCTGGCTAGGAATGTGGTCGAAAAGAACGCCGCAAATGCAAGCGCTGCCGCCCGTGTACGTGATAGCATCGAGCGGTTTCGGAAGGGCCTGAGTCTAGAGTCGATGCGCAGGTCTTTATCTGGCTCGGGCAGCACCAGTCAGTCACGGATGACTGTTGACCTTCCATCTGCTCGGAGTACGAGCAACGCAGCGACACCTTTTGAAGTCAAAGAAAGCTCCGATGAGGATTACAAGACCTCAGACGTTGTCCCTCTTTACTTGCGACACCGTTCCTCTAACTTTATACCTTACCCTCCCACACCCACGACTAAAGCTGAATACCCTCTTTCCTCTGTCCCTGTGAAACACGAGATGCCTTCTGGCTACGTCCGAAATTATGAACGGATATTGTCCTCGAATCGATGGTTTCTGCGCGGCCATTTGCTTATGGGTGGCGCTAAACCCTGGGCGTTTTTAGGATCCCTTACTCTGGTCTTTGGCATCGCAGGTGTTTGGCTCGGGACAACATGTGTCTGGTGGTGGTATAACAAAAGCCCCGCTGTCGCTGTCGTTGGCGCATATCTGAGTCTCCTGACTATCTCGTTGATGTTATCGACGGTCGGTCATACTCTATAATTGATTTGGAAGTCAGGGTTCCCGAGCTAACTGTGTCTTGATAGGCCTTCAAGGACCCTGGAATTCTTCCACGAAATTTGGACCCTGATCCGCCCTACCCATCTTTGGCGCCCTCTGATGGCGGCGACTATGTTCCATTGACTCGGGATTTGAAAGTTCGTTCAGCAGTGTGAGTTTCCTACACATAATCAGTTGCCACTGATTCACGAGTCACATGAAACTACTACCAGTGTGACTGTGAAATATTGTCCCACGTGTCGTACATACCGTCCGCCGCGGTCGAATCACTGCAGGGTGGTATGCACTGTTTCTATTTGGCACACCCAATGAGGGCTAACACTTCTGCGCAGTGCGATAATTGTGTCGATGGATGCGACCATCACTGTCAATGGGTAAACAACTGCGTAGGGCGTCGTAATTACGCAAATTTCTTCGCTCTCATCCTGACAGCTGTGTGTTCTGGTTTTGCTGTGCCAATGCCTAGAGTATCCGATTGATTGACCTTTTCTGACTCTCCAGACCATTACACTCTTTCTTGTGATCATTACATCAGCTCTCCATCTCTGGTTGTTAACGAGGGAAACGCACGTCAAAAACTTTAGTCATGCTCTTGGCAAAAGCGCAGGAAGTGCTGTTGCCTTCTGCCTCGCAATTACCGTCGTCTGGCCCGTGGGTGCCCTCTTGGCGTATCATATGCGAGTGAGCAATCTTTTTTCTATAGTTCGGTAGGAAAAACTCACCAGGTTGGGATTAGCTTCTCTGTCTTAATGTGACGACAATAGAACAGGTATGGTGCTATTCACTACGTTGTCACCTGGCCGTCGACGCGTCATGGCTGTCAAATCCCCATCACACCACTTTGCGCCCATGTGCACATGCATATTTATAGCTTTATTGACATCTCTTGGTTGTTACGTAGATTCGAAATTCAGCACACAAGTCGATTGTGCCAGGGACGGCGCCCCCGAACCCATTTGGACATTCCAGCTGGAGAGGAAATGTGGCTGATGTGCTATGTCGGCCTAGTGGATTTACATGGGTGCAAGCGCATGCCGTCGCGACGGAAGACAAGCGGTTAGTAAACCCTGGCTTCGAAAATCAAGTTGATTTCGTCGTGCACGATGACGCAAAAGAGGGTCGAGATAGTGATACCCATCAGCGCACATAAGAGATTGTATATCGTAGTTTTTGATTATTTGTAGGTACCTGGGACCGATAGAAATTTGGCGGGAATTTAAATTGTTGGAACGGTGGGCGGTTCTCGGTTCTAATTGATTGCCGCGGCAAAAAGGCCCGGCGGCCGTAGAATGAATTACAAATAGGGACGCAGCACTGCACGACAGGGGCTCAGGTAAAAAGTAAACCCAGGTTGGCTGCCATGACGTCAGCGTGTTCTCGCGCGTGGGGGACCGAACTTGAAACGGCGCCCGAATGTGTGCGATGCCCGCCAGTGAGCGATGTCATTTCCCCCCTGCCGTGTCTCGCCGCGGGTCGCATAGAGCTGGTCGGTTTGCACTGCGGTAGCTGTAGTTGTAGCTGTGCCCTTGGGCATCGTCGTGTTCTCAAAAGTCGCGTCTACTGGGGCGGATCCACTCTGTTCCGGGCATATTATCACCCACTTACATAACATTTTTGCTGAGACAACACTGGGACTTGTTGCCTGTACCTTGGACACAGCCTGCTTAGTCTGCCTGGGCGTCCGTCGGTGTCTGGACTATGGGACCAGGATATGGAACCGACCCTGAAGGAGACAAACAAGCGACCTCCCGGTCAGCTGCCAGTGGTAAGCCCAGCAAACGCCCTTCCAAGTCGGCACATCTGCCTTCTCCGGACATCCGTACGTTCTCACTCCCTTCCAATCCACCATCTTTCTTCCTTTGTGCGATCTTACCTTTTTCTCCCCATATTCCAGCCTCCCGCCCTTCTCTCGTCTCGCACGCACGTGAAGAACCACAGAGATCTCCTTCCAAGAGGGGTCCCCCTGATTCTCATCCGTCGGCCCTCGTCCGTTCGTTTCCATCGGCACAGTATCCAGTCATGAATCCATCCTACCCGTCAAATGGCTCCCCGTTTCCTCAACCTCACCCTGCCTACCACCACGCCTCTATTCCAGGGCACTCGGGCAACGGCGTGGGTTCCGCTCCAATGGCAGGACAGAGTCATCCTTCTCCATATGCATATCCCGTGCATCACGCTCCGTATCCATCTCACGCACCCTTCCCCCACTACACTCCTTACCCACAACAAATCATGATGTATGCACCTCCGCGTCCGAATGCCGCGCATGAAGCCGTGTCTCGGCCTTCCCCAACCGCGAGTCATTCACCTGTTCCACTTGCCCAACTCCCAACGGGGAAGCGCAAGCGCAAGCCCACGGGTGAGGGTCAAGGGGTCGATGCGGAGGGTTCAGAGGAAATTGCAGGGGCTCCGGGTTCAGTTCTCAATGTTATGGCATCAGGACCAAGTACTAATGTGCAACACCCATTGCCCCCAGACACTAGGAAGCGCACTAAGACGCAAAGGGCATGCGATAGTTGTCGCAGCCGCAAAATTCGGTCCGTCCTTTTCTGTTTGACTGCGCTTTTACACCATCTCGCGTTCCCATGGCCCCTTTTGACGCTGTCGTCTTTTCGGATCTTGGTCTCCGACTACTTGCTGACCCATCCCTCCATCAAATAGATGCGACGTTTTGCCGGATTCCGAACCTCCTTTATGCCAACACTGCAAACAGTACGGGTTCGATTGCACTTTCTTTCTTCCTATTGCGGAGACTCGATTTAAGAAGAAAAAACAAGAGGAAGAGGCCGCCGCTGCCGCAGAGAAAACGCGTTTGGAAAGCACAGAGCGACTTAACTCTTCTACACCAGGAGAATCCTCTCGCGCCCCTGATGCACGGGTGTATGGTATGAGGTTGAGGTTTCAGGCAGATTTGCTTCGTTTGACATATGGTCGTTTACTAGGTCCAACGTCCGAAGCACATCTTCTTCATTCGAGTGCCACGATACCCTCCCGATTATATGAAAATTACGATGCGCGGCACCATCATACATGGGAAGTATCACAAAGCGGTGACGGGCTCGTTCAAGTGTTGGAGCCGACTGCTGGCGATGTCGCGCCAGCATTACAGAAGCCCGTCGACATGCGCATCGAACGGGATGTAGTCGAGAAGCTGGTTAATGCGTACTTCTCAGAGATCGCTCCCGTCCTACCAGTCATCACGCAAGCCGAATTTCTTTCCACCCCCTCGCCTCCTCCTATACTATTATATTCTATTTGTCTCGTAGCGGGTGCACGGCGGGAAGTACCACAGAATGTGTTTGACGCAATACGCTATGCCGTCAACATAGTCATCAAAGCGGAAGATGTCCTTTCGACGGCTTCAATCGTCAATGTACAGAGCCTGTTAATTCTTTGCATGGTAGGGGATTGTCATTCACAGTTTGTGCCAAATGCTTTGTCCGCTCTGTGGATCCGATTGGGGACTGCGATCAGGATGGTACGTGGAAGGGGAGGATCTTCTTCCCCCCAAGCAATGTTCACTGACGCCGAATCGCAGGCTCAAGATTTGGGTCTTCATCGCGCAGAAGCGGTAAAGCAGAATATTGAAATGCGGCGCAGGCTGTGGGGAGCGTGTCTCATCAGTGACCGATGGTACTTTTCAAATTATCTTGTGACTCACGGGCTTCTGCTACCTCATACTCACTATGCTCATCCCAGGGTGAGCCTGTCATATGGGCACCCATGCATGATCGATGTCAATGACTGCGATGCCCGATTACCTTCCTCTGGCTCTCCTCATGATCTCTACGTGGACGAACTCGCCAGACTCAGCATTATCCTTGGACGAGTACTGAAAACTATATACAGGTTTGGTTTATCTTATCCCGCTTCCGAAGACGCTTATCTGATGAATTTAGCCCGGCCGGGCTGATGAACACAACCGACGAGGCTCTTGCCACGTTACTGGCGGATATCGAGAGCTGGAAAAAGAATCTGCCGCCGAGTTTGCAGTTCCGAGGGCCTGATACGCCCATCAACGCAGGTTCGTATCATTACGTCCTATGTTGGGCTTTCCCTGAACACTGGCTACGCAGGAGTGCTCTTCCTATTATACACTTGCGTTTTGATGATCTTTTGGCGCGTCTTTATGCGGATCTCATACTTGTGTCCGGAACATCTCAAGTTTGCCCTCACCATTGAAAGTTGGACAAACCTAGTTGAATTGACTGCCGAAGCTATCGATTGGCTGGACCGAAATGACAAAGTTTATGATGTGTGGATGCTAGTGGCGTACGCGGCGACTTCATGTGCGCTGGTCCAGGTGAACATGTTGCATGCGGTTGTGAGTCAGAGAGCGCCCATCTGACGATAACGGTTTTTGACAGTATCACACGTGGGCACGTCGCCAAGATCAGGATGCGGCGATGAAACTTAAGAAATTACGCGATTGCATCCGAAGATGGGAAAGGTCACTTTCACCAGATCATATGTCGGCCCGCCGAAAGGTTGGTCCTTTGGCATTCCGATGAACGGTCCCTTGATGTGTGATTTTAGACAGCAGAAATCATCGCGTTACTATACGAGGCAACGCAAGGCCCGCCACTTCAGGAAGAGCTTCCTCCATTGAACCCTGCGAATAATGTGACGAGCAGGAAACCGCCTCCCTTAGGGGGACTAGCGTATAAGAAGGACTCGACCTGGCCAGGTGGAGGCGTGTTCGTCGCACACGGCAAGGCCAAGGGAACATTCACAGGAGTCGGACCTGGCGTAGTCATCGAGAGTTATAGCGACGATGACGACGAGGGTGAGGTCATGTCTTTAATATTCAAAGAGGACGGGCTCACGGAGGGCGCAGATGGCGTGCCACCTGCAGGAGCGCGTGATGATGAGAGCGGAGGTCAATCATCATCAGGGCAGGACGGAAACGTCATCGCTAACGTCAACGTTAATCCTGTGCTAAACGAGGGTGGGATGCCAGAGTGTGAGAATGTTCACGTGATGAATGTTCTCGACTCGGCGCCAGCGTCGACGAGAGCATTGGAGCAGCTCGCGTTGGCGGACAACAATTGGCTGGATGGAATTCCCGGGGGCATGTTTGACTGGGGTGCGTGGCTTGAGCCTATTTATACGATGAATGATCCGCCGAAGCGGATGAATACACAGGTCGCTGGGACGAGTTTTTCTCCAGGCTCAACCCCCCGGGAAATACTCAAGCACTGGCCGCGGCTGTACTTTCAACTGGACTCCCGCAGCCGAGCACCGCGGTGGTGGCCACGCAAGTCGGTGAGGGTGCGATGACGGAACAAGGACGCGAATCAACGGAAAATTGTTCGTTGCCTGTGCCAACGAGTAGTTAGCGACACTCGCTTCAGGTTTTGATTAATACGGTGCAGTGGATTGGTATAGAGGATTGTGCTATGGCTATGACATTGTAATCGTGGTTGTGGGAGTTGAGTGTGATATGGAGATTGTAGCATTGCATTGCATTGGTAGGGTAGCTGCATAGACACTAATCGAGCATCTTGCATCATACCACGCTGGTCGTCGACGACTCCCCACATCCCATCCTCACACTCCTTTCATTTATCATCTATCATGGCTCAGCTCGCTCCTAATCCCCCAACTGAACGCATATCCCAACTTCTCCCAACAGTCAAGTGTTCATCCTGCGCACAGCCAGTCCCTCTTGATCAACTTGGCAACCACGTCTGCCCACCTGCCTCTCTCCCTTTAAACATTGCTAGCAATACCAAACCCGTTCTACCACCACTCAAGGCGCCTACCCCCCAACCTTCTTTGAACGCGTCTATACGACGCAGTCCGATGGACATGTTTTTCCCCCGGAGACGCCCATCTGCTCCACAAGATATCACCGTTCAGGATCATGCCCGCCTCAGGGGTAGTCCCAGTCCAGGGCCATCATTGCTATCCAGGAGTGCTCCAAGTCGTGCACCTTCAAGAAATGGTGTTCGTAGCCCAGCACCATCGCTCAACAGCACGACAACGGCAGTGCCTCTTCGTCCTCCTTCGCGTACGCAAACGCAACGACCGGAGCTAGCTCCAAACGTCGTTATTCCTTCTATTCGTCGACGCGATGGGAGTATCAATACTCGGTCACCTATTCCGGCTCCATCTCCCCTCGATTCGCGTTCTCCCGTCCTGCGTCGTCCTTCTAACCCACAGTCCCCCCCAGACGCTTCCTCGTCAATCCTGCGTCGCCCTTCCAACCCTCAGTCTTCTCTCGACGCTCGTTCGCCCATCCAACGTCGTCCATCTATTCCCCAGCCTCCTCTTGCCACTCGTTCTCCCATTCAGCGTCGTCCTTCAGGCCCACAGTCTCCTCCTGGCACACCTTCTCCCATCCTACGTCCTTCCATCCCACAGTCTTCTCTCGACACTCGTTCTCCTATCCAGCGTCGTCCATCAGCCCCACAGCCGCCTCCCGATGCTCCCTCTCCCATCCTTCGTCGCCCTTCTGACCCGCGGTCTCAGGTCGCACAGGCCTCTAATAATGGTACTTCTGGTGATCCGCGCTCAGTGCCGATGCCGCAGCCCAATCACCACCCCGTTCGTGCCAGTCCTTCTCCTGCTCCATCGAGCTATTCTGGAAATTCCTTCGTATCGCCGGAGGTCGACACCAAGTCGGGAGGTGTGGCTGGAATGGCTGGCGTAGGGCGCAGAGGCTTTGAGGCAGCAGCCCGTGCCGCCATGTTCGCTTCTTCACCCACGTCTCGCATGCAACGGCCGACAGCAGATATGCCTGCTCCGTGGGTTCCGTCGTCTTCCCCACGAAGTATGGACGATTATCGAATCAATACACTTCCTTTGGCCCTACTAGATCCTCCTGCTGGTATGTCGTCATTAGTTCATTTACACATATTACATGTTAGGCGCTGCTACCGCCGCTGTCCTTAGCGCCCCTCGTTACTACTTCTCTCATTATGCTTTAATTAATGACCTCTACCCCGCAGCGCCACCAATGCCGTATTCGCACCGCTCAACTACCCCTCCGAGCTTGGTTTCTTTGCCTCCTCGTAATTCCCGGTCCTCTTCGAACATTTCACTATCCCGATCCCCGACCCCATCCACAACGCTCCCACCACGCCAGTACAGTAAACCATCATCGATACCTTTCCCCGTCAACACGTCCGACACTTCCAAGTCATCTAATGCATCCGGACCCTTGACACCGACTTCTCCCTTTGGGGTACGCTTCTCGTCTGAGAAGCTCTCACAGAAAAAGGCTATATTGCCTGGAGATTCTATCAAGGTCGTGACCCAGGATGACATGAACCCATCTGTTCTCGGTCGTCCATCAGAAGACGAAGAATCTGAGTTCGGTGGACTTGCGTATGCTGAGGGCGACGACGTGTCAGACGATGATGAGCTCCTTGCGCGTGGAATGGTGTCTGCACGTGTGCACCACAGCCCGTCTGTCTCATCGACACATTCAGATCACCCGCGAATGGAGCGAGCTTCAACTGATACAGGCCTTGACAAAGCCCTGGCTGCACTCTTGAAGTCACCAACCTCTACGAACACACGACTTTCATCAACCTCGTCCACCACACACACACGTGCGTCGAAACCACCGATTCGTTCCTTGACATCGCACGTGCAACGCGATCCGCCCGCACAGGGAGCAGCTATCGTTCGACGAGGAGTCACGATCTCTGGTGCTTATAGTGGCTCGTCTGACAAGTCGAGGAATGATAGATCGTCCCAAGAGTCTACTGCAAGTGGGCTGGCTAGGCACCGTGAGAAGGCGTTGTTGACGTGCATACGGTGTTCCAAGGATATCGAGGATAAGAGATGGATCAGCGTGGAGAATGGTAGAGGCGTGTTGTGTGACAAATGCTGGAAGCACATGTACTTGCCGAAGGTATGAGAGATTGTATGGTTTTTGGCCTTCGTGGCTCATGATCATACCATAGTGCCGTCGCTGTAACTTGCCTATCGAGAAGCAGGCAGTATCATCCTCAGATGGGCAGCTCAAGGGCAAATACCATCGAGATTGCTTCAACTGTCACACCTGCCATGTGAGGTTTCACCGTCCATTTCCTTGAGCATGCGTTTACCGTGTAACTCTTGATGTAGAAACCGTTCCCTGACAAGACATTCTACGTCTTTGACGGAAAGCCATTCTGTGACTACCATTACCACGAGGCGAATCACTCCCTATGTGCTGCGCCCGATTGCGGACGGCCAATTGAAGGCCCCTGCGCAGTGTCACACACAGGTGACCGCTATCACGTCGAGCATCTCACCTGCGAATACGAAGACGACGAAGACGGGATGAGATGTGACGAACGTCTCGTTGATTACTGGGAAGTTGAAGGGCGCATGCTTTGCGAGCGACACACGAGGCGGGTGGTCGAATGGGACATGATGGGTGTCGGATTGGACAAGATCGGGACGAGCTCAGACTCGAGAGCGATGAAGCGCAAGACACGGTTCATTGATCTTGCCGGACTGCGTTAGCCTGTGGGTATTACTTTTGGTTCTGTTTCTGTGTTTTCGTGGCTGATGGTGACGTTTGCTCAGGGGACGTGATGTTAGTGCAACTGGCCATAACCCTTTTCGAACCCCACCCCGAATGCTTCTCCATCACGACCCAAAGTTTTATTTATGGACCATTCATTGAATATATATATATATATTTCCTTTGGTCTGTCCACAACTTTTGGCATCTAATCCACTTCCATGTTATCTATATACCGGAGGGACTACACGTTTCAACGCAAAGGACCCGGATTTGCCATAAATACCCACCCACACATACCTGTTTATCAATACCCATTTTACCCTTCTCTGCTCTATTTATTGATTTCGACATCACCTTTATTTTCATGTCGGCCGTACCCGCCGTAGCTAATCCCAACCGGCGAATGGCTAACAAATGTCGATACCTTTACACTTCTTTGATTCGTGATAGGGATGTGTTTCATTCGATCAAATAATGTATATGGTCTCACTACTTTAGCGGTGGTAAGGCCATCCTATCCTGTTTCTCGGTCAACCACCTAGCCAAAGTAACCTCTTGACACCATATTCCATCTTTGCGTACATACTCGTCATCTTTCTTGCCTCGGCCAAGCTTGAAATTGTTCACCAAAGCAATGAAAGAAAAGAGCTGGGTCAGCAGAATGAAACGTGAAAAAAGAACGAAATTGAGACAGACCTTACTATGACATCATTGCGGACCAACGGCACATCTTCCTGACCCTTGTCCAATCCAGACATGGCGCCGTCGTGTGCGTGTGCAGGTGCATGCGCATGCGCATGAGCGTCCCTACATGCACTGACGATGGAGTCCACCATGAGATCGACAGCCTCTTGGCACGTGCTCACGCCAGCTAGGTCGTCCGGTGCAGACGGCTCGATAAAGGCACTGCCGCTTACTTCACGTCGCGCGCGATCCATCGGCAGTGCCTTGAACGCGGCAAAGTTCGTCGTGTTCAAGTCTGCCGCGTCGCCAGCTGCGTTACTCGTCTCTGCAGTTGGCGCCGGAGTCGGCAGTGCCGCGCTAGAGAGCAGGCGCGATAGGCGCGCGGTGGCAGTTACGGTGGGCGTACGCAAGAGCGATGGTGGTCCGTACTCCGTTGCGGATACCGTCGACATCGATGTCGATGACGGCGGGGGTGGTGACATTATGTTTGGTGTGACAACGATTGTCGATCTAGTATATATTGTTTGTCTCTGAGACACACTGGAAAGGGGAAGAGGGGGAAAGAGGGACAGACCTCGTTGGTGACATACTGGACCTACCCCGCGACGTGAACTTGTTCGCATTGTTCGGGGAAACACTGGGCCCGCTGGGTGAGGGCGAGGAGGGTAGGTCGACGCTGTTACGCAAAGAGTAACTTGTCACCCGTGTGCGATGGCGTGTGTTCCGCCACTCGACGACGAATCCTGCATTTTGAACGGGATCACGAGACGCCTCCTCCAGCGGAGAGATGATATATGCGCCTATGTAACTGTGAATGGGTACAGAAAGGCGGCCCAGAAATGTTGGGAGTACCTTTGGTAATGGACACGATGTCTTGAAGGGGTACCCGAGTTGAAACCTTTACTTTTGCTAGGTTGTAGTCAAAGCTCTGGGAAACTTTGAGCGACGAGATGGAACTCGAACATGTTCTCCTCACGATGATATATAACGCGACCCGAGACTAGGGAAAAGAGGTAAACCGAGAAAGTCCGAAGATTAACCGAATTCTACGAACCAAGAGTAACACCTTCTCTTCGAACTTCTCTCCCAGTTTCGTGTTCAGCGCGACTGGAGAAAACAAAGTCCACCCGGAAAACAGCGTTTCCCCCTCTTCTAGGACGCGCGAGACACATGTCGCGATGGCTTCTGCTCGGATGTTCGACAATCGTATGAGCTCGCGCGGATCGGTTGACTGTAACTTCAACAAGAACTCTGAAAAAACTGAAAGTGTCCGGTAACCGAGCATGTAGTCAATGACGACCTGACAAAACCAATCGAGAAATGTCGAAGTATACATCCTTAAAGTCTAAATAAGCAAGGGGAAGGCATAAAGGGACCGGAACTAGGAACCTTGCCAGAGAGTTTATCCCGTCATTTAGCAACCCCCCGAGATCACGCTTCCCGGTTCTGTGGAAACCATGAGGGATGAAAAGTCAAGTACTGGGTTAGGGACCCTACCGCGTGAAGTCGCCCTAATAATGCACTGTTGGTATATCACGAAGAGTGTGATTATCTGTCACTGACCTTAAGGGCTGAGGATCCTGCGCTGTATCTTGGATGAGCACAAGCGGATCGCAGGAACACAGCACGTACTAGCATCGGCTAATAGCATCACCATTATTTGCCCAAACTAAAATACGGTCAACATCCAGATAGCCGAATGGGTGCTGCCTTACCGTCATTGAAAACAACATCCATTTCTTTATGACCAGATTCGGAAGGATTCAATAGAGCCAAGGTGAGCAATTGCCGATTTAGAACGTGTCGAGCGAAAGCGGACTGTATCATTTGTGGGTCCCACAAGGACTGATAAGAGGATGACATTACTGACCTGCACAACATTCGTCCGGTCTAAACAATCAATGCAATTCACCCGGTACACGCCCTTTTGTTGGGACAATATGACCCGGTCGCATATCCACAGGAACCTAGTAAAATGAGGGGTTCTATTAAGATTGAAATTACCATTCTGCCTTTTGCTCACCCTTGAGACTCGAATGACCGTTCGAGCTGAGTGACAAGCCTCGAGATGTTCTCGTATCTGCCTGTTGTAAGACTCACTCAAAACATTTTGAAACATATAACCTACTTCATACCCTTGGTCTCCGCATGGAAATCGTATTGGCAGTATCTTCCTTATCGTCAGCGCGCTCGGGGATGCAGTTCGCTGAATACGTACTTGACATCTGACAGCTTCGCTTCTTCGACGTATTCACGATACGCATTAGTGATTACCCCTTCTTTTCCATGTTGTTCCGCTAGGTTCACGATGGTCTACAGTCCCAGGTGACTCTTAGAAATGCTAGCTGCTATTAGGATACCTACCTGAGGACCATAAGTTTGCAACGTCCGTTTGAAGTGACGAATAAGTGCCCTCAAGTTTTGTTCGTGTGTTGCTTCGGGGGATAACTGAGGTGGGGGCTTCAGACCAGCACCGGTCTGCGTCCAAAACAATGGTACTACAGACGATGGATGTACTGGGAAAAAAGGAAGCTACGTTGACTTACTAGACCCCCTAGTCTGAATGTAGCTGAAAATATTGGTGACATTCTCTCGCTAGGGATAGGTAAGCCATACGTCAACGAAGATAGTGGCATTACGTACGTCCACTCGGGTGATAGTTTCCGTCTCAACGAAATTAGCAACATGAGCAGTATCGTCTATACCTCGACGCTGATACCGAAGGCCAGCACGGTCCCGAGAACGCCGAGACATTATGATATAATCTACGTGAGTGGTATCTTTGGGCTCCACGGGCCCAGGATCCTGCGGAATTGAAAAAGAGGTAGCCTGGAAGAACCCTTGCACGAGTGGCAATATGTACGTATGTAGCTAGAGAAATAGCAATGAGTCATGGTCGCACCCAGGGACAAAAAAGGTGGTTACTCCTGCATCAATGAACAGCTTCGACAGATGTTCATTCCACCAAAATTGCCGATCCACCCGACGCCATAGTGGAAGGGTTGGTAAAGGCTCTGCCAGAACGTCAATGTCTTCGCCACTGGCTACAGACTGGGCCGATGGATCCAAAGCATCGAGTTCGGCAAGCAAAACATTCTGCTTCTGAGTCTTAGCAATCTGTTCTTGTTTGTGTTGTAAGGAATGCGTTATGTCTGGGTCCAGTTTAATGAGCGGACTCAGAATTACCGCGGTAGTTATGTATCACCTTACCGAAATTGTATGCGAAATACATCTCTCCTTTGGCGAATTCCTTGATAGTCTGTCGAAGAATCTTCGTTTCGAGCTCGGTGTACTTTTCCCTAATGGTGGTGGGCGGAGGAGCCGCAGTGTCGATTATTCTATTCAGCACTTCCTGAGGCTCAGACATATCCTCGTGGATCAAAGAGTCTAAGGGTCGATCTTCGTCAACGACAGACTCGTCAGTGGGAGTCCTTGCATCGCTCGTTTTGGAAGGCCTGTTCCAAAATGACAAGCGGGTCGCCAACACTTTTGTAACAGCAGCTCCAGAGACCCCAGACGATACGGAAGAAGCAACGGAAACCATTGAAGCAGGGGACGATGGCCTTTCCTTATCAGGTGCAGAGAACTCGTCCACGGAGACAGGCGTCATCACCTTGACTTCGCATTCTTCTGAAAACTTGACCCGGTTTCCCGTACCATCGATAGACCCAGCATTGCCACCGGAGTGATCTCGAGACGGGTTCACTGGCACGAGAAGGGACGGGCGAGCCTTTGCGGCATTGGCACGCGCGACGGTGCTGGTCACGGATGTAGCTTGCTGAAACCCGCCCAGGGGTATAGCTGTGACGTCTTTGACGCCATAGACTTTGCGACTTTCGTGAAGTACTAAACGAACGTGAGCTTAGCGTCAAGAAGCAAGAACGAAAGAGCTCACCGTGTCCGACTTCCGACCGGGATGTAATAACGAGTAGATATGAATCTACACAGAGGGTTACATCATTGAGGGAATTTTCAAGGAAATGTGATCATGGTGAAAAGCTACCAGTGAACAGCTCGAGAATGCCGATGATGCCGTAGACAATCATGGCCGGAGCCCAGTTGACGTTCGCTCCTTGCATGGCTCCTTGCAATTCTTCAATCTCTGGTATTTTACCCCAAGTGATGCGAACATAGCGATCTGATTCGCCT
>Ga0137358_10000729_pt1 | contig 16194 bp, 12 predicted proteins | sample Mad1_20_16metaG_FD_105551 | JGI IMG/M metagenome (GOLD analysis project Ga0137358, IMG submission 105551) | Vadose zone soil microbial communities from Angelo Coast Range Reserve, California, USA - Mad1_20_16 metaG | ecosystem: Environmental > Terrestrial > Soil > Vadose zone | place: USA... | reverse complement strand
GGCTGAGCGATTCGTAGCGATGATGGGAATCGAGCCGATCCAGGCCGCGCTAAAGGCAGGCGCCCAGGTGGTCGTTGCGGGCCGTTGTAGCGACGTCGCGATTTATGCAGCCTTGCCAGTTCTCAAAGGAATTCCAAAGCATGTGGCATTTCATGCCGGGAAAATCCTGGAATGCGGGGCGGCGAGCGTTGCACAGCGCCTGTATCCGGACTGTATGGCAGCGGAGTTGGACCAAGAGGGGTTCACTGTGGAACCCCCTAATCCGGCCCTGCGCTGCACCCCGCAAAGTGTTGCTGCTCACGCTTTGTACGAAAATGCGGATCCTTACCACCTCGTAGAGTCAGGGGGCGTGCTTGACACGACCGCTGCGCAATATGAAGCCATAAGCGACCGAGCCGTGCGTGTGAGCGGGAGCCAGTTTGTGGCGTCCGAGAAATATACCGTCCGGATCGAAGGAGCTGCTTTGGCAGGGTATCGTTCGATTGTCGTGGCGGGGATACGAGATCCCCTGATCTTGCGCCAACTTGAAGAATTCTTGAGGACTCTGCGCACTGTCGTTGAGCGAAAAATCGAGGACAGCCTGAAGTTACGGAGCGATGCCTATACGCTGAGTTTTCGAGTGTACGGGTGCAATGGTTCGCTGGGTCACCTTGAACCTGTTTCGCAGGTCGAGGGCCATGAGGCTGGATTGATCATTGATGTGGTCGCATCTTCACAATCGATGGCCGCGGATATCTTGCCGCTTGTGTGGCACACCGGACTTCATCATCCGATCCCGGAACAAGAAGGATTGATCAGCAATTTTGCATTTCCATTCTCGCCGCCCGGGATTGATGTCGGTCCCGTTTATCAGTTCTGCGTCAACCACGTGTGGCAGCTGAATAATCCTTGCGAGCCATTTCGGACAACGATTGAAGATCTGTGAATTTGGACGGCAAAATGAAGGAACTCTGGGAATTTACGAAGCTCATTCGAAGCAAGAATGCAGGGCCATTCGAGCTTACCTTCGACATCATGTTCAAGGACGCCGATTGCTTCGATCAGGTCATGAAGAGCGGCAAGCTCTCCGCAGAGGCAATCGCGGAACTTTATAAAATAGAGCTGGGTCAAGTGCAGTTCTTTGCGATTAAGCAGCTGCTGACAGTCAAAATTTCAATACCCAGGCGAGTTTTCTCTGGGGATGTGCAGGATACAGATGTTTACGGCGGGCAGTTTCACGGCCCACTTGTTCGGATGGCGGTAGAATCGAGCTAGAGAGTTTGGGTTTGCACTGCCACTTCGCATTCCCGTCCGGTGAAGGCCGGGAATGCGATAGCAGCTAGTGCGTAACGAAAGCTAAAAGATAATCTTGATGGCAAATTGAATCTCTCGCGCCGTCGTGGTCGTTCTCGACAGCAAACCCGCCACTCCCGTATCTGCTCCCGACGAATCGAAGATGTCGGAGTTGTCGGGCGTGGTGGGCGGAGCAAAGTTGGCGTGGTTGAGAATGTTGAAAATCTCAACCCGGAACTGTACGTTGAAATTTTCCGAGATTCTCCTGATGTGGTTGTTTTTGAACACCGAGAAATCCAGGGATGTTATGCCTGGGCCGATCATGATGTTGCGACCTGCGTTGCCGCGGAGGTTGAAGCATCTTAGATCTCCTGCAGGTAGTGGCCCCCCGAAAGTGGGAGGTGCAGGGTCACAATTCGCCGTCCAGAAAGCCATATCGGGTGCGGTGGGAACTGCGAAGCACTCCGTCTTGACGTAATTGTTGGCGTTACCGGGATTCGTGAGGCTCTTGCAACCAGCACCGCCGAGCCGGTTCGGGAAAGCCCAGTCGTCCGAGCTGAGCGTTCCGGTCGGATCATCACCCGTGCCCCACGTGGGCGTGAACGGCACTCCATCGCTGGCTGTAAAGATCACCCCGAGTTGCCAGCCATCGCTCAGCCAATGCGCAGGGCCGCTGAAAGATTTGGGCGACGGAACCTCCCAGGTGCCATTTAGGACCAGTGTGCGCCCGATGCTGAAATCGGAGAGAGCGCGGCTCAACTTCGGGTCAAACGCAAACTGCAGGCTCGAAATTGAATTTCCAAACGCATCGCCTGCCACTGTCGCCGAACTAGTATCAATACTCTTGCCCCACGTAAAAGTGCCTTGCATTTGAAAACCGTGGCTCATGCGCTTGGCCAACTGTGTTTCGAGCGCATTATAGTAGGAGCGCCCTTGATAAAACATTCCGCGCACCGAGCCAAAACCCTCATTGTTGCGTGAGGGTGGGGCGCAAAGGTTGGGGTCGTCCGGAGGCGCATTGGGATCAGTCGCATTGCATGGTGGCGTGGACGTGAAGACGTTGCCCTGGATATCCACTTTCGGCCAGAGATACCCAGCCGGCTTGAGCGTCGGGATGACCAGGCTAGCATCATCCAAGCGGTAGGGCTGATGTACCCCGCGCGAGCCCACGTAGGCAACCATGGCCGTCAGATTCGGCATTAGCTGGTACTGGACGTTGAGGTTCCATTGCGTCACGTAGTTGCGTTTGGGACTGGGATCGATATATGTGGCACGCAATTTGTTCGACGGAAGGGGTGGAAGGGTGTTGAAAAATGTTCCCGAACCCGGATTGTTTATAGATGTGTACTGAAAGAAGGGTGCTGCCAATGTCGTCAGAAGTGTGAACTGATAAGGCAGGGGGAGCACATCAAACAGCCCGGCTCCGCCACGGATCGCCATCTTCCCATTGCGCAAGGGGTCCCATGCAAAACCCAAGCGTGGCTCGAAATTCTTCGTCGTGGGATTGTTGAAGAAGGAGCCGGTCCCGGCACAGCCCGCGACAGCCACTCCACATACGGGTTGTTCGTCCCTGAGGTTTCTCAGGACCGCGATTTTTCCGTTGGTCTCGGTGGGCACACTGGTCATCTCGTAACGCAGCCCCAGATTCAGTGTGAGGTTGGACTTCCAGCGCCAGTCATCCTGCAGATACAGACCGAAGAGGGTTTGGCGAAGGTTTCGCGGTGAGAGCGTGCTAGCGATTCCGCCTTGGAACTTGCTCGGATTGTTCGCGTAGAAATTCTGCAAGCTGCCAAACTTGAAGATTCCATTGGGATCGGAAAGAGCCCTTATATTTAGCAACATACGCTCGACGGTGCCGCCAAACTTGATTGTGTGTTTACCTTTGTTGATGAACGCGTCGTCATACGCTTGGAAGGAATTCCAATGGTAGAAGTACGCGGACTCTCCGGCCACGCCACCCAAGAAGGGGGTGATTCCAGAAATAAATACTTGCGGTGCTGTTCGGCCGGAAAATGTGCCCAGGGATGTGTCGGCCGCCTCCGGGATCAGGGCCTTCAGGCCCTGGTTGTTGTCCACCACCTCGTAGTTGTAGCCAAAACGCACCGTATTGGCGAAGCTGGGCTTAAAGAGATGGGTCTCCTCCAGGACAGCGATCTGCCTCGAGCTCTTGCTACCGAGTAAAACGTTATTGACGCCGTCCGGGGATGTGAAAGCCGTCTTGTCGTATAGGTAGGTGCCGGACGCATTGTCCTTCTCGGAAAACTTGTGATCCAGCCTCGTGGTGAAGAAGTTTTCATTGACGACCTGCTGACCGGCGAATCTGTATTTTGATATGTCTGCGCTGTCCGTAGGGCTTTCGTTGGGGGAGGGCAGGTGGTAAAACGGGAGGTAAAGTAAGGCCTGATTATCTACACAGACGTTCGACTGCCCAGGCACAATTAGTGTTGTTCCGGGGGGGCACGAAGCCACCGGAGGATCTCCGTTGTCGAGGATTCCGTTGCGGGCATTGAGGGACGGAACTGTAGTCAGAGCGGTTATGCCCTTCGACTGTCGGATGCCTTCATAGTCCGCGAAGAAGAAAGTGCGGTTCTTTATGATGGGGCCGCCGATCGCGCCGCCAAATTGGTTTCGCTTAAAAGAAGGGATTTTGGCGCCATCGAAAAAATTCCTGGCGTCGAGTGCGCTGTTTCGGAGAAATTCGTAGACACTCCCATGCAGTCCATTGGTTCCAGAGCGCGTAATGGCATTGACGACGCCTCCGGAAGTCTTGCCGTACTCTGCGGAATAATTGCTCGTGAGGACTGAAAATTCCTGGATGGCATCTACGCCTAAGTTTCCGCCCAGCACGCTGCCCGGTGCTCCATTCGCGTAGTCGTTGATACTGGCGCCATCGAGACGATAATTGTTCTGCTGCGGCCGGGCGCCGGAGATGGTTAACTGCTGCCCGAAACCGCGATTGCCGCGGTCCGCACCGACGGCGAAAGTCGGTTGAGTCTGAATCGTATCCACACCGGGCTGGAGGGCTGCCAAGTCCGTCCAACTGCGGCCATTGAGAGGCAGCTCGCGGACGGTAGTGGCGTTGACCGTGGCACTAATTTCTGAACTGGTAGTTTGTATGGCCGGTGCATCGGTGGTGACTTCTACCTTATGAGAGATTGTCCCGATGCGCAGGACGAGGTCAAAGACTTGCTGCGACCCCACACTGATCCTGATTCCCGACTTAGTCTCGGTGTCAAATCCCTTTGTGGAGATTGTGACCTGGTAGTCCCCGGGCAGCAAGTTCGCTGCTATGTAAAAGCCATCCGAGTTCGTCGTAACCGTCGTAGTAATTCCGGTCGCCACATTCCGGATCGAAACCTGTGCTTGAGGCACATATTTGTCCGAAGGGTCAGTGATCGTGCCGGAGAGCGTTCCCCCTGCAACCTGGCCGCGGGCCGGTACTGAAAAACAAATACTTATTGTGAAAAGGACAGTCATCGTGCAGCAAAACAAATATCCCACAGAAATTTTTCGAGAGGACACTAGATCACCTCCATCATTGGGGTTGAGCCTAGTGCAGAGCCCAGGATGATGCCTTAACGCAAAATTAATTTCTGTTTAGGTGTGATTTCGAGAACGGCTTCCTGTGGACGAGTAATGGGCAGTATCACGGTAAAGGTTGAACCGACTCCCACTGTGCTCTCGCACTCAATGGCGCCACCCTGGGCGATGGCGATGGCCTGCGCAATGGCCAGACCGAGCCCTCCGCTCTGGGCGTCACCGCTATTCAAAGGTGCGGCCCGGTAGAACCGATCAAAGATAAACGGTAAGTGCTCCGGTGAGATCCCGACTCCTTGATCTTGAAAACGTGCTTGAATCGCCCCGTCTCGAACCCCCAACGTCACGCGGATGCGCGTACCATCGGGGGAATACTTGATCGCATTGTCGAGAAAAATCAAAAACAGTTGGTGCAGGAAGGCCTCATCTCCAGTCCAAGCCACTTCCTCGTTCAAATTCCGTACGATGGACATATTCTTCGTGCGCGCGCGCGAGGCGGCTAGCGAGCAAGCTTCTTCGAGAACCTCGTTGATGTAAAGCGGTTCCCGGACCAAATGTAATTGCCCGGCGTCGGCCATCGAGAGAGTGAACAGACCTTCCACGATCCGCGTCAGTTTCTTGAACTCATCGTCGAATACGCAAAGAGTCTGGCGATATTCTTCCGCGCTTCGTGGTTTAGAGAGCAGCAGCTCTGTCTCGCCGTGAAGTACTGCGAGTGGAGTGCGCAACTCGTGCGAAGCGTCTGTCACAAATTGGCGTAACTGGAGAACGGCCGAATCAACGCCCTTCAATAGATGATTAAACGTTACCGCCAATCGCCCAAGCTCATCATGAGGGGAAGACACCGGCAGGGGTGTCCAAAACCCTTGTCGGTTTGTCACACGTTTAGCCATCAGAGCAGCATGTCTGGTCAGCTCCTTGATTGGCGCAAGGCTTCTCCCGACGTAAAGTGCTGATATTCCGGCGGTCAGCAGGAGGCTTAAAGGAAAAAGCAGCAAGGCCACTCTTCCAAAGCTGTCGAGCACTCGGTTAGTCCCAAAGGTAGGGATGGCCACGGCAAAAATAAGCGCCTGATTTCCTTGCTGAAAAGGAATGAGCGCCACGCGCACCGTTTCTCCGTTCTCGAGGGAAGCTATCCCGAAAGTCGGCTGCGAATCGGCCAGGTTCAGCCCATTTAACTTCATCGGTGCATCGAGATTCTTGGACTGCTGGAGGACGTGGCCATTTTGGTCCAGGAGCTCAAAGAACTCGCCCGGAAGGTCTAGCCGGTTTACGTCCTTCGCGTCGGGTTCGGTGACCATGTCAGAAATGATGGGCCGTGCGGTCTCAAGCAACTGACGATTGAGCTGGGTATGGACCGTATGGGCCAGCAGGCCCCAAAACGCCAGGTAGGACCCAGCTAGAAGTACTCCGACAACGGTGCAGAAAAGCAGCATCATCCGGAGACGGAGTGTTCCGACTTTCATGACCCTGGTGTCCCCAAGCGGTACCCCACGCCGCGGATGGTATGGATCAGCTTTACGGAGCGGTCTTGATCAATCTTCTGGCGAAGGCGATTGATGTACACCTCAACGAGATTAGTTTCGCTGTCAAAATGGCAATCCCAAACATGTTCTACGATCTCACTGCGGGTAATGAGCTCAGGTGCCCGAAGCAATAGCAGCTCAAGGAGGGCGAATTCTCTGGACGTGAGGGGGATCGTCTCTTTGTCCCGTGTAGCGCGGCGGCGATGACGGTCGAGTATTAAGTCTGCGTAACTGAGTCTGGCGTTGCCGCTGTGGAAGCCCCGCCGAACGAGTGCCCGCACACGTGCAAGGAGTTCGGCCAAGACGAACGGTTTCGTCAAGTAGTCGTCGGCGCCTGCATCCAATCCTTCGACACGCTGCTCGACCAATCCTCGCGCCGTGAGCATCAGGACAGGCACTTCTATTCCTTGCTGGCGCAACTCGCGGCAGACTTCGATTCCACTAAGGTCGGGCAAACGCACATCCAGAAGAATGGCGTCGTAAGGGACGTCAGCACCTAGTTCAAGTGCTTTCCGGCCCGTTTCCGCCACATCCACCGCGTACGTGTTTTCCCTCAAGGCGCGTGCGATAAAGCTGGCGACCTTCCGTTCGTCTTCGACTAAGAGAATCCGCATAGCCCCGCTCAATTCTCTCATAACGAGGCGCGTCGTAGCCTGCGTTGGTTCAATCTCACCGCAGAATCCGGGTTCGATTACAAAGCACGCGCACTATTACAGAACGTCAAATACGAGCACCCTAGCGCTTGTGGTGCCGTGCTGCGGCACAGCGACAAAATAACGCTTCAATTCCGGCACTAGGCGCGCTGTCCTCCCCATGGGGCCTGTAGAGACGTTCGCTAGCAACTTGTAACTATCAGGGCTGGATTGCTCATAGATATCAACCGCACCATCACAGGCGGCATAGACACGCTTGCTCGCCGGATCGTAAGTAATATCGTCAACTCCCTTGGTGATAGGAAAAGACGTAACTTCCTTGCCCGTTTGGGTATCCAGCACTGAAATCACTCCGCTGCGACAAGCGACAAACAAGCGATGGTTCGCTTCGTCAAGGGCCATCGCCACGTTGGGCTTGCATTGCGTTACGGGCCAGCTCGCTACGAGTTCGCGCTTCTCCCGATCCACAACAGAAATCTGGTTCCTAGCTCTGTTATTTAGATACATTTTCGATGTGGACTTCTCCAACGCCATGGCCTCGAGAGTTTCTCCGTCAATCTTGAGGTCGGCCAATTTCTTTCCTGCGGTCGTATCAATGACGCTTAGCATCGAGTACGTTTGATGAACGTCCCCGCCACCGTTGTCGATATAGAGGTACTTGGTGACCGGATCGTATCCAATGGAATCCGCGTCCTCTAAGAGCTTCACGCTGGACACGAGACCGTACGTTTTGCCATCGAAGATCTTCAAATCTCCCGCATCGCCGTCGGTAACGTAAATGCGGTTCAGATCCTCCCGATAGAGCACGGCGTGCGGCTTGCCAATGCCATCTATCTTGTGAACCAGTTTGCCTGTCTTCAAATCAAACACAACGACAGCATGGTAGCCTTCCGGAGTCGCAAACAGCCGCCCGCCTTTCAGGTCAATTCCGAAATGGTCGAAGTTCCCTTTAACCTCCGCAGGCAGCTCAAAAGTTTGGATCAGCTTGATTGGTGCAGCCATTTGACACCGGGCTTGGATTCCGAAGACCATGAGGGTCGCGACAAGGACTAAAGACCGTTTCTCCATTTTCTCTCCCTAAGATGAAATGCTTCTTACGTGAAACTAAGTTGCTAGCCGCAGCTCCATTCCGCTACGGCCTGTCCATGCGGTGGACTATCTTGCCCCTGCAGTGGCAGACACCAATGATTTTGCGCCAGGCTTGACCGGCTTCTTCGAAGACTCAGGTGTGTATCCAGATTTCCCTCTCCGAATCAGTCGGGCAAATGAGAGCCCGCTACAGGGGGGCTCAAGCTCCGCCAGAGCACACCACCATAGAGCATAATTCATTCATTTCAGTTGAGACTTAAAACAAGATTAATTTCTGTTTAGCTGAAAGGCGATTGGTGTCGAGATCCTATCTGAAAACAGGCGCTTTAGAATGATTGTATGCTCTACATATTCGTTCACCCACTGGGACAGCCGTTGACTCACTTTGAACAGTGACGTAGCATCCGCCGAGTCGCGTGTCGATTTTTCATTTTCGTCAGCGGTTTCATCGCCTCGATTCTCCAGTCGGCAAATGCGATCGTGTTATGAAAGCGGTATAAATTGTCAGGTCAGGAACCAACCTGATGCGCCGCGTTGCCATAGTTACTTCCTCCAGACTGAGAAGGGGTTCCGGAACGCAGGAACTGGCACCCAGTGCATAACTGGAAGCTATGGACTACAAGATGGTGAACGACGCCATCAGTGCGATCACCACAATGTTCAAAAGCGTGAAAGACCTCTTTGTACGACTCAAAGAAACAAGCAGCACGGGAATGGACCAAGCCGTTTTCGCGAAAGTTCGCAAGGAATTGGAAGACGTGATTGGACTGGAAGAATACTACCGGATTGAGGAGCAAACAGTTGAGAACAGAGAGTAGGAGCAGTCGATTCATGTTGGCACTCTTCTTGAGTGCAGTTCTAGCATGCGTGATATCGTTCTTGGTTCCAATCAGGGCAAAATCGCAATTCTTTGACGGGAATGACTCGACGCCGCGGCGAGATTCCATTCAACATGTCCTGCTCCTTAGTATCGACGGGATGCATGGCCTCGACCTCGCCAATCTGGTCAAAGACAGGCCAGAGTCGGTTCTTGCGAAATTGAGCCGGCACGCCGTCACATACAGCAATGCTTCCACCTCGTTTCCATCCAATTCATGGCCCGGACTGCTTTCTATGGTTAGCGGAGGTTCTCCCAATGTCACGGGCGTCATTTTTGAGAATTCGTATGACCGTAGTCTGTCTCCCCCCGCCTCCGATTGTTCCAGTATTGGAACTCCCGTAGTCTTTGATTCCTCGATTGACAAGAATCGCGATGCAGTCGATGGCGGCGGAGGCATTGATCCCAATAAACTGCCTAGAGATCCCAAGAAGGGCTGCGCGCCTGTTTTTCCTCACGGCTTCATCCGTGTCAATACGATTTTCGAAGTTATAAAGAGAAGCGGCGGTCGTACCGCATGGTCCGACAAGCATCCCGCCTACGACTTCGTGAATGGTCCTTCGGGCACCGGGGTGGACGACCTATTTACACCCGAAGTCCGTTCCTTCCGCGGCCTGAAAAACATTGAATCGTACGATGACCTCAAGGTAGCGGCGATCCTGAATGAGATCAGCGGTAAAGACCACACCGGAACGCGTGAAGTGGGGGTACCGGCAATTTTTGGAATGAATTTCCAGGCGGTCAGCGTGGCGCAGAAGACCGCCGGCGGCGGCTACCTCGACGGAAGCGGTCGTTTGAGCCCACCTCTAGAAGACGCCTTGGTTCACACGGACCAGTCCCTCGGGAAGATTATGGCCAAGCTCCAAGAGCGAAACTTGCTTGACTCAACGCTCGTTATTATCACTGCAAAGCATGGTGATTCCCCCATTGATCCTGCGAAGCTCAAGCATGCCAATCTGGAACTTATTCCGAAAACCGTGACTGCCGTCCACGAAGGGTTGTTGGCGTGTTTGGAGCAGGATGGAAGTGTCGCCCTTTTGTGGCTTTCGAATCAGGAGCGCACCGCCGATGTCGTCAGTGCGCTCCGAAAAATCCAGGAAGAGGCAGGCATTCAGGAAATTTACTCCGGTGAATCATTGAAGCTCCTATTCAATGATCCCCAAAGTGACTCTCGCGTGCCAGATATCATTATTCAGCCGACTCCAGGCCAAATCTATGTGGATAATGGCAGCACGTTCATCGCGGAGCATGGCGGCAACGCCAACACGGATCGGAATGTACCGCTTCTCATTTACCATCCTAAGTTCAGCCGTCAACAAATCAAGTTCCCAGTACAAACATCACAAATCGCTCCTAGCATCCTCAAAGCTTTGGGACTGAATCCGTTTAGCCTAGATGCCGTAAGAATTGAGAAAACGCCTCTCTTGCCCGGCCTGGATTTCGGTCCATTGGAGAGATCGGTGGCATCACCCGAAAAAAAGTAAAACATTCTCGATTGGCTGAGAAGCGAGCTTAGGCTCAACCAGCTCGGGCCAGGTTGGAAGCTGGAACTTGACGGAGGAAATCAACGGTAGTGCAATATCGCCTCGATTCCCCCTATTCGGCGGGCATCGTGCTAGTCCAAATGATGCGTTGGGACACTAGAAGGGCGGACAGATCGTACGCATGAATTGAACTCTTCGAGTGGAAATGCATGCAGCCAAAAGCAGATCTGCAAATTATCAGGGGTGAAAAATGCGCAGGCGTGACTTTGGGATAGCTTCTCTAGGCGTGATTGCTTCAACCATGCTGACAGATTCCATAGAAGGTGCGAAACTCATGTCCAAGAGTGACTTTCCCCGGGCGCCCGGCCTCACGGATTACGTCGGCAAATTTGTCTCGCAGGCAAAGTACGAAGATATTCCGGGAGAAGTAGTTGAATTGGGGAAAAAGTCGATCCTCGATGGTTTGGGATTGGCATTAGCAGGTTCCAAGGCGCAGACAGGGAGTCTATGCCGTCGGTATCTGGAGAGAATCGGTGTCTGCGACGGACAATCCACCATCATTGGATCAGCCCGGAAAACTTCACCACGCTTCGCTGCCTTTGTGAACGGCGTTTCGATCCACGCGGATGATTTCGACGACACGCAGCTCGCCGTCGCCAAGGACCGTGTTTATGGCCTGCTCGTGCACCCAACTGTGCCTGTTCTTCCCGCTCTCCTCGCGCTCGCGGAACGCGGTGGCGTTTCGGGCAAGCAATTGACACTGGCCTATCATTTGGGCGTTGAAGTGGAGTGCAAGATCGCGGAGGCAATCCCGCCCCGCCACTATCAAGATGGATTTCATTCCACGGGAACATGCGGGCCGTTTGGTTCCGCAGCAGCATGCGCAAAGCTGCTCCAGTTTGAGCATTCGCAAATACTGAATACGTTTGGACTGGTTGCTAGTCAGTCGGGGGGACTCAGAGAAAACTTTGGCACCATGACCAAACCGTATCAAGCCGGTCACGCTGCAGAAAGCGGGCTTGTGTCCGCGGAACTTGTTGCCTTGGGTTGGACCGCAGCCGGGCAAATTCTGGAAGCGGACCGCGGCTTTTTCCACGCCTTCGGAGGTTCCTACGATCCTGCGGCGATTATGGACCGTCTCGGGAGGCCTTGGACGTTCGTTTCCCCGGGAATCTCGCTGAAACCTTATCCATCAGGATCACTCACTCATCCCGCCATGACTGAACTAGCGCGGATGATCGAGGCCAACAATATTCAAGCCGCCCAAGTGGAAAAGATCGATGTCGGCGCCAATCACAATATGACGACAACTCTTCTCCATCATGAGCCGAAGACCGGACTGGAAGCAAAATTCAGCATGGAATTCTGCATAGCGATCTTGCTCTTGGGACACGAAGCGGGGTTGAAAGAATTCTCAGACAAAGTGGTTCAGCGGGCCGACGTTCAGGAGATGATCCGCCGGGTAAACTTTTATGTAGATCCGGAGGCCGAGAGCGCCGGTTACGACAAAATGACCTCCCTACTGAAAATTCATTTGAAGAACGGAAGCTCCATCGCCGGCCGGGCTGATTTTGGCAAGGGCAGCCCGGCGAACCCCATGACTTTTGAAGAAGCAGCGGCAAAATTCAGAGGATGTGCCGGGTACGCGGACTGGCCGAAGGTCAAGACAGAGAGAATAATCGCTTTTGTAAGGGCCTTGGATTCGGCCCCGGATGTACGTGCGTTGTCACCGTTGTTGTCAGCGGAGAGGGAATAAAGAGCTCCGTACATGAAAACTTTCAATATTGCAGTCATTGCAGGAGACGGCATCGGGAAAGAGGTGGTGCCCGAAGGCATCCGCGTGCTGGAAGCTGCGGGACAGCGCTTTGGTTTTCGATGGAACTGGCACGCATTCGACTGGAGTTGTGAAACCTACATGGAGACCGGAAAGATGATGCCGGCAAATGGCCTGCAGCAACTCCGGCCTTTTGACGCGGTCTTCCTTGGCGCAGTTGGACATCCCAGTGTCCCGGATCACGTTTCGCTCTGGGGCCTGTTGATTCCTATCCGCCGCGGATTCCGTCAATACGTAAATTTGCGCCCCGTCCGGCTTTTTGAAGGGATTGAGACTCCGCTGAAGAACTGGAAACCCGGCCAAATTGATTTCTGCATCGTCCGTGAGAACAACGAGGGGGAATATTCAAACATTGGCGGTCGCCTCTATGAAGGAACTGAGGAGGAGATGGCTGTTCAGCAAACGGTTTTCACTCGACGGGGAGTGAACCGCGTGCTGCAATTCGCGTTCGAATTGGCTCGCAAGAGAAACAAGCATCTCACCTCCGCCACAAAATCAAACGGCATCATTCACACCATGCCCTTCTGGGACGAGTGCTTTCATGCGATGGCGGCCAAATTCCCGGAAATCCGCGTGGACCAGTTTCACATCGATATCCTGACCGCACATTTTGTGCGGCACCCGGATTGGTTTGATGTTGTCGTGGGCTCCAATCTTTTTGGCGACATTCTTTCCGATCTAGGCCCCGCTGTCGTGGGGTCCATCGGCATCGCGCCTTCCGCGAATCTCAACCCCGAAAAACAATTTCCGTCCATGTTTGAGCCTGTTCATGGCTCGGCACCTGATATTGCCGGAAAGGGAATCGCGAATCCAATCGGGCAGATTTGGTCTGGCGCGATGATGCTAAGACATCTGGGTGTTCCAGACGCTGCGAATGCCGTGGAAGACGCGATCGCGCAGATTCTAGCGCAATCTAAAGTGCGTACTCCGGACATAGGCGGTACCTCGACGACCAAGGATCTCGGGGCGGCTATCGCGCTGCAAGTGAGCAATTAGGAGCAGTCACTTTGTCGGTGCTGGCGTTATTTCCGCAGGCCCTTGAGGTTTCAATCGAAACGAAATCAACCGTGCTTCCTTGTCGCTGTTGTTCTTGAATACGGATGCCGCCTGGCCAATCGCAATCCACTCGAAATCGCCGCGCCGCAGTGGTTTGCCCGGGCCTGTTTCGCCTACAGTCTCAACTAATGCATCGTCGAGCGACACGATCAATTCCGAACGGCCAGTGTTGCCTAAACTGACGTTTTGATGAGGCAGCACCCGAACAAGAGCCACAAAAGTCTGGTCGGTTTCATATTGGGGTTCTTCCACGTGCGTCGAGTTCGACGGTAATGCCTGTTCACGGGCACAGTTCAGCCCCTCGGTGGCGTTCACCTTAGCGCAGAGATTGTGTCCTCCCTTCTGAGGGAAAAGAAGCTCTACGGTGACGTTCCGGTAGATCGCTTCGCCCTCGACCGATGTGGAATGCACATAGCCGCTGGACTGAAGCCGCACTTGACCCTCGGACAGTTTCTGTCGTGCGTCCGGTTTTCCGGGAGCGCGGACAACGACTTCCGAATTGCTCATCATGATGCTAATGGAGTCAAATTCATGCCGGTGCAACTGTACGGAATCGTGCGGTGCGACTTCGACTTCGTACACGTTTACGTAATCGTTGTGCAATGCAAGATGATGATGAGGCTCGGAAGCCAGCGGAATAACGGTGGCCATCTGCGCGAAGATCACCAGGGGAAAACAACACATTGCGAGTAATAACTCCGTTTTCGCTTTCACGAAGATTTTCCATGGAAGGGGTAAGTCTCCATTTTTTTCACCGCCTAGTGTTTAGCGCCCTCCACTTTCTACCCCTGCCAGTCTCTTTAGCATAGTGTCTCTGTCTAGCTCGTTTTCCCACCGGGCCACGACGAGAGTGGCAACTGCGTTGCCGGTCATGTTGACCGCAGCACGGCACATGCTGAGAAAACGATCGATGCCGAGAATCAACGCCATTCCGGCAACGGGAATCGTTGGGATCACCATCATGGTGGCGACGAGCGCGATAAAGGCAGCTCCTTGCACGCCGCTTGCGCCTTTGGACGTGAGTAGCGCGACGCCTAGGATCGTGAACTGCTGGGTCAGCGTTAGATGCGTGTGGGTTGCCTGAGCCACGAATAAGGCGGCAAGCGTCATGTAGAGACTTGTTCCGTCGGCATTGAAGGTGTAACCCGTGGGTACAACCAGGCCAACGAGAGCTTTGGAGCAGCCGAGCTTTTCGAGTTTGGCCATGAGTGATGGCAACGCGGGTTCCGAGGAACTCGTGGCCAGCACCAGGAGAATCTCTTCGCGTAGAAACCAGAGGAAACGCAGGATTCCGAAGCCTGCTAGGCGAGCGATGAGCCCCAGCACCAGGATGACGAAGAGTATCGATGTAATGTAGAGCGTGGCCATCAATTTGACGAGAGGGCCCAAGGAAGCCGGACCGTATTTGCCAATGGTGAAGGCCATGGCGCCAAACGCTCCGATGGGGGCAAAGCGCATCAAGATGGCGACCACGCCGAAAACGACGCGGCTCAGAGCCTCCAAGACCTCGAGGAGCGGTTTGCCGCGCGGGCCGGCGAGCGACAAAGCGAAGCCGAACAGAAGACTGACAAACAACACTTGCAAGATGTCTCCCCGCGTGAACGCATCCACGATCGTATTCGGAATGATGTGGACAAGAAACTCCGTAACGCTTTGGGCTTTACCCTGGCCGGCATATTCGGCGACGGCTTTGGGATCCAGCGTGGCGGGATCGACATTCAGACCGCTGCCGGGATGCACCACGTTACCCACGACGAGTCCGATAAGCAGCGCGAGTGTAGATACGACTTCAAAATACAGCAGGGCCTTGCCGCCGACACGGCCTACTTTCTTCATGTCCTCCATGCCGGCGATTCCGGTGACCAAGGTACAGAAGATGACCAACGTGATGATCATGGTGATCAGACGGATAAATACGTCACCAAGCGGCTTCATGGCGACCGCTCGAGTGGGGCTCACGTAGCCGAGGATTATGGCAATGGCGACGCCGACCAGCACTTGGAACGAGAGGCCCATGTAAAAAGGCCTTTCGCGCGGAGTTGGAGTTGTTTCAGGTGGGTTGGAGGCCGGGACCAGCATCGCTTGGACCAGCTCCTTTGAGGCACGGGCCGGAGCTCGCGGACATCGCAAGAGTCTCCAGAGCGAGCAATTTGCTGATGAGCGCCTTTGTGAAACTGAGCGAAAGCGCCGCGAGGACAGTGGACATGCCGCGGAGCTTGATCAAGCAGCGCCGCATCACCATCTTGGAGTCTCAAATTTCGTGGACATTTTCCTCCGACGCGCTCCTATTTTCTTGCGCAAGAGCTTGGCTGCATCCACGGCGATCGGCGCAACATCGAAAGTGTAAGAACTGAGGTTATGCTACGAGTAAGCTTGATACCTGAAATCAGCATTAATTTCTCTTAATACGTAATTAGTTTTCACACGTCGCCAAAAGGCCGGCTAAGCCTCCGCGACGGGACTCGAACCCGCGACCTCGTTCATGAAAAGCGTTTTTAGTCTCAAAACCGATGCCTCGAATATCGTGCAAGCGAACGTAGCCAAGCTATCGGGAGACGTTCCCGGCTAGTTCTAGGATCGCTATGCTGTAACTGCGCCAGAATCCTACCCTTAACCTATTCATTCGGGTTAGCTTGAACGAAAAGCAGATGCCCCGATTTGTTGGGAACATTGATAGTTGGAAATATTCGATGCCGCGCTTAGAAGGCAGATGCACTATCCAGCTCTCCTACGAGCAGACAGGGAAGGCAGCGTCTCGAGTCGCTCAACGCAAGACTAGCGGGTAAGAGCTCCACTCGGAAGGTGGTTTCCGAATTTGCAGACTGTATGGGCCTGGTCGCGCAAAGATTACGTCTCCTCTCACCTG
>Ga0137358_10000722_pt1 | contig 16232 bp, 17 predicted proteins | sample Mad1_20_16metaG_FD_105551 | JGI IMG/M metagenome (GOLD analysis project Ga0137358, IMG submission 105551) | Vadose zone soil microbial communities from Angelo Coast Range Reserve, California, USA - Mad1_20_16 metaG | ecosystem: Environmental > Terrestrial > Soil > Vadose zone | place: USA... | reverse complement strand
TGAGAGGTGAGAGGTGAGAGGTGAGAGGTGAGCTCAGGGACTAGCTTCATCCGGATCGACAATTTTCTCGCCAAACCAATCGGCCGGTTCTTCCATAACCATCCCTCGATAGTCCGTATCGGAGGAATTTTTGCAAAAGTCGGATGCGCGATCGATCATCCGTGCAAGCAAGCGTGAATGCCATATTTTTCAGGTATCTAAATTAATCTTGAAGCACGCCGACCGGCGATTAGCAAATCCAGTTTTGGGGAGCAAGCCAAACGGCGAGACTTAATTCGGGGGTATCAAATGGTCCAGCCCAGCGACCGCACTCCTTTTTTGATATACTGGGCTTAAGTAGGTGGTCAACGGTGAACCGAGAACCGATTCGGAAAAGCTGAAAACCGGAACATTGCGAAATTAGCTCGCGCGGGAGCGTCAGATCAAGCATGGTAAAGCGTGAGCCAAAATCCTAACTGGCCAGGATTTTCGGGCGATAGCTCCCAGCGTGATGGAGCAAGAGGGAGTCTGATCGAGACACTGCGTCGTTTTCGTCAGCCGCGAACTGGGCAAGAGCGGTGCGAGCTTTGTAACGTAGGTCTTTCCACCAATCATCGCCACCTGCTGGAAATCTCCAACCGTCGAATCGTATGTACCTGCGATCCGTGTGCTCTTCGTTTCCAAGATGTGGTCGGCGGCCGATTCAAATTGATCCCCCGGGATGTCTGGGATTTGCGCGAGTTCAGTCTGTCGGATGTCGAATGGGAGAACTTGGCGCTTCCGATTAATCTAGCGTTCTTTTTTTACAGCACCCCGGATAAGAAAATGCAGGCGCTATATCCCAGTCCGGCCGGCGCGACCGAATCACTATTGCCGTTGGCAGCATGGATCTCGTTGGCGGAGCGGAATTCGCGGTTGCGGAGCCTGCAATCGGACGTGGAGGCGCTCTTGGTCAATCGAATCGGAACCAAACGTCAATACTACGTCGTGCCCATCGATGTTTGTTTCGAGCTAGTCGGCCTCATTCGAGTGCACTGGCGCGGGCTATCCGGAGGCGACGCGGTTTGGCAGCAGGTCGAGGGCTTTTTTGCTCGACTGAGTGCTAACGCTCGCCCGCTGCCGGCGTCATCTTCCTAGCATGCCCGATCTCGATTTTCAGGTGACAGGAATAGAGGCGTCTGCGCGCGGGTTGACGCCGCTTCTGCATTTTAAGTTAGAAGTATCGAATCAGCCAGCTACCGAGCGAATTCAGGCGGTCATGGTTCAAGCACAGATCCAGATTCAGGCCGCCCAGCGACCATACGATGACCGGGAAAAAGAACGACTTGAGGATCTGTTTGGCACCCCGGATCGTTGGGGCCAGACGCTTCGTAATCGCCTGTGGACACATGCGAGCGCGACGGTGGGTCCGTTCTCTGGAATCACCGAAACCGTTCTCCCGGTCCAGTGTACGTACGACTTCAATGTCATCGCGACGAAATACTTTTATGCTCTGGAAGGAGGTGAAGTACCCCTCCTTTTTTTGTTCAGTGGAACGATTTTCTACTCGGGACCGGATGGCGGATTGCAGGTACAGCGGATCCCTTGGGACAGAGAGTCGATCTATCGGATGCCGGTTAACGTTTGGGCGGATTTAATGAATCATCACTACCCCAATAGCGCCTGGCTCTCACTGCGCCGGGACGTATTCGATAGATTGGCTGCCTACAAAAGTAGACTCGGAATGCTGACCTGGGAGCAAGCTGTCGAGCATTTACTCGCGCACCATACCGAACGAGAATAATTTTTACTCACCTCAGCAAAACGGAGTTCCGTTTAATTTATGAACCTCCCCGAAGTGAACAAAATCGTCGAGGCAGTGCTGTACGAAGGATATATTCTTTATCCGTATCGGCCATCTTCGAAAAAGAATCGTCAGCGCTTTACATTTGGGCGAGTTTATCCGCACGCCTACAGTGTAGCTCAAAACGCGGCAGAGCCATGCGCGATTAGGACCGAATGTTTGGCCATCAGCGAGAGCGAGGATGCCAGCATTGAAATCAGTGCACGTTTTCTGCACGTTGTGACCCGTGAGGTTCTGGCGTTGCCTGAGCCGATTCTTGATTTACCTGAGGCTCTGGATACAGCCTCGCTCCAGGTTGTTCCCCAACTTAAAGTAGAAGAGCAGCGATATTCAACTTGGCAAGAGGCGATCGAAAGGGAAGTGATCTTGCCCGTACAAAGACTGTTTCTAATTGGTGATACCTCCTCCAGTCTGCCGTTTAGCTTTCCATCTTCCAGTAATCTAGAACCCATAAGAAATCGCCAAGGATCGATAGTGGCGTTGATCAGGCGCCAGCAAGAAGCGCTAGCCGGAGCAATTGAATTGGCCGCCGACCGATTGGAATCACGGGTAACTAAAATTAGGGTAAAAATTGTCAATCAGACGCCTATTCCGGAATCCGACCTGGAAGACCAAGATGCGGTCTTGATGCGATCATTTGCCTCTACGCACACCGTACTCCATTTGGAGGGAGCGGAATTTGTTTCATTGATGGATCCTCCCACGGGGCTTCGTGAGTCTGCCCGGTCATGCAAAAACGAAGGCACCTGGCCGGTACTAGTCGGAGACGAAAAAGCCGGCGATCGAAGGACGATTCTTTCTTCTCCTATCATCCTCTATGATTATCCAAAAATAGCCCCCGAAAGTCCCGGCGACCTCTTCGACGGGACCGAGATCGATGAAATTCTCACACTGCGAGTGATGACGATGACGGATGCAGAGAAGGAAGAGATGCGCCAATCGGATGAACGAGCTCGTCAGATCCTGGAACGGACCGAGTCATTGCGGGAAGATGAGCTAATGAGGTTGCACGGAGTGGTTCGTGAGTTGCGATCATTCGACGACGATTTCTTCTGCAACGACCGGCGCTTGGAAGTCGTTGAAGTGAACGGGGCTCAACTGCGGGCGGGGGACCGAGTAAAAATACGACCCAAATCGAGGGCCGATATCATGGACATCGCGTTGGAAGGAAAAATAGCGACAATCGAGGCGATCGAAGAGGATGCCGAAAAGCGGGTCCATTTGGCTCTGGTACTTGACGACGATCCGGGAAAGGATCTGGGCCTCATGCGACAGCCGGGACATCGATTCTTCTACGCGCTGGACGAGGTCGAAGCTCTCAGGAAGTCGGAATGAGTGCCTCGGATCGGATTCTGGTCGCCGGAATTGGGAATATCTTCCTCGGCGATGACGCTTTCGGGGTTGAGGTGGTCAAAGAGCTGACAAAGTCTGAATTTCCAGAAGGAGTTAATGTGGTGGATTTTGGGATTCGTAGCTATGACCTCGCCTATGCGATCATGGATGGATATGCGGCAACTGTGTTAGTAGACACGACAGCAAGAGGGAATGCACCAGGGACGCTTTACTTGATCGAGTTGGACCCGGAGGGACTTGCCAGGCTGGAGGAAGTGCCGGATGGCCATAGCTTAGGACCCGTGCAGGTGCTGCGTCTGGTCCAATCGTTAGGCGGCGAAATTCCACAATTATACCTGGTCGGCTGTGAGCCGGCCGTTTTGGAAACAGAAGATGGGGAAATCAGCCTGAGTGAATCGGTGCGAGCCGCTGTCCCCAAAGCGGTCGAAATGATTCGGACGCTGGTGAACGACTTGCGCGCACCGGCCTAGAAACGAAGCTCCTTTAAAAAATTGGGTTTGAAGAGAGGTCAAAAACCGATGCGTGGTTTATTCGGTCTCATATTAGCTATTAGTCTGGTCCTGGTAGTGGCTGCCCTCTTACAGATTTTGCCAGATCTAAGGCGCTATCTCCGCATGCATAGAATGTAGGCAGGAACGGAAAATTCGTCCGGCGGCTGCCGGATCGCGGTCACTTTAATTTCGATGGTTTCAGGATCACGTGTTGCGTTCATTATGGATCAAAGGTAATATCCGTTTTCTGAATTCCCCCCGGCCAAACGGAGGCCCAACTCCCTATGGCAGCAGCATACTCACCTCTCGGATCTCATCGTCCTTTGGACCGTGAAGAAATCATCGTTTTACCAACGACCGGGGCAGCGAGGAACGGCGATCCTGCTCTGACGAAATCGCCTTCGAGCCGGGTATCAAGAATACGTGGTCGTCGATCCGCACTTTTACACGAGGGCGGACCGTTGCGCTGCGAGCGACACCAACAGAGCGATCAGCCATGAGTTCTACACTATCATATCCACCCAGAGCGTCCGGCAGCACAGCGGACGTTCTATTAGAAAAGCTTGAGGATCCCCGAATCGTCGAAGCATTAGTCTCTCTGCTGGACAAATCAGACAAGCTTACGTTCTTCGTGGAAGTGCTCGAGGGCTTCCTGCAGCGAAACGATGGCCTGATCGAGATCGTCTCCCGGAGACTCGGCCAGGTTGGTCGGGTCGGAACGAGTGCTTTGGGGAAGAGTTTAGAGAATATCGATCTGGACGACCTAAAATCGGCTTCGGTTCAGGTTCAAGGGATGCTTCCCTTGCTTCGGGACGTGATGAACCAGTTCAGCGTGCTAAAAGAGGCCGGTTTTTTTGATGCCGAAGTTATGGAAATTATTGGACGAACCGGCCGCGCCATGGCTGCTACGGTGCGTGATCCCAAAGCTCAATCCGCTGATACGCGCGGCGTTTTCAGTCTGCTTGGGTTGCTCAAGGATCCCGATATCGCGCGTACGCTGAATTTTGTTATTTCATTCGCCCGTCATTTTGGCGGCGATCTCAAGGAAGGCGGACCCGGGTTCGCCAAAAATGCATCACGGCCTGCGCCGATAGACGCCTCGCCCCGCAAGAAGGTATCCTAAAAAGCCAAATCGGAGATATAACACCATGGCAGCAGCATCCCCCGAGATAGGAGCTCGTCGTCCTCCAGATGTAAAAGAAATCCACGTTGTATGGATGACCACCGGTTTAGGCTGCGACGGCGACTCGGTATCAGTCACCGCCGCCACTTTGCCGAGTATCGAAGATGTAGTTATGGGAGCGATCCCTGGCCTCCCGCAGGTTCATCTTCATAATCCAGTGCTTGCTTATGAAGTGGGTGATGACTTCATGAAGCATTGGTATCTGGCGGCCGAAGGCAAGCTAGATCCGTTTGTACTGGTGATGGAGGGCTCAATCCCGAACGAAAAAATCAAAAAGGAAGGGTACTGGGCCGCGTTAGGAACGGATTCGAAAACTGGCCAGCCGATTACAACGAACGAATGGATTGATCGTTTGGCGCCGAAGGCTCTAGCTATCGTATGCGCCGGTACGTGCGCCACCTACGGAGGCATCCACGCAATGGAAGGCAACCCGACGGGCGCCATGGGTTTGGCCGACTATCTTGGTTGGGACTGGCGTTCCAAAGCCGGACTTCCGATCGTGAATGTGCCGGGCTGTCCGGTGCAGCCGGATAATATGATGGAGACGTTGCTGTACCTGCTCTATCAGGTGGCTGGCTTAGCTCCAATGATTCCGCTCGATGACGAACTACGACCCAAGTGGTTGTTCAGCAAAACCGTACACGAAGGATGCGATCGCGGCGGCTATTATGAACAGGGCGATTTCGCTGAGGTTTACGGTTCGCCCAAGTGCATAGTCAAATTGGGATGTTGGGGACCCGTGGTAAACTGCAACGTTACCAAACGCGGTTGGATGGACGGAATAGGAGGCTGCCCCAACGTGGGGGGCATCTGCATCGGATGTACCATGCCCGGTTTCCCGGACAAATTCATGCCGTTCATGGATCCACCTCCAGGCTCGATGGTTTCTTCCGCAGTTTCCGGGATTACGGGTGGCGTTATTCAAGCGCTGCGCCAGATCACACAGCGTGCGGCAAACAAAGAGCCACGCTGGCGTCATCCGCGCGCCGAGCTGACTACTGGCTACACGCCCAAACATTATGCTCACGCCTGACCAATCTGCCGGCGGGCGTTCACCAACTTCAGCCAACAGAAGGAGATAAGAAATGTCGACTGCAACAGTTCCCGTAAAGGAAACCCGAGCTCATCCGGAAAATATCGTAGAAATGTCCTGGGATCCGATCACTCGGATAGTTGGAAGTTTGGGCATCTTTACGAAAATTGATTTTGCTAACAAGAAAGTGGTCGAGTGCCACAGCACTTCATCCATTTTCCGGGGTTACAGCATTTTTATGAAAAATAAGGATCCCCGGGACAGCCATTTTATCACTAGCCGGATTTGTGGGATCTGTGGTGATAATCACGCCACTTGCTCAGTTTACGCCCAGAATATGGCCTACGGGATCAAACCGCCAGCAATGGCGGAGTGGATTGTTAACCTGGGTGAGGCAGCGGAGTACATGTTCGATCACAACATTTTCCAGGACAATCTGGTCGGCGTCGATTTCTGCGAAAAAATGGTGCGCGAAACCAATCCTGGAGTCTGGGAGAAAGCCCAAGCAACTGAAGCTCCGCATGCCAAGGATCACGGGTATCGTCGAATAGCGGATATCATGACCGCGCTCAACCCATTTGAGGGCGAGTTTTATCGTGAGACTCTCCAGGTCAGCCGGATGACCCGTGAAATGTTCTGTTTGATGGAAGGGCGCCATGTGCATCCCTCAACGCTGTATCCAGGTGGGGTTGGCACGGTGCCGTCAGTTCAGCTGTTCACCGATTACCTCGTTCGGCTGATGAGGTACGTGGAGTTTATGAAGAAGTGCGTGCCGCTCCATGACGATTTGTTCGACTTTTTCTACGAGGCCTTGCCTGGTTATGAGCAGGTTGGACAGCGCCGGATTCTTTTGGGCTGCTGGGGATCGTACCAGGATCCTGATGTTTGCGACTACAACTACAAGACAATGGATAAGTGGGGGAAAGCGATGTTTGTCACCCCTGGGGTCGTGGTAGATGGGGAATTGATCACGACCAACCTCGTTGACATCAATGTCGCGCTTCGCATTCTGCTCGGCTCGTCATACTACGAGGACTGGGAAAAGAGCGAAACCTTTGTATCCCATGACCCGCTTGGGAATCCGATCGATCAGCGGCATCCATGTAACCAAACGACTATCCCGCAACCCCAGAAACGAGACTTCAAAGGGAAATACACCTGGGTCATGTCGCCCCGATGGTTCGATAAACGGACCGGAGACCATCTCGCGCTCGATACCGGTGGTGGGCCGTTGGCACGTCTCTGGACCACAGCTTTGGCTGGTTTAGTGGATATCGGCTACATCAAGGCTACCGGAAAGAGCGTCAAAATGATCCTTCCGAAAACCTCGATGAAGCCTGAGGTCGAGCTCGAGTGGACGATTCCGAAATGGAGTAACGCGATCGAACGCGACCGCGCCCGCACCTATTTCCAAGCCTACTCGGCCGCGGCCGCCATGTATTTCGTTGAGAAAGCGATGAAAGAATTGCATGCAGGCCGCACGGAGACCTTCACGCCGTTTAAGGTACCCGATGAAGCAATCGGATGCGGTTTCCATGAAGCTGTCCGGGGTGTACTTTCGCATCATCTCGTGATCCGGGGCGGTAAGATCGCCAACTACCATCCGTATCCACCGACTCCCTGGAATGCGAATCCGCGCGATATCTATGGCACTCCTGGGCCGTACGAAGATGCGGTTCAGAACACGCCGATTTTCGAAGAAAACGGGCCGGATAATTTTAAGGGCATCGATATCATGCGTGCGGTTCGCAGCTTTGATCCGTGTTTGCCGTGCGGAGTGCACATGTACTTGGGAGATGGGAAGGTGATTGAACAGATGCATACTCCAACCGGACTCGCTGGGTTAGCAAAGAGATGAGTCGCCGTGCCCGCAACTGGAAGGAAGAGCAATGGCTATGATCCAGACGATTGAAGCATCTCCAGACGAGATTTACGATATTGAGTTGGAACATAGTCTGCTTGAAGCTAATGCCCGGCTGGCAAAAGAAAATCGGGCGCTGCTCGATCGCCATGAGATCACCGCTATTGATGTGATGGGAGCGATCGGATCGGGTAAAACGACTCTGATCGGTCGATTGGTAGAAAGGTTGAAAGATCGCTTGGGCGTCGCGGTGTTTAACGGTGACGCAACGACCAGCACCGATGCGGATCTGATCGCGAATCAGAGCGTTCCAGTGGTTCAGATCGCGACGGTCAACGGTTGTCATCTGGATGCCAATCTGGTCGGGAAGGCGCTCCAGAAGATAAGCCTGGAGAAGCTTCGATTGATCTTGATTGAGAACATTGGCAATTTGATTTGTCCGGCCGAGTTCCCGCTCGGCTCCAAAGCGCGCGTGGTCGTGGTAAGTGTGACCGAAGGTCCTTACATGGTCAGGAAGCATCCTCACATGTTCCTCGGAGCACAGTTCGTGGTGGTGAACAAAATCGATCTGTCCGAGGCGATGGGCGTGAGCGTGGCTGAACTGGCTGAAGATGTTCACAAACTGAAGCCGGATATCACGGTGATCCCTACCAGTTGCAAGACCGGCGAGGGGCTTGACGATGTGATGGCCGCATTGCTTGCTGTCTGAAGATGGTGCACCGATGCACGAGCTATCGATCGCCTCGGCGGTAGTAGAGAGTGTCCTTGAGTTTGTTAGTGTACATCCGGTTAAGAAGGTCCTGGTCGTGAGGCTGGCGATCGGGGAGTTGAGCCATGTCGAAGCAGATCAGTTGCGTTTTTGTTACATGGCTATAACCGAGCAGACCCCCATCCAGGATTCGGCCCTGGAAATCGAAAGGGTCGAAGCGGTCGTGCGATGCGAAAAATGCTCGTATCGCGGCCGACCGAAATATTGGGATGACGCGCTTTCGGTGGGACCTGTACCGACTCTGCAATGCCCCGATTGCGGAGCTACGGTCGAAGCGATCGAGGGAAGTGATTGCGCGATTAAATCGATCCGGTTTGCTACTGAAGATGATGGGTTAGCGGTGCCGGCCACATGAATTCTTTGACGCATATAGAACAGATGCCCGTGACGACCGACCGCCAGATCAAGCAGAGAGGTTCCTCCGGAAGCCAGAATAACGACATCAATCTCCAGGGCGAACGCATCCAAAGACTAATCGAGCGAATCGAGACATTGCCCTATCCGGCAGCAAAGGAACTGATTCAAGAATGCATGGAAGCTGTCCTCGCGTTTTATGGTCAGGGTCTCACCAGGATTCTGCAGGTAGTCAATGAGGCCGACGCTGAGAGCCAGAAGGTCTATCGAAAGTTAATTCACGACGATGTTATCAAAGGGTTCCTTCTCATTCATGATTTACATCCTTTGGACGTGGAGGCCCGTCTCGGTGAAGCCTTAGAGAAAGTCCGCCCATACCTTAAGAGTCACGGCGGGAATGTGGAGCTGGTTAGTCTGGAGAACGGTATAGCTAGACTGCGTCTGCAGGGTACCTGCCAAAGCTGCGCCTCGTCGGCCGTAACATTGGAATTAGCAATCAAACACGCGATCGAGCAGGCCTGTCCGGATCTTGTTCAATTCGTTGTGGAAGGAGTCGCGTCGGAGCCATTATCGGCGACCGCTTCACAAACATCTGCGCGCACAAGACCAGACTGGAAAGTAGTGGAGGACGCTCAGCAGCTTGCGGAGGGCGGGTGGATGCCAATTCGCCTTGGACAAATGCGGCTGGTCATTTGCAAGGTCAACGAGACCTTTTATGCTTACCGCAATCGGTGTCCGGCCTGCAATATGCCATTCGATTCAGGGGCGCTTGATGGTGGTCTTCTCTCTTGTTCGTTGGGTCACCACTACGATGTTCTACACGCGGGCCGTTGTGCTGAGATTCCCAGCGCGCATCTTGATCCTTTTCCACTTCTCGCCCAGGAAGGCGTCGTGAAAGTGGCCCTTACTCGAGAGGTCGCCGCCGATGCAACTGCCGAAACTGTATCGCAAATCAGCTGACTCATTGGGTGTCATGGAATGCGAACGCGCGAAAGTAACAGTACTCGGCGCGGTCCAAGGGGTCGGGTTCCGCCCCTTTGTCTACCGATTAGCGACTCAACTCCGTTTAAATGGCTGGGTCTTGAACTCGTCTCAAGGAGTGTTCATCGAAGTCGAAGGTCCGCTCGATTTGCTGCAGACCTTTCTGGTTCGGCTCGAGAAAGAGAAACCTCCGCTGGCGATCGTCCAGAGCCTGGAGTTTTCATATCTCGACGCGGTCGGCTACAATCGTTTTGAAATTCGCTATAGCGAGCAGGCAGGTCAGAAGACTGCGCTCATTCTTCCGGATGTCGCCATTTGCTCAGATTGTTTGCACGAAGTACTTGATCCCACGAATCGGCGGTATCGATATCCGTTCACCAACTGCACAAATTGCGGCCCGCGATTTAGTATTATCGAACAGCTGCCCTACGATCGCCCGAACACCTCGATGAAAAGGTTTCGGATGTGTTCAAGTTGTGCCGAGGAATATCATGATCCAGCCGATCGCCGCTTTCATGCGCAACCAAATGCTTGTCCTCAGTGCGGGCCACACCTCGAACTATGGGATGGACACGGCTCGGTATTGGCCCGCGGGGATGAGGCCTTACGCAATGCAGCTGAGCTGGTCGGTAACGGACAGATTCTAGCTCTGAAAGGGATCGGCGGGTTTCAATTGATTGTTGATGCACGGGCAGAGAGGGCGGTCGTCCGGTTGCGTACGCGCAAGCGGCGCGAAGGAAAGCCATTTGCGTTGATGTACCCGTCGTTGGAGCCGGTTAAGCGCGATTGCGTGGTTGCAACTCTCGAAGAGCGGTTGCTCGTTTCGCCTCAGTCGCCAATCGTGCTATTAGTACGCCGATCCGGTGAACCGTTAGCGGCTGCTTCCGTCGCACCCGGCAGCCCTTGTTTAGGGGTCATGCTGCCCTACACGCCGTTGCATCATCTTTTGTTGCAGGAGCTCAAGTTCCCAATTGTTGCCACCAGCGGAAATCTGGCTAACGAGCCGATCTGCGTTGACGAATGGGAAGCGCTGAAACGGTTGGAGGGTGTTGCTGATTTTTTCCTCGTCCACAACCGCCCCATTGTTCGGCATGTCGACGATTCTATCGCACGGGTTGTTTGCGGCCGCGAGATGGTGCTTAGACGCGCCCGCGGCTACGCGCCGTTGCCGGTCCGTCTGCCGGCGTCGTTGCCTTGTGTGCTCGGCGTCGGCGCCCATTTGAAAAACAGCGTCGCCTTAAGTGTGGGCAGAGACGTTTTCATCAGTCAACACATTGGTGATTTAGAGACGACGACTGCTCTTTCTGCTTTCCACCAGACAGTAACGGATTTACCTCGCCTTTACGATGCGCATCCCGAACTGGTCGCGTGTGATCTCCATCCCGATTACCTTTCTACGAAATACGCTCTAGAGCTCCGGAGACCCGTGCAACAAGTCCAGCACCATTGGGCACACGTGCTTGCCTGTATGGCTGATAATGAATTAGAGCCTCCAGTGCTGGGCGTTTCATGGGATGGCACTGGCTATGGAACGGATGGTACGATCTGGGGTAGTGAGTTTTTGCTGAGCGACGAGGACTCATTTCGGAGAGTTGCTCACTTTCGACACTTCCGTTTACCGGGAGGCGAAGCGGCGGTGAAAGAACCGCGTCGTACCGCTCTAGCAATTTTGTATGAGATCTGGGGCGATAGCGGACTGAAGCACCGCGACCTGGCGTCCGTCGCGGAATTCTCGGAAAAGGAGATAGCGCTGATCGAGCAAATGCTGAGGAAGGGCCTCAATGCACCTATCACTTCGAGCGCAGGCCGGTTGTTCGATGCCGTTGCCTCGATTGTCGGGCTCCGACAACGGGTTACTTTTGAAGGGCAAGCTGCCATCGAATTAGAATCAGTAATCGACCCCAAAGTCACCGAGCCCTACCCGTTCGAGATCGGTGTGGGCGATCCGCGGATCATCGATTGGGCACCGATGGTAGGAGAGATGTTGATCGATTTGCGGCGCGGGAAATCCGCCGGCTTTATCTCCGCGAAATTCCACAACACCTTAGCGGACGTGATTGTCGAGGTCGCGCGTATGATCGCGCAGCCGAAGATAGTCCTCACTGGCGGATGTTTTCAAAACCGGTATCTTCTCGAACGATCCGTTCTGCGCCTCTCCCAGGTAGGTTTTCGGCCGTATTGGCATCAGCGGGTGCCCACGAACGACGGTGGCATCGCGCTGGGACAAGTCGTAGCCGCTGCCCGTGCCAGCCGCCGGATGGCAAGTACAGAAGGAGTTGTAGCCCAATGAATCTGTTATACGGCCAAATCGTCGAGACGTTTCCTGAAGACGGAATACTCGCAGGTAAAGTTCGGGTCGGGGGCGCAGTCAAAAAAGTTTTTCTGGCGCTGTTAGTCGAACCCCAAATCGGTGATCGGGTTCTTATTTGCGACGGCGTCGCAATCAGCAAGGTAGAAGTTCAAAGAGTCGCGGAGATCAATTATGTGTCTGGCAATCCCCGGTAAGCTGATCGAAGTCTCACAAGACCCGCACGGCGTGAGAATGGGCAAAGCGAACTTTGGCGGTATCGTCAAGCAGGTCTGTTTGGAATACACCCCAGAGGCGAGTGCGGGCGATTATGTTTTGGTGCATGTTGGCTTTGCTCTGGGCAAGGTTGACGAGGAAGAAGCAGCGCGCACTTACCGGCTCCTGGAGGAAATGGACCAGTTAACCGAGCTGGCAGTGCCAGAGGTCTGAGCAAGGATCCATATGAAATATCTGGATGAATATCGAAACGAAGCGCTGGCTCAGAAAGTAGTCGGCGAAATCCGGCGCGTCGTCACCAGGCCTTGGGTGCTCATGGAGGTCTGCGGCGGTCAGACGCACACGATCGTTAAATATGGGATCGATCATCTGCTTCCTTCCGAAGTCGAACTGGTGCACGGACCCGGTTGCCCCGTGTGTGTCACCTCACTAGAGATGATCGACAAGGCGCATGCGATCGCACGACGGCCTGACGTTATCTTCACGTCGTTTGGGGACATGCTGCGTGTACCCGGTTCTGACTGCGACCTATTGGTACTTAAATCGCGGGGAGCCGATATACGCGTCGTTTATTCTCCGATCGATGCTCTCAAGATCGCGCGAGCCAATCCCAACAAGAAAGTGGTCTTTTTTGCGATCGGATTCGAAACCACTGCGCCGGGTAACGCGATGGCCGTCTGGCAGGCGCACCAGCAGGGAATCAAGAACTTCTCTGTGCTGGTTTCCCATGTTTTGGTTCCTCCGGCCATCGCTTCAATTTTGCAGTCGCCGTTAAATCGAGTGCAGGGGTTTCTCGGACCAGGACACGTGTGCACCGTTATGGGATATCGAGAATACGAGCCGATTGCTGAACGGTTTCGTGTTCCGATAGTGATTACTGGATTCGAGCCATTGGATATTCTCGAAGGAGTGCTGATGACGGTCCGTCAGCTCGAACTCGGCAAGTGGGAGGTTGAGAATCAATATCCGCGGGTCGTGAAACGGGAGGGCAATTTGATGGCCCAGGATCTCGTAAATGAGGTTTTCGAGATCGGAGATCGCAAATGGCGCGGGGTTGGCTCCATCCCCAAGAGCGGCTATAAGCTTCGCTACGAATTGCGAGACCACGATGCCGAACGGATTTTTGAGGTCGAGGAAATCGATACCAAGGAGCCAGATATCTGTATCAGCGGCCTGGTCTTAAGAGGGGTCAAAAAGCCCCACGACTGCCCGGCTTTCGGCAAGCAGTGCACTCCGGAGCATCCGCTGGGCGCCACTATGGTTTCGGCCGAAGGCGCGTGCGCTGCCTATTATGCCTATGGACGGCACTTGCAGAAGCACAAGCAACCAGTCCGCAGGGAAGAGGCGATGGTCAGTGACGAGTGATCGATGGATAGGCGGAATGAGTACAGTGAAATTTTTTTCACCGTTGCATCTGCCGCGATTGTAATAACATGAGTACGGCGCATCAAATTACCACTCCCGTCGACAAGACAACGGAGAGTTTTCGCGACAAAATCATCCGCAAATGCGGCGAGAGCGTGGACATGAAGGAAAGGTTTTTCACGAAGTACGCCGACTCACTCGAAGCGATGTCGCGGGCGATGGCGGAGCATTTTCGGCAAGGCGGTCGACTCTTCGTCATGGGAAATGGCGGTAGCCTGTGCGATGCACTCCACATGTGCGTGGAGTTCAATCACCCCATCATCGAAAAGCGGCCTGCGTTTCCCGTGATTCCGCTGATGACCGACATCGCAACGATGACGGCGATCGGTAATGACATTGACTTCACCCGGGTCTTCGTTAATCAACTTCGGTTGTTGGGCCTGTCAGGCGACACGGCCATGGTCTTCAGCACCAGTGGTAAATCGCCCAATTTGATTTATGCGCTACAAGCGGCTCGCGAAAAACAAATGTTGACGGTAGCTTTCGCGGGTAAGGATGGTGGCCGTTTTCCGGAAATTGCAGATTACTGTTTCATCGTACCATCATACAGTATTCACCGGATCCAGGAGGTACACGCAACGGCGGTACATGTCGTCTGGGACTTGGTCCATATTGCGTTGGGAGCGGAGGATGTTACGTGATTGCTAGACGAATAATGGGCCCTAGATGATGGAGACCGGAAGGAGTTGGCAAAGAGTTACACTGGGGTGGTAACACTCCGTTCTCCGCCCCGGCCGCGATCCCGTATCGGCGCATCTCGACGTTTCCTAAAGAGTGATTCGCAGAAACGACCTCATGAAACCAGCAATCACTAATCAGCGATCACCGATCAGCGAAGAGAATCTCAGGAGCCCACTCATGGGTAGCTGCCCGCTTCCCATTACTGACTACAAGGAGATCGTTTTGGCGCACGGTAGCGGTGGGAAGTTGAGCCAGGAATTACTTCAGAAAGTAGTGCTTCCCCAGTTCCGTAACGAACTGCTCGGACCGCTTCATGATGGCGCGATCTTCTCACTCGGCGGCGCTCGCTTAGCCTTTAGTACCGATTCGTTTGTCGTTAATCCGATTTTCTTTCCGGGCGGCGACATTGGCAAGCTCGCCGTGCATGGCACGGTAAACGACATCGCGATGTGCGGGGCACGTCCACTTTATCTGTCGGCGGGATTTATCTTGGAAGAGGGTACGTCGATGGAGGATTTCTGGAAGGTCGTTTCATCGATGCGCGAGGCAGCTGCCGAAGCTGGTGTTGCCTTGGTGACCGGTGATACCAAGGTGGTAGATCGGGGGAAGGCGGACAAAATTTTCATCAATACTTCCGGGATCGGCATAGTACCCGAGGGCGTCAACATCCATCCCGGACGAGCCCGTGCTAAAGATAAGATTATCGTCAGTGGGCAAATCGCGGTTCACGGTATGGCGATCATGTCCGTTCGCGAGGGGCTGGAATTCGAGACGGAAATCGCGAGCGATACGGCTCCTCTCAATCATCTGGTTGATACCATTCTGGCTACGACTGCGGACGTTCATGTGTTTCGCGATCCAACTCGGGGCGGGATTACTAGCGCCCTGAGCGAGATCGCGCAGACGGCTCGGGTCGGCATCATTCTAGACGAAGCTCACATTCCGATCAGTGAGGAAGTGAAAGGCGCCTGCGAGATTCTTGGGCTGGATCCGCTTTATGTCGCCAACGAAGGGAAGCTCTTGGCGATTGTGCCGGCCGAAACCGCCGGCGCTGTACTCGCCGCGATGCGGGCTCACCCGCTCGGTACCGAGGCTGCAATCATTGGAGAGGTGACTGAGGATCACCCCGGATTTGTGACCATGAAAACGCGAGTGGGCGGAACTCGGGTTGTCGACATGCTCTCCGGAGAACAACTCCCGCGGATCTGTTAGCTAAAGTGGTTCGAGCGGTAGCGCCCTGGTCGCCGGGGCTTCGTTGAGAAGCTTTGTTGGTTTTAATCCCTCACTCTTGGTTGTGGGCGGCACAGGTCGTAGCCGCCGTGATTTAGTTCGATGTCGGCCAGGAAGGAGTACTCCGCACATCTCACGCACAAGAATCCTAGCTCCTGGTCCTCATATTTGAGAGATCGATAGCTATCGCAACAGTCGCAATGGCCGACCAAGTGATGACTGATTCTCTGAATGATAACGTTCATTTAAAGCGACGCCAGCCGAGTAGCACGTTTTGTGCCGATCTTCTGCAATCGAAAGAGACCGCCAAACCCGATCGGAAGAATAGGACAATACCGGCTAATGCAACCGTCCATACCTTCGGTCGATGAGCTCCGGCCGTAAATACCACACTCGGACGAATTGTGTCCCACCCGACAGGGTAGGAGGTAAAACCACAGAGTCCCCAGAAAAGCCCAGCTTTTCTGCGTTGCCGATGTCATTCCTGGAGAGTGTTCACTGCCACCGGAAATTCGAGCCGATCGA
>Ga0137358_10000721_pt1 | contig 16240 bp, 18 predicted proteins | sample Mad1_20_16metaG_FD_105551 | JGI IMG/M metagenome (GOLD analysis project Ga0137358, IMG submission 105551) | Vadose zone soil microbial communities from Angelo Coast Range Reserve, California, USA - Mad1_20_16 metaG | ecosystem: Environmental > Terrestrial > Soil > Vadose zone | place: USA... | reverse complement strand
TCGGTTGCCTCGCCGTACTTGCCGCGAAACTCGGAGACGATGGCGTCGTTCTGACGTCCCATGCGTGGAATTGCCGGGAGCCCGTCACCTGTCGGCGTTGAAGGAGCGCCGACCTGCCCTTGAATCGAAGTTGCCATCTTGAGATGCCTTTCAGGTCAGAAGAAAAAAGCCCCTTCAAAGTGAAGGAAAAAGCCTTAGAAACCGTTCACGTCGTAGTTTGTGAGGTCGAGCCCGGACATGGCTGCCATCGCGATGCGGATGCGGACCAGTTCGGTCATCATGTCGGTGTTGGATGAGGTCACCTTGGCGCCGACCAACAGGTTGCCGTTGACGTCCACGGAAATTGCCTGGGCCGCGCCGTTGGGATCAAGCCCCATCATCACGGAGCCAAAGACCGGCGTCGGGGCCACAACTCCGTCCGAATAGTCTGCACTCATGGGAAAAACCCCTGTTGATTCCTCTGGATGTCAGCCGCTCGGCAGACCTTTTACGCGCTCATATCCGCGACGTACCAACCCGACGCGGGGCAGGTCAGCGCCTCCCAAACGTCCTCGGTGACGGCGCCCTCGACCATGCGATTCCACTGATCGTCTTTGGTCTCGATACTCATCTCTTCCAGGTGGAAAATCGTGGCTGTCGAGAAAGAGGGAGCACCGTAGACGCCTTCGAGTCCGCCCACGCGGGACAGTGCGACGAGGGCATTGTCAGGGACAACGAACTTACGCACGAGGGTATCGCCGACACGTGTAGGGACGCGGCTGCTTTCTTCCACTACCAATTTGTAGCCGTTGTATGTGGGAGGCAGGCCGTACTTTGCCCCGGTCCAGCCCTGTCTGACCAGCTCGGGAGAGAAAGCGGAGCCCTTGACGAAATCGTGAATCTCGGGACTGATACTCAGTCGCGCAGCGGAAACCGGATTCATCACGAACGCGATTTCATCCGGCTGACCCGTCACGGCAGATGCGGTGTCCAAGGTGATCTGGATAGCGATGTTGTTCATCGCTTTTTTGAGCAGTGGATTGACGCTCGTACCGTTGTAGAGCGGGCCACCGGCCAGGGCCGTCCCCGTGGCGGAATAGTGATCGGCGGTCAGGTCCCCGTTCGGGTCTCCCGCGGCCATCCACGTTCCTGGAGCTGTGAGGATTTGCCACATGCGAACCGTGCGGTTGGTCATGCACTGTGAGGCTTTAATGCCCGCGTGTGCCTCTTTGATCGGCCAGGTCGCATGCTGAACGGTTTTTGTACCCAGATTGAAACCGTAGGCGTACCTCTGCGGCATGAACGGCACGAAGGTAAAACTCTCGGTATCCCTGTTGCGTTGTGGCCGTTCCTGGCCATCGGGCCAAGAAAAATCCTGGGTGTTGACAACCCGAACGGCCTCTTGCACGGTGATCTTCATGTAATAGCCGAGCGGCGCGCCCACGGGAACCATCTGCACGTAGTTCGGCAGGCCAAATTTGGCTATGTTCCTGGAAAAGCCGACGATGAGCCGCCCATCCGCATCCGCGTTTGTGGACGGGATGAAGACGTTTGTTGACCCTGGGAAAACTGCTGAAGGTGCCATCGAAATCGCTCCTGAGTGAGTAGTTTTCCCCGGTTAGAACTGCCCAGCGCGGTTGGGCATGACGTATACGTTAATCTCGGCCCCGGGCCCGGAAGCCGATTCCAGAGCTTGGCCGATGAGGCTCACATTCTGTGCGGCCGGCGCGGTTATCACCCTGCCGTCAGCCCCACTTGTCAGCCATACCCCCCGAACGATTGCCGCTCCTGCGCGGGCCGGCGCGACTTCGCCCACCCCGTAAATCCGGCACTGCTTGCCCGCGCGAGCCGCAATGTTGACGTCGGCGCCGCCTAGTCCTGGCGTGTCATAGGCCGAGCGCTTGGCAATGCCGATCAGGTTGTCCGTGCTGGCCGTCGCCTGCAATATTTGGTTGTCGGCGGAACTGTCGAGCTTCACGCAGGTGCCGACGTTGATGGTCCCGCCAGCCGTGAAGGATGGAGCCGCATGTGCACTCATAGGTTGCCCCTGTCACTTTTTGTTGACACTGATCGGAAAACGGCTCCCGTTTACGCTGGTATCAGGGATAGCGCCTCGTTGTAGCCGATGCCCTTATCCGTCGCGAGTTTCACGGCCGCGTCCCGGCGAGCTTGCGTCGTCGGTTGTGGGCCGTTGATGCCTTCGACAGGCTGGCGGGTCAGTTGGATCATCTCGCCGGCCATGATGCGACGCTGGTAATCCTCACGTAGCCGCTTGGCCGTGTTGACGATGAACACCTTGCGGCGTGCGAATTCTTCCGGGCTGACGTCTTCGCATTCCTTCAGCATCGGGGCCACGGCGTCCGCGCTGATCGCTTCGAGCTGTACCAGTTCGCCCAACTCCTTCTCGTAGCGCACGAGCCGATTTTCTTTCTGGAGGGCGGACAGTTGCGCCGCCATCTCCTGGTTTTGCCTGGTCAGGTCCGCGACGGTCTTTTCGTACTGGACCATTTCGGCGCTCTTTTCCATGTGCGTGCTCTCTTTTCTCGTCGTGGCCCCAGGGACAAAGGCGTTTGTGTCGCCCGGCATCGCCGCCTCGTACCCGACCATGCCGCAGTCTTTCCCGTACTTTCCGCAGAGGTGCTTCATCAGCGGATGCGTCTTCTCGTAGTGCTTCATGTAGCGACCGGCCGTGGCTCGCTCGTTCTCGTTCAGGTCACCCTCGGCATCGTGCTTCATGGTCTCCATGGAGTAGCGATAGCACGGACCGCGACCCTCGCCGGCGTCGTAAATCTGCATGGGCAGATTCAGCTCCGGTGGGGTGATGAGCAGCGCGACGGCGAAAACTTCGTCGGTCTTTGGAAAAAATTCGAGGGATTGGTGCGGCCGGTCCTTGGCCTTCGCGGCCTTCTCGCGGCGCACGTAGCGGTCCACGGTGAGCGCCCATTTTCGCTCGCTGCCGTACTGGATGAGTTTGGCGTTGCGCGTGTAACCCAGGAGGTCGGGCTGTTCACTCTGCGGCTTACCTGGCTTTGTGTGGCCGTCTGTGATGAGAGGGATTACGCCATCTTCGCGTTCGCGGCGGTTGATGCCATCGGCGATGCGCTGGAGGCGTTCGAGGTCAACGCGGTAGATTTCGTTGCCGTCTTTGTCGTGGAGGATGTGCTCGCAAAAGACGGGAACGTCCCTCCGGATTTCCCAGAGGGATTCGTCCGCGAATTTCGCGAGAGTGGTGGCAACAGGATCAGGCGGCGCCGCAGTCATGGCTCAAGCATGACCGCAACGGCAATCCTGCAACAAGTGGGTCAAGAAGTGACGGCGAGAAGTGCGGCCCGGCAAATCGCAAGAGCGGCCGTCTTGCATTCTCCTGAGCAGAACCGCCTCAAGCCGAAAATCAACTCGCAGGACCAAAAGACCCTTGACGAACTATCGGAGTTAGTGCCCCGAGTTCTCGATAGATTTACACCACAATTCAGATGATCCAAGACGGCCCAAGCGGCTTCTATGTCGGTAGAATACTTCGGCGGGAAGTGCTGATAAATACCCATCACCTTCTCGGCAATGAGGGTATCCAGTTCAGGCCCTGCTGGCATCGACAGGGTTTGCTTGCGAGTGAGCTGACCGGCTGCTTGTGGCTTTCGTCGCACAATTCCATCCTTGATCTCCACCGTATCGCCCTTTTCGATCCGCTCTCCGCCAGACGCGCAGGCCTGCTCTCTTGAGGAAAGACGATCCACTAAGTAGAGTTTGCCGTCATTGCCGAAGTAAACAGTCTGTCCAGCACCGATTCCTTCGCCTGCGATTGCTTCGATCATGGATTCAATAACCTCCACACTTCAGGCAAGTTTCTGACCACTCGCCGGCAGCGGCAGTGATCCCGCCCCCAACAGATGATACCCGGCATCGGCCCACCGCCCAAGCGATAGTAGGCGTTTTCGTTGTAACGCACCCCACCCAGCTTGAGCGGATCGAATCCTGCTTCCTTGCAGGCGTGGCAGGTCACATTGTCATCCAGGGCCGTGTACTCCGCGACGAAGCCGTAGCCCCAGGGAAGCGACTCCAACTCGGTGTAGAAGATGGCTCGCCCCGTGCCGGAGTAGGTGCGTGATCGGCTGGCGATCGCCGCTTCGGTCATTGGGCTGAGAGACTTCGCGGTCTCTGTAATCTGCCCCGCGAACCGTGCTAAGTACACGCTCTCGCTGTCAAGCGCCCGCTGTACGTTGGCGGCGTTGACGATCCGGCTCCGCCCGCCAAGCAACGCCTGCTGGATGATGTGCGTGGTGACGCTCGCGAGCATGAGCGTGTGCCAGATGCGTAGCAAACCAAGACCGGGCAGGAACGCGAGCATTTTGGCCCGCTTCGAGAAAGCCGTCTGGGCGGCGTCGTGGACTTCCAGGAGCTGACTGAGTTGGAACGCCTTGATCTGGAGGCGGATTTCGTCCAAGTCTTTGTTGCCCGTGGCCCACTGGCGGCCGGGGAGAAGATCGGCCAGCAGAAGCGTTGCGACTTCGGCGGCATCTGCCGAAAGCAGCGAACGGTTATCAGGCGGCAGGGGCTGCGGATAGCTATCCCCCACGACTCGGCCGATGGAAACAAAGTCAGTAAGTGCTTCTGCCATCGACTTTGGCAACAACGGCCGTACCCGAACATCGTGCACGAATGCCTCGATCTTCTCGCGGGCTGCGTCAGTGAGGGGGGAGTCAGACACTTGGCTCGCTCGCTTTCTTGTTCCGCTGGCCTGGCTTCCGTCCCGGAGTCGCCCGAAGCAGTAGAGCGCTTTCAACAGTAACCCCGACCTTCTCGGCCAGAGCGATGCCCGCAAGCTCAGCCAATGTCAGCCCGCGTTCATGCGCGTAAGCAATTGCCACCCGACGCAGATGAGGACTGACACGAGTGATTTCCAACCTGTCGCTTCGGTCTTTTGCCATGCGGCCATTATCCGCCGCCAACCCCGGAATGTCAACCGGAAATTATTTTGGAAAAAATTCCTATTAGGGCTTGAATACTTCCGGAAGTATTCTAAGATAGTGAGCAGTGATGAAACGCAACACGAACGAAAGGGAATGTCCGATGAAGCCGACAACCAAAGCACTTTCCGGAAGCTTCCGCGAGATCGAATCGGCTGACGATCTTCTCGGAAAATCCGGCTCGATTTGGGTGGTGGGAATTAGCACCGACCAGGGAAGTGACGGCAGGGCGGAAATTCTCTCGCACGAAGCCACGGGCAAGGGCTGTCGATTCGAGTCAAGCCAGTCCTGGGGAAGCTTCGCGGCGTGGCTTGCTCGCCTTCAGTCCCAGCTGCTTGCCGGACGTCGGGTGTTCTTTTACGAGAACGACTCCGAGTCTGGTGTGACTGATCGTTTTGGGAACCCGGCTGATCCGTTCCACGCCGCAAGAATTGCTGAAGCCGTCGCATCTTTCGCCAAGTAGCCCCAACAAAAGTGGCCCGCCAAGTGTTCGTACCACCTGGCGGGCCGAGTCCCCCTCTTCAAGGAGATGCACCAGATGTCGATTGAAACCTATGGCCTTGACGTTGTCAAGGCCAAGCGCATCCGCAAGGCCCCGAAGCCAGTCACCCGCGGCGTGTCTGTCCTCCTGCCGATGGATGGCAGTAACGGAGTGATTGAGATTCGCGTGGGCAAGGTGCTCGACACCTACCATGTTTGCCGCGTCCCGAGCGACTTTGGGGCCGCGTTCCGGGTGGAGAAGTTCGGCGGCAACAGCTACGACGTGTGCCTCTATGCTCCCGAGGGGCACCTCTGCGATTGCATCGCTCATCAGCATCGTGGTATTTGTCGTCACGTCCAGAGCCTCGTGGCACTCGACCGGGCCGGCAAGCTGTCGTGAACCTATTCATCTCACCCCTGAATTCACGGGAGACTATGATGATCTATCAGCGTTTCGGTTCCCCTCTCAAGATCGTGGCTTACTGCGGGAAGCACGCCGTCAAGGGCTTCCCGTCGCCGATGATTTTAGTTCGGGTGGACTACCTGGACCATGCCGAGATCGACTACCAGTTCGCCCACACTCTCAAAGCGGATGCCGGAATACAGGAGATCGACGCGGCCATTGATGCTGCCCCCGAAGTGAAGTTGGTCGCCTTCGCTCTAAAAGACGCCATCGCTAAAGCGTCCTGATCCATTCACCTTTCGCCCGCACAAGGAATCGAACGATGGGAAATCGAATGAACGAAGCAACCATGTCCGACGACCGTGGACCGGCATGCCCGAGTGGTTGGCCGATTGTGGACGCGGTTCGGCGTGATGATGATCCCCATCAGATGGATGACTGCTGGCACCGTGGGCCGTACACGGTATACACTGTTCGCGGAACTGGCATTCACGTCGAACAAAAGCCAAGCGACGGCATTGGGGACACCTTCGACAGGCTGATGGCTACAGTCAAAGCCGAAGGATACGTTGGGCATATGTGGATTATTGCCAGTGATGGCTACCGTTCGCTGCAATCAAACGAGATGGTGATCCATGCCTGAGAGATTCACGCCTAAAGGTCCGCCGAGCCCACTCGGTTGTTGGGGAAAACTCTCAAGGTGCCTTGGCTGGTGCGAAAAGAAGCCGCGCCCAGGCTTCCTGACTTGCTGGTGGCACAGACAACAGGAGCCAACCGCCAAGCTGCTCAAGTCGAAACTGGAGCGATACGTCGAATAACTCCAAACCACCGGGCACGGACGCCCGCTTTCGTCCCGGAGAAATGAACGATGGGAATGAAACACAAATTCGTGAATGAAGACTGCTTTGAACCAGTGAATTCGTGCTTGCTCCCGATCAACGAACTGTTGAATCAGCGAGCCGAACTCGACAGTCTTTGTGGGGAAATCCTAGCGACCTTGATGCTGCCAGCGAACGCGGACAAGGTGTTCCTGCTGGGACCGTCTTTCGACGGGATGATCAAGCGATGGTACGATCATTACAAGGAACACTCACAGCCTCTGGAGAAAGCCGATCCAGCCATCGTAGCTACCTGCGGCAACCTGCTTGAGATAATGGAATCCCAAGGAGGCACCTTCGCTATCTTGCATGCGGCCGATATGGCAGAAGCACGCGCAGCCCTGCACGCTTACAGAACCGTTTAGGAGCCATCCCAGCATGGAAGCCCTGTACCTGTTGCTCGCTCTCTGGTGCTTTGCCGTCGTGTGGAACACCAGAGAGCGAATCCTTTCCAACCGCTAAGCCGATCAGCCGGGCTCGGCTACCCCCTCAAAATCCCGAAGTCGGCGCTTCAGCCCGGCACACAGTTTTTGCACAGTGGCGAAGTCGGGGACTCGCTTGCCAGTCTCCAGGCGGTAGACGTGCGTGCGGTTCAGGCCGGAGCGCTCAGCGAGTTCGGCCACGGAGAGAGAGGCGGACTCGCGGAGCGTGCGGAGGCGAATGGCGAAGGTGTCAGGCATTGGCCGTAGCTCCCAATGCCTTGCGAGCGAGGGCGGCGTGCTCTGCCATCGTCTTCTTTTTCAAGTCGGGGTAGTCGGAATTCCGAAGCTGATGCTCGAATGTCGCCACCGCTGCTTGTGCGAGCACAGCCCTGCTGATTTCTTCCGCTTCTGCCGGCTTCGCGTCGCGAAGCGTAATCTGCTGGAAGTACCCAGTGGTTGCGCCGTCGTGTTTGCCTTTGTATGGCTTGAGGGCCTTGGAAACGACCTTGGGGCCATCGACGGTCGAGAGCCAATCGCCTTTGGCGTGCTCACGGAATGATTGCGGACCGGTCTGTTCACGTCGAACAGTGATTGATCCGTCTTCGTTCTTGCGAATCGCCTGGTGAATCCTCACGACTTTCTTGGCTGACTCCTTGAGTTTCGTCAGGTAGTCAGCCCCGAATTCTGACTTCAGCTTGCCAACCTCTTGGGCTTGGATAGCATCCGCGTTCGTGTCGATCACGGATTGGGGCACTGGCAGACCCTGATTGACTGCGGCTGTGACCTGCTGCTGCCAACTCCCAATGAATCCCCGCTTCCCCAGCTCCGCATGATCGGTTGTCTTGTACAACTCTCTGTATTCCTCTCGCGTAAGTTCCCACGGAGCCTTTTCAGTGATTGGTCTTTCGACAGTTGCACTTTCCACGGCTTTTTCCTCTGGCGGTTTCGGAGCGGTTGAGGAAGGATAACGAGCCGCCAAGTGCGGATACTCGGCCAACACCTGGGCTGGAACTTCCTTGCCAGCGATCAATGCTTTCTCCACTTCCTTTTCGTGCTGGTACGTCGCTTGCTCCCACGCGGATTCGCTCCAAGAGATGGCTTCTGCGTGCCTCTTGGCTCGGTAGGCCGCTGCGTTCATCTGCCACGGTTCTGAACCGGCAGAGAAGGTCTTCTCGGTCTCTGGCGATCCATGTGAGACTGGCTCAACTGGCGTATCTGGGCTCGCTTTGGGCAGATCCTTGATCTTGGCCTGCAGATCCTTGCTGTAGCGAATTGAGTGATTGAAAGCAGTGTCTGTCTGGAGGTTGCCTTCCTTGTCAATCTCGGCCGTTCCCGCGTCTTCCCATCCGCGTTTGCCTCCCTTATTGATCTTGAAGTAAACGCGCACGGTTCCATCCGGCTTGGTGAAGACCTTGCCGGCGTAATCCGCATCATGGGACGAAAGCAGAGTGCTGAGTTGGTTCGCGAGTTCTTTTCGTCCAAGTGGTTTCGTTGCAGTAGTCACTGGCGTACTCTCTGGCGGTTTCGGTTTCTCAACACCAGAGTGATTGTAGCCAGTTGGCGACACGTTGTCAACCTTTTCCTCTGATTTTTTCTCCGGATGCTCAGAACCATGAACCGCTGTTACTTTTGCTCCCTTCAGTTCGTTCGGGGCCTTGCCGATCATGTGCTTCGGGCCTTTGGTGATCTTGCCTTCGACGATGAAGACGTGACAGCCGCCGTGTTTCTCGCCTTCGTGCTCGTGGGCGCCGATGGTAACCCAGTGACCGGACTTGCCGTCATCGCGAGCATAGTGCACCGTGCCCGGCTCTTCCAGCCATGCGGCCAGCTCGGCGGAACGCTCGTTCCGGCTCGGCTCACCGCGGCCACCGGCAACTTGCGGCTTTCTCCCGCGTTCGGCCATATCGGCCCGGTGCTTCTCCTTCGCCATGCCGTGTTGCTCTTCCTCCCGCTGGTCCTTCCCCATCCGGCTTTGCTCTTCCATGCCGCTCTGCCTGGAGGCGTCGAGCTGCTGTTGTGGCTTCTTCCTCTTCCCCACGATTTTCAGCTCAAATTCATCATCCGGCCGATTCAACCGCTGCAACGGCCGCAGCAAGTCCTCGGTCAAGGTGTCAGCCATATTCCGCGTGTCGTACAGGATGATCTTCGACTTCGCGTCCGCGCTGAACTCCTCTTCCCCGGAGCCGACATTGAGGCCACCCTTGCCGTCGCTCGCCTCGTGCTTGCCGGTGATAACCTGTTCAATCACGTTCTCGAAATAGTCGGCGATCATCCCCTTAAGCGCGTCCAGACCCTCGGCGTTCGGCTCGATGTACTCACACCATTTCGAGGTCGTGTCGCCCGGCGGCCGCGGCCACACTTGCACGGACTGACGGGACTGGTCGCTTGCGGCCGCGAGAGCTTCCGCTTTCGACTTGGCATTCCCCGACTCGTAGTAGTAGACCAAAATCCCCATGCCAATCCTCTGCATGAAGACTGTAGCCCACTCCAAAAGCTCAATTCGCATCCACCAACACCAATATATCATGTGCCGAATGCCGACGCCCTGGATGCCGCCGGCGAGTTCGTTTTCGAGGAAATCAGCGTCGTTCAGGATGTGCCGATGGATAATAAACCGCTGGCGCCATTCCGGCTTTCGGAGGAGGAGGGCCGGCCCGCGGTCCGTGCGTGTGATCTCGGCTCCCTGCGCTTCAAGCTCCTTCTGGTGGGGAGAATAGATGAGAATGCACGGGTTGCCTTCCCAGTCGAATTGGATCTTGTCGCCATTGATCGGAAGATGAGCGATCGGCAAGAACTTGTCCTCGCCCATGACCTTCTTCGTGCCGAAACGAAGCTGATTCGCGTACCTGCCGTACCAGCACGCTTCGCACAGGTTGTAGATGAACCGTTGCCAGTGGGGAATTCTCTTGCAGAGTTGGGTCATCTCTTCGGCCGCAGCCTGTTGCTCGGCGTCGCTGGGATCGTCGCCCTCGATTGCCCATCCCATTTCCGGCGTCGCGATCTGACCTTGGTTCTCAGCGCCCGGATCTTCCTCCACAAACCACTCGGTCAGCGCCACGGGCAGGTATCGCTCTTGCAACTTCGCGGCGATAAACGCATCCCGGCGCATGGCTAATGCGTTGCTACGGTTGTGCTTCATCGCCTCATCGAATCGCGTTAGGTACGTCTTCATCCCTCCGCCGGACGTGAGCCCGGCGAAGGTGAAGGGGTGCTCGACAGCCCATTGCGTGCTAAAGATGGGTTTGCCGTCCGGGCCCAGGAGTTGCGGCTGCTGACCGCCGGCGGAACCGTTGCGAGAGGCGAGAGCAGGAGGTATGGTCATCGGGATCTTCATATCGAATCAGCCTCCTCATCTCCGCCACACAAATCTACTTTAAGATCGTTTATTGCGAATCCTAGACTGCTAGCTCCCTCTTCCGCTCCGCGGACGGTGAGCACAAACTCCGCATCCCATAGCAATTGTTCCAGCGGGTTGAAGCCGAACTGCACCGTATTTGTCATCGGGAGATTCATGCCCCCATCATGGCCGTGGGGGGCTTCCGGGGACTAGCAGCCGAAGAAACAAGGGCGATGGATTCGGAGGTGTTACTCGCAGGTCGAACCATTTCAACTGCCCATTTTGCTCGACAGGCAAGAGACGGAACACGACGGGGTAGAGACGCGGGCGATGCAGCGGTCGATATTGCTCATCACCGCAAAGCCACAGGTTCAGGTCCGGATCAAGAAAGGCTTGCGGACAGTCGATTTGCTCCGGTAATTGCGATGGCTGGCTGAGCCTGTGAAGGGCAATCGCCCAGGTATCAACCACGCCAGGATGGCCAAGTGGATTTACACCTCTCGGCATTTTGCCATCGCGCAGACGCTCTGCCTCTTGCGTCTCGCCATGCTCTTCGAGCCAATCAGAGTAGACGAGTCGGTTTGCTTCGTTCGCCGGATCAGATGCAATGAGGTCCAGGAACGCTCGCCGCTCGGAATTCCCTTTTGCTGGGTCGAGAAGCGGAAAGAAGACTTTCCGCAGTTGCTCAGCGTTCATCCGAGGATCCCAAAGAAGCTCAACATTCGTCGTGATGGCCCCTATGGGCTCATACTCACCGACCCAAAGAGGACGATAAACGGCTTGTCGGTTCCTAATGCGCACGCTGCCGACGAGTTTGCTCAGAGGCTTGCCGTCGATTGCCAGGCTGTACGCCGCATCAAATCGTGTTTCAGCCATCGCGTCATCTCCCAAAGACTCGCCTCTCTCCCATGCCCCGCGTCGTCTGCTCGCGCGTGCGGTCCCGGCGATTCTGTTCTACGACTTCCGGACGGTCGAAGATAGCCGCTGGCAGGTAAGCCAGGTTTACGCCGTCCATGTCGTCTGGTGAGCGGCCGAGGCGTTCCTTCGTCTTCTCTTTCGGCTCCACTACCGATTGCCCCTGCCCGTTCACCTTCCACGTCGGCTGCATGGCCTGGCTCTTGATATCGGCCTTCGACCTCGCGTCTAGGCGGCCCATGTTGGCCTTGCCCTTGCTCGCCAAATCGACCGTGTTGAACCACAGCTCCGATCGCCGGCTGTGGTAATCGGCATTGGCGGATTTGTCCGAGCTGCTAACCGCGATGAAGTTGAAGTCGCCGGCCTGGTCCATAACCCCGGTGCCAACGTCGCCGCCTCCGCAATCGACCTTCACGGGGATATCTTCAGGCTTCGGGCACAGGTCGGGATTCTTCCGCCGGCAGTAGGCCGCCAACTCTCGGCACAGCTGCTTGAGGCGACCGGCTGTCTGATCGGTGCCCCAACCGCTGTGCGTTTCGTGAGCCAGGCTCACGGCCGCGTCGCGCTGATGGATCGAGGTAAAGTCGTCACCGAACCGGGCAGGGTCGCAACCGACTTCTGGGATCGAGTCGCCGGGAGGCGGCGTGCCGATCGAGGACAGCACCAACTCGATGAGAGCCAACGACCAGACGGCATTCGTTGCCGACGACGGCCAGCGTCCGAGCACCTTCGACTCGAAGTGTGGGCCCGGTCGATACCACTTCGGCTCTATCCCCTTCTCCAGACAGAACGGCAAGGGCGGCCAGCAGAAGTCGAGCGGGCCGGCGTCGGTGGGCAAGATCGGAGTACACCACGTCTCGATCTTACTCACGACCCACGAGAGGCTGACGGCCTGCGGGAACGGCTTCGGTAGACCACGCAACTCCGCGTCGATATTGGGATGATCGAGAGCCGATATCGTAATGACCTTCGCGCCCACTGCGGTCTCACGCTGGTAGCAGATTGTGGACACGTCCAGGGGGTTGTAGATCGCAAGTAGTTTGTTGCCCGGTCCGCTGGAAAGCATGCCGTCGGCCGCCAGCCAGAACGCTTCGTCGATTCCGCATGCCTCCTCGAAAAAGATGAGCAGGTGCTCGGCATGGTGACCCTGGAACGAATTCTGGTCGCGAGCCGTGTAGCCGCCGGCGAAGTGATCTTCACTGGCGCCCCGGATCTCAGGAGCCCGAGGCATGAGCCCGCCGCCGTGGCGTTGCAGCCTCACTTCCTTCCAGGTGAGTTTCTTGACCTGATCTTCCTTGGGCGCCGTACTGAGGGTGATACCGGGTTTGAAGCAATCGAAGTGCCAGTTAATGAGGCCGCCGGCCAGGTGAGTCTTGCCGACGCCGTGCCCCGTCCGGACGAATACCCACTGATGCTCTACGAGGGCTTGGGCGACTTCCTCCTGTTTGCTCCACCAGATTTGCCCGAGGTGCTCGCGAGCGTAGCCTATGGGATCATTGCGGTAGCGGCTCAGCGTGTCCGTTGAGGCGGCCGTTGCCAGCCCCTTCCGCATGTGGGCCACTTCGCGCCGCATCTTGGCTACGGTTCCCATCGAGTTCTTTCCTGAGTTCGTCTATCTCTTTCTGTAACTTCCGCATCTCGATTCGGTCACGGAGCGCCCACCGGTCGGGACGGGTCCGCTCAAGCCACCATGCCGCCGCGGTCCAATTCTTCTTCGCCTGCTGCTCTATGACCTTTAACGCTCTCAGTTCGGATTCGGCCTGCGCCTTTTTTACAGCCGAGCGAAAATCGCGGTATATCCCATCTTCTTCCTGCTTTCCTTTCCGCATCCAGGTAAGGAGCGTAGCTGGATGCACGCCAACTGATTGCGCGGCAACGCAGAGGTAGTTGCCTGCCCTGACCGCTTTTACAACGTGGTCATGAACCTCTGGCGTCAGTAATGTTTCACGTCCGGCCATGCGTGCATTATGACCGAGGCTGGGTTCCTGATGCTTCCAGATGTGCCCGCAGTTCCAGCATTTGTGAAAGTGCATCAGTGCTTTCTCCGGTTCTCAAGCATCCATCGCGAACGGCAACAGGTCCGCGGCCGCACTCGTTTCCGCACGAGCAAGGTTTTTGAGAGCGAGTTTGTAGTAAGATTCCTTCAACTCGAAGCCGCACGCTCGCCGTGGCTCCTCAACCCGCAGCTTGGTCACTGGCGATGCTCCCCCAACAGCAACGTAGGCCGTCGTGCCGATTCCCATGAATGGATCGAGGACCATTTCGCCTGGGTTGGTATAGAGACGGATGAGACGACGGATTACCTCACATTGGAGAGGGCAAACATGCTTTTCTTCGTCACTCTCCTTGAAGCGGGCGCCGTCAAGCACGTCGATTTCTAGAATGTCGGTCCAGATGCCGTGCGCATCGCGAATCCATTCGTTCGTACTTACCCACCCTTTGGGGTTTTTCTTAGGGTACTTGATCGGACGCACGGGAACGGCGTCTTTCCCAGGCGTATGAAAGATGAGCACATAGTCGTTGAACACGGGCATTAGGTTGCAGCCGTTGCGGGCGTAACCTGTCTTGAACTGAAGGGAATGCAAGTTGAGGCGGTTATTGATCGCTTGGGGGTTTTTCTGAATGGCGAACTCTCCGCCGAACTCAAAGCCGCCCGCGCCAAAGACGTCGATCATGGCTCCGCGGAAGTCCCGACGGCCCATGAACCCGTGCATGTTCTTATACGCGAGCAGCTGCTGAATGTGGATGCACACGTTCCGGCCGGGCAGTGTCACGCGGAGTAATTCGGCCACGACGAACCGCATGTTGAGCGCGAACCGGCCGGCGCGGACGTCGATAGTGCTGCCGTTGTTGCCGACATCCTCCGGTTTTCCGGAGTACGTAAACAACTCCTCGAAAGGAATCGAGGTCACGGTCAGATGGATGCTCTCATCGGGAATGTGCTCCCGCATGCCCCGGATGCAATCCATATTCCACAGTCTCACGTCTTCGCTCATTGTCTACCCCTTAAAGTCTCGATGTAGTTGCGTTCCATCTCCAGGATTGCCGCTTCGTGGTCTCCCTGCTTGCGGAAGATGTTGTCGAGCATGTCCTCTTCGAGGTCGCGTACCACGGGGATATGCACTCGGACGGAACGGGTTTGGCCGAATCGGTAAGCGCGGCGGATGGCCTGATAATAACTCACATACGAGTCGCTAAATCCGCTGAATACCATCGACCCGCAACACTGGAAATTCATCCCATAGCCAAGCATCGACGTGCGAGAGATGAGAACCCGGCATTCGCCGGAACGGAAGCGCTCCATGATCTCAAAGCGGTCGAAGTCCTTTGTCTTCCCGGTCAAGGTCTCGAATTTCAGGCGAGGATCCTTCCGCCGCAGCTCTTCCGCGACGATTTTGTTTTCGGCGTCAAAGACAGTCCAGACAAGCACCTGAAGGCCATCGCTCACTTCCTTCGCGACGATCCGAGCAACCGCCGGCGGCTTAGCGGATTTGATGCGGTCAAACTTACCTCCCTCGCCTTTCCGGTAGACGAATCCTTTGGCGATCTGGGAAAGCTTGGCCCGGCGGATCGTGTTGCGGTCCTGATCGTCGATGCCAGGCAACATTCGCTGGCCGTCGCGATCCACGGAGTAGACTGAGGCAGCTTCGAGCTGGTCCGTGTTCGCCGGAATCTCGTGGAGGATGATTTCCGGCGTGGGGACTTCGGCCATGCCGTTTCTCCAGCCGTATCGCCGCGGGTCTCGGACGAAGATTGACCAGCTGGACATGAAGCGGAAGAACTGCTCGCGAGCGTTTTCCTTGACCTTCCATCGGTGGGTTTTGCTGTCGCGGATAAAGTAGGTCCAGATAATTTCGCCTTCACTCCGCATCTTCTCAAGGAACGAAGCCTGGCTGGCGAATTCCATCGTGTCATTCGGAGCCGGTGTGGCGGTGCAACTCAGCTTGTACTCGATGCCCTTGCACGACTTGATAAGTGCCCACTTCTGCTTGCCGCCACCTTGGGCGAGCCGGTTGGACTCGTCGAGGATGATCCCGGCAAGGTGCCGCATCTCGGTTACGACCTGATCGGCTAGTGACTCAGGATTCATCTTTTCGTAATTCGTAATGGCCAGCTGCGAGCCGTTCCCCCCTTCTCGGCACCACTTCCGCATTTCCTCCCGGCTTTTGATCCTGTGCACGGGCAAGCTGTTACCATAAAACTTTTCGGCTTCTTGGATCGTCTGTTTGACAATTTCATTTAGGGTGATGATAAGCACCCGTCCGCCAGTGCGATTGATGACGTGTCGAGCACATTCCAACATGATCGGCGTCTTGCCCAGTCCGCAATCCGACCAACAAGCAAAACGCTTAGCGTCAAGGAACATCCGCACGATTGCGGCCTGATCGTCAAAGAGAAAAGGAGACAGGTCCAACTCTTTCCGCTCCGCTGCCGGTAGCTCCACTCCCAGCATCGATGCGAACCGGGCCGGTGCTCGAATGGAGTAGGTTTCGTCTTCGTCGTGGAAGACTACAGACGACTCCGGCAGGGCCTTGGCACGAAGGAAGACGGCGTACTCCTGCTGATCGAATTTCCGGAAGTGAATGACCAGTTCGTCTTGCTCAAACGCGATCATGGCAAGCCCTTTCAATAATTTGTCCAAACGCACTCTGTCATTCGACGCTTCGTGTCACCACCAGCCGCATTGTTCGGAATGTCGAAGTCATGCCGTTTCCAGCCATTCCTCGCGGCGGCTTGTTCGTACACCGGACAGGCATAACCAGAGAGAAGGAACCGCCCCTTAATCGTTCCCAGCAGGCCCAACAGGGCACAGTGATCGGCCATACTCATCTCGTGTTCGTAGTCATCCGTCGATGCTCGAG
>Ga0137358_10000720_pt1 | contig 16247 bp, 8 predicted proteins | sample Mad1_20_16metaG_FD_105551 | JGI IMG/M metagenome (GOLD analysis project Ga0137358, IMG submission 105551) | Vadose zone soil microbial communities from Angelo Coast Range Reserve, California, USA - Mad1_20_16 metaG | ecosystem: Environmental > Terrestrial > Soil > Vadose zone | place: USA... | reverse complement strand
CATCGCAACGTGCTGCATTACATCAGGGCCTACACTAACAATCTGCACCTAAACCGAAACGACCGGCTGACACTGCTCTCATCGTATTGCTTCGACGCCTCGGTGATGGACATCTACGGCGCGCTGCTCAACGGCGCCACCCTCTATCCTGTCGATATTAAGCAGGAGGGATTGGCCGGCTTGTCGCAGCGGCTGATCGACGAAGAGATTACCGTCTATCATTCGACGCCCACCGTCTACCGCTATTTCATCAACACAGCGGCACAGAGACTTCGTGATAATGAAGTCAGTACCGGGAGCAGTAGCGACCGGGTAGCTCCATACGAAACCAAGAAGTATCCCGATCTCCGACTAGTAGTCCTGGGTGGTGAAAAAGTAACTCGCACTGATGTTGAGTTGTATCAGAAACATTTCTCCGACGAGTGTCTCTTCGTCAACTGCCTGGGTCCAACCGAAGCGACTGTAGTGCTGCAAAACTTCATCGACAAGCAAACCAGGATCTCTGGAGACAACATTCCCGTCGGCTTCCCGGTCGCAGACACGGAAGTCCTTCTGCTTAACAAAGATGGAAAAGCCTCAGAAGTCTTCGGCGAGATCGCGATCAAATCCCCGCACGTCGCTTTGGGCTACTGGCGCAACTCGGAAGCCACCGCTAATGCTTTCGTCGGTGCTTCAAATCTCGACGATCTGTCCTACTTGCCCGACGCGCCACGAGGCAGTAGCCCGACCGTCAGGGAGGGCGTGCGCTACGCACTACCGGCCACTAGCTCGATCCAGAGCGACTTCGCGACCGACCCGCCACGAGGCAGTAGCCCGACCGTCAGGGAGGGCTCCCTCAAGATCTACCGTACCGGAGACATGGGCCGCCGCCTCCCAAACGGCAGCATCCAGTTCGAAGGCCGCAAAGATTTCCAGATCAAGATCAGAGGCTTCCGTGTCGAGTTAGGCGAGATCGAATCAGCTCTGACCCAACACCAACTTGTCCTCGAAAGTGTAGTGGTGGCCAGAGAGAATGCCACGGGAGACAAGCGTCTCGTTGCTTACGTCGTTCCGAAAGACAAAGCTTCCACTCCCAAAGCGAGAGGGGAGCAATACTCCGACCTCCGCGAGTTCTTAAGTCAGAAGCTCCCCGAGTACATGGTGCCCACCTCGTTTGTCGTCCTCGACGCGCTGCCCCTGACGGCCAGCGGGAAAGTGAATCGCGGTGCGCTTCCGGCGCCTACTGATTCCGTTGAATCGGCAACGTCAGCGTCCCCTCGAACTCCACTGGAAAAATCTTTGACCACCATCTGGTGTGAAGTTCTGGAAGTCAAAGCCCTTGGCATCAACGACAACTTCTTTGATCTCGGCGGACACTCTTTGTTAGCCGTGCGTCTCTTCGCGCAGATCGAAAAGCGACTTGCCAGGCGCCTGCCCCTGGCAACGCTTTTTCAAGCGCCGACCGTCGCGCAACTCGCCGCTGCAATCCAGAAGGACCGGCTTCAGGAATGGTCTTCCTTAGTTGCTATCAATCCGATAAGACCCGCTGAACAAACGACTGCGAACGCGCCTTTCTTCTGCGTACACGCGCTCGGTGGCAACGTGCTCGAGTATCGCGAGCTGGCAAAACATCTCGGCGACGACCAACCCTTCTATGGTTTTCAGTCCGCCGGCCTGGATGGAAAACGCGCCCTGCACACACGGGTCGAAGACATGGCCGCGCACTACATCAAAGAGATGCGCGAGCTGCAACCCAGCGGGCCATATTTTATCGGCGGGCGATCGCTGGGAGGAGTCGTGGCGTTCGAGATGGCCCAACAACTGCGCGAGCAGAGTGAACAGATTGGATTGTTGGCCCTGCTGGATACTTATCCGTCGGGCTATGCGAAGACCTTGCGGCATGAAGCAACTTTCAGGTCTTCGATCGATCGTGGTCTGAATAAAGTGAGGACTCATCTGGCGAACCTGCACAGTCTTTCATTGATTGATAAGATCGCCTACCTGATCAAGAAGGCTCGCTTCGCTCCGAGCAAAGCCAAGAGTCAGGTATGGCGTCGCGTCTATCAAACCTATCAGAGCCTGGGCAGGCCCCTGCCGAAAACACTGCGCGACGTAAAGGAATTCAACTCGCTGGCCGTGCGCAACTATGTTCCCAAAGTCTACGAAGGATCGGTAACTCTCTTCTGGGCCAGCGAAGATCTGCGCACTTCAAAGGATCTGATTGAAGGCTGGCGCGCCCTGGTCGGCGGCGGCATGGAAGTACACGAAATTCCCGGCACCCACCTCGACATCATTAAAGAACCACACGTGAGCGAACTAGCCACGAAGTTGCGCAGTTGTCTGGCAAACGCTCAAACCTACACAACCTAAATATCGAGATCATCGGCACTGGAGCGCCGACATCCTGTCCGCTTGAGCGCGCAGCGCGAACTCCCTCTTCCCCTGGGAACGCGGACATCCTGTCCGCTTGAGCGCGCAGCGCGAACTCCCGCTTCCCCTGGGAGCGCGGACATCCTGTCCGCATTGAGCGCGCAGCGCGAACCCCGCTTCCCCTGGGAGCGCGGACGTCCCGTCCGCATTGAGCGCGCAGCGCGAATCCCCCTTTCCCATGCACTGCTTCCTGCGTTCTGCCTGCTGCCTTCTGCCTACTGCTTCCCGCCATACGCCAACTCATCCATCATCGCCGCAAACCTACTCCAGGGAATGCGCTTTCGCAGCTGTCGTTTTCCGCCGTACCAAAGGAGTGAACCACTGCCAATAATCATAGTGCCAATCTTTTCGTTGTCAGCATAAATCGCCAAATCCAGAGACGACCCCGCCCGCGTCAACTCGACCACATGCAGATTCGCTTTGACTGAATGTTTCTTGATTGGTTTTTTCTTAGGCATTGGTTTGTTCCACTAATCGCGATTGCACTTATTTGAACTCGACCCAACTCAACCCTAAGAACTCAACGTCATCAACCCAATCCCAAAGCCCAACTTTTGTCTCCACATAAGCCCGAGCGGTTTCGAATGCAAGTGAGGCGTCTGGGGGCGTGCATTTCGGGCTAACGTTTTCAACTGAGACTTCGGTTATGGCTGCTTGCAGCAATTCATCATTAACGCTGCCGTCACGATTAACGAAAACCGGCTGGAATTGAAACAGGCATTCGTCGCCTCCGCCACGGGTTATTCGCTGACGAACGATGAAGAGGAACAAGAAGCCGGACTGTCCCGTCAATTCTGGTGACTGAATATGTCGAATAGCAGTGAGGCCGCCGAAGTCATAAGAGCCAGCATGTGACAGCATGGCGTCGACGAAAGGATGGCCAAGCGCGAGGAATTCCGCATCAGTCCGTCTAATCGCGAGTTGGCGGTTGAAGGTTGAGTTCTTATATCGTTCCGGCAAGCCATATGACTTCAAAACATCGGGTACGAGAAATTCAAGAAATGAATCCTTTTCCTGTAACTGTCGACGGTGCTTTGAGAGAAAGCGTTCCGAGAAGTTACTCAAGTCACTAAGTGTAAGGTCCGACGCCAACTCTCGCCGATAGTTATCAAAAGAATAACTCGACACATCGCGAAACAAACTCTGCGTGGCAATCTGATAGGCTTGTTTCGCGCGATCAACTGCTTCCTTAATCTCTTGCTGCGTTTGCTTATTAAGGTCACCTTCGACAAGGGCGCGCTGGTAAATCTTGCTTGGGTCTATCTCATTTTCCAAGTGGCCGTTAAGCGTCGCCTTTATGTCTTCCGGATCTTCGTGAGTAACCTGCGCGATTGCTTCCGCCGCTCGCTTTAGACGACCCTCGAAATACTCCTGAACTTTATCTTCAATCGTTCCCTGATTGAAGAAGTGATAGACCTGAACAACCTTGTCCTGCCCGTATCGGTAGACGCGACCGACACGCTGCTCGACGCGCATCGGATTCCACGGTAAATCGTAGTTGACGCAGATATGGCAGAACTGGAGATTGATTCCTTCGCCTCCGGCTTCGGTTGAAACCAAAAAACGAACTCTTGTGTGATCCCTGAAGAGCCTTTGGGTCGTTCGTTTGGTTGTGGCAGTGCCCAGCGCCCCATCCCTGGCGAACGGGGCCCAGATCGTCTCAGTGTCCTGCCGATCTTCAATACGCTCCAGCTTCATCCCACCGTGAATGACGACAACGGAACCCTTGCCGTACTTCTCCTCTAATTGTCTGACGAGGTGATTCTGCGTCTCGCGATACTCGGTGAAAATTAGAACCTTCTCTTCAGCTCCGCGCGCACTCTCGGTTTCTATCTGATCGATCAACTCCAGGAGTTTGGTCTGCTTCTTGTCTTCCTTTACCGCCAGGTTGAGTAGTTCTTCAAGCTTTTCAATCTCATCTTCGCGTATCTGATTATCGTCAAGCAGAACATCTTGTTCTTCTTGTTCGCCTTCGTAGCGCTCGTCAAAGAAACCTTCTTCGTCTGGATCACGCTCCGGCAGGTCAGCCAACTCTCCACGCAACCGCGCTAGCCGCTTGGCGAGCGCAGATCGAATCGCAGCGGTTGAGCTGGCATTTAGTTTTTGGAAAGTAGTTAGCAGAAAACCAGCAGCTCGCCGGTGAGTCTGATCGGCCAGTCGCTCAACCATCTTGTAACTGTCGCGAATGTACTCTGCCACCGCGTTATAGAAACGCGCCTCGTCCGGATACATCTTGAACGGCATCCGGTGCGTCTGCCGGCCGCGAAAGACCTTATGGCCCTGCGCGTCGGTGACGTCTTTCTTTGGCGTGCGAATGACAAAGTCTGTGAACTTCTGTCCCTGGCCAGAGAAAAGAGTCAGAGCGTCGAGGCCGCTAAAATCCATGTTGTCGTCGAGCAGAAGCAGCAGGTTCTTAAAGCGGCTGTGATTCTCTTCGCCCTGGTGCGGTGTCGCGGTGAGCAAAAGCATCGCTTCGCAGTAATGCTTGTGACGAATCTCTTCGGCGAGACGATAGTTCTGCGTCTTGTCAGTCTTGGCGCCACCATAGTTAACCGCGCTCAAGCGATGAGCTTCGTCAAAAATGATCAAGTCCCACTTGCGATTCTCCAACAACGCGCGCTTGTGCTCAGGCCGCTTGAGAGTATCGATCGATGCAATGGCCGTGGCTTTCAAATCCCAGATGCGCGGATTGACCGCTTGAAAATCTCGCTTGAAGATTTCAAAGTAAGCGCCAAACTTGTCCTGCATCTCTTCCTGCCACTGAAGTGTCAACCCGGCTGGAGTGAGAATCAGAGTGCGACGAGCTTGACCACGCTGAGCCAGCGCTTGCCACACCATTCCCGCTTCGATGGTCTTGCCCAGACCAACTTCGTCAGCCAACAAGAATCGTCGCTTTGGACTCGAGACTACGCGATGAGCGGCGAAAATTTGATGCGGCAATATCTCGGTTCGCGCGTTGGAAAGCTGACCTCCTTTGTTACCCGTAAGAAAGCGCGCCGCCGCCATCTTCAATTCAAACCGCCACGGCTCGTCCCATTCCCCCCGTGCTGCCCGGTCCAGTGGCGAATCAACACGCTCAAGCTCCTTCAGATGGAGAATCTTATTCTCGGAACGATACGGCGGCTGCATGAAGACCGAAGGATTGAACTCAACCTTTGCCTGCTCGCCGCGAATCTTTTGGATGTAACCAACGCCGTAGGATTTGTAGAGATCGTTCGTGCTGCGAACAAGATCGCCCTCTTGAGGCCCGGCCGTAGCGACGATCGGCGTTAATAGTTGCGTAGAATCCGACGACATCTTCTTATTCAAGAGACCTGCGAATCATGCCGATCTCATTATCAGTTACACCCCAAAGTTTGGCTGCAGTTTGATCAATACGTGCTTCAGCGTCCTGTATAAGCGCCAAATTATCAGTTGACGCTGCCGCATGGCAGACCTTGGACAGTTCTGACAGAAGATTATGATCAGCGTCCTTCTCATTGAATCTATCGATCCGAATGCGCTTCAGAATCGCCGCGGATCCGAAACCTCGCCCTGCGGATGAAAATGACTGTACACACCAACGGAACAAGGATGAATTTACGATCGAGCAAAAATAGTGGGCCTCATCCTCCAGCTCGAAAGGCACAATAGTGGTCGTGTCGGTTGGCACGACAGTTTTGGTTCCAAGACTTGTCTCCAGTTCCGACACGACACAGGCCTTAATCGTATTCGTCATCCTTGACCAGCAAACCCTAAACGGCGCGAACGTGTAAGGCCCAATATTGAACATATTATAAAATGGGGCTTCGGCGATCTCATATTGGTACTTCTTATCGGTCTTCGATTTCAGTCGAAAGTGCTGACCTTCGACTTGCTCCTTCATTGGCCTTGTGGAGATGTGGATCTTTCCAAAGAACTTCCAATAGTTTGCCCGTGAAAGCAAGGCGTCCCTGAAAATACTAAGATACGCATATGTCAAAGGCCACTTGCGTCGCATCGTGCTCTCGGCCACCGAGTCGCTAAGCTTGGTGCTTCTATTTAGAACGAAGATCCACACGCTCTGCTCGAATTCCCATCGACCTATGTCTCTGCCTCGAAGAGCGGGAAAAAGAAACTGAGATTCGACCCTAGTTGGCCGCAACTTTTCTATTTCTGTTTTTCCTTTCTCGGGAAGATTGACTACGAGCGGCATGGCTGGGTTCGTCACGTCGACAATGTCGACCCAGTATATTCCATACGGCTCGGCGCGTGCTCCGATTCGTGCCCTATAGGCTGACTCTCCGACTAGTTTGTCCAACGCTGAGGTTGACGCAACAACCATTGTCTGCCAGGCTGAACCCGGTTCACCAACCGGGCGAGCCACCTGCCTAGACATTGTGAAGGATTGATTGGCCTCCTCGACGGTCATGTCAGTTTCCGCAACCTTGACTCCTTTTTTCTTGGCCCACACGAAGTATGGAACAGGATAGTGTGGTCTAATATTTTTGTTCATGAAAAGGCATGCTGTTTTGTTTGCTGCGTGAAACGGCCGAAGAGAGGACAGATCGTCGACGCGATAAGGGCACAAGTAGAGCCCTTTATCCGGAACTTCGAACCGTCGAAAGCCTTCGCCAGCTCCTTTGCTTTTGAAAACTTCCTTCGTAATTACAAAACCCAACTTTGAGTTGGACGCCTTCAGGAAGGAATCGGCACTAACGTAGGTAAAGAGCATTGAAAGATCTAATTCCGCAGTGCCCATTCTTGACTCAATCCCCTTCTTTGTGAAGAGACCGTAGTCTCGCCAAAGATGTACGGTCTCGGCCCGATAGTCCTGCGGCAAGTAACCCCAGCGCACCCAAGGAGGATTTCCCGCCACGTAATCAACCAAGCCTGTAAATAGGGGAGCAAATGAGTTTTTAATGATGCGTGCCCAAACTCCGTTTTTGTTTTCTTTGTCGAGCTTAACCAATTCCCTGTAAAGATCGGAGTGAAGCGCATCTTCGACGATGGAGAGTCCCTCGTCGCGGCAACGCTGAACAAACTCTTCGGGCGCGTATCCGTTGCGCACACAAAACTCCAACTGTTCAGCGTATTTTGCCACTGAGTCACGGTCGGTCGCGATTTCCGTAGGTATGATGAACTTCGCTGCAGCGGTCTTCAACTCTTTCGCCTTTCCCAGCCCGCTGCTAAATAGCCCGCCATACTCCGATGGCGTAATGATCGAGTCGCACAAGTAAACGGGTATCTCAACCTTATCAACACGGCCGACTAAATCGCGGATCGCAATCAAGTAATTCGTTCGTGCCGCCATCACCGCGAGAGGATTCAGATCGAAACCGATGACATTTGCAAGAATCTTGCGGCAGAGATCGCCTTCGTCGAATCGGCAGCTCTCACGATTCTGGTCAAACCATCTGCGAATGCGATTGATCGCCATCACGAGAAAAGTCCCGGAGCCGCAGGCGGGGTCGAGCAGCCGCTTGTCGGGATCGCCCACATACTCCAGCTCATTCAATACATGCTCCGCCAACCAGTCTGGCGTGTAGTACTCGCCGAGATCGTGACGAACGCTCTTGGGGAAAAGCTCTTGGTATAGCTTCTTGAGAAGATCACGGCTTCCGATACGATCCTCAGACATGGTTCCGGGATTGTAAGTATCAAGCCTGTTAACCATATCCCTGATCACCTTCTCAATGGGTTCTGACCATACGGGCATATACCAGGCAAAAAGATCACCTTCGAGAAAGTTCGTAATATTGAATTGGCGAAACAAGCTCCCGGCCTCGAGGTCTTCAAACTCTCGCTTGAGTTTCGTACTGGTGACAGCCTGGACCATTCTTGCAAGCGGCGTAGGCAAATCGCGAAAGAAAGTCACAATGCTTGAGGCTAGAAGCTTCATGAAAATGGCGTAATAGGTGTGAACCGCAAAGAGCAGTTCGGCGGCCTTAAGTCCTCGCCGATGCTCTATGCCGTAGAACTCCGCGAGCTTCTTGATTTTGTCAGATGGATTATCCACATCATAACCACAAACCTCGCCGAAGAGAATCTTCCATTGGTTTAGGAACATCTTGGCCTTCGGGTTATCTGTGGCGACGATCGTGTTGTACAAAACGCGGATGCCATCCTGCGCTAACTTCGAGTCAGCTCCGAAATCACCGGCGAGGTATTCCGACGAGAAAGGTCTTCCCTTGTAACTAAGGTTATAGAGAGCCCACAGAAAACGCTCTGCTGAATACTTGTTGACCTCAACTGGATCCTGCACTTGCCATTTGCCATCGCGATAACGAATGAAGATGAAGTAGTTGCCATCGAGTCCAACGCCGAACATTGTGTTGAGCGGATGCCCAAGCTCGGTTTGCATGTCATAGAAGCGCTTCTTGATTTGCTCGACGACTTTCTTGCTGCCGGGTGAGTCGGCGTTGGGGCCAATGCGGGCGCCAGAGCTCTTCGGATTCTTGTACTCGATGATTACGCGGTCATAGACGGAATCCGCGCGGCCGCTGGCGACGGTGAACTCGTGTTTACCTTCAAGCTTGATGCCTGTTTGTTTTTCGATGAAGGCGAGCTGCCGCTCGGCCTCGATGCGGATTTCTTCTTCCTTGTCCGCCATCTGGGCCGCGGCTTTGATCTGGTCGGCAAACTCCGCAGCGTTCTTGGCGATTAGTTCATCGAGGCTTTCAGTCTTGGGCATAGTGAGAGTCTTTTTAGTTCTCGGAGATAGACACAAAAATCTTGCTTATGATACACGCTAAGGCAACACGCAGAAAGCGGGTGGTGGTAGCAAGAAACTTGCTAAGAGACTCCGCCTTTGCGGCTCAGGTTCTCAAAATATTCTGAGGCCGCGGCCTCAGCACTTGAGGAGGAGCCTCAACAACACTTAACGAACCATTACGGTAAGCCGGAGGCTTACCGCCAAGGGCGGCGGCAAAGCCGCGACGTGAGGACAGATCTACTTCTTCACTGGCCGCGAGCGAAAGCCGATTTGTTTGCGACCCGGAAGCGGCGGTGACATCAGTTGTCGGATCGCGTCAAAGACAACCCTGAACTTTCGAAGCCCTCCCTCACCGTCCCACCCCAGCCGGGCTGCCCGGCCGGGGTCCGCGGGGCGGGCTACTGCCCCGCTCATCAAAGCGCCTTGATTGGTCGGCGTTCGACGCCAGCATTCGTCGCAGTTTTACAAAGGCGCGCATGATCTCAATGTTGACCAATACCGCTCGTTCGCTGCTAAGAACACTTGAAAGCATCGCCACACCTTGCTCAGCGAAGGCATAAGGTCGATAGCGCCGCCCACCGCGACCTTCCTTTGAGGCGCCAATTTGGTACCTCAAAGCCGCCGACTTTTCGGCAGTTTGCTGAAAGATAAAATCTGCCGGAAAGCGTTTCAGATTTCGTTTGGCCGCGACTGTTCACAATTAGACTCACCACGGAGACACGGAGAACACGGAGACCAGAAAACTCTTCAAATTAGGCCACTACTGTTAAGAGGGTAGTGGGGTAAGAGTGTGTTGCTAGAATCCGGGGCATTAGCTCGACTGCCAGGGAGAGCTCCGAGGTGCATTAATTGAGCCCTCCCTGACGGTCGGGCTAGTGCCCCGCATCACCCGATTGATAGCACCACACAATTACCCGAGTATCGTTAAGAGTCATCCCTTTGGCCGCGGGGTAAACACTCGGTATAATCTTCCTTCCCTCGAATACCCCCTCTTGAAGTCCCATCCAGCCCTGGATACTTATGTCTGACGAACAAGCGCCGAAGCAGCCTGACAACGTAGCTGCCGACTGGTCCAAAGGACAGAGCCCTGAGCTGGCATCCGCATGGCTCGCGGCAATTATTGAGTCAGCGGACGACGCGATCATCACCAAAACCCTTCAAGGAGTCATCACCAGCTGGAATCGGGGAGCCGAGCGCATGTTCGGTTATGCGGCCAGCGAAGTGATCGGCCAACCGGTGACGATCCTGATTCCGGACGATCACATTGACGAGGAGTCGGCAATAATTGCCAGGCTGCGCGCAGGTGAACATATTGAACACTATGAGACCGTACGACTGCGCAAGGACGGAACGCTGGTCGACATCTCGCTCACCGTGTCACCGATTAGAGACGCCAACAATAAGGTAATCGGCGCTTCCAAAATCGCGCGCGATATCAGCCAACGTAAAGAGGCGGAAAAGAGTCTGCGGGAGCAGAGCGAAGCTAACAAACGCTTATATACCGAGGCGCAGGAATCCACCCGTCTGAAAGAGGAGTTCCTCGCTACTGTCTCTCACGAACTTCGCACCCCTTTAAATGCAGTCCTGGGATGGGTTCGCATACTGCGCGCGGGAAGGCTAAAGGAAGCTGAGGTAGGCAAGGCCCTCGAGACTATCGAACGGAACGCGCGCGCCCAGGCGCAACTAATCGACGATCTACTTGATGTCTCGCGCATCATTACCGGCAAACTGCGGATGGACGTCAGGCCTGTCGACCCCAATGGGTTTATCGAAGCCGCTATCGACGCGGTCAAACCCACAGCGGAAGCAAAAGGAGTACGGGTGCAGAAGATCATGGATACGGGCGTGGTTACCGTTCCGGGTGATCCTACTCGACTCCAGCAGGTGATCTGGAATCTATTAACCAACGCCATCAAATACACGCCGCGTGGAGGCCGGGTTCAGGTGCGAATGGAACGCGTGGGATCTAACCTGCAAATAGTGGTCGCTGATAGCGGTCAGGGAATACCTCAGGAATTTCTGTCCTACGTCTTCGATCGCTTTCGACAAGTCGATCAGAGTACCAGCCGGCATCACGGAGGACTGGGATTAGGTTTGGCGCTGGTGCGGCACCTCGTGGAACTCCATGGAGGATCGGTAGCAGCCGCAAGTCCCGGTCCGGACCAGGGATCGACCTTCACCATCGTCCTGCCGGTGGTCCCCATCTACCAGGTGGACCAGGCCGGAGCGCGAGTTCACCCGACTGCGCAGAACCTGCTTCCGTCGGCTGAATACACTGCTCGCCTCGACGCGCTAACGATCCTTATCGTCGACGATGAGCCAGACACGCGAGAGTTGCTCAAGACCTCTCTCAGCGAGTGCGGTGCTAACGTAACAGTTGCAGGTTCCGTCAGCGAGGGGTTCGGCACTTTCGAGGCTTGCGTTCCCGAGATAATTATCTGTGACATCGGCATGCCCGGTGAAGATGGTTACGATTTCATCCGGCGCTTGCGCGCACTGCCGCAGGAAAGTGGGGGCAAGGTGCCCGCCATTGCCCTGACAGCCTATGCCAGGGTCGAGGATCGTCTCCGCGCCTTGCGCGCCGGCTTTCAAATGCATGTGCCGAAACCGGTTGAACTGGCTGAATTGGTCACGGTGGTGGCGAGCGTATCGGGAAGATCAATAGAAAGCTGAGTTCAAGCAAAGCTGTCTCTGGTTGCTCTACTCGATAACCCGCGTCTTTCATCGATCCTTCGAGACTTAACACTTCGGCGTGATCCCCGGGCTTGCGGCCGGGGCTACTATGGAGTGCTGACTTGTCAGCGCTTTGGTAAGCGGCGACTTTGTTGCCGCCAGACTTTGTAATTTAGTCGCGGCGTGCGAAAGCGGTCCGTTCGCTAAAGTGTAGTTGCGCTGCGCGCTCAGTGCGGACGCGACGTCCGCGCTCCCAGCTTCACGTGGCCCGATCCTTTGGCAAGTGGTCTGTGTCGGGAAGGAGGGTTCGCGCTGCGCGCTCAGTGCGGGCAGGGATGCCCGCGCTCCTTTGGGCGCGCGCGCTCCTTTTGGGTGGGTGCGCTCCTTTGGGTGCCCGCGCTCCTTTGGGTGGGCGCGCTCCTTTGGGTGGGCGCGCTCCTTTTAGAGCCAATCTTCGCGGATGACAGTCGCATCGCGGCCTTCGAATGCCAGCGCGGCAACGTAACCATCGCCGACTGAGAGTTCCTGCATCGTCCAACGATCGACTTCGGTGTCGCTGCCTCTGACTTCGAGCAAGGTTGCACAGGCGCCAGGAGTTAGAGAGACGTCGAATTGTTTCAGGGGGAATGAGAAGCCTTCGCCGCGCGCTTTGACGTAAGCTTCTTTCCGGGTCCAGCAATTGTAAAAGCCGACATCCTGCTGGCTTTCAGGCAGACTTCGCAAGATAGCCAACTCATTTTCTGAAAAACTCACTTCGGCGATTTCAAACACAGGCAAGTCTGCGCGGACGAGTTCAACATCAACGCCGATGTCTCGATTACGCGTTACCGCGATCAGCGCCAAACCGTCACGCCGCGAGAGATTGAAACGCAAGCCGCTGTCTGACAGCCCATTCGCTAACGACGGTTTTCCGTGGGCGCTAAACGCAAATGCCAATTCATTTGGCGAGACGTTCAGGTATCGGCCGAGCAGCAGGCGCAGCACGGCGCGAGACTCAATGAATTGGTTTCGATCTTTGTCGAAGCGAAAGCGCTCTGCCCTGCCTCGCTCGTCCGGGGAAAGGACTTCATTCAGTTCTGATAGGCGTTCGAGATTTTGGTTGAGTGGAACTCGCCAGACGTGGACTTGATCGGGCGCGAGATTGGGGAATGATTCTGAAAGGCGCGAGTCAGTCATTGCGATCATGGAGTCAGGACCGGAAGCGGTAGCGACCGGGTTAATGTCCCGGCGATCTCGACTCTTGCGTCAGTTGAGACCCGGTCGCATCCACCACCCCACGCGGGCTGCCCGCGCGGGGACCCCGGTCTGCTCCCGGTACTGACCTCACTCCCCGGTTGGTCAGAAATAACCCTTCACCCAGCCAACGCCAATCGCGGCCAGACGCGCTGCGAGAGACTATTGGAAAGCAAACGCGCGCCCGCCAACAGTTCGTCCGCGCAAGAGGCGGGCGCGACCGATCCGAGGAACTGCAGAACTCGAAAGGCAAACACGTTGCGATCGAACTTTTCGGCGTGATGTCGCAGGGTGTCCTGTCTCCATCTCAAGCCTTCAAACTTTTCCATCGCTTCAGCCAGCGAATGACCATTTTGCTGATCAAAGAAAACGCCGGTGACATTTTCTATGACCGTTTCCAGCGCGCCGCCGCCGCGATAGGCGATCACCGGCCGGCCGGCTGCATTTACTTCCAAAGGAACCATGCCAAAGTCCTCTTCACCCGGAAACAGGAGCGCCTGACAACGCGAGGCGAAGTAATTAACGACCTTGTCCGGTTGGCTTCCCATGAACTCTATGCGGTCGTCGGCAAGCTTTTCGAGGCGCTTACGATCGGGGCCGTCGCCGATGATGACGAGCCGGCGATTCAAGCGTTTGCACGCTTCGATCGCTATATCAATTCGCTTGTAGGGCATCAGCCGCGAGAGAACCAGATAGTAGTCGTCCTGTTCATTCGACATCTGGAATCTTTGCACATCGATGGGCGGCGGAATGACAAACGCTTCACGTCCATAGATCTTTTTAATCCGCTGGGCCACCAACCGAGAGTTCGCGATGTAGTAATTCGGTTGCCGGGAAGCGCGCAGGTCCCACTTGCGCAATCCCCAAAGCAGATAAGGCAGGGCCGCGCGCGCCGCGCCACCGAAACCTTCGCGCGCCACATAATCGTCATAGCGCCAGACCCAGCGCATCGGCGTGTGGCAATAGCAGACATGAATCGCGTTGCGACGGCGGCGAACGCCTTTTGCATAGCCCGAGCTGCTGCTGAAAATCAGATCGTATGCGGACAGATCAAAGTTCTCAACCGCGAAGGGATACAACATGAAGTAATGACGAAAGCGACGATCGAGGGACGGCAGATTTTGCAGCGGCGAAGTGCGTATATCAGCAGAGCGCAGACTGCCCGGCAAGCCTTTCAGCAAAGCGACCGTCGTATACATGGGCGCGGAAGGAAACGAGTCGTGCATCGCCTCGGCGACGCGCTCGGCCCCACCCATCTGGACAAAATAGTCGTGCACTAGAGCGATTTTTGACAAGGTAGTAATGCTCAGAAGAGCTTACTTAAAGAAAGTCCGAAAGGCGGCGATATTTCAGGCTGTGCTTAACTTAACCTGAAGTGTGTTGCACTCTTGCGCAAAGGCCGTTCACCATCCATGTAAATCCGGGATAGGAGCGAATGACTCGAGTTTTTTTGTGGCAGCAGGCCCGAAGGGCCGTCATGAAATAGCCACGTCCGTGAGGGCGTGGTCGGAGCGTGTGCAAGTCTCGGAGGCCCGAAGGGCCGAGACATTCCATTGCCGTGTAAACTAATCGTGCCGCGCCTGGGCGCTCAATTCGTGTTGGTTGGTTCCCGATCCACGACCTGACGGTCGTGGCTATTTCATGCCTTGGATCAAACTGATGATCGGGGTCTTGACACAGCCTTTAGTACCCGTTTGTTGCGCGATGCCTTTCAGTCCGGGCTCAAATTAACTTCAAAGTTTCGCGCACTCTCATTAAGGTGTGGCATTCCGCCGCTGTTGAGTGCGCCGCGATAGAGTTCTTCGACTTCTTTGAGGAACCTTTGCGTCGAGAAGCGCGCGATCGCTTCACGGCGGCCTTTGCGTCCCAGTTGATGACGCAAACTTTGGTTGGCGAAAAGGGCCAGCATTGATTTAGCCAGCGCGTTTTGATCGCGGGCCTCGACCAGCCAACCATTCTCGCCGTGGCGAATCATCTCCGGCGTGCCGCCGACCGAAGTCGCCAGGACCGCGATCCCGCTCGACAGACCTTCAAGGACCGTAAGCGCGAACGGCTCTTCGTGCGAATTAACGACCAGCACATCGAGGGCCTGCACGAGCTCTGGAATATCGTCCCGTGGTCCCAGAAACCGGACGCGATCGGTGATGCCGAGTGACTCAACCGCGCGTTCAAGCTGGGCGGCATATTCCTCATCGCGATTGAAAAGCGCCGCGCCGGCGATGAGCAGCACTGCGTCCTTAACTTCACCATTGACGGAGGCAAACGCTTCGATCAATTCGAGCTGGCCCTTACGCGGGGTCAGTTGTCCGACTATCCCGATAACAGGTTGGGCATCCTTGAGCCCCAGCGTGCCACGAATTTCTTCACGACTCTTTGCGTTGGGTTTAAAGCGTTCAAGATCGACTGCGTTGTGAATGACCACGATCGGCACGCGACGTCGGAACGGACGCAGGATGACTCCGCGGAAACGATCGGCAACTGCCTGTGAAACCGCGAGGATGCGATTACGTGAAGTAACCATCGCGAATAGACGAACGGCTGTGCTCAACGGATGACGCGGCAGGATGTCGTGAGCATGCCAAATGACCGGCGCCTTCAATCCCATAGTCGCGGCAGCCATCACCAGTCCGGCGCGAATGCTGTTGGCATGGATGATGTCGGGCGCTTCATCAATGACCAGTTTGCGAGCCGAGCGAATGACCGAGGCAAAGGAAATCAAGTAGCGAACTACCAAATCCAGTCGCCAGGTGAAGCGCGCCTCGAGCGGTTGCAGGCCGCGGGCCCTGATCTTCATCGTCTGGATCATTTCCATCATGGGGCTTCGATCAGGACAAACCACCACGGACTCAAAACGATCGCGATCCAGCCGGTCGAGAATCATCGACATGACTCGCTCAGCACCGCTGACTGTCCCCGTGTGATTGTAGAAAAGTATCTTCACGCAAACGCCTCAGATGGTGATGATTTCCCGTTCGATCTCACGACGCGCGCTGATTGTGTCGGCGCTGATCCAACCGATGAGCAGCCAGACAAGCGGCGCGACCGAATAAAGCGTGAAGGTCAGACCGAACACGCTGTTAAGAACCAGCGCCGGCATCAGCGCGGCGACGATCCGCCGGGTAGTCATGTTGCGATTATTGGCCGGTGCACTGCGCGCCATCCTCAGCGACAGCCAGGCGGCGCGTCCCAGAATCCATAGAAACAACAGGACACCTGGTATTCCGCAAGAGACCGCCACCACCAGGATGAAACTATCAAT
>Ga0137358_10000719_pt1 | contig 16252 bp, 16 predicted proteins | sample Mad1_20_16metaG_FD_105551 | JGI IMG/M metagenome (GOLD analysis project Ga0137358, IMG submission 105551) | Vadose zone soil microbial communities from Angelo Coast Range Reserve, California, USA - Mad1_20_16 metaG | ecosystem: Environmental > Terrestrial > Soil > Vadose zone | place: USA... | reverse complement strand
GCAGGCGGGGAGGGCCGGCGCCTGCAGACCTCACGCGCACGATCACCAGGGTGCCGATCCCGAAGCAGTCGTGTCGGATCGTGGGCGACCGCTCCTTTCTCGCCCGCCGGCCGGACGGTATCGTGCGTACAGTCAAATCTTAACTCGCTAGGAGCCGTCTATGCAAATCGCCGCGCTCCTGTCTGTCATCTATGCGACAGCCATGGGCCTGCGCGAGCTCGAGCGGGACAGGGTAATCCGACGGGATGGCCGGCGCTTCGTGCTGCTCGACGTGGACCGGCTACGCCGGTCGAAGGAACGTGGCCCGGCGTGATCGCGCTCACCGGAGGGTGCGGAGCATCTGGCGTGAAGCGCAGGTGTTTCCGGATCAGTCGCCCGCAGCCTCGCCTTCGTGGGCCCCGTGGCGAGGAGCGAGGAGGGCTCGGGCTGGTTGGTGCTCGGGTGGACGTTTCACCTTCGATGACCCCTCCGTGGTCTGCCCTCCGCTGCCGCCAGCGGCAGAGTGAAGCGCAGCGTGGCCCCGCCCCGGTGACCCCGCCCGGGCACGATCTCCATGCGCCCATCGTGGGCTTCGATGATCGACCGGCTGATGGCGAGGCCCATGCCGAGCCCGCCTCTCTTGGTCGTGAACAGCGGCTGGAACATGCGGCGGGCCACCCCTTCGGAGATGCCCGTGCCCGTGTCGTGCACCGCGACGCCGACGACACCGGCGGGGCGTCTCGTGGCTCGCAAGGTGATCTCTCTGCGCGCGCCACGTGCGGCACGAATGGCCTCGATCGCATTCTGCAGCACGTTCAGGAGGACCTGCTCGAGCTGCACGCGGACGATGTTGACGGGCAGCTCGCGGCTGCCGAGCTGGAGGTGCAACGTGATCCGATGTGCCCTCAGCTCTCCGGCCAGCAGCCGTGCGACGGCATCGATCACGCTGCGAAGGTCCGCCCGCGCGCGCCGCGGCTGACGGTTCTGGACGAGCTCGCGCACGCCCCGCACGATCTCGCCGGTCCGGACCACGTCGCTGGTGGCCTGCTCGAGGAGCCGGATCAGCGTCGAGGCCCGCACCGGGCCCGATCGCAGGCGGGTGACGCACGTCTCCAGGGTGTTGGCGACCACGCTCAGGGGCTGGTTCAGCTCGTGCGCCAGCCCGGCCGCGAGCTCCCCCATGGCCCCCAGGCGGAGCGCTCGCCCCAGCTCCACTTGGTGGCGCACGGCCTCCTCCTCGGCCCTCTTGCGCTCGCTGATGTTCTGCACGATGCCCACGAAGCCGCGGGGGACGCCGTCGTGCCATTCGCCGATCGACAGCTCCATGGGGAACGTCGTGCCGTCCTTCCGTCGCCCAACCACCTCTCGGCTCGTGCCGATGATTCGCGCGACGCCCGTTCGCAGATAGCGCGTGAGGTGCTCGGCATGCTCGTTCCGGTAGGGCGACGGCATGAGAAGCGAGACATTCTGCCCGATCACCTCGCTCGCGGGGTGGCCGAAGATCCGCTCCGCGGCCGGGTTGAACGCGATCACGGTGCCCGCCTCGTCGATCGTGACGATGCCGACGGCCGCCGCCTCGACGATCGCCCGGAGCTTCGCCTCGCTCGCGAGGAGGGCCTCCTCGCGCCGCTTGCGCTCGGTCACGTCCTCGATCTCGAGCAGGATCAGGCGCGGCGTGTTCTCCCCACCGGCCGCGAGAGGGCGTGCGCTGAGCACCATCGTCCGGCGGCCGAGGCGGGCGAACGTGAGGGTCAGCTCGAGGTCCTTGAAGCCCTCCTTGCGCTCGACGACGCCAGCGAGCGCCCGCCGGAGTGGGGGAACGTCCCACTCGTGCTCCCCGAGCTCGTAGAGGGGCCGGTTCGCGGTCTCGCCGGCCGACGTCTGGAACATCCCGTAGAAGGACCGGTTGGCCGACTTCACGCGCATGGTGTCGTCCAGGACGAGCAACGCCTCCCCCACCATGTCCACGATCGTGTCGGTACGGAACCGCGCCGAGCGGAGCACGCCCCCCGCCGCATCCGAGAAGGTGATGACGACGCCCTCGATGCGGTTGTCACGCGTCCGGTAGGGGAGGACCTCTCGCATGTACCACTGCCCGCCGTGCGTCCGTACCTCCCCGCTCACGGGGGAGAGATGGTCGAGCACGATGGCCGCGTCCGGTAGCAGCTCAGGATCGGTGAACCGCGGCACGATGTCGGAGAGCGGCCGATCGACGTCGGAGGGGAGCAGGTTGAAGAGCCGGGTCGCCGCGGGCGTGAATCGTCGGATGCGGAGCCTGGGATCGAGGAAGATGGTCGCGACGTTGGTGCTCGTGAGCAGGTTGTCGAGGTCGTTGTTGGTGCGTTCGAGCTCGCCCAGCTTGCTCTCCAGCTGCGCATTGACCGTGTTCAGCTCCTCGTTGAGCGACTGGAGCTCCTCCTTGGATGTCTCCAGCTCCTCGTTCGTGGACTGGAGCTCCTCGTTGGCCGACATGACCTCTTCGTTGGAGGCCTTGAGCTCCTCGTTCGCGGTCTCGAACTGCTCGATGGTGCTCCTGAGCTCGGCGCGCGTCGCTTTCAGCTCGGACTCGAGCTGACGGACCAGCGGCTCCTTCGCGGCGACGGACTCGGCTACGGCCGGGGCGGATGGCGCGTCCTGCGCGGGCGGTTCGTCCTGGAACGCGATCAGGATCAGCCCATCGGTGTCCGGCGAGCCCTTGAGGGCCTCGGCGGTGATCTTCACGCGCCGCGACCCCTCGCCCCGTCGCACCGATGCGCTCACGGTGATTGGCCCCTCGCCGCGGATCGCCTTCTGCACGGCGGCGCGGAGCGCGGTCTGCAGCCCATGGCGCGCCTGCGCGAACACCTCCTGCGTGGCGGGACCCGTCGGCTGCAGCAGATACTCGTGCGTGGGACCCGAGAAATGCACCATCTCACCCTTCCGGGTGACGATCACGCACGCCGGGGTATAGCGCTCGAGCAAGAGCTGCTGCATCGCGACGATGCGGCCCAGGCTCGAGCGCACGGCCGCCGAGGCGGGTGGGGGCGCGCTCGCCTGGGATGCGGCGATCACGGGCAACTCGACCTTGTCGTGACGCGTTGGTCCGATACGACGGTAGATATGCCACTTCTTCGAGACGGGCTCGAACAGATCGTCGAGGGTGCCGATGGTCTCCGCTCTCCCGAGGAAGAGGTACCCGCCCTCGAGGAGCCCGAAGTACAGGAGCGTGATCAGCCGATCCTGCACCGCCGGCTCGAGGTACATGAGGAAGTTTCTGCAGGAGACCAGGTCGAGCTTGGAGAAGGGGGGGTCGGTCAGCAGGTTCTGCTGTGCGACGATAACGCAGTCGCGCAGCTCCTTGCTCACTCGGTAGCTCTGCTCCTCCTTGGAGAAGAAGCGCCGCAGACGCTCGGGTGTGACGTCCGTCGAGATGCTCTCGGGATAGAGCGCCGCCCGAGCCACCTTCAGCGCGTCCGCGTCGACGTCCGACGCGAAGACCTGGAGGTGACAGCGCTCGCGGTCCCGCTGCAGCTGCTCGATCAGGAGCATCGCGATGGAGTAGGCCTCCTCCCCCGAGGAGCAGGCCGGCACCCAGACGCGCAGCACGTCGTGCTCCCTCCTGCGCTTGACGATCGCCGGGATCACCTGATCGGCGAGGATCTGCCAGGCCTGCGGTTCGCGGAAGAAGCTCGTGACGCTGATGAGGAGATCCTTGCGGAGCGCCTTGAGCTCGTCCTCGTCGCTGCGCAGGAGGCGCAGGTACTCGACGGTGCTCGTGATGTGCTGCAGGCTCATTCGCCGCTGGATGCGCCGCCGCAGCGTTGGCTTGCGATAGCAGCCGAAGTCGATGTTCGCCCGAGCATTCAGGAAGGGCAGGATCGCGAGCACCTCGTCGCGGGCGTCCTCGGGGGCCGGTGCAGAAGACGCGGGTGCCTTGACGTAGTCGTGACGCACGTACTTGACGAGCATCTCGGGCATCTGCTCGACGGGAAGGACGTGATCGACACCGCCGGTCGCGATCGCGCTGCTGGGCATGCCGTCGTACTGAACCGTTTCCGGGTCTTGTGCCATGGTCATGCCGCCGGCCGCTTTGATCTCTGTCAGGCCGAGCGCGCCATCGGTCCCGGTACCGGAGAGGACGACGCCCACCGCCCGCTCGCGCTGATCTGCGGCGAGCGAGCGGAAGAAGAGGTCGATCGGCATCCGGGTCCCGCGCGGCTCGCCAGGCGTCCTCAACCGGAGCGCGCCATCCTCGATGCTCAGGTAGCGATTGGGAGCGATGACGTAGACGCGGTTCGGCTCGACCTGCGTCCCGCGGTCGACCTGGACGACGGGCATGCTCGTGCACTTCCGGAGCAGCTCGGGGGTGAGGCTCTCGTGCGTCGGGTCGAGGTGCTGGATGAGCACGAACGCGACGCCGCTGTCGGGAGCCATGGCTCGGAAGAACGCCTCGGAGGCCGCGAGCCCGCCGGCCGACGCACCGATGCCGACCACGGGGCACCTCTGGCGTTCCGGCTCGGCGGGCGACGAGGATGGTCGTGTGCTCTTCTGCCTCCCGTACTTCCGGTCGCGAGGCGCCACGCCGATCTTGTCGCCCAGCTTGGTCTTACCGGTCAACTGAAGTGTCCCTACCCCAGCTCGCGTGGCCCGTAGGCCCCGATTGCGACGTTGCTGGAAGCCTTCCTCCGACCACCCTCGAGCGGGCCGCGAACGGCGAAATTGCCGAAACCGACGTCCAGGTATTGCGTTATCCCATTTCTGCTGCCGCCGCCGAAAGACCCTTGCCCCAAAGGCCAAGAAGCTTCCCAAGGTGGGCGTCGCCGGTTCGACCCCGGTCGCGCGCTCTCGTGAGTTCGCACGTTAGACGCCACCGTAGGGTTCCGCGGCCCGCCGCCCGTGGCAGTTTGGTGGCAGTTCGACCGCGGCTGGACGTGCGGGAGCGCCGATGACACCACCCGCGATGGCGCACCCGTCCCAGCGGCGCCTCTCCATCTGGGCACCCCCCATCGGGTTCACGGTCATCCTCGTCTCCTGCGAACTCGTACATGCCGGAGCCAGCGATCGATGACGGGATCCGGGGATCCTTACCTTTAGGAGCCAGAAGCCTCCGGAATTGGCGTTCCCGGAAAAGCCAAGACGGCCGGGCCACGCTAAATCCGTGACAATCTCGACCTCGGCTACTTGGACCACGCACACTTCACGCGTGCCTTCCGGCAATGGGCAGGCTGCTCGCCCCAGGAATATCGGCGCAGACGGAGGCAGAAGCCGGGCGCCTCCAAGGTCAACCGGCACCTAGCACATTCTACCTGCGATGGCGTGACCCGTCTCGCATCCGCGCCACTGCGAGGACGCGTGTCAGGGTGACTCGGGCTGATACGGCTCGTAGTCCCCGAAAGGGGCTCTCGTGCGGCACGTGCCCGACAGACCGGCTCGAGCTTCGGCTGGGACACCACGAAGTGAATCGGCCGCATCACGAGCCACTCGAGAGCGAAGCCGACGGGATGGAGCGCGTACGCAGCGAGCTGCAGCGGATGCGATTGGGAATCGTCGTAGGCGTCGTGAGCGCTCGCTCCGACGGGCATCGACACCAGCCAGAGCAGCATCACCGTTCCGATGAGCTTTGCCATTCGAGGCCTCCCTGGACTTTCGACACCTTCCTGAAGGTTGCATGGGAGCAATCGCCATGCGTTGGCGGAGTCGATGCTGGCCGGTCTGCCACGTGGCGCCAGCTACACCGCGAAGCGCTCCCGGTACCACCGATATCGCTCCTGGATCCACTCGGCATCGAGCCCGAATTCCGCCGCAGAACCACCGCACGGATACTGCGTGTCCATGGCAGTGGCCTGGACGAATCGGCGAATTCGCTTTGCGGCTATGTTCGTCAACGGGACCTGCCAGTGCGCGTAGAGACGTCTGACCGTGCCGATCGGATCGCGCAGCAGGTCCACGTAGCGGACGTCGAGGAACCGCCCTGACGGGATCACCCCCGTGTCGCGGTAGCGGCTTGCCCGCTCCATCGCGGTCGCCCAGCGCTCGGTCACCTCGCGTCCGACGGCCACCGGATCCACCGCGTCGCTGAATGCGCTGCGAAGAACGACGGTGATCCTCGCGAGGGATTCGCTCGCCTCCGCGGGATCGCGGTGCGTGAAGACGACCCTCGCGTCGGGATACGTCGCGAAGAGGGCGGCCAGCTCGAAGAGGTGTGCGGGCGCCCTCAGCACCCAGCGGGCGCCCGGGCATCGCGACTGGAGGTGCTGTAGGAAGCGGCGGTGCCAGGCGTAGGAGCAAACGAGGTCTCGGGTCTCCAGCCAGGCCTCATAGGTCGGAACGTCGTGGATCGCCTGGAACTCGAAGCTCGCGAAGCAGAGGCTCATGATGGTGGCGCACTCCGCGGGAAGCCGCGCCCCGAGCCGATGTATGCGCCAGATCCCCGGCTGCAGCCGCCGAAGCCAGAGCAGCTGCCGCTCGACGGCGGTGATGCGCGGACCGGCGGCACGCGAATCCCGATCGAGCGGTGGCGACGGAAGGACCGCTTCCCAGTGCAGAGGAGCCCGGCTTTCCGGATCCTGCGCCAGAAGTGCGTGGAGAAGCGTCGTGCCGCTTCGCGGAAGGCCGGTCAGAAACAGAGGACTCCGTATCTCTTGGCCCGCGATCTCCGGGCGACGCGCACGGTCCTCGACCAGGCTCAGCCGGTTCATGAGCAGCCGGATCGTGCGCTGTCGTGCGGTGACGCGCCCGATGAGCTTCAGGTGCGCCTCGGTCTCGTATGAGGAGATGAGACGACCGAGGGCCTGGTGGAAGGTCTCGTCCTCGGCGAAGTCTTCGAGACGTGTCCGCCGTCGCGCCTCGGCGAACAGGGCACGCTCGTCGAGGTCGAGCACCCGCGGCCATAGCTCGCTCGCGATCCCGCCCGCCCCGCTTTGAAAACGGCGGTTCATGCCCGCCGAGGGCATCGCGTTCGGCGTTCCACGCCGTCCAGTACCGGCAAACCGGTCCATCGCCGCATCGACACCGATATGCGGTCGCACGTCGCCCCGTCTTGCCGCTCGGTGCCACGGGTTCCGGCTTCCCCGCCGGATTGCAGGATTGACAATCACTGGGCGGCCGAGTCCGACCGGTGAGACATGCCGGCTCGATACGGCCCGATCACGCTTCGATTCCTACGGCGGTATGGACACGGCATGCGCGTTGCTGTACGCGAGTTGCAACGGGAGGATGGACGCCATGAAGGAGACTGCGCTAGACAGGCCGCCGATGAATTCGATGCTCCCGGCGGAGGGTCTCGACGGTGTCGGGGCCACGCTCCGACCAGAGAGGCGCCTGATGCTCGCCGTGCTGGAAGGTGCCGTCAGCGACTTCCAGAAGTACGCAACGGCGTTGAGCGGGCGTGGAAGGCGGCTCTTCGCCGATGCGGACGCGTGGTTCGGGTCGTCCGCCAGCGATCGGCCTCTCGATTTCGAGAGCATCTGCCAGGCTCTCGGGCTCGACCCACCGTTCATCCGGGCAGGCTTGCACCGCTGGTGCAGCGCGAGGCGACGGGAACCGCGTCAATCGAGGACGGTGCTTCGCTTTCCCTTCCGCCGGATGAGCGGGACACGACACGCGATCTCCGCGGTGTCGTGACCTGTCGGGACGATCCAAGGCGGATCGGCGTCGCCGGCGGCCGCGATCCCGGCACCGGCGCCCGCCCCGAGAACCAGCGGAGGTGGTTCGGAAGGACGGGCACGAGCGAGTATGTTTCGGTGATGAGGCGATCCTTGCGGAGCGCCTTCACCTCCTTCTCGTCGCCGCGCAGGAGGCGCAGGTACTCCGTCGTGCTCCTGACGTGCCGCAGGCTCATCCGTCGCTAGATGCGCGGAGCGTGGGAGAGTGAACCGGGCACGGCCCGACCGCACGACGCGCTGCCGCGCCGAGTCGAGCGCCGCGATGGACGCTCCGGGTGAAGACGAACCCGGCCAGCAGCATCCCGCTGGCCGGCATCGTGAGCGACTCGATCCCGTTCAGGAAAGCGGCCTCCTTCCGGCGCCCCACCGCCAGCATCGAGCCCAGCTCCCGGGCCGACGCCCCCGGTAGAGCTTCTTCCGCGGATCAGGCCGGAAGAAGGCCGTGGGCACTGCGGTCACGAGGGTTCCGACCCCATCACCCAGACCCTCAGGATGGGGTGGTCGGGCCTCACTGCTTGATCTTCATACTGACGCCGCCGGCACCGACGGCGACCTTGGCTCCCTGCGTGGTGGCGACCAGCTCGACCGTGACCCCATTCTGGTTCTTCATCGCAGCCGCGCCGACTCCTCCGGCCGCCGTCAGTCCAGCACCGACGGCCGTGTAGTTGCCATCGAAGTCCCCCAGCGCCTTCAAGTTATATACCTTGCCTGATGCCTCGATCTTCGTCGCGCCCACGTCACCGACGGAGAGCCCTTTCACGTCGATCGGATACTCCTTGCCTTTGTAGCTGAGCATGCCGCTTCCCCAGCTCACCCCGACACCGGCCGCCACGGACCCACCGCTCAGCTTGAGCGTTCCATCCGGTGTCTTGTCTTCCGCCGCAGCCGCCGTGAGGCAGAAGCCCAACGCGACAATACTTACGAGCCCGATCATCCGTCGCATTGCCTGTTCTCCTTTCCTCTCGAAATTCGAGTGCAGCCGACCCGAGGCTGAACCAGTCATCGATGTGGAGTAGACCCCTCTCGCGGGCCGCTCTCACCGGGTCGCGCCACCGTATAGTCGAGATCGTCATTCCCTGTCTTGCCAATTCGCGCCTCGGCACGACCTTCGCTCGGCCTTCTCCCCTGCTGGGCTGCGGATGCTGAAAGGCGAAAGAGGTGCAGCGTTCCAATCGGTCTAGACTCCGACGTAGTTCGCCGACATCGCCTGCTCGATGTCGCCGGCCACGGGGACAGTCCCTGGTCGCGCGCCTCCTGACCGTCGAGGTCGCCCACCCAGGTCCCACAGCCGTGTATCATCGGCGTCGGCTTCGATGGTGAAACGGCTCGCCGTGGGCGAAGTGACTGGTGAGACGGACCCTTCCGTGAGCTCGTGAGATCTCTCTTCCCGGGGCGACCGCCGTATTCGGAGACCGCCCCCGGCTGTCAATGCATGTTCCGTCATCGCCGGTCAGCCCCGTCGGTTGAGCGACTCAGAACGGATAGCCGACACCGGAGAAGACTGCGCTTCCCTCGTATCCGAAGCCGATGTCCACGTAGGCGACGATCTGCGGCCGGACCACCACCCGGAATCCCATGCCGTACGCCACGTGCAGATCCGAGACCGGCGAGTTGTCGATGCGGTGGAAAACCTCTCCCGCATCGAAGAACGGCGCCACCTCGAGCTCGGGGTTCACTCCGAAGAGCCGGCGGCGGTAAACCGGCATGCGGAATTCGATGTTGGCGACCGAGCGATTGAAGTCGATGAAGCGGTCGGTGCCGAAGGCGCGCAGGTCGCGCTCCCCGACTGAACTCTGCTCCCAAAAGGGCGTGTCCTTGCTGCCGTTCACGTAGTTCAGCAGCACGCGAAGCGCGAGCACGCCCCGCAGGCGCCGGATCTGCACCGGAACGAAGTCGCGCCATTCGGTCCCGAACTTGACGAAGGACGTCGCGCTACCGAGCGTGCGGTCCGCCGCCTCGGTGTAGGCCGTCGCGAAGGCGCCGCGCGCGGGGATGTCCAGATCGTCCCGGGAATCGTACGTCAGCGACACGCGGTGCGACCAGTACACCGCGGGGGCGTCGCCACGGCCGCGGCTCTCCGGATGTTCCGTTTCGATGAAAGGGAGCGACGTCACCTGGCCACTCTCGATCGAGTGTCGGCGGATGCGCATGTCGTAGGCGAGGGCCAGGTGCGGCACGAGCCAGACGCCCGGGCTCGCCTCGGCGACGGTGTCGTTGCCGGTGTAGTTCGATTCCCTCGCTTCGTGAGACGAATTTCCGAAGCCGAAGAACCGTCTGGTGGAGTCGCGCTCGTGCAGCAGGCCGGCGACGATGTAAGCGGAACTCCCCCACAGCGAGCGCTCGGTGAAGTTGGCGATGTAGCGCTCGTCCTTGGTCGTGGACTTGCCGGCGATGAGCGACCAGCGCCGGGTCGGGGTGGGATAGGAGAAGAGACGGAAGCGGGGAAAGAACCCCCTCGTGCGGTTGTAGGAGAAGTCGGGCGCGAGCATGTAGCGGATCTCGTCCTTTTCGTTGGTGAAGAGCACGACGGGAAGGACGCCGAGCGTGGTCCCCTCGTTCGGGTCGAGGATGATCTCGGGTATGGGAATGAAGCTGCGGCCCGCGTGTCCCGGTGCCGCGGTGGCGAACACGACGAGCACCGCGGCACACCAGAAGCGTGCTCGGCGCGTCGTCGTCCGTCGGCCACCGGTCACTTCCGCGCCCCGCCGGACACGTCCCGCTGCCGCGTGAAGGAGGTCGCGGCATGCCCGGCCTGCCACACGACCAGCCCGGGGATGCCGAGGACGAGCTCACGCACGCGCTTGGCGAGCGACAGTGCCACCGACACACCGGGCGTCAGACCGAAGAGCCCCCCGAGCAGCACGAGGCCGCCCTCCTGGACGCCGAGCGCCGCCGGGATCGGGAAGGCAGCCGTGCGGATCGCCTCACCGAGGCTCTCGATCACGAGGGCGGTCGTCAATTCCACCGGGTGGCCGAGGAAGCGGAGTGCGAGCCATGTCTCCCCAGCGCCGAGAAGCCAGCTGAGGACGTGCCAGACCTCGGCGACGGCGAGGGCCCGCGGGTGCCGGTACAGACGCCGTATGCACACGTCCATCGCGCCGGCACCGTCGAGGACCGCCGACCAGTCGGCGGATCGGAAGACGCCGCGGAGCAGAGCCGCCAGCGCGGTGAAGAGGCCCCGGCGTTGCATCAGGAAGAAGGCAGCGGCGCCGACGGCCGAGAGGACGAGGCCGGCGATGGCGCTCACGTCGAGCCCGGCTCCGCTGACGCTCACCAGCAACAGTGACAATCCGAGCATCGTGAAGAGCAGCTGCGCGAAGAGGTGAAGCGTGATGTCCACGACCACGCTCGCTCCGGCGAGCGTCGCCGGCACGCCCGACCGCGCGAGCCGTCGCGCCCGCACGACGTTGCCGCCGACGTGGAGCGCCGGCAGAAGCTGGTTGATCGACTCGGCTATCCACCGTGCCGAGACCACGGTCCGCAGCGCCGGTCGCTCGACCGGCGCCAGCACGGCGTACCAGCCGAGTGCGCTCGCCCCGATCGGCACGAGGTGGAAGAGCGACACCCACAGGAGTCCCACGCCGGCGGAGGCCAGGGTGCGCGCGATCTCGCCGACACCCAGGTAGACAACGAGCGCGACGAAGAGCGCCAGCCCCCCCGCCAGTCCGGCGTAGGCGAACGAGACGAGCCGCGCCGCCTCGACGAGACGGAACCTCGGCGGGTCTTGCCGCATCGGTCTCCAAGACGTCGCCGTCCGGTTCGCCACGCGACCGCGGACGGTCAGCTCCCCACGGGATTCTGCCAGCGGTCCCAGTACCCGCGGTAGCGCTCACGCTCGTTGTCGCGATCGAGCCCGAACTGACCGAGGGAGTACACGTGCGGACCGTTCCGGTCCTTGCGATTCACCGCCAGATACGCATGCATGCGTGCCTCGACCGCCATCGACAGGGGAAGGTCGAAGTGCCGGTAGATGCGCTGCACCACGGCGAGCGGGTCGTCCATCAGCTGGCTGTACCACACGTCGAGGAACTGCTCCGGCGGGGCGCATCCGTCGTCGCGCGCCCCGAAGCCGCGTCGGATGTCGCCGGCGAGCATGCGCGACACCTCCGGTCCGACCGCAAGCGGATCGACCGCGCCACTGAACGTCCGACGCAGGACGACGTGCAGGCTCGCGACAGACGCGACGACCTCGAGGGGGTCCCGATGGGTCACGATGACGTTCGCGTCGGGATAGACCGCGCACAGCGCGCGCAGGCCCGGCAGATGCGGGGGAGCCTTCAGGAGCCAGCGCTCGCCCGCATGGGCCCACTGCAGGTGCTCGAGAAATCGCCGGTGATAACGGTACGCCGGCTCGAGGTCCTGTTGCTCGAGCCAGGACTGGTAGGAGGGGACGAACCAGTTCGACGAGAACTCGAAGCTCAGGAACGCGTGGCTCAGGATGACGACGCACTCCTCCGGGAGCCGGGAGCCCACCGGATGGATCTTCCGGAACTCCGGAGCGAGGCGGAAGAACCAGCGGATGTGACGCGCCGCTCGCGCGATGCGCGGGTCGGTGTCGCGGGTGGAGAGCTCGGGTGGCGGCGACGGGAAGCGCAGCTCCCAGTGCAGCGGGACCCGGCTGGCAGGATCCTGTGCCAGGAGGCCGTGCAGGAACGTGGACCCGCTGCGGGGCAGGCCCGTGATGACGAGTGGCCTCCGGATCTGCTCGTGCGCGATCCCCGGATGCCGCGCCCGATCGCGCTCCAGCATGAGGCGGTTCATCAGCATGCCGGTCAGATACTCGCGCGCCGCGAAGCGGCCCATGAGGTTCAAGCGGGCCTCGCACTCGAGCGACCGGACGAGACGCTCGAGCGGTTTCCGGAACACGGGATCGCCGAAGTCGTAGAGGCCGGTCCGCCGGCTCGCCACGGACAGCATGCGGTCCGCGTCCAGGCGGAGAAGTCGACGTCCGGGGGACAGGATGCCGGCGGCGTTCTGCTGCCCGCTCGCCGCTGGACGGAACATCGGCCTCATCAGCGCTGGACCAGGAAGATGCCGATGCCGATCAACAGCGCTCCGGCCCACTGGACGGTGTTGATCGGCTCGTGAAACAGCCACTGGGCGGCCACGACCTGCACGCCGAGGATGCTCATGCCCGTCGTCAGCGGGAAGGCGATGCTGAGCGGCGCGTAGCGCAGCATGCCGGTGAGGGCGATGACGGTGACGAGCCCAGCGAGATTGCCGAGCACCTGCCAGGTCAGGACCTCGCTCCAGGAGGCGCTCCGTGCCGAGACGCGAAACGCCACATTGGCGAGGATGTTGAAGACCACGTTCACTGCGACCAGAGCCGTCATGATGGCGGGCACGCTCGCCGGGAGCGCGAGGGCGCCGAGGCGATCCTTCAACATGGGTCCTCCATGGTGGGTGATCGATTCAATCCGCCCACCCCGGACGCGCTCCACGCGAGTCGGAGAGCGCCACCGAGCGCCGGTTCGCCGGGGAGCACGCCCGCGGCCCCCAGGGCTCGCGGCCGCGCACTGCGTCTCGAGGCCGTCGACTTCACCTCGAGCATGCCCTGCCTCCCCAGGGCCGCGGTCATGAAGCAGATGAAGGCGAGGCCGGCGAGCGCCGGGATCGGAAGGAAGCGGAGCGTCCCATCCGCCGGCGCGAGCGGCTGATGAGCGGCGGCTACGGCCGTCCACAGCACCGCGAGCGACGCGACGAGTGCGGCCGGGACGAGCGAGGAGCGTCCTCCGACACGAAGCTGTGCGAGCGCTGCGACGGCGCCCAGTGCGGTGAGCCGGCCGCCGAAGACCCCGCCGTCGTTCGAGACGCTGAACGAGAGCGTGTGGGTCACGAGCAGGAGCACGGCGAAGACGAGGGCATAGGTCGGGGAGCTCATCAAAGGGCGCATCTCGACCCCCGAGGCCCCGCCGAGCACGAGGAGCACGACAACGGCGATGGGGATCACGATCGGGACATGATCCACCCGCAGCGTCCTCGCGGCGCAGACCGCCGCGCGAGCCGCAGCCCGCTGCCGGGACGCGACGGCATCGCCGCGGACGAGTGGTCGGCCGGTCGCATGTGAGAGCGGTCCGATCCCGAGGAGGGTTGCGATCGTCGGACCGACGTCTCGGCCGCGTCCCGCGCGCGTCCGGCGCACGGCCCCGGCGCCCCAGACGACGATGGGAATCCTCACGACCGCAGGCTCCATCCCGCCATGACCGCCTCCGTCGAGATGCCCGTGGTCGGACGTAACGATGAGCGCCTCGCGCGCCGGATCGAGCGTCCGCGCGATGCGACCGATCACCTCGTCGGCGCGGGCGACCGCCGCCCGGTACTGCCGCGATGCAGCGCCGGACACGTGCCCGGCCCGGTCCACATACCCGATGTGCACGAAGACGAGGTCCGCGGGCGGCAGGTCCGCGTCCGGGTCCGGGTCCTCGGTGATCGTATCGTCCACCCAGGATGCATAGGTCCAGCTCAGACCGGGGTCCGGGTCAGTCGTGAGCACCGCGGTCCGGAGGCCGGCCTTCTTGGCACGGCGGAACACCGAATCGAGAGCGACTTCCTCGGGATACCCGTTGCTCAGCACGCCCGAGGCTGCGGGTTCGATGCCGGACGCCTGGGCGACGAAATTCGGCCTGCTGAAGGAGGGGAACTCGGCCCTGGCAGAGATGTCCTCGCCCTCCGTACGAAGTCGATTGAGCACCGTCATCTCACGGGAGGCATCGAGCCGCAGGCCGTCGACCATCACCCAGACGACGCGTGCCGCGGACCCTTGTCCGCGCGACGTTCGCGAAGCGCGTACTGTGAGCACCGGCGGCCTTCGCACGTTCAGGTCGCTCTCGTAGCTCCCCGCCGCGTACGCCATGGCGGCGCCGACGGCCAAGGCACAGACGCGTGTGACGGGCGCGTGACTGCTTCCCGCGATCATCAGGCGGGCGAGGGATCCCATCTGGATCTGCCGAGATCGACGCAGCCACCGATACGCCTTCGCTCTCGGCCGGTTCTCCATGCTGCGGCCGATATAGCTTGCGGTATCGGGGCCGGCTTGCCATGTCACGCCAGGGCGAGCCGGCCGGGGTCAGCGCGCCCCGCGTGTGCGGGCCTCGAGACGCGCACACACCCGCTCCGCCCAGAGGTCGAGCGCGCGGTCGACCTCGGCCCAGCTGTCGACCGGCAGCGCACCCTCGCGGCGCCGCCAGTCGACGCCCGCCGCCAAGAGCCGATCGGTGCGGGCGTCACGGATTTCGCCTTCGATTCGCGCGCTCTCGAGGAACCGGTGCGTCTCGGGGTCGAGCGGGCCCTCGCCCCGCGTCACTTCGCCACCGCCTCGGGCGCGTAGCACGTCGAGGACAGGATCCGAGGCGCGAGCCTCGGTGATCGCGAGCCGGATGCGCATGACGCCGGCTCCCGGCTCCTCGACCAGCGGGAAGCCGGCGCCGAGGCGGCGGCGGACGGCGGCCTCGAGGTCGGTGACCAGCCGGAGGAGATCGCCCTCGGGCACGGCATCGAGCGAGTGCCGACCGCTTCGCCAGAGCGTCACCGGCTCGAACAGGACCTTGTCGTACGCGGTCCAGGGCGCCTCGGGATCACGGTAGACGAGCGCCACGTCATTGGGTCCGCCCCGGCGAAGGAGAGAATAGTCGTCGAGGAATCCGGAGAAATCTCCGGACGGGCCCGGCCTGCGTGAGACGCACGCCGCGAGGAAGAGAAGCGTAACCGCGAGCATGCGCGACCGTCTCATGGTGCGGGGTCGAGGCTTATCGTCTGCGCCGCTTATGGTCAACGCTCGCGCGTTGCTGATAGAAGGCCGCCCATGCAGGTGAGCGCGCGTCTGGTGGCCGCCGGCGCGGCCGCATTTCTTCTTCTCGCGGGAGCGGGTGCCCGGGCGGCACAGTATCCCGGTTGGGGCGATACCGGCTGGGTCTACGCGAGCAAGCGCGAGTGCTGCAATGCGGCGATCGACCTCGCCGCGCAGTACAGCGCTCAGGCGTGCGTCAGCGCCGGCGGCGTTCCGAGGCCATTCGCGGGCGCGTCCCAACGCGGTACGTGCAGCGCCGAATGGATGCAGGACGAGGGGAACCTCCTCTACCGCTGCTACGGCGAAGCCTCGGTCTGGTGCCGGTGAGTCGATCGCCCGGTCGCGCCCTCGACCGTTCGATCACCGCCCGCGGCTGAGGCGCGGTGGCCGATCTCGTGGCGTCTGATGGCAAGACGCCGGTCGGGTCCCAGCGTAGAGGGGAGGAGCCATGCGACTCGTGCGAGGCGCACGCCACCTGCAGGTGGGCATGTTCCACTCGATCTTCGACTGAGAGGTCGCGCGCGGGGTGTCGGCCCATGGTTTCGGGACAGGGTATGGACGACGTGAGGCGTACCGGAACCCGGACCATCACCTTCGTCGCGATCTTCTTCGCGTCGGGGTGCACGATGGTCGGACCCGACTACCAGCGTCCGCCGGCGCCGCTCGCATCCGACTGGATCCCCCGCAACGCGAAACGCATCGGGCCCTCCTCTGATCCGATCGGCCCGTGGTGGGAATCGTTCGGCGACCCGGTCCTGACCAACCTGATCGTGGAGGCGTACCGGCAGAACCCGTCGCTGCAGGCCGCCGGCGTCCGGGTGCTGGAGGCGCAGGCACGACGGGG
>Ga0137358_10000718_pt1 | contig 16253 bp, 20 predicted proteins | sample Mad1_20_16metaG_FD_105551 | JGI IMG/M metagenome (GOLD analysis project Ga0137358, IMG submission 105551) | Vadose zone soil microbial communities from Angelo Coast Range Reserve, California, USA - Mad1_20_16 metaG | ecosystem: Environmental > Terrestrial > Soil > Vadose zone | place: USA... | reverse complement strand
TGTTGTGGATATTCGCGGTAGTCGATGTCACCATATTGTTCCAGCTCAATCTCGGTGAAGGCTTCTTCTGCGCGTCCAGAACGAGAATGGGGTGTTCTGGGTGTGAGTGGTTCGGGTTGCAGACGCGCAGACGCACTGGGGATGTGGGAGAGACGTGGTGGCATGTGAAGTGATGTGGGCGCGATCTCGGCTTTGCACTCTCATCGTTACCCCGCTACGATCAATCAAAGAATGACACGAGCTATCCGTGTCACCCTATGGCTGGCCATATTCTTAGTCGCATATTTCCTCGCCCTCTTCTCCTTCATCCCTGTCCCCTTCTTCTCAGAAGAGCATGCTGAAGAAATACTACCGGTGGTCCGTCCCGTTGTCTTGTTGCCGCCCGTCCCGTACACTCATATCGCGTTCAGTTACCATGGTGGCTGCTCATCTCCTTTGGCTCATACTCACTCTGGTCACTCGGACATGGCCTCTACACATTCCGAGAATGCACGGACGCCTATACAGAGTTGTTGAGTGTGAGTCTCGAGCCTCCAATTGCTGAGACATGCTTTAACACCTTTTTCAGGAAATATCTCAAGCAAAGTCAGAGATGCGGGCCAAAGGGGTCTCTGTAGACTAGGTGGTGGATATATACAGCTCCGGAATACTGGAATACATGTCGGTCTGGACAAGTCGGACGCAAAAAGATGAAGCCCACATCCAGGACACCCTATTGAATACCTAATGACGCGCGCTGGTTCATCACGCTCGGGATGAGAACATATATCAATATAATAAATCCAAACACACCAGTTGTATGACGCTCGCGCGTTCCGTTGGGGGTAGCAAAGCAATCTCCTCCGGTCTCATGTTGATCAGTTTCAGAACAACTTCCTGTTCGCATTGTTCGGTGTTATCCTCCTATATGCCAAACTATTTTCTCACCCGTTGGTTTTCTGGTATGGCGGCTAGCGCCGCCGGAATGTTTTGATTCGTAGTTTGCGAGGGTGGCGTCGCGTTGTACTGGCCCATCGGCACCGGCGTTCCCCCAGATCCGCCAGCGTAGGATGATGGATATCCAGGTGGACCTACACGTGGTGCACTCATGCCGTAAGCTCCAGGCGGGGGTGTAGGGAATTGTGGGGTTCCGGTGCGCGAACTCTGAGCTTGTAGACGAGGAAGGACCGCTGCTGCTGCGGCGGCGGCGGCGGATGGCGCTTGCATCCCATTTTGCCGGGGCGCGAATGATGCTAAGGTTTGCTATATAAGAAGAATAAGTCGGGCTTAGGGTGCGGGCGTGAATGAGACCTGAAATATTGGGATATCGATGATGCCTATCTTGACCATGAGGGCGACCAGAGCATAAGCAATCTGAGGTTGAGCATTGAGTATCCCCTTCGCCTGGTCGGGAGTTGTTCTCTGCAGTCGTTAAGCATTGGTAATAGCCAGAAGCATTAGGGCATTACTTGCCTTGAGTTCTAGAAGGAGCTCTATCAGTTGGTCCTCGGGTAGTTGAATTGTCGACGACATTGGGACAAGACACAGTCTGTGAGAGCACGTGGCCGCTAACTGAAAGTGATCCCTCGTCTTGCATTTCATTCCTCATACCCAGTCATGTCAAATCAAGAGGCGGCATGCTATACCGTCGTGTATGAAGACAGCTCCGAGGCCCCCTCAACCCAAGATCTTCGCAATGCACTCCAGAAAGGCTCGGACGAGGTCAAAATCGACGCCTTACGCAAAATTATAGTCCTCACTATCAATGGTAACGCCCAGGTGTGCCAGACTACTTGTACCATGGATCCCAGTTTTCTGAAATGGCTACACGACGCTCTATTAGCCTCAGCTGCTCATGCCTATAATCCAATATTGTATGCCGTCGCGCAACAAACACCTCAAGAAGTTGTTGCATTTCTACTGGGAAGTCTGTCCCAAGTACGACGACAATGGGAAGCTGAAACAGGAGATGATTCTCGTTGTGTGAGTCCATCTAGGAATATTCTGTGGTGCCATCTCTAACGCTTTTGCGTGTCGGCCATAGTAACGCCATCCGGAATGATCTGGTACGCCTCCATTCTTCGCCACTCTTCGTGCTCCTCATCGGGTGCTCCAGCAACACCCCAACGAGTACATCCGCGGCGCGACCCTCCGTTTTCTTCAAAAGATTTCACGAGACCAGGAGCTTCTTGAACCTCTGATTCCTATATGCAGGTCATGTCTTGAACACCGACATTCTTATGTCCGGAAAAATGCTGTCTTCGCGGTCTATACCATCTACCGGGAGTACGAGCACCTTATCCCCGACGCGCCAGAGCTCATCCAAACGTTCCTGGCTGCCGAATCTGATGCTACTTGCAAGCGCAACGCCTTCGTATTCCTAGCGAACTGCGCCATGCCAAAGGCTGTCGAGTATGTAGCACAGGTACACGATCAGATTGGGAGTCTCGATGAGTTGTTGCAAATGGCCATAATCGATGTAATCCGACTAGACTGCAAGGCCGATTCGACTCATAGAGTAAGTGCCCAATTCGTTTCGTGTCAGGAAGTCCAATGAGAACGCCTTACAGCCAAGATGGATCCGCTGCATCTTCGAGCTCCTGAACGCGTCTTCTCACGCAGTGCAGTACGAAGCAGCCACAACCCTCACTGGTCTGACACAACATGCAGCTGCTGTTAAGGGTTCGTACACCCGAGTGGCGCGTCAATGATCGTGTCTAATTGCTAGAGATAGCCGCTGCGACCACCTTCATTAACCTTGTCGTGAAGGAGTCCGACAACAACGTGAAGTTGATAGTACTTGATCGGCTGGACGCGCTGCAAACAAAACATGGCCATGTGTTCGATGCCCTCATCATGGATGTGCTCCAAGTCCTTTCTAGGTATTTCGGTGTGTCAACCCTCTCATCATTCGGGAACTCATACATTGTAGCGCCGACATCGAAGTACGTCGAAAGGCTACGAATATCGCCCTGAGCATGACTTCTAGCCGGAACGTAGAAGATGTAGTATCGTTTTTCAAAAAGCAGCTACAGAAAACGCAGGACCAAGATGACGAGAAGGTATTAAGATCTCAGTCCGGGTCTTTCTTTGCGAATGGCATTGACGTCATCCAGGCTCCAGAGTACCGCCAGCTGTTGATACAGTCTATTCACGTCTGTGCAGTGAAGTTCTCAGAAGTCGCTGCTAATGTTGTCCACGCGCTTATGGAGTTTCTTGGCGATGCCAATAATCCTTCAGCTCTGGATGTCGTCGCCTTTGTCCGGTGAGTGTCCTCTGACTCACGTTTCTGTTCCCTCTCATAAATCGGTATCACGTTTCAGCGAAGTGGTTGAGAAATTCCCTGCCCTACGTCCTTCAATCACTGAGCATCTGATTCGTACTCTACCGGAGATAAAGTCGGGAAAAGTTTATCGTGGTATCCTTTGGATATTGGGAGAGTACGTCGAGAGTGTCAAAGAGATCGTCGATACTTTCCAGGTTGTCCGGAAAATTCTCGGAGAGATCCCTATTCTGGCTGCGGAGCAGCGCCTACTCGACGAAACCACCGTCCAAGACGAAGATAAAAGGGAAGGGGACGAGAAAAAAGAAAGCGTCACAACTAGGCCGAAGGTTCTTGCGGATGGCACCTATGCTACTGAAACTGCATATTCGAGCACTGCCTCCGCTCGGCTGGAGGCGGTTCAAGCGGCTGATAAGCCCCCATTACGGTGTAAGCCTTGTCTTCAGCTTACGCTTCACGTTGATTCTAGACTTTTTTTGTAGCTCTCCTCCTCGGTGGCGATTTCTTTACTGGCACTGTCCTCGCCGCGGCGCTTACAAAGCTTGTTCTTCGGTTTGCTGATCTTTCTCCGGACAAGAAGAAGGCAAATGTTCTTCGCGCGGAGGCGATGCTTGTCATGACGTCTACAATACGTGTCGGCCAGTCCAAGTTCTCCTCGGCCCCTATTGACGAAGACTCGAACGAGCGGATACTTAACTGTATCCAGACACTAAGCGAACTTGAGGTGAAGCCTGTCGTGCATAATATTTTCTTGAACGACACGAAGGCCGCATATTCAAAGATGGTCGCAGCTCAAGAAGTATATATCGGTTGCGATCGCTCATTTTTAGTCACTAACAGTAAGCACAGAAAAAGGCGGCAGAGAAGCGGGAACTCGAGGCGCCGAAGCAAGAGGTTGCGCAGGTTGACGACTTGCTCACGTTCAGGCAATTCACAAAGAAAGCCGCAGACGATGTGCTCGATGTGTGTATTTCCTCGACTCCGGCAAGACTGATTCTTTACGCCGGGTTTACAGTATGATGAAGACGTCGGGCGAGCGACGGGTGCAGGAGAAGTCCACGAGGATTTTCTATCCAATTTGAGTCGAATCTCACAGCTGACTGGTAATTGTTTGTCTCGATCGTTCGCATGTGTACCTCATGAACACCAACAGGTTTCTCGGATCCTATATATGCCGAGGCATTCGTGAAAATCCACGGATTCGATATCGTGCTAGGTCCGTTATATTACTCCACGTCATCTTTTGCAAAGAATTTATCTATCGACCTACAGACGTTCTGCTGGTCAATCAAACTTCCAACACTTTGCAGAACCTCTGCTTGGATTTTGCAACCCTCGGAGACCTAAAACTTGTTGAACGGCCAACAGTCTATACTGTTGCGCCACACGGCTTCCAGAATATCAAGGCGACTATTAAGGTGTCATCGACGGAGACGGGAGTAATTTTTGGTAGCATCCTTTGGGAAGCTCCGGATCTTTCTGAGCAGGCTGTCATTTTGAGCGACATCCACGTTGACATCATGGATTACATCAAGCCCACTTATTGTACAGAAGCACAGGCATGTCATTCCTTGGCTATTTACTCCGCGTTTAACTTTAAAACTCTGACTGTGTGTTTTTCACTATTGTAGTTCCGTGCCATGTGGACCGAGTTTGAATGGGAGAACCGAGTCAACGTGTCTACGACGATGTCGTATGCTAATTTCACGTATTGTTTACACACCCTGCTTATATCTCCTCTGCTAGTGAACCACGCGAATACTTGAAACATATCATGAAGTCGACGAACATGTCCTGCCTCACCCCTGATGGCGCCATGGCTGGCGACTCTGATTTCTTGTCAGCCAACATGTATGCCCGGAGTCTATTTGGTACACGTTTCCTTTCCTTACTCATTACGGGCGACGCGCTGATAAGTCCTCTTAGGTGAGGACGCGCTTGCGAACCTTAGTATTGAGCGCCTAGAGTCTGGTACCATTACTGGGCACGTACGCATTCGCAGCAAGACACAGGGAATAGCGCTGTCGCTGGGCGACAGGATCACCATGGGTATGCGAACATAGTTCCTGTCAGGGCTGGCTACTGATCGACATTCATTCAAACACGCAGCGCAAAAAGGAAATAAGATCACTGTAAAGCCCTAGATACGCTACATTACTGCGTGGACTATCCAATAAACCTTTCTTTTACTAAAGTATTATCACGGGTGTGACGTGGTATAAACAATATATATATCTCGGGGTTGGCGACGGCCTACAACCAGGGGAGGGAGAAAACGTAGCGAGGTGAGCTAGTAACGCAAGTCATGATACAGGGTCGATGTCCATTTCCACTTCCGATGCGGCGACTGCCATCGACAAGGCGGACTTCTTCGCAGTGGAACGTTGTAAAGGTGGAACGGGGGCTGCCCCTTCTGGAGCAGCAGACGCCGAACGCGACGATGCCGCTGTGGAGTTAGCGTCCGTGGCCTTAGGCTTGCGCTTCCCGGGTGTGCGAGTGCCAGAGGTAGGTGCGCTAATAGACAATGCGGGCAATTTAGGAAGCGAAGGTGCAGCCTCGGTAGCCATAGCGAGTTCCGAATCCTTCTCGCCAACCCAGGTACGCGCAAACCAACGACCGCCGGCAATACCGCGTATCTCACGGTGTGCTGGTCGCCAATGCCGCGATTTGCTCTTGTTGCGATCGAGCGGGGTCGTGGGTGCGTAGCCGGTCGTTATTTTGGGCTGTGGTTGGACTTGGAAGGGTTTTGTTGGGAGTGGGTAGCGTGGATGTGGAACGCCTTCGATATCTTCTATTGTGGTGGGCTCGGGTGCGCCTCCTACGCTTAAGGAGGCGAAGGCAGACGTGCTGTCTAGAGGTGGCGCTAGGTCTGGGTCTGGTGTGCGGGCTTCGATAGGCGCAGGCGAGGAGGGAACGGTACCGGGGTGACCTGTCGTCATGAGCGATGAAGGGTTTCAAGTTTAGTTTCAAAATCTGTTACGAAAAGTTGGGGACTCGTCACCTTCGCTGACGTCGGCAGCTGCGTCAACGGTCGGTAGCAAGACGGCCGCGGCTGTCGTCTTTTGTCTGCATAGAAATAAGTATTGGAATTGAGTTTGGATACCAAGGTGGTATGGGGAGGATTGAGATGAAAAGCGCGAAATTTACTTACTTTGGTGCTGATTTACGCGGGGCACGTTGTGCGGCTGTGGTACCCTTTGGAACGACCTTCTTTTTGGAAGCGGGAGCAGAGACGGTCGGGGGAGTCGCATCTGGGGCGGCCGTCGATGGAGGCTCAACTGACGGCGGAGCATCTTGGACGTCTTTCGTAGGATCGTCCTGTGTTTCTGATGGTGCCGGGGCAGGCAACGATGACGACGCCGGGGCCACGTTGGGGGCATTGAGACGGGCCTTGCGCCTCACCTGCGAGGACTTTGTCTTTGTCGATGGACGCTTCGTCCCCGACTTGGTTGCGGATGACGGACCAGCTCCTCCAGAGCCAGAGGCACCAGCAGCGTTGCCATTGGAAGCATCCGCTGCTTCGTCCTCGATGAGTTCGTCTTCTTCGTCCTCGTCTGGTTCGTCTTCCTCTGCCTCCTCTGCAACGCCTGCCTCCTCTCCCGGTTCACCGTTGAAGGTGATGAATTTTGTGCCCATTTTTGCCTCGTTTACGAGGAGCTTGACGCGGAACTTGCCTGTACGTGCTGGGGAAGCAGTGGACGGGGGACTCTCGCCGTCGTCGTGAAGGGTGGATATTTGAGGAGCGTCCATTTTGGTGTCATTGCCCATCGGCTGAGAAGGTTGACTGTCGCTTGCGGGGGGGTCGTAAGTGATCCAAGGGGACGCACGGAACATGATTCAAAGATATTAATCCATCACGACAACTCGGACTCGACTCAGATTGGCTCCTCCCCGGTCCGCTTATCCCGTCTTCTCCGTCTCCCATCTCTCCATCCCTCCACAGTATGGTATTGAATGTGAAAAATGAAACACGACAGTACGCGCGCAAAAACGGCGCAGAAAGCGTATACTTGACAACCCCCAGTGAGAGGTGAAGACGGTGATATGGTCGATGAAGACATTGATCACATAGTGTCAGGATAATTACATAAGCCAAACTCGCTGGCCAACTGAGCATGAGCAACACCGACATTCTCCGTGACCACCTTCCACAACCTCAAGTTAGTGCTTTCTTCTTCTATTTAACCTCCATCGTTAGGTTTACTGAGTGCATTTTTGTCACATAGCCCCATATTTTTATCTAGAATCATCCCCACTCCGCCCCGTCCTCGGTCGCGTAAAATAGGGCGACAGCATGGTCTCTTCCACCATCAATGTCTGTGCACTTAGTGCCTTTCCCCTGCGGAGTTGCTTACCGACTACTATGGCAGGTTGTCCGGTACACCACACTTCTTTCGGGGGTCTTCTATGGTATCTACCACCGTCGAACGCTACAAAACGCGCATGACGCGGACAAAACGCACCATGCCAAACATGAACGAGAAGCGCTAATTGCGCAGGCGAAGGAGGCATGGAAGCAAAAACAGGCGGGCAACAAGGACGGTGGTGAGTGATGCTACTTTTGAACTCTTTACACTTGGGGGGACATGTGCTGCACTTGTCGATGACACGCAACACGCTGGCCACACCACACCACATTTTACACTACTTCTGGTCTATTTTTTCCGACCTAAGTTTCGCCATTGCATCTCCCTTTCTTGTGCCTTCCCAGCAACCTCTTCTTGCTTTTTCCCTATCGTTTGCTGATGACCTGTAACTGTAGTAATCACAGACCCAGAGGACCCTCGGTTCGACCTAGAAAAACTAATTTTAAAGTGGGAAGCATCCTAAACGCGCAAACTGCGTGCCCACTTGTGTGCCCAGAGGTTGCTAGCATCATAATATAGATTTGCAGCCCCAAGAGGGATGATTGAGCGTGAGAATCGACTTGACACGCGCGCCTGAGCGCGTCGCGTTTGGGTGACCTTGTCTCTTCATCTCTTCATCTACTTTTCAATAATCCGCGTCCCTTTCTGAGCAATATGAAGCCTCCCGTTACCGAAGACGAATTTGAGGATGCCGAGGAGGAGAATAAGTTTATCAATGAGGTGTGTGTCGAGGACGAAGTAATGCCGCCTCGCAGTTGTTGAGTTGTCCCAGGAGTACAAGATATGGTAGGGAAAGCATCGCACGTCCAGGTAGCTTCATGTACAATGTTTCAACAGGAAGAAGAATGCCCCATACCTGTACGATCTGATGATAACCCATGCCCTCGACTGGCCGAGCCTTACCTGCCAATGGTTCCCCGACGTAGAATCGTGCGCCACCTCTCTCTCTCCCGTAGTTCCCATCATCTCATCCACGTTGTGCCACCTCATACAACCAACCGACTGGCATGCACCACTACACCCAGCCCGCCAGATAAGCCCTACACGACGCATCGCCTGCTACTCGGCACGCACACGTCGGGACAAGCAACAGACTACCTACAAATTGCGACAGTGCAGATCCCCTTGCGTTCCGGACCAAATGCGGACGTCCTCGATCGTAGCGCGTACGACGGCGAGCGTGGCGAGCTAGGCGGACATACACTGCCCGCTAGCCAAGCGCGCATCAATATCGTGCAGAAGATCACCCATAATGGCGAAGTCAACCGCGCGCGCTACATGCCTCAGAACCCTGATTTGATAGCCACCAAGGCCGTCTCGAGCGAGGTGCTCATCTTTGATCGCACCAAGCACCCGAGCGAGCCTCAGCCCAATGACGTGTGCAAGCCAGACATTCGACTTGTCGGCCAGAACAAGGAGGGGTCAGTCTTGGGCTTTTTTGCTTTTCGTTATTATGGATGAGCCTGAGGCATACTGATGATGGATGGTTCAAAGGTTCGGGCTGGCGTGGAACCCGAATAAGAAGGGCCATATCCTCGGCGCGTCCGAGGATAAGACGGTGTGCCACTGGCAGGGATATTTATGCTGTACTCCTTTCTCTCGTGTACTGACGATTTCGCGTCTCAGGGACCTGAACGCCTATTCAAAGGCAAATTCAACGATCGAGCCTCTCACTGTTTTTAAAGACCATACCGCGGTCGTTGGCGTACGTTTTGCGTCGCAAATGCCGTCATATATGAAACTGATGCCGCCTGACACGAAGGATGTTGATTGGCATGCATCGAATGAGAACGTGTTTGTTAGTGTAGGCGATGACAAGATGCTAAAAATGTGCGCCTTTCATTTTCTGTTCTGTCTAAATAAAATACGGAAAATCTTGCAGTTGGGATACCCGACAGAAAGCCCCAACGTCTTCCACACAGGCACACGATCAAGAGATATTGGCCGTCGCTTTTAATCCGGGTGTTGAATCTCTCCTAATTACTGGCAGCGCAGACAAGGTTGGCTCGCTTCCGAAGCCGCGGTGCCATGGGGATGGCTGACAGGTGGATTCTAACCAGACAATCTTGTTGCACGACATCAAAAGGTTGGGGAAACCATTGCACACGTTCGAGGCACATACGGACGAGGTGTTGCACCTCGCGTGGTCCCCGCACAGCTCCGCCATATTCGCATCTGCGTCGAGCGACCGTCGTATTAATGTATGGGATCTCTCACAGACCGGCGTCGAACAGACTCCAGACGACCAGGAGGACGGCCCGCCTGAGCTCATGTTCATTCACGGTGGTTCGTCTCTAATGTGTATTTGTACGGACTAAACATACACCACTTACGACCCGCGCACAGGTCACACGGCGCGTCCCTCAGACTTTTGTTGGGCGCCCGGGGAGGGTGAGCACTGGACAGCAGTCAGCACGTCGGAGGACAACGTTGTGATGGTATGGCAGCCAACTATGCACGTTTGGGCTGGAGAGGAAGTGCATATTGAGGAGAAGCAGCTAGAGTCAGAGCAGATGGAGGGCGTCGAGATTACAGGCGCGTCTGGATCAAGGGCGGGACGCGGTACAGGAAGTGGGGTGCAAAGCGCGACCAGAAGTGGGAGCGCAAGTGCATCAGGAGGGGACATGGATGAAAGTTGATATTTTAAGAGGGTACTGCTCGCTATATGATGGCCTGTGCAGCTGCAAATACGACGCAAATGTGCGAAATTACTTGGCTCGTACGGTTGTGGAGCGACTGGCAGACAAGGTAGATGCATGAGTGCGGAGCTCATGGTGCAGATATGATGCGAGCATGAATGCAGATATTATATATCGTGTCTCTTATAGGAAGACGAGTCTAATAGCCTCGAAGAAAACTGTGGGTGACAGAGTTATGAGCGGTGCAAACCGAGGAATGAACACGTAGACGTACCTCCACCGATGACAACTACTAGAATGAGACCGAGAGCCCAGAGAGGGATAGGCGACTGTTTTTCCAGCCTCTCCTTGCGAGATGCGTTTACGGGGTTTTTGCCAGCACGAGCCTTACTGCTGAATTGTTCGTTCCTTTGGCGGATATCGCGTGAGGAAGTCGACTGTAAAAATATTGAGTCAGGGCACAGAGCACCAAGGGGTAGAAAAAACATGGGAAGAAACGGACCATAATTTGAGTAGATACAGAAAGGAGTGAAGAGGGGTAGGAGAGATGAAAGAAGTTACAGTGGAGAGAGCGGATATGTGGCGGAGTGGGGGTAAGCGATCATGCCTTTTATTTGACCGTGTTGTGTTACCCGTTCCCCAACATCATGGTCAAAATGAAGAGTAAGAGAGGATCGCTCAAGAATGCCCTCTCGTCCACCCAGGCTCGGCTTAAGAAGAAAAAACAGGCAGAGGATGCTGCTGCCCATCAAGATGCCAAAGGAGCGAGCGGAAAGGGACCAAAGGGTACGGCCAAGGGAGAAAACCGGCGACGATGCACGATCCCATTCAAAGCGTCGGACAGCATACTCCTCATTGGAGAGGGCAACTTGTCCTTCGCCGTCGCCTTGTTACAACACCCCCCTGCACCCTTAGATCATCTTCCCCCTGCAAACATCGTAGCCACTACGCTCGATGCAGAGGAAGAATGTTATACCAAGTACCCTGGCGCTGAACAGAACGTTCGTGTGCTACGAGAGAAGGGTGCTCGGGTGTTATTCGGTGTCGATGCAACGAGGCTAGAGAAAACCTCTGCACTCAAGGGGAAAGTGTTTGACCGCATTGTCTGGAACTTTCCTCACGCCGGTGAGTATGCATTACTGGATTGTATTTGATGAGCTGATGGAAGGAAGGGCGCGGAAGGGAAGGGCGTCACAGATCAGGACAGAAATATATTGTCTAATCAAGTTCTTATCCTTGGGTTTCTTCGCTCTGCGCCGAGGTTTTTGGTTCGCGGACCTACACCGCAAATACAGACATCCCGCAGACGCAAGCGTCCCTCGAGCGATGAGGATGAGGATGGATGTACGGATGGAGACAACGATCAGGCAGTCGATGGGCGTACCAGAGGAACCATTCTCATAACGTTGCGGAATGTCCCGCCTTATACTGAATGGTTCGCGTGCCGTGCTGCCTCGAGATGCCACTCTCTGACTTTATTTTTCGTAGGGACGTGCCAAAACTAGCGAAGAGTCCACCTCCACCTCGCTCTTCTGCCGACCTGCCAAATCCGCATTATATTATATTTCGCTCATTTGTTTTCAATCGGAGTGACTGGAAAGGCTATGAGCACCGAATGACGAAGGGCGAGAGAGCACATGGTGAGGGGAAGCCTGGGGAAGGAGGCGAGGATAGAACGTGGGAGTTTTTCCTAAAGGATGAATAGACTCGGATACGCACCTTCGTCCGTTGATGCACCCACCGAAAGGCCTTGGGCCGAGGTTGCTTTTTGCCCGGTCTTACTCTGTCTCGGTCAGACCACCTCGTGTGTACGAGGACAAGCCGAGTCCTCGTGTCTACTCGGAGAAGAAAACATTTCTCTATCACCAATACCTCCGTCTCTTCGAGTCAACTGCACACACGCCCCTCATCTTCCTACAGCACAACAAATTTTCCGTCCCTCGATTCATAAAACTGCGCAAAGACATTGCGAAAGCCGCTTCACGTCATGCCACTCCACCGCCTTCTCTCGCGAACCCAGGCCCACATTCCCTGGAGGCAACACTCCCAACTCCAACGTTGAGCATCATCCGAACTTCTCTTTTCGGCGTCGCACTCCGCAATTTTGCCCCAATCGACGCCAAGACGAGCGAAGAAATTGCGCAGACAGTACAAGGCGGACTTGCTGTGCTGTCCCTCCCCATTTTCAATCCACCGCAACTCAAAGCGATACTTCGTGCGCTGGAGCGCAGTGCGCCAAAACCGAAACCCCCGACGGCGGAGGAGCTGAAGCAGGCTGCTGCACTCGAAGCTCAGGACCCACCAAACCCGGGTCGGCGCGTGAAAAGGATGCGCAAGATTCATGAACCAGAACTGGCACTTATGGGCGCACTCATCGAAGGTCGCGTGTTCAAAGCCGAGGGTGTCAGTGAAGTTGCGAGGTTGCCGACGTTGGGAACGCTGCAGGCTCAAGTTGTTGGATTGCTTAGCAGTCCTGGTGCACAGCTCGCAGCGGTGTTGAGCGAAGCGAGTGGTGGAAAGCTGGCGCGTACGCTCGAGGGATTGAAGCGAGGGATGGAAGAGGCAGATATTAAATAAATAATGATTTAATTTCGGAGTGCGAATGATTTGAATAATTTAAGTCGATTGACGCAGCGGCTGTTTCAATGGTTTGTTGGATTGGAACATGTGTGTGTTGCTCGTGGTCGCACCCTTTTCTCTTACTCAAGTTCAAATCTTAGGGATGACGACGACGAGTTTCTCTACGGCGATTCCGAGCTCAAGGAGTCTTCGCTTTCAAACATCCCTGCCGACGACCTCCTCGTAGCAGCAGCCCCCGAACCCTCCTCAACCGGTGAGAACACCTCTTCTCCTTGCACTTGTATCCTCCTGCGACACATTTTGTATCCTACTCGTCCCAAACCAAATATACATTTTGGCTCACTTTCTCTTCCTTGCGTGCGCGTCAGCCTCGGCCTCGGCCTCTGCGTCAGTGTCAGTTGAACCGGATGAGTGAGTTCTCAAGCAACCTGTTAAATCGAGTCGCGCACACCCCTCTCACAATTTTTTTTTTGCTTTTCCTCCCTTCTTTCTTCTTTAGAATTCCGTTTGGCAACGCCGTCTCGGCCGATGACGACTTATTCCCGCCTATCCGACCTCCTGTGGACGCAACTATTCTGCAGACCGATGATGCGGAGGAAGGAGAGGATGTTGCCACAGACGCGGATGCGGATGCGGTGATGGGAGATGGTAGCGACGCATCCGAAGAGAGCGACGAGGTGAGTTGTTCTGTTCAGAAAGAAAAAAACAACCTTCCGTTAAAGATGGTGCACAGGACATTGAATTCATAATGGAACCTGCAAACCGGAGCCTTGACTTACGGTGCGTAGTCTCCCTTTCTTCGTCCCTGACTTATTCGCATGTCCCTCCAGGCCGAACAGACCCGCACCGCGCAACGCGAATTCCACGCCACAAAAAGGTTTGGTCGCCTCTTTCCAGATGCGAGCACCATACTCAAACGTCTCCGTACAGGCCCTCTTCCCGGCCCATCATTAACAACTGAATATACACCACGCGAACGAGGTGGTCCCGCCAAGCCTCCAGCGGCCCAGTCACCCTCGACAAGTACACCTGTTTCCAAGCCTCTTGCAACCCCCAATATATCCACCCCTACTGCTGCTACCGTGATATCTTCTACGCCCGACGTTGAAGATGGTCCCGACCCATCGACGCTCCCTCCCGTCACTGCACCACCTTCGCACCCGACAATCGACCCGACAGCAACGGGTATGCTGGAGGGACGGCCAGTCTTTGAGGTAGACATGACAGCACTCGCAGACAAAGCGTGGCGACGGCCAGGCTCAGATATCAGCGACTGGTTCAACTATGGGTTCGATGAAATCAGTTGGGAAGCATACTGTTACCGACGGCGCGAGCTCGGCGATCTCGCGGCAGTCCTCAAAACCAACGTCGTGGTGCGCAGTCCCTCTTCTCTGACGTGTACTCTGTATCTTAGGTGTTCATACCAATGGTTGCGGATGCAGAATTTCTCCGGCATGCCCGAGGACCAGCTTACCCAACTTCCTCCAGAGATCCGTACGATGGTCATGACGGGTGCGGCTGCCATGATGGCCAACGGCGGTGGGCCGATGATGCAGCCTGGCATGAATTCCATGATGGGACCTGAAATGGGTAACATGAACATGGGCCCGCAAATGATGGATCCTATGATGGCCGGCATGGGCGGTGAGATGGGTATGGACGGCGTCGGCGTCGGCGTTGGTGCGCCACAACAAGGCCAGGGTGTGCCAATCCCCGACCAGATGGGTGCGGGCGTGGAAGGTTTCGGGCCGCAAGGTGGCATGGGAGTGGGCATGGGTATGCCAGAGTATGGCATTCAGGTACGGTTTGCCTTGCCCCCCACTTCCGTGGCCATACCATGCCAGGCCACCAGACGGGTTTTTGTCTAAACGAGTGACGAATTGGAATTATTCAGGATCAGAGCGGGATGCAGCAGATGCAACAACAGCAGCAACAAATGCAACAGCAAATGCAGCCGCAGCAGCTCCAGCAACAACCACAACCACAACACATGTTTCAAAATATGGAAGTCCCAGTTGCACCCTCGCCGCCGGTCGGTCCATCTCGAGGTATTCCGCAGGGTCCGTTCCGCGGCCCACGTGGAATGATGCGCGGTGGACGGGGAGGTTACCCGCTTCGAGGGAGAGGTGACCCACTTTCCTTTCTCCCATTTCCCCCACCATGGTCGTATGGGATGAGATGACTGATGGGAGTGAACGTTTGTTAGGTGGACATCCCGCACCACCCGCACGACCTGCCTCGCCTCTACCGCCCAATGTACCGACCGGCCCTCGGAATCAAAATAAGTACAAGGACAGGGACAATAACGCCCAGGCTGTCGATGGCTTGGACTATGGCGGTGGGGGCGCGGGCGGTTTCGGAGGCGTCGACCGGGGTAGTTTGACGCCTGTGATGGATTATGATGACCGCACTGGCCGGTAAGTCGAGCATAGCATATTCTGTCGCCTGGTTTCAATTCAATGTTAATTTCTGCGTCTAGGAAGCGGAGAGATCGTTCACCCAGTGACGATCGACGGGAACCGAAAAGACGCTGATGGTCGAGTACAGTACGCGTACTGTATTCACATATACACACGACCGGTTTTTTTTATTATCTTGTCACTGTTGTCCCCTTGCTTTCCCAATGGTGAATTATATTATATACGCCCCTTCCTTTGATATTTGGAGATGCTACTACAACGCCGCCATGCGAGAGGATGGACACAGTGAATAAGCAGAAGAAAGTAAGGTATAGTAGTATTTTGAGGCAGACATAGGATGAATACAAAGTCTCATCAAGGTCTCAGATATCAAACATCCGACTCAATACAACACCGAGGGAAAGTCTCAGCTCGGTCAAGTCGTGGAGGGCGCACGGGCCGAACGAGGGTTCCCGTTCGAACGGCGGCCGCCCCCACCTGACGTGGCCGCCCGCGCGATCTTACGCCTATTCTTCGGTTTACCCCTACACGCATCACAAAACCACACGCCCTCGGGGGCCACCTCGAGTCCGATACACCCCAAGTGGAACTATGCACCAAGGGTCAGGTCAGCACGTTATCCCAACAACCACGAATCAAAGAGACGGGACTGTACTCACCCACTCGCGCTCGCATTCATTGTCATCGCATGCGACCATATCTCCAAAGCTCCCCATTTGACACCAGCAGTACACACGCCCATCGTCGGCCTCTGCACCATCATCGCCACCATCGATGATATCCATCGGCGTGCCGCTACCCCCGGCACCACCAGGACCGAGGGCGCCAGCACCGCCATCAACACCCGGGCGAGCCAGAGCGACCGCATGCGCTGCTACGGAGCGGGCGACAGGCATACCGGGACCCTCGAGCTGCTCATGCACGGGACCAGACCAGTTCCTAACGGCAATAGCAGATGCGTATGGCGAAACATGCGGAGGATGTC